>Ga0302349_1002398_pt1 | contig 12065 bp, 9 predicted proteins | sample PhyAR1_FD_202176 | JGI IMG/M metagenome (GOLD analysis project Ga0302349, IMG submission 202176) | Leaf surface microbial communities from alfalfa plants in UC Gill Tract Community Farm, Albany, California, United States - DLSL A.R1... | ecosystem: Host-associated > Plants > Phyllosphere >...
TACAGCCTCGATCGGTCATTCAGCGCAGCATCTGGGGCTGGACACGTCGTCGAGAGGCGGTATTCAATGGTGTCCTTTGCGTCTCGAATGTTGTTACACTCGGCCCAAAGTAATCCAAACAAGGGATATAAAGATGGCAGCCAGCAATTATGATTCGTTCGCCAAGGAATACGCCATGGAAAATGAATCCAGTTTGCTTAATGCCTACTATGAACGGCCAGCCATGCTGGAATTGGCCGCTGATGTCGCAGGCCGCGAGATCCTGGACATTGGGTGTGGTGCTGGCCCATTGGCCGGGGAATTGATATCCCGCGGGGCATCGGTGACAGGATTTGATGCCAGTGTTGAAATGCTGGAATTGGCACGGGAACGGCTCGGCGGATCAGTCGATCTGCGGGTGGCCCGGCTGGGGGAGCCGCTTCCCTATGAAGAAGATTCTTTTGACGATGCCGTCTCTTCCTTGGTGTTTCACTATCTGCCTGACTGGTCATTCGCCCTTGAAGAGGTTCGACGCGTTCTGAAACCCAAGGGCCGATTGATCTTGTCGGTCAATCATCCAATTCTCTATCCGTGGAACCATAAGGGCTCCGACTACTTCAGGGTCACCGAATACTGTGACGAAGTGACTTTGAATGGGCATGCGGCTGAACTGACGTATTGGCATCATCCCTTGCACGTCATGGTTTCATCGATGATCGATGCGGGGTACTCCATCGGGCGCATCTGGGAACCGCCCTATTCCAAGGACGCGCCGCAGGAGATTGTCCCGGATGCGCTGCGCGAAAGGGAGGCGTTCCTGAGCTTCATATTTTTCGTCCTCAGGGCCAATTGAGAGCCCACTGGGTTTGAGGAATTTGCGGGCTTGAGGGCATTCAGAAGCAGGACAGGAGTGCGGGGAAACTGGTGAGCTGAAGCTAGACTCGTCACATTCTATGTAATAAGTGAAAGTTTTCACAAAGTAGGGTTTTCACTGCGTAACATGCGTGATTTCGCACCAAAACGAAGGTTGCATAGGGTTACGCTTGATTCGACGGCAGGCTATTGAAGCTGCTGTCTTGCAAGCATCAGCCCAATGAAATCGCAAAGGTGCCACACCCGTGTCTGACATTAAGCCCATCGTACTTTTGGCCGAGCAACTTTCCCCTGCAACCGTTGCTGCACTCGGTCCCGACTTTGAAATTCGTCAGACTGACGGTGCGGACCGCTCTCAGCTCCTCGAAGCCATTGCCGATGTAGATGCAATCCTGGTTCGCTCTGCAACCCAGGTGGATGCAGAAGCCATTGATGCAGCGAAGAACTTGAAGGTCATCGCCCGCGCAGGTGTTGGCTTGGACAACGTCGACATCAAGGCTGCCACCCAGGCAGGTGTCATGGTGGTGAACGCTCCTACCTCGAATATCATCTCGGCAGCCGAGCTGACAGTCGGGCATATTGTTTCACTGGCTCGCCGAATTCCAGCAGCCAACGCTTCGCTGAAGAACGGCGAATGGAAGCGCAGCTCCTTTACCGGTGTTGAACTCTTCGAGAAGAAGGCCGGCATCATCGGCTTGGGCCGCATTGGCGCTCTCGTCGCAGCTCGCCTGCAGGGCTTCGGCATGGAAATCGTCGCTTATGACCCATACGTCACCCCGGCACGCGCCGCACAGCTTGGTGTCACCCTGCTGCCGCTTGACGAGCTCTTGGCTGAAGCAGATTTCATCACCATCCACATGCCAAGGACCCCGGAAACAGTGGGCATGCTGGGCAAGGATGCTTTCGCAAAGATGAAGGACACCGCTTACGTGGTCAACGTTGCCCGCGGTGGACTGGTTGATGAAGCGGCACTTTACGAAGCATTGAAGAACAAGGAAATTGCTGGCGCCGGCATTGACGTATTCGTCAAGGAACCGAGCACCGATCTTCCATTCTTCGAGTTCGACAACGTCACCGTTACTCCTCACTTGGGTGCATCGACCGATGAAGCCCAGGAAAAGGCCGGAGTATCCGTCGCCAAGTCAGTTCGCCTGGCGCTGTCCGGCGAATTGGTGCCAGACGCAGTCAACGTTGCCGGTGGCATCATCGACGAAAATGTACGCCCGGGCATCCCGCTGATTGAAAAGCTGGGCCGTATCTTCAACGCATTGGCCGTTGGATCCCTGACCAGCATTGACGTCGAGGTAGCTGGCGAGATCGCCGAACTTGATGTCAAGGCCCTGGAGCTTTCGGCACTCAAGGGTGTCTTCATGGATGTCGTGTCGGAGCAGGTCTCCTACGTGAACGCTCCGGTGCTCGCTGAACAGCGCGGAGTGGCTACCCGCCTGATCACCACCCCGGATTCGCCTGAGTACCGCAACCAGCTGACCATCAAGGGCTCCACCAATGAGGGAACCCAGCTTGCCGTGGCCGGCACCCTGACCGGCCCTAAGCAGATTGAGAAGCTTGTCGGAATCAACGGTCACGAGATCGAAATCCCAATCTCGGACCACATGATCGTTGTTCGCTATGCGGATCGTCCAGGTGTTGTCGGCTCGCTGGGCAACGTACTGGGCGAGCAGGGCGTGAACATCGCCGGTATGCAGGTTTCGCGCGACGAGAAGAAGTCCGAGGCCTTGGCTGTCATCAGCATCGACTCGGCACTGCCAGCCGGCGTTCTCGATGTTGTCGGCGCTGCCATTGGCGCGAGCGTAGCCCGCGAGATCAACCTCGAAGACTAGAGTTGCGCTATAGGCCAAGTTGTTCATGGTCCGCCTCAACCGATTGGTGATGCGGTGTCCAACATGAGCGATTGATTATCTGGCCCCTCTCAACCCGTCTGCTGACTGCCAGGTCAAGCAGGCGGGTTGTCTCGTTTAACATCTGCACCAGAGCTTCCGGGTATTGCGCCGAAAAGGTGTACAGATGACGAACCGAAGAGGACTCCCAGTCTTCCTCCCGCACCATGTGCACTCCGTTGCACAATCAACCATGGGTTTTGCAGGTGATCCGGCCTATGGATAGGCATGCCAGCGCTAGAGCGTTATGGGGCGCCGCGACGTCAAGCGCCGTGCGAGTTGCCGGCGCTTCCTCCGGTACCCTGCCATATCTCGTCGTGGCTACTTTCATTATTCTCCTTGCTAGGAGTGCAGCCGTTGGCCTTGAAAGGCGAAAGAGCCCATGCCGGGGTACTTGATCATCGCTTGGCGCAAATGGAGGAAGCAGGACTGGATCCTCGCCTGATGCCAGACCCCGGTGATCGCGGATCCCAGGGCACTGTTCCGGTCGATGACCGAGATCGGCGGGGGAATCATGCGCTGGACTCGTCGGATCCATGAGGCGTACTTGCCGCGGTGGCAGACTTGCTGCTCGATTTTGGTCTCAGACTTGCTCGAGGCGTGGTTGTACTTGCCAGCACCAGAAGAGGGAGCGCCGGCGAGTAGCTCGTTCAAAGATGCTGTGTCTTCCGGTGGATCAACGAGCGAAGCCGGGGGACTCGGTTATTGCGGTGATATCGGGGTGGGAAACCACGCTGGAATCTCCTTAGTTCTTGCCACGCCTTTGGTTGCGTCCAGCGCAGTTTCCTGTGTATCACTGCTGGGCTGGTGTGCCATTATTGCCACGGTACAACCCGTCATGGACAGCACCTGTGGTGTAGCAGCCAGCGGCTAGGTGTGATGAGCAGGCGTTGTCCACCCCTATGGCGCTAGTTCGAACCCTCCTGTCATGCAGCGCTGTAGTTGGCCGCCAACCCGAAGGGTGCTGGTGAGGGTCTGGATGGAGTGGCGGCGCTGCAAAGCTAAAAGCGGTGCCCTCAATGGTCCGCTGCGCAGTGCGCGCCTGTCCGCTGGTAGGGGCGATGATCGCAAGCGAGCTTTCATTCATGCTTGAGACCTGCTCGAAACTGTTCCGCTTTTGCACGTGCTATCCGCTGGAATTATTGGTGGTGTACATTCGGCTAATCTCAAGCTTGCGATGGTTAGGTTCGCTACTGTTTGAAAATTCTCTGGCAAATTTCATGAAACGTTCAAGTGAACGCAAGGTTAATATTTGGTTGATTCTACGTTATTACTAATCGCAGGTAGTTCATGAAGTCGCTGGGATCTACTAATTGGGATAATCTTGGTTTGCTATGAAGGATGATTCGAGAGACCAGGCGATGACCGAAAAGACGAGTTTCGCCCCGTCTGACACTGCTATCGTGATCGTTACGTACAACCGATCGCATCTACTCGACCGCCTTCTGACAAGCATTCAGACAATGGATCCTGCTCCCGGCCATCTCGTCATTATCGACAATGCATCTGCCGACAATACGCACGAGATCGTGCAGAAGCATGCAGATAATCTTGATGCCGAAGTCGTCTACGAGAAGCTTCCGACGAATACAGGCGGCGCTGGCGGATTCCACACCGGTGTGAAGAAAGCCTATGAACTAGGCGCTTCATGGATCTGGATGATGGATGACGATGTTGAAGTCATTTCAGATGGACTCGGAAAAATGGGAAAGTGGGCAGAGCGTTTCCAGGTTATCCAGGGTCGACGCTACGACTACGACGGCAGCGAGTTCTATTGGCAGTACAGAATCTCTGATCGGCTGGCCATCCCGATTCCTTTTGCGCCAAGCGACTTTGATGCCACCGGGTATCGAGAGATGAATTCCGGATGTTTCGAAGGGATGTTCATCCACCGTGACGTGGTCCGTCGTATTGGACTGCCTGACCCACGGTTCTTCATCTACTGGGATGACCAGCTCTACGGCTGGTTGGCATCGCGGGTCACCACCGCCGTTATCGTCAATGAATTTGTGCTGCGACGTACGCGCGACATCAGGCAACTTGATTTGGGAATTCGCCATTTCAACGCTTCAAGCGATCCGTACCGCTATTACATCATGCGAAATCGAGCAATACTCAAGAAATACTATCGATTCCACGGGATGTGGTATCCGGGTGCCTTTGCGCTCGGTACGGCGCTCACGTTCGCCAAAGAAATACTGCGCCTGATCTTGGTTGAAAAAACTATCCGAGGGACGTCGAACCTCTTTAAAGGCCTTCGCGACGGTCAACGAATTGCTAATGATAATTCGTGGAAACCGATGGCTCCACTCAAGACGAAGCCGCGTAGGCACTAGGCCAAGGACACATACCCGCCTTGTAGCAGTATCAATTGCCTGACCTATTATGCAGTGATTCGATGCCTTCTTAAGCGTTGGAATACCGATGCTGATTTGCGTGCGCAGTCTTCCGTTTTCTTGTGGACGAACAATGCGTTTATGGTTTCGGCCGCCCTGCAATTTTCGTCAATTTCATAAGCATTTCCAATGTTTCGGCCTCCGGCTTGAAATCCTTAATCTGGGCGTACCCCTTGTCGCGGGAACGCAGGACTCAACCCGTTGCAACCCGAGGTCAAGGCGTCGGGTGGGGCGTCTTTGAATTCCGGGAGTGAGCGCCGGAGAACGACTTTAAACAGCAAATGTGGGTGTGCCCGCAGCTGACATGCAATAAATTGCTAGCTGCGGGCACACCCACATTTAGTTGTACTTTACTGCGAAACCTTCAAGGTCTCTGCTATCTTCGAAATCTGGTTGTCCCACATCGAAAGGGCAGAGCCGATGGCCATATGCATGTCCAGGTACTGATAGGTGCCCAGCCGGCCGCCGAAGAAGACGTTCTCTTCCTTCTTTGCCAGTTCGCGGTATGCGAGAAGCCCAGTCCTATCTTCTGGCGTGTTCACCGGGTAGTAAGGCTCGTCGTCGTGGCTTGCAAAACGAGAGAACTCCCGCATGATGACGGTCTTGTCATCCGGGTAGCTGTCCTTGCGTTCCGGGTGGAAGTGCTTGAACTCGTGAATACGGGTGAATTCGACATCGGCGTCCGGGTAATTCATCACCGGAGTTCCCTGATAGTCACCGACATCTAATACTTCTTCTTCAAAGTCCAACGTCCTCCAGGACAATGAGCCTTCGCTGTAATCGAAATAGCGATCAATTGGACCGGTGTAAACAATCGGAACCTGCCCCACCATGTCGTTCTTGTTGAATGGCTGGCTCGAATCGAAGAAATCAGTATTCAGCTGAACAGTAATGTTCGGGTGATCCGCCATTCTTTCAATCCAGGCCGTATAGCCGTCGACTGGCAGGCCTTCGTACTTGTCATTGAAGTAGCGGTTGTCATAGTTATAGCGAACTGGAAGTCGGCTGACAATATCCCCTGAAAGCTTCTCAGGGGATGTTTGCCATTGCTTGGCCGTGTAGTGTGCAAAGAAGGCCTCGAACAATGGTCGGCCTACGAGGGCGATTCCCTTTTCGTAAAAGTTTTTAGCATTTTCTACATTAAATTCTCCAGCTTGCTCCTTTACTAAAGCACGTGCTTCGTCAGGAGTGTATGCGGCGTTGAAGAACTGATTGATCGTGTGCAGATTAACAGGAAGCGCGAAGGTTTGTTTGTTATGCGTCGAGTAAACGCGGTGAACGTAGTTGGTGAAGCTAGTGAAGCGATTCACGTACTCCCATACTCGTTCATTGGACGTGTGGAAGAGGTGGGCTCCGTATCGGTGCACCTCAATGCCGGTTTTTGGCTCTGGTTCGCTGTAGGCGTTTCCGCCAATATGTGAGCGCCGGTCGATGACAGTGACCTTGAGGCCTGCGTCTGCTGCACGCTCTGCGATGGTTAGCCCGAAGAAACCGGACCCAACAACTAATAGATCTGTATCCATGTAAAGCAGTCTAACCACACCCCTGCAACGGGCCATAAAGGCCAGGTTAACGAGAGGTGTACTTAACGTAAACAAATTGTCATTCAGATATTGTCTAAAGGATTGAGAATAGTTTTGTTGATAACGTGGTTCCCCGAGACCAAAATTTCACCTGCAATCGGCTCGTCAAAATGGGCCGATCGGCAGGCGAGCCCGCGGAGCCGCGAGGCGGTTACGCACTAGTTCATGCATGATGCGTAAGACAAGGAATGAGGAAATTCCCCTTGGTGGATCCGAAGAAAAAGTATGATGTGGCTGTCCTCGGATGGTGGTACGGCAAAAATTACGGATCGATTCTGACTTATTACGGTTTGAACCGTGCCATCGAAAACTTAGGCCGCTCGGTACTCATGGTTCATGAGCCTGTGGGCTACAACGGGTACCGAGTTCAATGGCCTGACGCTATCCTCTCCATGGATTTTGCGCGCCGAACCGGATACGAGTACACCAAGCAGTTGCATTATTCGGAGCTCAACACGCTCAACGAACTGGCTGACACGTTTGTTGTCGGAAGCGATCAGTTGTGGAATCCGCTCATCGGACGAGTGAACGATGATCTTTTCCTCGACTTCGTTGCGCCTGATCGCAATCGCGTTGCGTACGGCACCTCTTTTGGAAACCGCGGAACCGAGAAGTTCAAGCCGAGCTTCATCGCCAAGCACTCGCAGAACCTCCAGAAGTTCAAAGCCATCTCCGTCCGCGAAAACTACGCGGTAGACACGGCTCGCGACATCTTTGGCACCAAGGCGGACCTTGTAGTTGATCCAGTATTCCTGCTGGACCAGGACCACTACAAGGAACTGGCAGCCAAGGCATCAATCTCTCCTGAGGGCGAATACTTGGCAGTCTTCTTCCTCGACCCGACACCGGACAAGAAGTCCACGGCGATGGCCATCGCCGACAAGGTAGGGCTGGATAAGATCCTGGTGATCTGCAACCCGGATGAAGGCCGCAAGGCGGCACAGGAAATCTGGGCTGACGAACCTCGGGCAGAACTCATTGCCAGCGACGCACCGGAGAACTTCCTGCGCGGCTACCAGGACGCAAGCTACGTTGTTACCGATAGCTTCCACGGCACCGCATTCTCCGTAATCTTCGAGAAGCCATTCTCGTCTATCTACAACAACAAGCGCGGAGCAGACCGCTTCAAGAACTTGCTCTCCTCCTTGGGATTCGGCGACACCCGCCGGGTCTACGAGAGCGACACGGTTGAGACGATTACCAAAAATAAAAACGTCACCCGTTCAATCAGCTTCGCCAAAGCGCGCAAGTACATCACTGAGGGCCGTCAGTACTCATTGCAATGGCTCGAATCGGCACTTGACCCCTCAGTGAAGTCTTCAGCCGCCCTTGATAACGGCAAGGCTGTCGCCGCCGCGGCGAACTTCCCGTCGCAAAGCCACACGCTGGATCTGGACTTCTCGGCCAACAGCGACATCTGGTCAATTGCCAAGGGAACCAAGGGCGTATCGCTGAGTGTCGGCGCGGACAAGGACTTGCGCGGGAAGCACGTGTGGACGGACCTTCCAGAACCGCTGACTCCAGGCACGCGAAAACGACTCAAGATCCAGTGGGCACCCACCACTAAGACCAAGAGCATCAACGTCCACCTGAGGAATCCTGAGTCCGGGGCATTCAAGGTCATCGGCAAGGCAAGCGTCGCTGAGAGCTCGGGAAACCTGCGCACCGATGAATTCGAATTCTCAGTGGCCGAAGCCGGCCTCAGCCAAGTCATGCTTGGTGCACTGCACTTCACCGGCCCGAAGGCCGGCGCCCAGGTCCACGAGATCTCCATTACGGAAGTGAAATCGAAGGTACCTGCAGCCCCTGCTCCGGTTGTGAAGTCTGATGACGAAATCGTTGAGGGCTTCTCGAAGCAGGCACGCCGATTGGCGCTGCACGACTTTGAATCCCAGGTCCGCTCCTTTAGCCGCGGCCGCTCTGCAGATTCGGTGACCGGAATCCGCGCACGGATGTTCTTCCATGCGCACGCCATTGAAAAGGGCCTGACCCACAGCAACTTCCGTCCAGGGTTCGGCCGCATCGCAATTCCAGGCCTTGCCAAGGAAATGAATGCCTGGCTGACTCGCGGTCTTGGGACCGACGACACCATCGTGCAGAGCTCTGCCTCGGTCATGAAGGCGTACTTCGCGCGCAACGAAGAGACCAATACGGATGTCTCGCACTTCCGCAAGCTGTTCTCGGACGAGGCACTGGAAGTCATTGCCAATGGCCGGGTAGGGGAGGGCGGCGCATTCCCTGCGGCGAACCACCGCGAAGACCCAGTGGAAACCCCTAACGATGACCGCGCATTCATGGACGTCATGTACGGGCGCCGAAGCGTTCGCGAATTCATTGACGCTCCAGTGGACGATGCAGCCATTTCGGCGGCAGTGCAGATTGCCATGCAATCCCCATCGGTGTGCAGCCGCCAGGGTGCCCGCGTGCACCAGTTCGATGATCCGGAGACCATCAAGCAGCTCCTGGACGTCCAGGGTGGATTCTACGGATTCAATGCCCCACCGCGCTTGCTGTTGGTGACTGCAGATCTGGACGCATTCCTTTTTGCTCCAGAACGGAATCAGCCGTTCGTTGACGGCGGACTGTTTATGATGTCCCTGCTCCTGGGCCTAACCCAGATGGAGCTCGGCTCGTGCCTGCTGAACACCGCTATGGGTGTCGAGAAGGAACAGAAGATCCGCAACATCGTGGATATTCCAGAGAATGAAGTCTTCATCGCATTCGTAGCCGTCGGCAATTTCGACAAGAATGTTTTGGTTCCTCGCTCAAAGCGAGTCGAATCGGACAGCATTCTCAAGCGACACGCATAGAACTTAGTTAAACCGGTAAGGAACGCACCAAGAGTATGACGACGCCAACAGCAATTGCGCAGGAACAGATCGAAGGACCAGACATGACCGAGTCAAGCACCGCTTATCCCGTGCAGCCAGGCATCTGGCTGCAAGCAGGGATTTCCACGGAACAAGAAGCGCACTTCCATGTTTACGGTCCCGTTGGCATTTCATTGAGCAGGGGAGTGGCGGAGTTCGCACCGGGCGGGCTGCTCTCCACGAGCACCTACTACAACGTGTTCAACTACGGTAAGTGGAGAAGGATCTGCGGCGATCTCCCCTTGGAGCTGCAGCTCAAGGGCCGCGGGCGCTACCAGCTGAATGTCTTCCAGGCTGACCGTCACAAGTCATGGCACAAGATTGTCAGCGAGGTTGTCACCATCGATGGCCTGTACAGCCATCCAGTTGCCGTTGACGAATCGACTTCCGATGAATCCCTGCTGTTCTTCGACCTGATGGCCCTGCAGGACGGTGAACTGGAAGACTTTGCGTGGGCTACCACCGCCAAGCCAGTGCGGACACCTGAGCTGATGCTCTCGGTTACCACCTTCCGCCGCGAAGCCGAAGTTGAAAGCACTGTCTCGCGTTTCCGCGAATTCCGTGCGGGTTCGGAACTCAAGGACCACATCAGCATGACCGTGGTTGATAACGGTAATTCGCTGAAGGTCGAAGACGGCGACGGCGTCGAAATCATTGCCAACGAAAACCTCGGCGGAGCCGGCGGCTTCACCCGCGGCTTGCTGCGGGCCCGTGAAATCGGAGCAACCCACTGCCTTTTCATGGATGACGACGCGTCGATCCAGATGGAAGCACTCTCACGCACCTGGTGGCTGCTGGCCTTCGCGAAGGATCCACGCACCGCTGTTGCAGGATCGATGATCAATGCCTCCCACCGGTGGCAGATCTGGGAGAACGGCGCGGAATTCGAGCTTGGCTGCAAGCCTCGCTACCATGGCCTGGATCTTCGTTCCCGCGATGCAGTGTTCAATATGGAATACGAGACCACTGCACCCGCACCAGATGACCTTTATGCCGGCTGGTGGTTCTTCGCTTTCCCGGTTGACCAGGTTGAGCACCTGCCATTCCCGTTCTTCGTGCGTGGCGATGACGTGAGCTTCTCGCTAGTCAATGACTTTGACATCGTTTCGCTGCCAGGCGTCGCTTCGGTTCAGGAGAACTTCACTGACAAGGCTTCGCCAACGACTTGGTACCTGGACTTCCGCAGCCACTTGGTCCACCACCTGTCGCTTCCTGAGAAGCGCCGTTCTTGGGCAGAGCTGCAGCAAATGGTGGCCAGCTTCTACATGCGCAATGTCATGCGCTTCCACTACGACACGCTTGCTGCCATCAACCTGGCATTCGAAGATGTGCTTCGAGGCCCGAAGTTCTTCGACAAGCATGCAGACATGTCGAGAAGGCGTGCCGACCTGAAGGCATTGACCAAGGATGAAGCGTGGAAGCCCGTCCAGGAACGGCCAGATGAACTGCATGGGGAGAAGCCACGCTATTCACGCGCGCTAATGCTGGCAACCCTGAACGGCCACTTGCTTCCGCTGGGCAAGGAAGCTGATGCAAATCTGACGCTGTCTTCGCCATTCCGTGATGACTACCGCAAGGTCTATGGGGCTAAGGAAATCACCTATCTCAACGGTGACCAGTCCTCGGCCTACGTCGTTCGTCGCAACCAGAAAAAGTTCTGGCGCGAATCGCTGCGTTTGGTACGAAACACTATGCGCCTGCGCTCGGCCTACGAGGAGAACATCCGACTATGGCGCGACGGCTACGATCAGCTGACTTCGGACTCTTATTGGACTGATAAGCTTAAATTGTCGGAGGACGAGGATCGTAGGCAGAAACCAGTTGCGTAATTTCTAAACAAGTCCCACCCCAAGGTCGGCATCTCAAACCCACGCAACTTCGATGGCTCTCGCTAAGGCAACAGACAATCCTTGACTATTCGTCGTCGTTGTCATCAACCAACTGTTGTCTCTATTGGGGAATAGCACGGGAAGTTAGCCTGAATCGTAAGAAGTCGATATTCTGCATACCGGCAGAGTAAAGCAAGAATTTTGTCACAATAATGACCAAGTGAAATAAATATGGTAGCGCTGTTTCCATCAAATTGGTGGGAACAGCGCTGTGTTTCATCTTGCGCGTTTACAACTTTCAGCATCAAAAGGCCGCTTGACGAATGACATGGTCAAGTTTGAAGAGCGGACACGCTTCGTCCGCTATCGCTTTCGGTGGCGACTTACCGTTAAGCCTCATACGAACTGATCTTGCGTCATGTGAGCGACAATGAATGGTACATCTATGGGCAATTACACGTTGCGTCTCGTGAACCTGTTTCAGCTAATTTAGCATTCAGGTATAGTTTCCACGTAGACTGTACTGGGCCATTCGTCGTTTTTGCCGGTAGCACCAAGGACCAGAAACGCCGATCGGCCTTACTAGTCGCGTAACCCACGGGTTGTGCTTGTCGAAATAGGAGCGCCTGAAACAATG
>Ga0302349_1002402_pt1 | contig 12046 bp, 9 predicted proteins | sample PhyAR1_FD_202176 | JGI IMG/M metagenome (GOLD analysis project Ga0302349, IMG submission 202176) | Leaf surface microbial communities from alfalfa plants in UC Gill Tract Community Farm, Albany, California, United States - DLSL A.R1... | ecosystem: Host-associated > Plants > Phyllosphere >...
CCGCATCCACACCCGCCCGGTACAGGGCCTGCCGCTGATCCACGTCGAGACGCCGACCTACACCGGCCGCAAGCTCTACACGAAGCGGGCCTTCGACATGATCGGTTCGACGCTGCTCATCCTGGTCCTGTCGCCGGTGCTGCTCGTCCTGGCCCTGCTGGTGAAGACCACCTCGACGGGGCCGGTGTTCTTCCGCCAGGAGCGCGTCGGCCTGAACGGCACCACGTTCCGGATGATCAAGTTCCGGTCCATGGTCGTCGACGCCGAAGCCCGCCTGCAGGAGCTCAGCCAGCTGGACCGGGCCGAGGGCAACGACGTGCTGTTCAAGATGAAGAACGACCCGCGTGTGACCCGCGTAGGAGCCTTCATGCGGCGGTACAGCCTGGACGAGGTGCCGCAGCTGTTCAACGTCCTCATCGGTGACATGTCGCTGGTCGGGCCGCGACCGCCCCTTGCCAAGGAAGTGGCGTTGTACGACTCGCATGTGCACCGGCGGTTCCTCGTGAAACCCGGCATGACGGGTCTGTGGCAGGTCAGCGGGCGGTCGGATCTGTCGTGGGAGGACTCCGTGCGTCTCGACCTGTTCTACGTGGAGAACTGGTCGATGGTCGGTGACCTCTCGATCCTGTGGCGAACGGCGCGCGCTGTTGTGGCGTCTGACGGCGCATATTGATTGGACGAGGAGCTTCTATGGATGAACAGCGGGAGGTCCCAGCGCAGCACGACACCGTCTCGCGCCGATCGACCTACGGGCTCGGTGTCGAAGTCACGCCAATGAGCGCCAGCGGTGTTATTCGAGTTCTAGAGACGCCAACGCGAGCGGTCAAGCTGGTCCTCAACCACAACCTGCATAGCGTGTACTTTTTCGTTAAATTTGAGTGGTTCCGATCGCTTTACGCAAGCGCTGCGGTGATATTGATCGACGGTTGGCCCATCCTTCGGTTGACTGCGGGGTCGCCAAGCATAGAGAATCGTATCGGCTCGACCGACTGGCTGGCAGCGCTTCAAGACAAATGGCGCAGTGGAACTGAAACGAGAGTTCGCAGAATTTTTGTTCTTGGCGGCGACGCCGAGTCTAACTTACGCGCCCGCGATAAGTTAGCGGCCGCCTCTTCAGAGGTTACTGTTGCTGGTGCCGATGGGTACTTCGATGTGAGCCGCGAATCTGATCAGATCCTTACACAGCTGTCGCAATTTAAACCGGATCTGGTTCTCGTAGGCATGGGAATGCCTCTTCAGGAAAAATTCCTCTTCGAGAATTTGGAGAAGTTACCGGCCGCGTACTATGCGACTGTAGGTGGGGCGATAGACTACTTGGCGGACCGGCAGCCGCTCGCGCCTCGTTTCATCGGTCGCCTCGGCCTCGAATGGCTATGGCGATTTCTGCATGCACCAAGGCGTTTGTTCAACCGGTACTTCGTTGAGCCATTCCGCCTACTCGTGCTGTTGCTACCCGTTCCTTGGAAAAGACGGGAGTAATCAATTTCGGAGGTTTCGCTTGGCGAAGGGCCGAGGAGGAGGCCTTGCAGGAAGATACTCAAGACGCAGGTCTGGTCCAGTTTCAAATCACGCCGGAGTGTAAAGAATCATGCACGTTTTACTAGATACGCGCCGGAAGCATTTCGAGCAGAATTCGTACATATCTGACCTAGTGGCTCTATCTGCTGAAGTCCATTTTCATGGGTTCTCGTGGACTCGCTTGATCGTAGGTCGGTACGACGTGTTCCACGTTCACTGGCCGGAGTGGCTGGTGAAACATGGTCGGCCTTACCTGCAACCGGTAATGAAGATACTGATGTCTCTCGCACTCGTTCGCCTGCGGCTATCGAAGGTGCCGGTACTTCGCACGATGCACAATCTCGCTCCCCATTCAGAATTGAGTCCATGGGGCGCAAGTTTAATTGGTCGCCTTGAGGATTTGACAACGAGCAGGATTTGGTTGAGCGATGCGGGCGACCGAATGCAGGCTACCGACGTAGTCGTCCCGCATCCCGATTATCAGCCGTGGGCGGGCCGGCTGAACCTCTCTTGGAATCCCGCTCCCCATTCCCGACGTGGATTGTGCTTCGGGTCCCTTGTTCCTTATCGGCGCTTTGAAATCGTCGCAGAAGCGGCACGGCTAGTGCCGGGCGGCAAGCTGAAGATTGCAGGAGCAGCGACCGATCGTCGTTACACGGATAAGCTTGAGCGAATCGCAAGCCGGAGTGAAGGCCGCGTTTCGGTCGGTCGCGGTCGACTTTCGGAGGAAGATCTCGCCCGTGCGATTCATGACAGTGATGTAATCTTCGTGCCCTACACGGACTTGTATAACTCTGGCATCATCTTTCTCGCTCTCACATTACAGCGACCCGTAGCGCTTCCCGCTAGTCCGGCCGCCGAGGTGTTGGCAGCGGAGTACGGCTCCGAGTGGGTTCGGCAGTGGGTGGGTGAACTCAATGATGAGAAACTCATCGCTATCTACGACCGTCCGTTCCCCTCGGCCCCTGCGTTTTCGGCAAAAAGAAGATGGGAGAGTATCGTGCAGGGCCATCGAGAGATGTACGCAAAACTCAGCACGAGGGAACGATCGTCTCGTCGCCATCGACACAGGTAGCCGAAGCAAGGTGCCTCGCTCGGCCTGCTGACTTGAAGCTACTATTTCTCGGTTACCCAATTGCAGTGCGCCGCTTGTGCGCAACCGTAAGCGAGCGATCGACCTTCCCCTGCAGGATTGAGTGGCTTGAAGGAGCAAGAACAACGGCAAGCAAGACGGACAGCGCTACGTAGGGGTTGTTCAATCCGCTCACTGAGAGTCCATTGGTGAAGGCGATAGCGCTCAGAGTGACCGCAGTGGCAAGTGACGTGCCAGATTTCCGCATGGCGAGCCAGGTAACGACAAGAGCGATAGCTAGCCCGAGAAGGCCCGCGTCATAGACAACTCGAAGATTGAAAGCATGAAGAATGACTGAGTAGCATGTCCCGTCTCCCCGAGATGAGAACAGGGACTCGTAATATGATAACTGCAAGCAAGAGGCCGGACTCAGGGGCGTAATCGGCGCAGTGCCGAAGATCCACTGAATTGCATTCCAGTCAGAGGTGTTCTCGAGGAAGATGCGTGCGAAGTTGAGCCGGTCAATCCCCGTCGAGGCGCGGGCGCGGGCCTCGAAAACGAGTACGGCCACAAAAGCAAGTGCCGGCAAAGCGAGAGCCAATAGATAACGCAGGAACAAGTTTGCGGACTTTGCCTGACTGACCGCATACCCGGCCACAATGACGAACGCGACTGCACCGCTTCTTGACTCGTCCATCACAGTAAGTGCGCCTAGACCGAGTACCGCCAACCAACGAGACTTGCCCAAGAACGGATAGGTGACGACGATCAAACCCGAGAAGAGTGCCAACTCGAAGTTGTTCTCCAAGAGAAGGCCAGGACGTTGACCCCGACCCAGGACGACGAGGGTAACCGCCGACTTGAGAATCGCCATTAGCAGTAGGGCGAGGGTCACTCGCCACAGAGAACTCGTAGGTCCCCACTTTCGCCCCATCGCCGCGGCAAAGATAATAAGGTAAAGGATCCAGCGATACGCTTGCAGAAAGTCGTCGACGGGCGCATTGAAGAAAACGGCTGGAACGATCCGGCTGAGAAGATAAATACCGAGCAGTCCGAGAAGTGCGAGGGACCTTGTCTTACCTTTCAAGAGGGCCCAGGCGAGAAAAGCAAGCAGCCAAGCGTCAAGAAGACCTGTTACGGGTAGCGGGCTGAACCGTCCGAGGAGTGGAAGGCTGGCGGCTCCAGCGATGAGTAGCAAGGCGTACAGGGAGTTCCGCAACACTGCCGGCACCTCTTCTACGCGCGATCCGTCGGTCTGGACGCCGGCTGCAGTCATGATCTAAACATACCGGACACTCGAGTCCGCTTGAGTTGAAGATGCGTGCTGAGTAGAGGAAATTTTGCGTGACCGCTCACGAGGCCCTCGGTCAGCGCCAACACTGGTGGGAGATCGTGCTCTGGGGCGGTGGCGGACACGGATCGTTTTGCGCTGTTTCGGTCTTGGCCGTCGAGCGGGGAGGAGCAGGGAGGGCTTGCCCACGGAGCCCGCTTCGTTCCGCGCGCCGCCGCAGCTGACGCTGACGTTCATCCGATCGGAGAAGCGGGACATTGCCATTCTGGTACTACAGGGATGAGCGAGTGGCCGGACGGTCTCGTGAGTTAAGATCGTCGTGTCGACGAACTCCGTCGGATGCTGCAGCGGCCAGCGTTCGCTCGCCAACGACCTTGAGGACGAAAGTGCAACTTGCGCTGGATAGCTTTGTGAAGAAGCCTAACTACCACCTGTCGCACAACGTTGGTATTCCTGGTATGCCGTTTGTTCGGCGTCCAGGAGTACCACTCCAACGTGTCCTAGGTAACGATATTGGCGGTGCTATTTACACACCGCTTGTGCCTCAAGGTCGCACCGTGCTTCATCTGTGGAATAAAATCAAACTCGGCGGGCGCGGTCCGTGGGGCGTGACTTATGAGAGTCGTCTTCCACGCCTACCTGATGGCCAGCTTCGTTTGGCGAAGCTCCGGCGTACGTTGGATGGGGATGAGTCACTTCGGTTCGTCAATGCAATCTCGATCTACGCTCGTGACCGTCTGATCCGAGAATTAACGACCGAGGATCACAAACATCTGATTGAAAAGATCCAGGTCGTGTACCCGCGCGTCATTGGCTCGGATGACGGCCTGTTCTTGCCGACGTCAGATAGGCTCCCCCTTCAATTTGTTTTTGTCGGCAATGCCTTCTTCCGCAAAGGCGGCGAAGCCGTGCTTCGTTTTGTTGAGCAGCGAGGAGACGAATTCGACGTTAATGTCACCATTGTGTCAACTCTTGCTCATTCCGACTACGCAACTCCTTGGGTCACTAGGCAATATCGAGACGAGATCGCCTCTCGGCTTGCCGCGCATCCCAGGGTTTCGTGGTTGCCAGGTGCTTCTCATAATCGAGTTCTCCGGCTGATGCAAGAATCGCACGTAGCCTTGCTGCCATCGTTGGCAGACACATTCGGGTATTCGTTGGCTGAAGGCGCGGTGTCCGGGGCAATGGCAGTGGGCTCGAATGTGCAAGCCTTGCCCGAGATCCTTGGCACAATTGGTCGCCGGATCGAACTCGATGTAGATGAGGTGAACGAGTGGGTTGGAGCGCGGGGGCCGAAAAGTGCCTATGACGAAGCGATCGCGCTTCTATCGAACGGTATAGTGAAAGTGGCAGTTGAAGCTCGAGAAAATCCGAGCGATTTCGATCGTGACCGGTTGGCGCTGCTAGCACTTGCCCGGGCCAAATTCGGGAGCGTGCGAGATCTCGCCCTCAGCGATATTTATCTGAAGGCGGGCTTGTTACCGCGTGATTGGACGGCCACGCAGTGAACTATACGAATAGAGGGTCCCTGTACGTTGTGACCGCCGTTATTCCAACGACAGGTCGTAAGTCGCTACGTCGTGCGGTCGAATCAGTCGTCCGTCAAACCGTTCCTGTTTGGCCCCTGGTGGTTCTCGATGAACCGGAAGCCCGCCGCAAAGTCAAAGCGCTGCTCTCTGGGCTGGACTACGAACTCGTGGTAACTCCGGGCAAGAGCGGCGGCGGCGGCGCGAGGAATATGGGCGTCGAGAAGTCAAGGACTGAATACGTAGCTTTCCTCGACGACGACGATGAATGGTTGAACGAAAAGACCGAGTCGCAACTCGCTTTTATCCGCCGAGGAGGTAGCACTTTGGTGTCCTGCCGCTCCTGGCTCGTCGGTGATGAGCGGAGGCTCGTCCCAGAACGGCTTTATGACGGCTCGAGGCGCATGGCAACATATTTGTTGGACCGCTCCACGGTTCGGCTGCGGCGCAACTTCATGCAGTCCTCGTCTCTCCTGCTGCCGCGATCTGTCGCCGCCAGCGTGTCCTGGGACCCTGACCTACAACGTCATCAGGACTGGGACTTCCTTATCCGCGCCGAGATTGCGGAGGTGAGCATCGCCATGCTCGCATCTCCCTTAGTGATCGTTCATCAAGCATCGGAGAACTCGATCTCGAAGTCGGCGAATTGGCGAGCGAGTGAAGCCTGGCTACATACCCTGGGAGACGATGCTGGCTTGTCAAGTCGGTCACGGGCTGATTTTTTTGCGTCAGTGATTCTGCGGGGTGCCATGAGCAATCGAGAATGGCGGGAATCGGCGCGTCTGGTCAGAAGGGCGCTCCTTGGGCGTTGCCATGCTGCTGCTCTTTTCCCCGCTTTGGCGGCATTGAGAGGACGGCGACCATGACTGAAGGAGGTTGGCTGAAGGCACTGGCTCGGACCGCAGGTTTGCGCCTGGTGACCCTTCCCATAACGGCCGGACTGGCTGTGTTGACGGCTTCAGTAGCGGTCAGAATCATTGGTTCCAACGCCTATGGCTACGTCAGTCTCATCGCACAGCTGACACTGCTGCTTCCTTTTGCCGATCTGGGGTTGGGCGCAGCTGTGACCAGGCGAGTAGCTCAAGCGCGTGCGGGAATGATTAATCCAGACGAGGCTTTAGGTCTCATCCGCCACTCGATGTTTATTCTTTTCTGTATTGGATTGTTCGCTGCGTCCATTTCGATCGTACTGGGACTGACAAACGTGTGGTCTCGGGTTTTCGACGCTCCCTCTGCTTGGGCGGCCGGAGTTGATTTATCGACCAGCACCACCCTCGCTATTTTCTTCTTATTGCTCCCATTAGCGGTCGGACAACGCGTGTTGGTGGGGCTTGATCGCTCTGGGCTACTCGTTGTTCTCGGTCTCCTTCCGCCGCTGTTCAACCTGCTCTACATCTTGTTTTGCGGCACCCTTGGCTTGTCGCCGATGCTTTTCGCGCTAGGTACGAGCGTGGGTTCGGTCGTGACTGTCTCAATGTTCGCGGCTTTCGCCTTCGGCAAGCGGCTAGGAGGCGTCGGCTCTCCGTTAGCTGCTCGGTCGAAGGGCCGCGGTTTCACTGGTCAGATTCTTCATGCCGCGGTGCCGATGTTGCTCGTGTCATTGGGAACGGCTGCAGCTCTCCAGTCAGGGCGTGTGATTTTGGCGGGCCATGCTTCAATACGCGACCTTTCAGAATTTGCTCTTGCTTTTCAGTTATATCTTCCTTTGTATTCTGTAATATATATGGCCTCAACTGTGTTGTGGCCGCGCTTTGCCGTCTCTCTCAACCGACGGCTTTGGGTCCTCGCCAACGGAACACTCTTAGGGTTGAGTTTCTGCGCCGGAGTCGGCTACGTTATCTTTGGACCCCTTCTCGTGGCAGTGATGAGCAACCACGAGGTGGCTCTGTCGCCTGATCTCGCCATCGGTTTTGCTCTTCTCCTGACTGTTCAAGGCCTGCATGCGACGCAGGCTATGCTTCTGACCTCCGTCCGAGGGTTCTGGGTACAGGCAGGGGGTGCGCTCGGTGCCGGCGTTCTGACCCTCGTGCTGTCCGTGGTTCTCTCGTCGAGGTTGGGCGTCGTGGGACCCGCTTACGCTGCCTCTATCGGCTTGTTTGTCGGCTTGGTGGTCCCGTGTGTGGTGGTGGCATTCATGCTAACGCGCGGCTCTTCGCGTCCAGAGGTGGTGTGAGGCGCCGGGACTCGACGGCCGGAGGTCCTCGTGTCCGTGTTACGGACCTAGGATGACGTCATGTCTCCTCAGACCGAGTCGCGACCAGCTACTGTTCCCCGGCGGGGTAGGCCACGCGTTTGGATATGGTGCCTTCTGGCCCTCCTCGTCATTGTGGTCTTCGTTGCAGCGTGGGTCGGATCAAGGGGGCTGCTAGCGAAGCGGGACCTCGAGCAGTCTGTCGAACTTGTGACCACGCTTCGAGAGCAAGTCGCAGCGGGAGACACGCGATCGGCTAAGCAGACAGCGGAACGGCTGGAAAATCGGGCCGCGAACGCGCGGCAGCTTACAGGAGACCCAATTTGGGGCGTTTCACAGTTGACGCCATTTGTCGGCACGAATCTGCGCGCTGTCCGACAGATTTCCGTGGTTGTTGATGACGTCGCCACCGGCGCGGTGAAGCCCGCGATCGGAATTTTAGACGAAGTTGATGAAGCGTCCTTCGCTCCCAAGAACGGTCGTGTGAGTCTTGAGCCACTAGTTCGCGCGCAACGGCCAGTAGCACTAGCAGCAAGAACATTGTCGAGAGCGTCTAAGGTAGCAGACTCGATTGATACAGACGCGACTCTGTCGCCGGTGACTTCTGCCGTAAATCGACTCCGAAATACCCTGAGTACTACTTTGCAGCAAGCAGCGACGGCGAATAATGTCGTGCAACTGGCTCCGGCGATGCTCGGGCATGACGGGGCCCGGAACTACGTTTTGTTGTTCCAGAACAATGCCGAGCTCAGGGCAGGCGGGGGGATTCCGGGTGCAGTAGCGCTCCTGCAGGCCAATGACGGCGCGATCAGTCTGGGTGATCAGGCGGCGGGAGCGTCGTTTGGCCCGTACGACAAACCGGTCCTTCCGCTGACGCCGGGCACCGAGAGCCTCTATGGCAACATCACGGGGCGGTACATGCAGGACGTCAACCTGACCCCGCGGTTCGACGTGACCGGGGCGCTCGCCCGCGAGATGTGGAAGCAGAAGTTCGGCCAGCAGGTCGACGGCGTGCTCGCCATCGACCCCGTGACCCTGGGCTACATCCTCCGCGCGACCGGACCGGTGCAGCTGGCGACCGGCGACACCCTGACGTCGGACAACGCCGTGAAGCTGCTGCTCAGTGACGTCTATGCGAAGTACCCGGACCCGTCGGTGCAGGACGCGTTCTTCGCCTCGGCCGCGAGTGCGGTGTTCGACAAGGTGTCGAGCGGTGGGTTTGATGCAAAGAAGCTCGTTGCGGCGCTGACCGAAGGAGCGGGTGAAGGGCGTCTTCGCCTCTGGAGCGCTGACAGCGCGGAGCAGCGGCGCATCGCTGGGACAGCCGTGGCCGGCACGCTGCCGACTGCGTCGAAGCAGACTCGTGAGTTCGGTGTCTACCTCAACGACGGTACGGCCGCGAAGATGGACTACTACCTCGACAAGAAGATCTCGGTCGGCAGCTCGGTCTGCCGGAAGGACGGCCGCCCGACGTCAGTGGTCGAGGTGACCCTCAAGAACACCGCGCCGGCCGATGCCGCGACGAGCCTGCCTCGCTACGTCACCGGCGGTGGGGACTTCGGCACTGAACCCGGCAAGATCAAGACCCTCGTTGCGGTCTACGCACCGTCGAATGCGATCTACCTCGGTGCTTCCCAGGACGGCAAAGCCGCTGGCCTCCAGACCACGGTCGATGGCGATCACCCGGTTGCGCAGTTGCGCACGCTTCTCGCTCCCGGGCAGAGCACCACGTTCCGAGTGGCGTTCCTCGGCGAGGCCAAGTACGCCAAGGCCGGCGTGCAGGTGGAGTCGACTCCCGGGGTGCGGGAGTCGAAGGTCCAGCCGCTGCAGTTCGACTGCGCGAAGCCGATCCCGGTCGGCTGAGCCGCGATCGGCGACGACGGTATCGCGAACTGTAGGGGCAGAAGACGCCGTCTCGAGTGCAGGTCTGATCGGTGAGTCGCCGCATACCGCGGTGTCGCGGGACCCCCATTCCGGGGGGCCAGAGCCGACCTGAGTGGCCGTCGAGCCTTCCCATCTCGTGGCAAGATCCCCGCTGTCGCTGGTTGATCTACCCGCTGAACTGGGCTTTCAGTCGGTGATGGCTGATGTGTGACGGCTTCGTGCTCCACTCCAGAGCTCAACCTGGGAACGAATCCAGCCCGAGTTCACGCATTCGTTGCACAAAGGGTGGCAACAGACTGTGAAACTCCGCTAGATTGAGGGAACTTCGCCAATCGCACTCGCCATCACTGGTCGTGGGGGATTGACATCTGCGGAGGCAGGACTCTGGTATCAGGGTCTGTCAGATCAGATCACTAGGGGAACTACTTCATGAAGAAGCTCATCGCCGCGGTCGTGCTGGCTGGCGCCGCACTGCTCGCAACTCCGGCCGCCGCCAACGCCGCTGGATACGCACCCGACTCGAACGTCTCCATCTCGGGCAACTACGTCGCCGGTGGCGTCGTCGTCGTCAACTTCAGCCCGGGCGCGTTCCAGAACAACGAGACCGTCAACGTGCAGATCACCGGTGCCGGTGTCTCCTCCGCGACCCTCGGCGCTCTGCCCGTGACCACCGTCTCGAAGGCGTACACCGCCGGCGCCGACGGCTCCCTCCCCGTCCGCGTCACCCTCCCCGTGGGTGGCTCGGGTTCCTACAACCTGACCGCCACCGGCGCCACCTCCGGTGTCGTCGGCGTCGCGTCCTTCACCCTCGCGCCGGCTGACGCCGCTGCGGTTGCTGCGGGCTCGAACGGCACCAACGGTTCCCTCGCATTCACCGGTTCGACCGTCTCCGCCCTGGCCCTCTGGGTCGCCGGTGGCGCAGTCGTCCTCGGTGGCGGCCTGCTCGTCGTGCGCGGCTCGGTCCGTCGCCAGCGCGAGACCGTCTGAGCTTCAGCTCACTGAACGAAACCCCCGGGGCCGAGAGGCTCCGGGGGTTTCGTCGTTCTGGGGGGCGTACGTCAGGTCACGACGAGCAGGACGGCGACCACTCCGATGACGAGGAGCGGGGCGACCACCCAGAGCCACCACGGAAAGGCGGACGGGCGACGGTACTGGTGGGATTTGCGATTCGGGTTCACGTGCTGACCGTAGGACCGCGAGGTGTCCGCCAGGTCACCGGCTGCGCGACCCGGCAGTGAGTTTCGGCGGATTCGCGGCTTCCCGTAACACGGACGTCGTGGTTGACCCCGCGGTGTCCTCCTCAGAGGGGACTCGGTCCATGGCGTCAGGTCGCTCGTCCGTGCCCCGTTGTGCCTCGGAGTAGCCCTCAGGAGGGAGCGATGACGCCGCCGACGATCACGACGACCGTCAGCGACGAGAGGACCCAGGTCCACCAGGGGAACAGGGGTGGACGGCGGAAGACTCTCTGCGGGGTGGACATCCCGCAATGATAGATGAAATACCAGCGGACACTGCCATGGGGTGGTCAGTCACGCGGAGCCTTCGGCAGCTCCCACACCTCCGCGTACCGCTCTCGCACCAGCGGCCAGACCTGCTCGACCGCGTCCTCGACCGAGCGCACCGAGTCGCTGAGTGGTGGGGTGAGCACGAACTCGTGGGGGATCGGCCGCCCGGAGCGGTCCTGCCGTCCCTCGGGGTCGGGGAACCGCACGGCGAGCATCCCGGACCGTCGACGGATCGTGGCAGGCACGTCCCGGACGCCGGCGAAGGCCTCTTCGTAGCGGGCCAGGGGGTCCTGCCCGGGCTGCTCGGTCGCCAGGAAGCGGAAGCCCCAGGTGCGACCGCGGGTGGCCCAGATGAAGCTCATGCGTCGTCTCCTCGGCGGAGCACCCGGTCGTCGACCCCGCGCTCCAGGTCCTCGGCGAAGCGGGCGAGCACCCGGGTGGTGAACTCACGTTCGGCTTCGGCCTGGTCCTTCACCTTCGCCACCTTCTTGGCGGCGAAGCTGACGGCCTTCGAGCCGAGCCCACCGCCGATCATGCTGACGGCAGCGCCGACCAGGTTCGACTTCACGAACTTCGACGTGCCGAGGAACCCGACGACGGGTCCGACGAACTTCAGCAGCTGCTCGGCGACCTGGGCACCGCGCTGCCGGGTGGAGGCCCACTTCGCGAACCGCTCGAACGGCAGCATCGCGGTCATCGGCAGCAGCAGGTCGACGCCGGTGCGGGTGGTGACGTCGATCGCCCCGGGCGTGAACTTCGCGGAGGACAGCAGGAGGAAGTCCTCGCCGACGTCGAGCGCGTCGGGGTCCTCGACGAAGCTCTGCAGCACGCTCCGCAGTTCGTCGAGCTCCCCGCCGGCCTTGCCGATGACGAGCTCGCGGAACTCCTCGACGTCCAGGTCGGGCAGCAGGTCGGCCTTCGACAGCGCGAGGGTCCAGATGCGGGGGAACCGGGCCAGGCGCTTGCCGTCCTCGAGCACGTCGTCCCGCAGGGCGTAGAGACCGGTGTGGAAGTCGGTGAGCAGCGCCTTGAGGTACCGCTCCTCTTCGCCGGCGTTCT
>Ga0302349_1002404_pt1 | contig 12030 bp, 9 predicted proteins | sample PhyAR1_FD_202176 | JGI IMG/M metagenome (GOLD analysis project Ga0302349, IMG submission 202176) | Leaf surface microbial communities from alfalfa plants in UC Gill Tract Community Farm, Albany, California, United States - DLSL A.R1... | ecosystem: Host-associated > Plants > Phyllosphere >...
CGCTGGCGATACCAACTATCCCCGAATGGAAGTCACTCCACGGTTTGAATGTCGTCATAAAATTCGGCAAAAAACCTTTTCGAGGCCTCGCATTAGGGAATTTTTCAGGGTCGGGGAATAAAAGTGGCAAAAAGGAATCATTTTTCCAGGAGCCGATCTTACCGTAATAATCCCATCTTTTTAGCGCCTCTGCTTTGCTGACTGGACGCAGAAGTTCAAAAGGATTAGCCATGGTAACAACACGGTAAAAACCCAGCAAATCTGAAACTAAATCTTCTCCGCTGAAGCCACTGTCTGTAACGAAATTGATGGGGAATGATGCCTGTAACCCCTCAAACTTCCTGGCCAGTGACATCATCATTGCCAGCGCAATGCTTCTGCGTTCAAAATACGAGCGACCGCGTTTGATACGCCAGGTAATAAATTTCCCCATGCTCATGGTTCTGGTCGGATCAATCATAGACTGCGAATAGGTAACGTCGTAGCGTTCCTTGTTTGAATATTCTCCAGAATCAATACTTCTCAACAAAGTTCTTATATCAGTACCCTGAGCATGGCCGAGATCAATCCATCCAAGGACTTCAGTATATATAAGTCCATATTTAAGATGGCTTTGCCTACCATCAATAATATCACTTCTTTTACTCATCCTTAGTCTCCTTTCCTTTTTGATTTATTTGAAAAATTAACTATCTTATCTTCATAAGGTTTAATATCCTTGGTTAAAACTAAAACCTCTGGTAATACTTTTAACTACAGGGGAGAAAATTATTTTCTTAATTTATTGAGCTTTCTGTTTTTACTCTGAGAATAGTCTTTCGGGTGATATTAAATTCATGCACCACAGCACTCGCTGCTATTCTCATACTAAGCCGCTCCAGTCCCTATTTTTCTGTTCATCATTCAGGCAAAGATGCGTCCAAAGTGTTTCCCTGATGCCCTCGGCAGTGCGATATCTGCGTGTGTTCGTTGTTAATCAGACGGCGAACTTTGATATATCGGTTTTATGGGGAGCTATGGTATCAAAATAGTGACGAATATTTTTCGGTGTCGCTGAACATGCCTTCTCTGAAAGAGGTAGTTTTAAGGAGTACGGAAGTGCATCCGATCTGCTCAGCAATAGCATGGACAGTCCTTGATGGGAATTCGTTTATTGATTCAGGATAAAGACCCTGTACCTGGCGGAATTTTAGCAGAATGGCAAATCTTAAACGGCCCGTATCGTTCAATCTCAGTAACAGGGAAAGCTCGTCAGCGAGCAAACTCCACACATATCTGTCATCAAAAGCCTGATCCTGTGTCAACATCCCAACTCCCTGAATCATCGAAGGATAATCACTATGGCAACCATTTCACAGATGAGTGATGTTTACTCAGATCTAGTTCAAAAAATTCACATGTCTCATTTGCAGCTTTACTTCTTCCAGACCTCACATGATAGCGCCATAGCTGCTTTTTGCGCTTTCATCAGCGATTGGCGATTTTCCTCAGCCACTTGCAGCTGACACTCCAACATGGCGCATTCAACCGCCTTGGCCAGTTTTCGTAACGCTTGGTCGACTTTGTCGCTATAAGGCAGTCCGTAATTTAATCGCAAACAATTTCGATATTTCCCGGATGCAGAGAACAGCGAGCCAATGACAAATTGCACTTTGGCTTCGCTAAGTTCGAGACTTAAACGCACGGAGTCAAAATGCTCGGGGAGCTCAATCCACATCATGAATCCGCCCTGTGGGCGGCTCACGCAGATGCCGCAGGGAAAGTACTCTCTCACTCGACAGGTAAATTTCTCAAGATTCCGCTGATAGTATTTACGCATACGCCGCAGATGAGTTTGATACCCGCCTGACTTGATAAACTCCACAATGGCGAGCTGCGGATGCGAAGCCGATGCGCCAGTGCCGGTGTATTTCATGTAGACCACGCGATCAAAATAGCGTCCTGGCGCAATCCAACCTACGCGAAGCCCCGGAGCAACCGTCTTCGAGAAAGAGCTGCACAGCAATACGCGTCCATCGGTATCCAGCGATTTGATCGTGATAGGACGAGGATATTCAAAGGCTAAATCGCCATACACATCGTCTTCAATAATGGCGATATCGTAGCATTGCGCCAGCGATAATAATTCCCGCTTGCGTTGCTCTGGCATGATGAAACCCAGTGGGTTATTGCAGTTAGGTACCAACATCACGGCTTTGATTGGCCATTGTTCAAGCGCTAACTTCAAGGCTTCAACGCTGATACCGGTGCTAGAGTCAGTGGGAATTTCGATGACTTTTATTTTAGAACCGCGCAGCTTTTGCATGATCCCATGAAAGGCGGGCGACTCTACCGCAACGATATCGCCCTCCTGACACGCCGCGCGAATTGCCACCATCAGCGCTTCATGGCAACCATGAGTGATGATGATATCAGCAGGATTTAAATGGCATCCCGAATCAATGGCCAAACGTGCCACTTGTTCGCGCAGGGCGTGAGAACCGTACACAGGATCGTAATTTAATACCCGGCTGTCTTGCGCCTGCATAAGCCGAGTCATCGCTTTCCATAACGGTGCCATTGTGGACTGGCACATATCCGGTGAGCCGCTGCCGAAAGGGATGGCATCGCTATCGGGTTCTTCATTAAGGCGATCGAGAACACATCCCCACTGCGTTATTTCTACCGGACGTTGAGCTGGACGGCTGATCGCCGGTGCGGGCGGCGTGTGTTTGCGGGGCGTAACATAATATCCCGAGCGTGGCTGTGGCGTGATGAGCTGTCTATCCTCAAGCAAATGATAGGCCTGCTGCACGGTGCTGATGCTCACAGAATGTTCATCACTCAGCGTTCGAACCGAGGGCAAGCGCTCGCCGCTTTGATATAAACCGGCTTCAATTCGTTGTGCTAATAAATCTGCGAGATGTTGATAGCGCGTCATCGTTGCCCTTTCCAATCGCTGCTAAAGATCGTTATTCGCTAAAATTTCAGGCGAAAACCAGTACAGTTAGTCGTGATTTTGACCATTCAGATCGCATAATGCGCAATCTGTATGTTAAATAATAGTTATTTTTGTATCTGTGATGTGTATTCACTTCGCGCAATGATATTTGCATCGAAACCGCGAGGAGTTGCATGATGGGATATGACGAAAACCAAGCCAAGAAACCGTTTTTACAGTCGCCGTTTTATCTGTTTTTCATGGGGCTGTACCAGCATTGGCAAACGTGGCATATGCGAAGAAAAGCGCATAACGATTTACAACGGATGAGTGCGCAACAGCTGAGAGATATTGGTCTATCCTGCGCGGATATTGGCAATATAACCCGCCAGAGAAGGTAGGTTTAAAGATCAATAAAGCCTCTCCGGTTGGTGGAGAGGCTCTTATCAACGTTTTATTTACCGCAAATAGTTAGCGACGAACTTTCGTTTTTGGCGTAGTCGCTGACTTGCGCGGCAACGTTTTCAGTAATTCGTCAGGCGTTACCGACGCCACGACGCTGCCAGCCAGCGGCATTTTTAGAATGTGATTTTTGATTTTACCTATCACGTGCATTTCACACGGTTTGCAATCGAACTTCAGCGTCAGCACTTCATCCTGATGAACCAGCTGCATCGGCGACGCTCGCCCTTTCACACCCTGCACACCTTTGGCCTGTTTAGGGCATAGGTTGAAAGCAAAACGCAGGCAATGCTTAGTGATCATCACCGGAACATCGCCTTTTTCTTCGTGCGCCTCGTAGGCAGCATCAATCAACTGCACGCCATAACGCTGATAAAACTCGCGCGCTTTATGGTTATACACGTTAGCTAAAAATGTCAGGTGTGTTTCAGGATAAACCGGCGCTGGCTCTGATACGGCTTTACGGCTGCCACGCTGATAGGCATGTAAACGCGCTTCCGTCAGCATGTCTATGGTTTCGCGACGCAGCTGATTGAGCAAACCATTAGGCACGAAATACGCTGCAGGCAGGTTAATCTCAATGCCCTCTGAGAAATAGATACTCTGGCCTAGCTTAGCGAGGCCATCGTGCAAGCTATTGAAGGCTTTCTCAGGCTGTTTGGCAATGTCGAAGGAGCCTTCCAGCGTTTGGGTAACGCTAACGCCGTCCATCGTACTGGCCGTTAGCATCAGCTGATTTTCATTTCCGCTCAGGCGTAGTTTGACGCCAATTCGTCGCTCGCTTGACGTTTTGAGCAACGCCTGTTGCCAGTTATGATCCAGATTGCGGTTTAGCGGATGATGCGGACGCACATTTTTCAGCGCGTCCAACATGTCGTTTGGCCAAACGCGGAAGCTATTGGCGGCAATTTTCTCCACTTTACTGGCGCGGAAGCCGACAATGTCACGCTTTATCAATACGTTCAGGCCATCGCCATTGGTCAGCGGCTCTGTCACGCTCACATCGACGTGATCTTTTCCGACCTTCAGCACTTCACCAATAGGCAAACCCACAAATTTCGGCGAATCAAACGCGCCGATATCCATTTGGCGCTGGTTGACAAAATAGTCGGTGCTGCCACGATGGAAGGTTTTATCCGGAGACGGGACAAAAAAGTGCTCAGTGCGCCCCATCGACGCCGGAGCCAGTTCTGGCCTTGCCGTCATAATTGCATCAAGGTGCTGACGATAATAAGCCGTGATGTTTTTCACATAGCTCATATCTTTATAGCGCCCTTCAATTTTGAACGAGCGCACGCCTGCATTAATTAAGGCGATCAGGTTTTGGCTTTGATCGTTGTCTTTCATCGACAGAAGATGCTTTTCGTAAGCGACAACGCGCCCCTGATCGTCTTTGAGCGTATAAGGCAAGCGACATGCCTGCGAGCAATCGCCACGGTTCGCACTGCGGCCGGTCTGAGCATGTGAAATGTAGCACTGGCCGGAATAAGCCACGCATAGCGCGCCGTGAATAAAGAATTCAACGGTGGCGTCGATGTTATCGCTGATAGCTTTGATTTGATTCAGGTTGAGTTCGCGAGCTAAAACGATTTGCGAAAAGCCGACGTCAGATAAAAACTTTGCTTTTTCAACGCTACGAATATCGGTTTGGGTGCTGGCATGCAGCTCAATCGGCGGAATATCCAATTCGAGAATACCCAAGTCCTGAACGATAAGTGCATCCACTCCCGCTTCATAAAGCTGATGGACCAAACGTTCCGCCGGTTTCAGTTCATCGTCATGCAAAATGGTATTCAGCGTGACAAAAATCTTTGCCGCATAGCGATGAGCAAATCCCACCAATTCAGCGATATCGCTGAGCGAATTGCCTGCATTGTGACGCGCGCCAAAATCTGGGCCGCCGATATAAACGGCATCAGCGCCATGTAGAATCGCCTCGCGGGCGATAGCAACATCGCGTGCGGGGCTTAATAATTCAATCTTGTTTTTATGAGTAATTTTAGGCAAAACATCGCTTCGTAGCATGGATAAACCGTCTTAGTGAAAAGGCGAAAACGTGGCTATTGTAGTCGGGAATTTGCACTTCACAAGAAATCCCCGCTCACAATGTGTGATTTATTCAACTTAAGCACCACGAACCGCCAACCAAACGGTATGGAAACCACATTCAGGATCTTCAACACGATGTTCTACCACGCTGAATTGGTGCTGATGAAGCAGATTTATATACTCTGTTGGACTGAGGCTGGCATGAAAAAGCGGTTTCCCACAAAATTCTCCTATCGCCTCGCCCTGATCTGGCCCACTGGTGAACATTAATGCGGCTCTATCGGCGGCATGTGCGAGAAATACAGCAAACATCTTGCGCTGATCGGCCTGACACAGATGGAAAAAACTATCCCATGCAATAATCCCGTCAAAGCGCGTACCTAAATCTAATGTGCGCATGTCGTTAACCAGCCAGCGCTGCTGTGGAAAACGTTCGCGGCAACGTGCAATTTGCGCTGAAGCGCCATCGACGCCGGTGACGGTGAATCCCTGCCGAATAAAGTACCCTGCGATGGGCTCTCCGCTGCCACAGCCGATATCCAGAATATGACCATTGGCAGGAAGCTGTGCGAGAAACCGTTCTAGCCAAGGGATTTCGCATTGCGGTGAATCACCCGGAGCGCCATTGCGTTGGGAATCCCAGAAGGCGGAGTTTTGCTGGTATAACGGAATAATATTGTCTGCGGGAGACGTCATGGCGGCCCTTACCGATTATTGATACCCATCGCGAAGTTATTTGGTTTGAACAAAATCTTAAGCGAACACGCAATCTAAAATCAAAAATTAACTAAGCATTGCTGAAATAAGGCTAAGCAACTGCTTTACATAAAGCGTCAATACTTATTACTATCTGATTACATTATTGCGTTAATTATATCTTTATCGAATTAAGCGTTTTTAAGACGGCATAAGCCTAAGACAATATAAATAACTAAGCGTAATAAGTCATAACCCAATATCCAGCGTTATTTCATTTTTCATATATTCAATATGCGGGTTGCTATTGCCTAAATTTTGGATAAGAACCATAAGGAATAATATATGCCCGTATTAACGCCTGATGAAAATAAATACCAAACTAATTCGGCGGTATCCCCAGCCAAAATAATCACCACCGAACGTGAGGCGATAGAAGCCGCCAAGCAGGTGGCAAAGTTTGCAGCAGAAGAGGCTCAACACCGTGACCAGCAGCGCGTATTACCGCACGCGGCACTCGATTTATTCACGCATAGCGGCCTTGGTAGTATCACTATTCCTAAGGCATTTGGTGGGCCGCAGCTCTCTTTTGCCACCGTTGCTAAAGTCTTCCGAATTATTTCCGCCGTTGATCCGGCGCTGGGGCAAATACCGCAAAATCACTTTGGCATTCTGCAACTATTAAGTATTACGGCCTCAGAAGAACAATTAAAACGATTATACGGTTCTGTACTCGCGGGGTGGCGAATTGGCAATGGCGGCCCAGAGCGCGGTACGAAAGATACTTTAGATATGCGCACGCGCCTAACCAAAACCGCGGCGGGCTTAGTATTAAACGGTGAGAAATTTTATTCTACCGGTGCATTGTTTGCTCATTGGGTGGCGATTAAAGCTATTGATGATAATCAACAGCCGGTGATCACTTTTATTCCCAAACACACGGTAGGTCTGCACATCGTCGACGATTGGTCGGGGATGGGACAGCGCACCACCGCTAGCGGAACGATTAAGCTGCACAACGTGTTAGTGGCTCCAGAGAATGTGATTGCCCTTGCCCCTATTTCACTGCAGCCGAATATTCAGGGCGCAGTTTCTCAGCTTATTCAGGCCGCTATCGATGCGGGTATCGCCCACGGAGCCTTAGAAGAGGCGAAATCATTTGTACGCGAGCGCTCGCGCCCTTGGATTGATGCCAACGTAGACCGTAACAGCGACGACCTTTACATCATTGCCGACGTTGGTCGCTTAACTATCGAACTGAATGCCGCGAATGCTCTATTAAAACGAGCTGCGAGTATCTTGGATGAAACGCAATCTGCGCCGATAACGGCAGAAAGTGCCGCCTATGCCTCGATTGCCGTGGCAGAAGCCAAGGTCTTAACCACGGATATTGCCCTTGCGGCCAGTGAAAAACTGTTTGAGTGGGCCGGTAGCCGCTCGACGTTGGCCGAATTTGGCTTAGATCGCCACTGGCGCAACGCCCGCACTCATACCTTGCACGATCCGGTGCGCTGGAAGTTTCACGCCATCGGCCAGTATCGCCTTAATGGCATATTCCCTGCCCGCCACTCTTGGATCTGATTCAGCTACATCAACGACAGGATGATTTTGCTATGACAACACAGGTTACCCCGCAAACGCCTGCGGCCAGATTAGAAACGACAGACCAAATATTAGCGCTGACACAACGTTTAGCCGAGGCATTCTCCCTCGAATCGGCGCTGCGTGACCGGGAGCGACGCCTGCCTGAAAGTGAACTGCATACGCTGTTCAGCAGTGGTTTAGGGGGTATCACCGTTCCGGCGCAATTCGGCGGAGCCGATGTGTCTTGTGCCACGTTGGCACAGGTGGTAAGCCGTTTGGCTCAGGCTGACGGATCTATTGGTCAGGTGCCGCAAAATCATTTCTATGCCTTGGAGGTTTTGCGCATCAATGGCACTCAGGCGCAACAACAGCGGCTATATCAGGAAGTTTTAGACGGTGTGCATCTGGGTAATGCATTGGCTGAGTTTGGCACGCCGAATGCCCATACACGCCGCACTCATCTGCATCGCAGCGGCGATAAACGGCTACTTTCCGGCCGTAAGTTTTATGCCACCGGCGCGATTTATGCCCAGCGCATTCCGGTTCTGGCACTGGGAGAAGATGGCAACGAAGTGCTGATTTTCCTACCTAGAGAGACTGAAGGGCTGACCATTATTGATGACTGGTCAGGTTTTGGTCAGCGCACCACCGGCAGCGGCACGGTGTTACTCAATAATTGTGAAGTTGATATTGATGACGTGGTGCCTTTCCACACCGCATTTGAGCGTCCAACCACCGTTGGCCCCTTTGCACAGCTGCTGCATGCCGCCATCGATCAAGGCATCGCGCGCGCAGCATATGAAGATATGCTGGCATTTGTACGCGAACATGGACGCCCGTGGATAGACTCCGGCGTGAGTGCCGCCACTGACGACCCTTTGACGTTGGAACGCATCGGGCGTATTTCCGCACGCCTGAGTGCGGGTGATGCGCTGCTGGAAATAGCCGGTTTATCGGTTGATACCGCCCAACATAACCCTACGGCGGATAGCGTGGCGCAGGCCTCTATTGATGTTGCACAGGCGCGCGCATATACCACCGAGGTAGCGCTGGCAGCCGGTAACCTTCTTTTTGAACTGGGCGGGAGTCGTTCCACGCTGCGTGAATATAACCTCGATCGCCATTGGCGCAATGCGCGTACCCATACCCTGCACGACCCTGTTCGCTGGAAATATCATGCGGTTGGGAATTTTTACCTCAATGGGCAACGCCCGCCACGTCGAGGGACGATCTGATGAGCCAGCAGAAAAAACAGATCTTGATGAATGCCTTCAACATGAACTGCGTTGGGCATATCCATCACGGTATGTGGACGCATCCCGAAGATCGCTCGACGGATTTTAATAGCCTGATCTATTGGCTCGATTTGGCGAAACTGCTCGAACGCGGTTTGTTTGACGGCCTGTTTATTGCCGATATCGTGGGCGTTTACGACGTATACCAACAAGGCATCGGCCTAACGGCGCGGGAGTCGATTCAACTTCCCGTGAATGATCCGATGCTGCTAGTGCCCGCGATGGCGAGCGTTACGCAACATTTAGGATTCGGTGTTACCGCCAATCTCAGCTATGAACAGCCCTATTTGTTTGCACGCCGGATGTCTACACTTGACCACCTGACCCAAGGGCGCGCCGGATGGAACATTGTGACCGGTTATCTCGACAGCGCTGCGCGAGCGATGGGACAAACTCAGCAGATCCCACACGACCGCCGCTACGACATGGCTGACGAATATCTTGATGTGCTTTACCAGCTTTGGGAAGGTAGTTGGCAAGAGGATGCGCTGCTGGCCGATCGTCAAAACCGAATCTATGCAGACAGTACTAAAATTCATTCTATTCAACATCATGGTGAATTCTTCGACGTGGAAGGCTATCACCTCACCTCTCCATCACCGCAGCGCACCCCGCTGCTTTATCAGGCAGGAAGCTCCAAACGCGGTATTCAATTCGCGGCTCGCCATGCGGAATGCACCTTTGTGAATGGCGCTACGCCGCAGGCCATGAAAGCTCAGGTCAATACGCTGCGCCAGGCTGCCGTCGCTGCGGGTCGTCGTGCAGACTCACTCAAAGTGTTCATGGGGGTGGGCGTTATTGTGGCTAAAACCGAGGCTGAGGCGAAAGAAAAACATCAGGAGTATCTGCGCTATGCCAGCCCTGAAGCCGGATTGGCGCATTTTTCCAGCTCAACCGGTATTGATTTGGCTTCGTTTGATTTGGATGAACCTATCGTGGCGGGAAAAGTTGAGGCTATCGAATCCGTAACCAAGGCTTTCAATGGCTGGACTAAACGACGCCTCCTTGAACAGCATGCGTTGGGCGCGCGTTATCCGGTGATTGTCGGGTCACCGTCGCAGGTGGCAGATGCGTTACAAGTGTGGATTGACGAAGCCGACGTGGATGGCTTTAACCTCACGCGCATCGTTAATCCCGGCAGCTACCGCGATTTCATCGATTTAGTGGTACCTGAACTGCAATCACGCGGGGTTTACAAAACCGAGTACGCCGAAGGCGCACTGCGCCACAAACTTTTTGGTAAAGGAGCACAGCTTACTGCGTTGCACCCAGCCGCTAAACGACGTTATCAACCGCAGCCGTTGCAAGCTTTTGCAGGTTAAAACAAGCATCTTAATTTTGGTATTTACAGGGGTGGAACCATGAAGTTAGCGCACGTAAAACTCGGGACTTTGGCCGTTACGCTGTTGTTGAGTGTTCAGAGCGTATTCGCCGCCGCGCAGTTCGAAGGGCCGTTAAAACTTGGCACTACGGCAGCATTTTCACCGCCGCTTGAGGTGGTCGTTGCCGAAGCGAAAAAACAGGGTTTGAACGTTGAGTTGATCGAGTTCAGTGATTGGATCGCGCCCAACGTGAGCCTAGAAAATGGTGATATTGACGTTAATCTTTTCCAGCACAAACCCTTCTTGGAAAATGCCAATCAGCAAGGTGGTTTGCATCTCGTGCCATACGCGCCCGCCATCATTAACAATGTCGGCCTGTATTCAAAAAAATACAGCAAGATTTCCGATCTCCCGGTCGGTGCGAAAGTCGCTATCGCCAACGATCCGATAAATGCCGGACGCGGGTTATTGCTGTTACAAAAAGCGGGATTGATTACGCTGAAAACTGGCGTGGATTACAAAGCGACTCAAGATGACATCATCAGCAATCCCAAGAAAATTCAGATTATAGAAATTGAAGCCGTGCAACTTTCTCGTTCCTTCGACGACGTGGACTTAGCTCAGGGCTACCCAAGCTATCTGCGTCAGGCCAATACCGTAGCACCGGAAAGCGCTTTGCTGTTTGACGGCATTGACCATCCACAGTACATCATTCAATTCGTGATCCGTGATGGGCATCAGGCCGACCCGAGACTGCGCAAGTTTGTTGATATTTATCAGCACTCTCCGGTTGTCCGCGCCAAGCTGGACGCATTTTACGGCAAGCTGTATCAGCCTGGCTGGAGCGCATAAGAATGATGAATCTCTCTATGCTTCGCCTGTCGGCGCTTCAACTCTCGATGTTCAACACCGCTATGCTGGCAGAAAGCCTGCGAGAGCCCGCGGTGCTAGAACAGCAAGAAATTCAAGAAACCGAAAATCTGCCTGACGTTCTCAACAATCATATTGTGTTAGCGGATCTGAATAAAACCTACGCCAACGGCGTGAAGGCGCTCAAAGATATTAATCTGACTATCCAGCGCGGTGAAATATTTGGCATTATTGGCCGCAGCGGCGCAGGAAAATCGTCTCTGATTCGCACGCTGAATCGTTTAGAAAATCCGTCATCGGGAACGGTGGCTGTGAACGGTGTCAATATTGGCGCATTGAATGAAGATGAGCTGGTTGCCTTTCGACGCCGTACCGGCATGATTTTTCAGCACTTCAACTTACTTTCGGCCAAAACCGTACGTGAAAATATCGAGTTGCCGCTCAAGGTCGCGGGCGTAAGCGCAGCGGCAAGAAAATTAAAGGTCGATAGCCTGCTGAAGTTGGTAGGTTTAGAGGCGCGACATAATGCTTATCCCGCACAGCTTTCAGGGGGACAAAAACAGCGCGTGGGCATCGCTCGAGCCTTAGTGCATGACCCCGAGATTTTGCTGTGCGATGAAGCCACTTCGGCGCTCGATCCTGAGACTACGCATTCTATTCTGGCATTGCTTAAAAGCATCAACCAAGCGTTAAAGCTCACGATTGTACTGATTACCCACGAGATGGAAGTGATCCGTGAAATCTGCGACCGCGTAGTCGTCCTCGAACACGGCGAAATGATTGAATCCGGCGATGTCTGGCAGGTTTTTGGTGAGCCTCAACATGAGGTCAC
>Ga0302349_1002411_pt1 | contig 12002 bp, 12 predicted proteins | sample PhyAR1_FD_202176 | JGI IMG/M metagenome (GOLD analysis project Ga0302349, IMG submission 202176) | Leaf surface microbial communities from alfalfa plants in UC Gill Tract Community Farm, Albany, California, United States - DLSL A.R1... | ecosystem: Host-associated > Plants > Phyllosphere >...
CACTTCTGCTTCAAAAAAAGATTATGAAAAACTAGACAATAGTCAAAAATTGCAAATAAGGAAGTCTTTAAAAAAAATTGAGGAATTTGGATTAGACACTGGGCAACCTCTTAGAGGAAAACTGGCAGATTGTAAAAAAATGAAACATAAAAAATTAGGTTTGCGAGTGATATTCAAACAGTCTGACTTAGGAATTGAAATAATTGAAATTGTAGTGATCGGCAAACGGAACGAAAAAGAAGTCTACAGGGAAGCAGAAAAAAGATTAGGTAGATAGAAATAAACTATCATTAATTTACAAAGGGGGTCAGAAACGTTTAAGTTTTTGATCCTTTTTTACTTATTTTATAGTTCTTTCAGCTATTTACTTAATTAGGCTTAGTAAGAAATTTACCTAAAGTCCAACAGAGTATACTTGAATGTCTATTTTTTCTTTCAATATATATAGCTATTTTTAATGGCCGAGTATGTTGTGCAAAATAAATAGTTTATTTGTACGTTGATACGAAAAAGCGCTTAGAGTATTATAAGATTGTATTAAATAAAATATAAAAAAGAAAATTTAATAAATGTTTAGTTGGTGTGAAAATGACAAAAAAGGGAATAATTGACGTAGGTGAACAGAGTTACACCCCATATAAGCAAAGTGCCAACACTCTGTTTAACTTTATGAGAGAACTTAAATTTTTAAAAGAAAATATTAGAAAGATGAAGATGTATCCACGTTATGTAGAAGAAAACGTATCTTATCTGAATTTGAATATCGGAAAACAAAAAATAAATAATATTTCCTTCCCTATGCTTTGTTTTTGTGATATTCCTGTTCATAAACTAAGAGATCATGTGGATGGAGATTCAAAAACGAATAGTATGGGATATGGAAAGTATGGAATTGGTCTTGACAAGAAATGGTGTGAAGAAAAAGGATTTCAGCCGATAACCTACTTGAATACAACTTCGAAAGCTTGCAGAGAACTAAGTACTATATTAAATAAAGGTCTTCAGAATATTTATGAAGAAAAAGATATAGAAGAAGATTTTTTTGATTACTTATTGGATATTCTAAAATTATCTAAACCCTTATTTGGACAGATGAATATGGGAGATGTGAGTGTTTACAAAAACTTCCATGATGAAAGAGAATGGCGGTTTCTACCAGAAGTGCCAAATCATAATGAAGAATTTTTCAATGATGCCACAAATCCCGAACTAATGACACCAGAAGTTAGAAAAAAATTGTCTGAAGGGCTGAAAGGAGAGCCGGTAACTCATATTGATTTGGAACCAGCTGCAATCAAATATATATTTGTAGATACAGAAAAAGATAGAGACGAGTTAATAAATGTGATTAGTGATTCTTTTAAAGAAAATTTGATAGAAGGAATGACTTTAGCTAGTAAAATACTAGTCTATGAGCATATTGAAGGAGATTGGTAATAATGGGTTTTAAAGATGCTTTTAGAAAAAAGAATCCGAATCTACTAAATGTTGGCAGTGAGGCTTGGCAAAATTATATAAATTCTCAAGCTCCACAAGGAACGCATTATCAATTTGATGGTAAATCAGACTATTTTCTGACACCTAATGATGATACTTCACTTGATTTTAAGTTAAAAATTCGTATTCCTGAGGATTTAAAACAAATCCAAATTCATGATGCAAATGATCTTACAGAATTACTATACAGAGCGCAAAGAACAGTTGAAGTTGAAGTTCCTGAGGTTTCATATGGTGATAAACAAATTACAATTGATCAAATAAGAATGAGTTTTAAGTCAGAAATTAAAAGTGAAGAAGGAAAATTCTTTATCAGCCCTGCACCATTTAGGGCACCATTTGATATACCAATAAAAATTAATGATGAGACGTATCATTTTAAAATTAAACAAGTGCCATTTCCTAGTTTGAAAGAAATGAGATTTGAATCTAGTGAAGATGGAATGATATTCATTAAGATTGAATATAATGAAGAGACCAGTCAAATGAATTTTTCTTTGACATATAATTTACAAAAAGCTAATAATGTTTCAGAAATCTATGATAAAAAAAATTTTTTTAATGATCTTTGTAATGGCAATATTAAAATATTCGATAAAGAAACTAAGGTATTAACAGAAGATCAATCAAATGATTTGAAACATTTGTTAACCTTCTATTCTAAATTATATGAGATAGAACAAAAACTGAAAATTCAATTTGATCCAAAAGAAAGAATACGGACGGAAGATATTCTTAATACTAATAAACTCTATATATCTTTAGTAAAGGATGGATATTATTATGAAGATCAAAAGCATAAATCCATCAAAATTACATTTAAAGAGGAAATTGATTTAACTTCTTACGAAAATGCTCCCATGTTAGGATATAATGAGGTAACTATAAATATACTCAATCAGAATATTCATATGTTTGAGCAATTTATGTTCAAAAAGACAAATATTAGTAACCAAAAGAAAAAAATAAAAGTAAAGGGAGAACTATTGGAAATTAGTGTACTAGATGACAGGATTCAATACAATAAATTATTTGATAAAATACCTGAAAAACTAAATCTTGATGAAATTTTAGAAAAACTAGATCATGCTAAAAATATAGAAAGTAGCATGAATGAAATAATAGATTTATGAAGTTAGCTACATGTTAATTTTTTTATATTTTGAAAAAAATACTTAAGTTCCTAAATGGGACAAAGATGGCTTAACAGATAATGAAAGACGAAATGATCAACTTTTTTTGTTGATCATTTCATCTTTTTTTATTCTATATACTGTTTGCCTTGTGACATTGTAATATTTTGAAATTTTTGCAATCGCAACCCCTTTTTTAAGATCTTCAACGATGTTTTTATAAACAAGGCGCCGTTGTGGATCTTTTGTGTCTGCACTATAAAGTTTTGGACGTCCTTTGTAAACACCATTCGCTTTGGCAATCTTAATTCCTTGTGCCTGACGCCGTTTAGATTCGGTACGCTCTTGCTCCGCAATCATAGCCAAAATCTGAATGATTAAATCTTTGATGAATTTATCTAGGAGAGGATTTCCAATTGCTTCAGCCATGATTGGTAAACTAGTAATGATTAACTGTACATTTTTCTTTTTAAGGTAATTGACTGTGTCAATGATCTCGTCATAATTTCTGCCTAATCGATCGATAGCTTCGACAATAAAAATATCCTGTTCTCGGACAAACTCTAAAGCTTCCTGAAAAATTGGTCGATGAGTAATCGTTGCTCCAGATTGTTTCTCAATGAAAATTTTTTCTGCGCCGAACTTTTTCATTTCTTCAATTTGCCGTTGTTCATTTTGATCAATCGACGAAACTCGAATATAAGCAATTTTCAAAATTTACCCTACTTTCTCGAACTATTTAAAATACACCCTAATCATACATTAGAAAACTAGGTTTTTCAACGATTGGATAGTGTCTATTTAGGGTACACTTAAAATTACCATTATTTGGTACAATACAAAATATAGGGTATTATAAGTAGTAAACTATATCATGAATTAGAGGAGAGAAATATGTCATATAAGAAATATAATTTGACAAGAAAGGAATTTTTATGGAAGAAACTAAATTTTCAAATCAAAATATGCAGCAATACTATAATAAAATTATGAGTATGGAAACTAGTGATTTGAATGTAATAATTGCAGAAAAAAAGGTTGAATTAGATAGAACAAAAGGCTTATTAAATGTAGTTATGATCTGTTATATTTCATTTTTTGTACTAGGTCTTCCACAAAAAGTGTTACCAGAAATATTTGATGGAGAATGGAGTATTCTTAGTTATTCTATATTAACAATGATTGCTATGGTTTTAGGTGCTTCAGCTTATACTTCTTTTGTAAGCAAACATGTTGAAGAATATGAAGTATTAAATTACTTAAAAGAGAAAGAATCAAATAAATAATATGAAGATAGCACTTCTAGTTTTTATTTGAAAAAGGCTATAATTAAAAATAAATTTCCTCAAAAATTGAAAGTGGGAAGCTCAGTACTTACTGGCAAAAGAAGATGTGAAAGATAGTAGGATTTATGTCGTTTGAATATGGTATAATCGTGAGGTAGAAAAGTGAAAAGATGGTGGCTAATCGCTTGAAAAAGGGGTGATGCCTATGGTTCATAGCTTTATCCCTAGAAGGGAGTAGGCACGTGTCAACTTTTGAAGCAATTCAACTGATGATCGCTTTTGCGACGTTAGTTTTGCTGATTATTGACCATAAAGACCAAAAAAAATAACCATCTAACACTTTGACCGAGAGTAGATGGTTTGAAAAAAATTATTTATTTCAGTCACCGTCTTTTTAACGGTTCTACACAGGAGCTATGTTCGCGCATAGCTCCTTTTGTTGTCTTAATTATAGCAAAGCAAAGTGAAAGTTGCAAATAGGTAGAATTTTTATAAGTAATGTCACTATAGTCAAAAAAACTAGGATTTTTCTAAAATAATTAGCATTGGAATCTCTAAATGAAGATGTATTATAGTAAAAAGAAATAAAAACAAAAAGCCGATGTTCGTACGAGCATTCTAAGGTCAGGTTCATATAATTAGATGTATCATTGGTCGAACGAAGCGTCATATCAAATACGAATAGACATATTTTTAGGAAGGAATGAAGTAAATGAAAGAACAACAATTAGGCTATACTTTTTGGGGACGTCCGTTATACGGATTAGAACGAAGAACGGCTGTATCGATCGATTGTGCTTGCGGTGAGCTGATTCAGCAAAATATTCAAACGAAACAATATCATTGTAAAAATTGTGGGAATTGTTACCAATTCATTGACCAAGACTTCCAATTGCTAAACGAAAAAAATAAGTAGGTTTATCATAGTCAGACAAATAGTCTGACTTTTTTGCTATTTTAGAATGTTCCCCTTTACAAATGCGAACGTATGTTTGTATAATCAAATTGAAATGGGGGAGAAAAACATGCTTGATTACTCAAATGAGCCAGTCAATGATTACTTTTTGATCGATATAAAAAGTTTTTATGCGAGCGTTGAATGTGTCGAAAGAAATTTAGATCCATTAACAACGCCTTTAGTTGTGATGAGTCGAGCAGATAATACAGGGTCAGGACTTACTTTAGCCGCTTCACCCACTGCCAAAAGTAAATACGGAATCACAAACGTTAGTAGACCTCGCGATCTACCTTATCCTTTGCCTAAAGAATTACACATTGTACCACCAAGAATGAACCTATATATAAAGAAAAATATGGAAGTAAACAGTATTTTTCGTCAGTACGTCGCAGATGAAGACTTATTGATTTATTCGATCGATGAGTCGATTCTAAAGGGAACAAAATCGCTGAACTTATTTACAACAGCTGATACAAGAAGTGAGAGACGCAAACAGCTCGCAAGACAGATACAGTTACATGTTTACCGTCAAACTGGTTTGATTGCCACAGTCGGAATCGGTGATAATCCAGTTTTAGCCAAATTAGCCTTAGATAATGAAGCCAAGCATAATAAAGGATTTGTTGCGGAATGGACGTACAAAAATGTGCCAGAAAAAATTTGGACGATTAAAGAAATGACGGACTTTTGGGGTATCGGTTCACGCATGAAAAAAAGATTGAACCACATGGGGATTCTGAGTATTAAAGATTTAGCAAATTGGAATCCGTATTCTATCAAGCGCCAATTAGGTGTTATTGGATTACAGTTATATTTCCATGCTAATGGGATCGATCGAACAGATATAGCTTTACCACCAGAGCCGACAAAAGAGAAATCGTATGGGAACTCTCAGGTGTTACCTAAGGATTATACGAAAAAAGAAGAAGTTGAGATCGTGGTGAAGGAAATGGCGGAACAAGTGGCTGCACGTATTCGACAGCATAAGTGCAAGACTGGTTGTGTTCGCTTGTATATAGGTACGTCGATCCTGGAAACAAAGTCGGGGTTTTCGCACCAAATGAAAATCCCACTCACTGATAACACGAAAGAGCTTCAGTACTACTGCCTTTATCTATTTAATAAGTACTATGAAGGACAAGAAGTGAGACATGTTGGAATTACGTATAGTAAACTCGTTTATACTGATTCCCTTCAGCTAGATTTGTTTAGTGATCCACAACAACAGATCAATGAGGAAAAACTAGATAAGATTATCGACAAGATCCGACAGAAATATGGATTTACGTCGATTGTACACGCTTCTTCTAAGTTAGAAGGCGCACGTAGTATTACTAGAAGTACATTGGTTGGTGGACATGCTGGGGGCAATGGAGGGCTTAATAATGATTGAATATAACGATCGAGGACGTTTGAAATGGGCAGGCTTTTATCTTTCAGATCACACAGAAAAGATCGATGCCGACGTCGAGCAGCGTGCAAATCTAAACTTGGCCAAAGAACAAATGACGACTGAAGAGATTACGGAAGTATTGAACGCTGCTGTCCTGAAGAGAAAAGTTGTTTGTATCCAAAAGGAAGAACGTGATACTGAAGGCTACTATCCGGATGATATTAAGGGAGAAATCCATGGGTATGATGAACTAGGCATTTTTATTGGAGATCATAAGATCCATTACGATGAAATTCGCCACATTGAGATCCAGGAGTTAGATAAATGGAGTCAGCTATGAATATCATTCAGCAGTACGAATGGCGCTATATTTGCTATGAAGAATTACTAGAGGAAATTTGGGGATATGGGCAACAACTAATTAACCAAGTGGGACTTGAGTGCTTTACCTTTTATGTAGAAGCTAGCGCAGGGTATCATAGTTTCTACTATTATATTGCACCGTATGAAAAGAGTTAGAGAAGTACTGGGAGCGAAAAGGCTTTTTAGGGGTCGCTGAAACATCCGTACAGAAAATAGCGTTAAGGAAAGCAGAATAGTTTCTAAATCACCCTTTCCAAAACCTATCGCTATTTTCTGTTTAGTTGTTTCAGTGATCCCTTTTCTACTGAAAATAAAGGGAATTGATGTGTGATAGAATAAATAGAAAGCTATTTGAAGAAAAAATTTATTATGTGCAGATAATAAACAAAAGGAGTAAAAGAATTGAATCGATCAGAGTATAAACAAATGCTGACACTGAAATATTTTTATGAGGAGAAATTGCAAGAAATCAAAAAGAAACATAAGTCCGATCCGGATTTGTTTCATCCGATTGGTAAGGATCGTTATTGTCTATACTGTGAGAAGTATCAAGAAATACAAGATAAGCTACAGCCTATGGTAAAACAATTAATGGAGTATGAAAAAACACACGAAGTCAAACAACCAGTGATTCAACAGTTGGCTGCAGTCCCCAAAAAGGAAAAGGCGAAGCCAAAAAAAGTGTATCAAGTCTATTCTCTCTTGTTCAAAGATGGTTCAGAATATTTGGTTTATACGTTCGCCCAGGAAACTGGTTGTCGTTTATTAGGAAGACAGATTTCAGAATTAAGTAAGGCTGTTCCGATCTCAAAGGATTATTATTCTTCCATTTATTTAGAACAGGAAGATGGCTCGATTATTTCAGTAGAAGCACGCTTGCAAGAGCATTCGACTAAGAAAAGTTGGTTAGTAGCAGAGAAACAGCAAACGAGAATAAAAGCGAGAGGGAATTGTTTTAATGAAAAACCGTTTGAGTATTTGAAATACACTGAAGGACAATACGGCTGTTTGAGAACTTTTTGCGGGAATACGGTGATTAAAAAAACAAAGAAATTCTCAAAAAATGGGAAAGTCGCTTTTGAAACAACGCGTGGCATGATTGCGATAGAGTATGGACAAATCCTTCTAAAGCTCTTTCCAGGCACGTTCATGGTCATTAGTGAACAAGAATTTAGCGAATATTTTGTAGAAGACGAATCCTTAGTATGGATGAAGAAAGAATAGAAAGGCAAGAAGGGTTAAGCCTATTTTTTTGATGCCGACATGAGGGATTAGTCCTAGTGAATAAAAGAAGTAGACAATAGCAGGTTATAAACGTTAACATATTATTGCGAACGCAATAATAATAATAAGAGAGGTAGGCTCACCCACCATGTCTCGAAATACTTTTGTTTATTCCCACCCAATCAATGTATTTATTATCAAGTATCTAAGTGTTACTGTCGATCAATTTTGTGAATCTTATGGCTATAGTCAAGGGACTGTCGCCAGTTGGATCACACGGAATCGACGAGTTGAATCACTCCCCGTAGGTTTCATATATGACTTGGGACTTGCGGCAAGCTTAAACATGTCTGATGTCTATGAAAAATTATTGATACTAGAAAATGAATACGATCGCTTTACTTCAAATCAGCAGCGAAAATTAAAGACACAAATAGATTAAAAATTTATATTTGACCGAATAATTAAGGTATAAGTTATACATTAATTATTAAAAGTATAAGTTATACCTTTAATAATTAAGTATAGCTTATACTTTTTTTATTGCCTATATTTCAACGTTTTCATAGATCAATATTTAACTTATACTTTTATTATTGACCTTAATTGATATTTAAGTTATACTTTAAATATCAATTAAGGCTTAGGAGGATTTATATGGATAATTTTCAGGGAACTACATTTACAGTTGGTAATTTCAAAGGCGGCGTTGGTAAAACTAAGATTGTCAGCATGCTTGCTTATGACAATGCAATTATAAGAAATAGAAAAACACTCATTATAGATTTAGATCCACAAGCAAACTTAACACAAGTTATTGCAAGAACTTTTGGTATAACCACTATCAACACTACTATAACAACTGGTATTGCAAAGGGAGAATTAGCAAGTAGTATTATTAATATAAATGAAAACCTTGATCTACTAGCATGTGACACAAGTTTTCGATCGTTCTCTTCTTTTGCGAACAAACATGAAAATGAATTAGATCAAGTTACAGTCTTAAAAAAATTACTTCTACCAATAAAGAACAACTATCAAGAAATATTTATTGATGTTCCGCCGACAATTAGCGAGTTTTCCGATAATGCTATGGCAGCTTCAGACTATTCGATAATTTCATTTCAGACAGCCGAAGAATCTTTGGAAGGAGTTAATAAATATGTAAATTATCAAAAATTCATGGTCGATAGATATAATCTTAATTTACAAATTATAGATATTGTACCTTGTATGGTAGAACCAAATGATGATTTTGATAAAGAAATATTAGAAGAAGCAATCGAAAAATACGGAACTGTGGTATCCAAAAACCTCATTCACTATCAAAAGAGATTAAGAAGATACTCTAAAATTGGCATACAATTAAGAAAATATAAAAATGGAAATTTTGATCAATGGGATTATAAAGCACACCAAGTATTTATAAATATTTTGGCAGAACTGGATGCCAGACAAGAGTTTTTAAATAAATAAAAGGAGTTGTATAGGTAATGCCTAAAGACTTTGATATTCCTAAAACAATGAAAAATGGTGAGTTTGAACCATTATTACCAAATAACAAACGACAAGACGTAAATATATCTGGTGAATTTAACTTTAGCAATAGTGCGTTGAGTAACACAAAAAATATATCCTTCAAAAAAAGAGGCCGACCAGTTTCAATTACCGATACAAGAAATAAAGTATCAGTTCCCAAGAAGATCTCTCCAGCATTAAATAGTAAACTATCAATTTTACAAGATTATATGACAGAGTTGCAAAGTGAGAAAGGACGAATTTCTTTTGAAAAAATCGTAAACACATTAGCAGATTCGTATATCCAGCATAGACTAGGAGTAGCAAAAGAAGAACATATAAAAGAAGAAATACAAGAAGAATTTGATAAGCTACCAAAATAATTTTTCCTCATGTAACATCAAATTAAAGTATAACTTATACCATACAAACAGAAATTAAAGTATAAGTTATACATTATTTATTTAAAGTATAAATTAATTATCCACCAATATATTAGCTATTAAATCAGCATTATCATAATTATATTTAAAGTATAAGTTATACATTATTTGCATTTAAAGTATAACTTATACTTATTTTTTTAATGTATAACTTATACCTTAAATGCGGTAGTTGTTTTATTAAGTCTAAATACATGATATAGTTCAATTGTTGAAAATCGAGAATTGATATATAAATTTTTAAGAAAGAAGGCAAACAATGAGTACTTTTAATTATTTAAAAGCAAATCGTGCTTATAACGAATTATACTATCAATACCCAAAAGTCTTTATTGAAAGTGATACTTATAAAGAATTGTCGGAAGGTGCAAAAATTGCATACATGCTATTAAAAGCAAGAAGTGAACTTGCAATATTAAAAAATCAAATTGACGAACAAGGTAATCTCTATTTCGAATTTACTGGAAAAGAATTAGCCACTATGATGAATTGCAGCGAGCGACGTATTACAAGCATAAAAAAAGAATTAGAAGATTTTTGCCTTCTAAAACAAGTGCCTATGGGATTCAACAAAACTACTGGTAAAAATGAAAAAAATAGACTCTATTTAGCTGAACTAGAAGTATCAAATCAAGATGTCTATTTGATGCAAAAAAGAGAAAATTATGCTCAATCCCTTGATAATAGCGGACTAGCAGAATTTGCTACCCAGTCGAAAGAAGCGAAAACTTCCGAATCCCTTGATAACAGTGGACTAGCAAATTTTGCTGCCCAGTCTAAAAACTCTCAATCCCTTGATAATAGCGGACTAGCAGAATTTGCCAAAGAACTTAATAATTCTTTAGACACTAATAGACACAATATAGACACAGAGAAAGACCACCTACAAGATCAATTATTGCTTGATAATTTTGAAACGATCATGAAAGACAATAGCATTGCTACCTTTGTCCCTGAACGAGTATTAAGTTTGATTAAAACATTCTCGTCTAATTATAGTGAAGCTCAAAAAACAGTCCAGACAATCCATAACGCAAAAGCAAAAGCGGAAAAAGACGCGCAGACTAAAATTATTTTTGAGGACCTGGATATTTATGGTCTTAATGCCGAGCAAGAACTATATAAAACACTGTTAAAAGCCTATCAAAAACTGAAAACAGAAAAAGTTGAAAATATTCAAAATCTAATTTTTGTTTACGTTAAGAACTGGTTTATGGAAAATCCGATTGCTGCAAAACAACAAGCTGAATCAAGCGAAGAATTACCTAAGGTCCCTTTACATGATTGGCTAAACGAAAGTTAAAATCAGTCGTGATCATAGGAAGTGTCTAGGTGTGTCTCAGCGTAGCTGATGTGTCTTTTTAGTTGCGAAATAAGTGATCAACTAAAAGTAACTAATCTATAAAATAGGCTACTTCACCAGGTGTTCCAGAAGTAATTAAATTATTCAGACTGTATAAAGCAATATCAGCTGTGGTTCTGATTTTTTCACCGTGGTAGTCTTTCAAGTTAACAATGAATTCTATGTCTTTTTTGTAGTTTATAGCTTTTTTTAGAGCGACTTCTTTCTCATCTGAAGTCAAAGCTTTGTAATATTCAATTCGAATTCTAAATAAAGTAAATAATAAGCTGAAATTAAATACTGGGCGAGAGGATAGAATTTCTCCAAGTTTGTCACAACTCTCTTCTGCCTTAGCTAATAATTCAAAATCAATATTGTTTTTGTCTAAAACAGCATGATCAATCAACGAATCGGTTATGTTAGAGATTGCGGCAGGAAGTACGTGTAAATATTGACAATCGATTGAGCTGATATGATCTACTTCATAATCTTTTAAAGTTTCTAGGAAAAATTTTAAGTGATCAATTTTAAACTTAGGGGTAAAATCTGTAATAAGTTGGAGATAATAGTTTGTTAAATAGTTTTTACTTTTTATTTGGTCAAAAAGTCTGTCCATTTCTTCAGATGTAATCGGTTCGATAAATGGTGCAGTCTGTTCAAATTGATGTTTGATGTATAAATAGCTTCGGTAAGATCGCAAGGATTGATCTTTTTCTGCCTTGGCAATTTCATATAGTTTTTTTAATTCGTTTAAATTCACCTCGTTGGTGATTGATTTTTGAGTAAGTTCTCTAATCTTTGCTGCGACAGCATTTTCCATATTTTCGATGTCGCTAAGATCTGTT
>Ga0302349_1002412_pt1 | contig 11995 bp, 9 predicted proteins | sample PhyAR1_FD_202176 | JGI IMG/M metagenome (GOLD analysis project Ga0302349, IMG submission 202176) | Leaf surface microbial communities from alfalfa plants in UC Gill Tract Community Farm, Albany, California, United States - DLSL A.R1... | ecosystem: Host-associated > Plants > Phyllosphere >...
AGGAGTTAAAGCCTGGTGTGATCATGCCTAATGATTCGCACTGTCAGGATGCATTATCATTAGCGCTTAAATTGAAACAGGGATAATTTCGTTGTGAACGTTATAAGCTGGCAAAATTATCATTTTGCAACCCGAAGAACTCAACGCCTATGAAACCCCGTCAGCGGCAGGCGGCGATTCCCAACCATCTGCAAAAGCAGGAAGAATACAAGAAAGCGATGTGCAACGCCGCCCGGGAAGTGATCCTGATGGCCGATTCATCAAAATTTGGTCGTAAAAGTCCCAATATAGTCTGTAGCCTTGAGAGCGTCGATAAGCTGATCACCGACGCGGGTATCGATCCGGCGTTTAAAAAAGCGCTGGAAGAGAAAGGAATCGAAGTCATTGTAACCGGAGAGAGAGATGAGTGATTTTCTGTTAAACGCGGGTCGTCAAACCCTGATGCTGGAACTGCAGGAGGCCAGCCGCCTGCCGGAACGTCTGGGGGACGACTTCGTGCGGGCGGCAAACACCATTATCCAGTGCGAAGGAAAAGTGATTGTCGCGGGCATTGGCAAGTCCGGCCATATCGGTAAAAAGATTGCCGCGACCCTGGCCAGTACCGGCACGCCGGCCTTTTTTGTCCATCCGGCTGAAGCCCTGCACGGCGACCTGGGTATGATCGAAAGCCGCGACGTGCTGCTGTTTATCTCCTACTCCGGCTCGGCGAAGGAACTGGATCTGATCCTGCCGCGCCTGCAGGAAAAATCGGTCGCGCTGCTGGCGATGACTGGAAAATCCCGTTCGCCGCTGGCGCTCGCCGCCAAAGCCACGCTGGATATTTCCGTGGAGCGCGAAGCCTGCCCGATGCACCTCGCCCCCACCTCCAGCACCGTCACTACCCTGATGATGGGCGATGCGCTGGCGATGGCGGTTATGCAGGCTCGTGGCTTTAACGAAGAAGATTTTGCCCGCTCCCACCCTGCCGGCGCACTGGGGGCGCGCCTGCTGAATAAAGTCCACCACCTGATGCGCACCGACGCGGCAGTCCCGCAGGTGAAGCTGAATACCAGCGTGATGGATGCGATGCTGGAGCTGAGCCGCACCGGGCTGGGACTGGTGGCGGTCTGCGATGATGACCTCCAGGTTAAAGGCGTCTTCACCGACGGTGACCTGCGTCGCTGGCTGGTGGGCGGTGGCCAACTGGAGGTTAACGTCAGCAGCGCCATGACCACTGGCGGCCTGACGCTGAATGCCGAAAGCCGCGCTATTGAGGCCAAAGAGCTGCTGATGAAGCGCAAAATCACCGCCGCCCCGGTGGTGGACGAAGCTGGCCGCCTGTGTGGTGCCATCAACCTGCAGGATTTTTATCAGGCAGGCATCATCTAACCTTTCAGACCCAGACGTTTCGCCAGCCGGTGCAGGTTGGCGACGTCGGTCTCCAGCGCCCTTGCGCTCGCCGCCCAGCTGCGGCTGTTCTGCTCCAGCGTCCGGGTGATCATCTGGCGCTGAAACGCCTCCGTTGCCTCACGCAGATTCTGATGTACCACCACCGGGCTTTCCGGCGTTACCGCAGGCGCGCTCTCATCATGCAGGGCAAAATGCTGCGCGTGGATCACCACGTCATTCCCCAGCCGCGCCGCCCGGGCCAGCACCACCGCCCGGTGAATGGCATGTTCCAGCTCGCGCACGTTGCCTGGCCAGCCGTAACTCAGCAAATGCGCCCGCGCGCCGGGGCTAAGCACCACCCGGGACAACCCCATCCGCAACCGGCACTGTTCGCAGAAATAGCCCGCCAGCAGCACCACGTCTTCGCCCCGTTCGCGCAGCGGCGGCACCGAAAGCGGGAAGACACTCAGGCGGTGGTACAGGTCGGCGCGGAAGTTCCCGGCCAGCACCTCTTCACGCAGATCGCGGTTGGTGGCCGCCAGTACCCGCACATCGACCCGCAGGCTGCGGTCGTCGCCCACGCGCTGGATATCGCCATACTGCAAAACGCGCAGCAGCTTGGCCTGTAGCGCCAGCGACAGTTCGCCAATCTCATCAAGGAACAGGGTGCCGTTATCGGCCATTTCAAACTTGCCGCTGCGGTTGCTGATGGCCCCGGTAAAAGCCCCTTTCACGTGGCCGAACAGCTCGCTCTCCGCCACGCTCTCCGGCAGGGCCGCGCAGTTGAGGTACACCAGCGGATTCACCGCTCTTGGCGATGCCTCATGGATAGCTTTCGCCACCAGCTCTTTGCCGGTGCCGGTTTCCCCCTCGATCAGCACGTTCAGGTCGGAAGCCGCGACAATCTCAATCTCTTTTTTCAGGCTCACCATGCCCGGCGATAGCCCGATCATTTCGGTATTTTTCACCTGCTCAAACACCGCCGGGCCAGCGGGCAGGCTGTTCTGGCTCTCCAGTTGCTCAATCAGCAGGGCATTGTTTAGCGCCCCGGCGGCAAGGGCGGCAATGAGCCTCAGCTCCTCGTCGCTGAAGGTATCGAACTGATCCGGTGACATACCGTCGAGGGTCAGCGCACCAATCAGGTTTTGTCCGGCAAACAGCGGCAGGCCGATACAGGCGTGCACCTTCAGGCTCTCCTGTCCGGGGATCAGCCCGTCGTAGGGGTCGGGCAGATCGCTGTCGGCCGGGAAGCGCACCACATCCCCGGCGCGGGCGATGGTCTCCAGCCGCGGGTGGCCCTCCAGGGTAAAGCGCCGCCCCAGCACGTCCTGCGCCAGCCCGTCGATCGCCAGCGGGATAAACTGCCGCCCTTCATAGCGCAGCAACGCCGAGGCATCGCAATCCAGCACGTGACGCAGGGTGGAGATCAGCCGCTGAAAACGATCCTGATGGCCGATACCGCTTTGCAATTCAATGGCGATTTTCGCCAGCACCTCTACAGAAAAACTCATTGTCGCCTCGCTGTCATTTTGACAATGCATCTTGTCATATTGACTATATCAATGACAGTCAAAATGACTACCCATCAGGGGTTAATATTTTTAAAATCCTTTTAAATCAAAAAATTAAAAAATTGGCATGCAACCTGCAATTACCCTGACATCTTTCGTTTAATTTCGCTGTATTAAGTTGAGGTTGCTATGTCTATTCTGGTTAAAAACAATATTCATTGGGTTGGTCAACGTGACTGGGAAGTACGTGATTTTCACGGCACGGAATACAAAACACTGCGCGGCAGCAGCTACAACAGCTATCTCATCCGCGAAGAGAAAAATGTCCTGATCGATACCGTCGATCATAAGTTCAGCCGTGAGTTCGTGCAAAACCTGCGCAGTGAAATTGACCTGGCCGATATCGACTACATCATCATTAACCATGCGGAAGAAGATCACGCCGGGGCGCTGACAGAACTGATGTCCTGCATCCCGGATACCCCAATCTACTGCACCAACAACGCCATCGACTCCATTACCGGTCACCACCACCATCCAGAGTGGAATTTCAACGTGGTGAAAACCGGCGACTCACTGGATATTGGCAACGGCAAGCAGCTGATCTTCGTTGAAACTCCAATGCTGCACTGGCCGGACAGCATGATGACCTACATGACCGGCGACGCCGTGCTGTTCAGTAACGACGCCTTCGGCCAGCACTACTGCGACGAACGTCTGTTCAATGACGAAGTGGATCAGGCTGAACTGTACGAGCAGTGCCAGCGCTACTACGCCAACATCCTGACCCCGTTCAGCCGTCTGGTTACGCCAAAAATTACCGAAATCCTCGGCTTCAACCTGCCGGTGGATATGATTGCCACCTCCCACGGTGTCGTATGGCGAGATAACCCAACCCAGATCGTCGAGCAGTACCTGAAATGGGCCGCAGACTATCAGGAAGATCGCATCACCATTTTCTACGACACCATGTCCAATAACACCCGCATGATGGCCGACGCGATTGCCCAGGGCATCAACGAAGTGGATCCGAACGTGGCGGTGAAAATCTTTAACGTGGCGCGCAGCGACAAGAACGACATTCTGACCAACGTCTTCCGCTCCAAAGGCGTGCTGGTGGGCACCTCCACCATGAACAACGTGATGATGCCGAAAATTGCTGGTCTGGTCGAAGAGATGACCGGTCTGCGCTTCCGTAACAAACGCGCCAGTGCGTTCGGCTCCCACGGCTGGAGCGGCGGTGCGGTTGACCGTCTTTCTACCCGTCTGCAGGATGCGGGCTTTGAAATGTCGATGAGCCTGAAGGCCAAATGGCGCCCTGATCTGGATGCGCTGGAAATCTGCCGTCAGCATGGCCGCGACATTGCACGTCAGTGGGCGCTCGCTCCGCTGCCAGAAGCGACCGCCAAAGCCACACCTGAACAGGAAGCCTGCGCCTGTGCCGCTGCCGCTGCCGCCGACCTCGGCCCACGCATGCAGTGCAGCGTCTGCCAGTGGATCTACGATCCGGCCACCGGTGAGCCGATGCAGGATGTCCAGCCAGGCACACCGTGGAGCGACGTCCCTGATAACTTCCTCTGCCCGGAATGTTCCCTCGGTAAAGACGTCTTCGAAGAACTGGGATCGGAGGTAAAATGAGCCAGGGTATCGTCATTATCGGCTCGGGCTTCGCCGCCCGTCAGCTGGTGAAAAATATCCGCAAACAGGATGCGAACGTCCCGCTGACGCTGATCGCCGCAGACAGCATGGATGAGTACAACAAGCCAGACTTAAGCCACGTCATCAGCCAGAGTCAGCGCGCCGACGACCTCACCCGCCAGACGGCGGGGGAGTTTGCCGAACAGTTTAACCTGCGCCTGTTCCCTTACACCTGGGTCACCGACATTGACGCGGCGGCGCATGTGGTCAAAGGGAAAGACAACCAGTGGTCCTATGACAAACTGGTTCTGGCTACCGGGGCCTCGGCCTTTGTGCCCCCGGTTCCTGGCCGTGAACTGATGCTGACCCTCAACAGCCAGATGGAGTACCGCGCCTGCGAAAGCACCCTGCGTGATGCCCGGCGGGTGATGATTGTTGGCGCGGGGCTTATCGGCAGCGAACTGGCGATGGACTTTTGCCGGGCCGGGAAAGCAGTCACCCTGGTTGACCATTCCGCCAGCATTCTGTCGGCGCTGATGCCAGCCGAAGTAAGCAGTCGCTTACAACATCGCCTGACCGAGATGGGTGTGCATCTGCAACTGAAATCCCAGCTGCAAAGCCTGACCAAAACCGATACCGGCATTTGCGCCCTGCTGGATCGCGATCGCTGCATCGAAGTGGATGTGGTGATTGCCGCCACCGGCCTGCGCCCGGAAATCGGGCTGGCACAGCGTGCGGGGGCAGAAACCCAGCGCGGCGTGAAGGTTGACAGCTATCTGCAAACCACGCAACCGGACATCTATGCCTTGGGGGACTGCGCCGAAATTAATGGCCAGGTGCTGCCGTTCCTGCAGCCTATCCAGTTAAGCGCCATGTATCTGGCGAAGAATCTGCTCGGCGCCAATACACCACTGAAACTACCGGCGATGCTGGTGAAGGTCAAAACGCCGGAACTGCCGCTGCATCTGGCAGGTGAAACCCAGCGCCAGGATTTGAACTGGCAGATCGCCATCGAGCCTCAGGGGATGGTGGCGAAAGGGGCCGACATCGAGGGCAATTTACGCGCCTTTGTGGTCAGTGAAGATCGGATGAAGGAGGCTTTTGCCCTGCTGAAATCATTACCTGTTTAACCCTCAAACTCTTGCTCTACTCGTTGTATGTTTGTCAGATTTTGCCTTTCGCAGCCCCGGTGCCCCGGGGCTTTTTTGTATTTTTAATTAATCTTAAAATTCGATAAATAATAAAATGCGGAACAGCCTAAAAACATCACCCTGTTTTATTCCGTGATTTCTTTTTAATCTGAGAGAGTATTTATTAGCCGGAGATAAACATGGCGACCTTCCTGAAAGAAATTAACGACCTTGCTGACTACTTTAAAAAAGTTCAACCTGTCGAACGCATATTATTCCGCTGGCTTTACCTTAGCCCGGAGGCACGCACCGAGCGCCTGAAAGAGCTGATGCTGCCTGTCAGCGCGAAAAAGAATTAATAAAAAACGGCACCACTGCCGTTTTTTTATTGTCTAAAAAGCGGAAGCATTCACCAAACATATCCTTGTTTACTTAAATATAAATATACCAAAAGAATTACAGGGAAATTAATTTAAAGCTCATCACATTTTTACGTGCCGCCGTTTCAACCCTCATGAAAAGCTGTTATTTTGCGCCGTGAATTAAGCCCCTTTTTTGGACATGGATATTATGAACGCATTTAGCTATTTGCAACGGCTGGGCAAGGCTCTGATGTTGCCTATCGCGACCTTACCTGTCGCCGCGATTTTATTACGTCTGGGTCAACCCGACGTGCTGAATATTCCTTTTATTGCCAGTGCAGGCGGCGGCATTTTTGACAGCCTGCCCCTGCTCTTTGCGCTCGGCATCGCCATTGGACTGGCGAAAGACAACGCCGGTGCTGCCGCCCTGGCGGGCGCTGTCGGTTTCCTGGTGCTGACCAAAGCCACGGCAGTCATTAACTCCTCCATTAACATGTCCTTCTTCGCCGGGATCATCGCGGGCGTGGTGGCGGGTCACTGTTACAACCGTTTCTCTGATACCAAACTGCCGGATTTCCTGGCGTTCTTTGCCGGTAAACGGCTGGTGCCGATCATGACCGGGCTCATCTGCCTGCTGCTGGCGTGGATTTGCGGCTACGTCTGGCCATCGGTACAGCACGGGATTGATACTTTCAGCCTGCTGGTTTCCCGCAGCGGTGAGCCGGGCTGGTTTATTTACGGCATTCTTAACCGCGCCTTGATCCCCTTCGGCCTGCATTACATTCTGCACTCGGTATTCTGGTTCAGCCTCGGCGACTGCCTGAAGGTGACCTACGATGCGGCCAGCAGCGTGCACAATATCTGCCTTGCGCCGGATGTGGTGAAGGGGTTAGTGGTCGGCGGTGCCGTGCCCGGCATTGACGGCTCCAGCATCACCCAAATTGCTACCGATCTGACCCGCGGCGATCTCAATCGCTTCTTCGCAGGCGATCCGCATGCCGGTGTTTATATGGCCTGGGCTTACCCAATCTTTATGGGCGGTCTGCCCGGTGCGGCGCTGGCCATGTACTTCGCGGCCCCGAAAGCGCGCCGTTCGGCGGTGGGCGGGATGCTGCTTTCCGTTGCCCTGACCGCATTCCTGACCGGGATCACCGAACCGATTGAGTTTTCCTTCCTGTTCCTTGCCCCTGCCCTGTATGCCCTGCATGCCGTGCTGGCTGGCGTGAGCATGGTGATTGCCAACAGCCTTGGCGTATTGCACGGCTTTGGTTTCTCGGCGGGTCTGATCGACTTCGTGCTGAACTGGGGCTTAGCCACAAAACCCTGGATCCTGATCCCGCTGATTGCCCTGTTCTTTGCGATCTATTTTGTCGTCTTCAGTTTCGCGATCCGCATCTTCAAGCTCAAAACGCCGGGCCGGGAAGATGACGAGAGCGTTACGGGGGAGTCAGACGACCAGAACGAAGCCATCACGCAGTATATTGCTGCGCTGGGCGGGGAACAGAACCTGAAGCTGGTTGACGCCTGCATTACCCGTCTGCGTTTGACGCTGGTCGATAATAGCGTCCTCGACGAACCGGCCCTGAAAACGCTGGGTGCCAAAGGCATCCTGAAGATGGGCACGCAGAATGCCCAGGTGATTCTGGGGCCGCAGGCGGAAAGCATCGCGTTAAAAATCAAAGCGCGGCTTAACGCGTAAAGATACCCCCTCTTCCTCCGGGGAGAGGGGTTAGCCTTCAAAACCGGAACAGTTGCTACATCTCTCCCTTATTTCTTCCGTAAAACCACCTACACTCTGACCATTGCGATGATTCCCCGGGAACGCTATGCGCCAGCTTCAGAAAATCCGCCAGTACCAACGACTTACCGTCCATTACGGCTTTACGCCAAAACTCACCACCCTCGGCGAGGTCGCCGAAGTGGCGCTGTGCAGCGAACGCCACGCCCGAACGCTGTTACGCCAGCTAAGTGAAAGCGGCTGGCTGAGCTGGCGCGCCCAGGCGGGACGCGGGCATCGCGCCACCCTGCACTGCCTGGTGACCACCAGCGAACTCAGCGCCCCGCTGATGCATGCCTGTCTGGAGAAGGGAGATTATCAGAGCGCGCTGCAGCTGGCGGATGGCGATCCGGCCAGCCTGCATCACATCATCACCCCCTTTCTCGGCGGCAAATGGCTGAAGCATCAGCCGACGCTGCGTATTCCCTGGTATCGCCCACTCACCTCCCTGCACCCCGCGCGTCATCGACGGCGCGCCGAACAGCATATTATCTGCGCAGTACACGCCGGGTTAACGCGTTACGAACCGGGTCAGGCGCAGCCGATAGCCGATCTGGCACACCACTGGGCCTGCTCCGACGACGGGCTGCGCTGGCATTTTTACCTGCGCAGCGGCGCGCACTGGCATAACGGCCAGCCGTTGAGCGATGACGATATTTTGAGTGCGGTGCAGCAGTTGCTCGCCGACCCGGCGCGCAACAGTGGATTATTGCATATCGATGCGGTGACCCTCGTCGCCCCCTGGTGCCTGGCGGTTTATCTGCATGCGCCGGATGCCCTGCTGGCGCATCGCCTCGCGCATCCGGTCTGCCGCCTGCCGCATCCCCGGCAACCCGAGGTCGGTGCCGGGCCGTTCGCCATTGCCCGCCACCACTCGCATTTTCTACGCCTCGAGCGTCAGCCCTGGTACTTTGCTTCCCATCCCCTGCTGCACGCCATTGAGTTCTGGCGCACTGGCACAGTAGCCGATAAACCAGCATGGATTACGGTAGGGAAAGGCAGCGCCCCGCAGGAGGCCGTGACCTCAACCAGCGGCGGTTTTGCGTGGCTGATGATGAATACCGTCCTGCCCGCTCCGCTGGCCGCCTGGCTGCGCCAGACTGCCCTGGCCCTTAACCAGCAGTGCTTTGGCAAGCGTGAGGATCTGCAGATCCACACCGAAATCCTTCCCGGACTGCGGGTACCCACCCTGCTCGCTCCCTCTGATATCGATCTGCCGCCCCGGCTGAAGCTGGTGTGCTACAACACCCCGGAACTGCGCGAGCTGGCAGAAACCTGGCGGCTCCAGCTACAGCCGCACGGCTGTGAACTGCACATCGAGTGGAAAGATCGTGATGGCTGGTATGCCCCCGATACGCTGGCAGATGCCGATCTGCTGCTGGGAGATCATCTGGCCACCGGGATGGCAGCCTTTGCGCTGGCGGAGTGGTTTGTCTATGAACCTGCCTGGGCCACGGCGTTAGGCGAGGCGGGCTGGGAGGCCGCGAAACAGCAGCTGATGCAAAACAGCGACAGCGAAGCGCATTTTCACGCTTATCTGACGCCCTTTTTCCAGCACCTGCTGGCGGAGGGGCGCTGCACGCCGCTATTCCACTATCGCTACCGGATCAACGCCCTGGAAAACGTTCAGGATATGGTGCTGACTGCGGGGGGCTGGCTCGATTTTACCCGCGCCTGGCTGCCCCCGGCCGCCGGACTGTGATCAGCGGTGTGGACCGGGGATCACTGAATCACGCAGGATCAGCTCCCCGGCAAAGGTCTGGCGGAAAGTAAAGTCCCCGCCATCGAGCATAAAGATCAGGCGGCTGATGGTCTCTTTCACCATCTCCGTCACCGGCACACGCACGCTGGAGAGCGCGGGCACCACATACGGTGCCATCGCAATGTCATCGAAACCCACTACCGAAACCGCGCCCGGCGTGGCGATCCCGCTGTCATGGAGCTGCTTAATGGCCCCAATCGCCATGTCGTCGTTACTCGCCACCAGCGCGGTAAAATTCTCGCCGCGTGCCAGCAGCGTCGCGACGCCTGCCGCCCCGCTGGCCGGGTTCCATTTGCCCTCGACAATCAGCGACTCGCGCAGCGGAATGCGGTGCTGCGCCAGCGCGTCTTTGTAGCCTGAAAGACGCTCAATCCCGGTGGGAGAGTCCAGCGATCCGGTAATAAACGCGATATCGCGATGGCCCTGTTCGATGAGGGTGGATACCGCCGCCTGACTGGAGGCTTTATGATCCGACCAGACGCAGTGACTGCTGTTTTTACGCAGCCGACGGTTCAGTACCATCACCGGTTGCTCGTGTTTCTGGATGATCTCATCCATCTCGTCGACGCTGAGAAAACGCGGGTAGATGATGATCGCATCACAGCGCATATCGAGCAGATACTGAATCGCTTCGCGCTCTTCATCGGCGCTGTGCTTGCCATCGGCAAGGATCAGCTGACGCCCTCTCTCCTCGGTCATTCGGGCGGCATGGAACAGCAGCTCGCTGAAATAGACCCCGTGATAGAGGGTGTTGGTCACCACAAGCCCGAGGGTCTGTGTGCGTTTGGTCGCCAGATTGCGCGCCAGTAAATTAGGGCGGTAGCCGCTCTCTTCAATCGCCTGAAAAACCCGGTCTTTTGTCTCCTGGCTCACGTAGCCATTGCCCGAAAGCACCCGGGAAACCGTTGCCTTCGAGACTCCTGCCCGCTTCGCCACTTCCAGCATCGTGGTCATCAATCTGTTCCGTCTGAATCTAATGAGCGGCAGTGTACTGCACCGCGTGAAAATTGTCGCAGCAGGACGATCACGCTTTTTGCGTCCTTAGGTGATCGTCATCACGAATCTAAAAAATGGGCAAAACGTGATCTTGTTTGATCCATAGAAACTCTTCATGATTTTGTGGAACCGGTTTCCTATATAAGTTTCATCGTTGCATACGGTGAAGACGTACCTTACTGATAAAACAGGATACAACCCGATGGCCAAAAATTATGCTGCGCTGGCGAATGCCGTTGTCAGCGCGCTCGGCGGCAAAGAAAACATCGTCGCCGTCACCCACTGTATGACCCGACTGCGCTTTGTGGCGAAAGACGAGAGCCTGATTGACAGCGCCACGCTTAAAAGCATCAGCGGCGTGCTGGGGGTAGTGCGCAACGACAACCAGTGCCAGGTAATCATCGGCAATACCGTGTCCCAGGCGTACCGCGAGGTAGTCAATCTGCTGCCTGCCGACATGCAACCTGCTGCGCCCCAGGGGCCGCAAAAACTGACGCTGCGACGAATTGGCGCGGGGATCCTGGATGCGCTGATCGGCACGATGTCACCGCTGATCCCGGCGATCATCGGCGGATCGATGGTCAAGCTGCTGGCGATGATCCTCGAGATGACCGGCGTGCTGACCAAAGGCGAGCCGACGCTGACCATTCTGACGGTGATCGGCGATGGTGCCTTCTTCTTCCTGCCGCTGATGGTGGCGGCCTCCGCCGCGGTGAAATTCAAAACCAACATGTCGCTGGCGATTGCCATTGCGGGCGTGCTGGTGCACCCGAGCTTTATCGAACTGATGGCCAAAGCGGCGCAGGGCGAGCACGTTGAGTTCGCCTTTGTTCCGGTCACCGCGGTGAAATACACCTACACGGTGATCCCGGCGCTGGTGATGACCTGGTGCCTGTCGTATATCGAACGCTGGGTGGACAAAATTACCCCAGCCGTCACCAAAAACTTCCTCAAACCGATGCTGATCGTCCTGATTGCCGCCCCGCTCGCCATCGTCCTGATTGGGCCGCTGGGGATCTGGATCGGTAGCGGCATCTCTTCACTGGTTTACACCATTCACGGTTATCTGGGCTGGTTGTCCGTGGCCATTATGGGCGCGCTGTGGCCGCTGCTGGTCATGACCGGTATGCACCGTGTCTTTACCCCTACTATCATTCAAACCATTGCCGAAACCGGTAAAGAAGGGATGGTAATGCCGTCTGAAATTGGTGCCAACCTGTCGCTCGGCGGTTCGTCGCTGGCGGTGGCGTGGAAAACTAAAAACCCGGAACTGCGCCAGACGGCGCTGGCGGCGGCGGCCTCTGCCATCATGGCGGGGATCTCCGAACCGGCGCTGTACGGTGTCGCGGTTCGCCTGAAACGTCCTTTAATTGCGAGCCTGATCAGTGGTTTTATCTGCGGCGCCGTCGCCGGGATTGCCGGACTGGCCAGCCACTCAATGGCGGCACCGG
>Ga0302349_1002416_pt1 | contig 11987 bp, 14 predicted proteins | sample PhyAR1_FD_202176 | JGI IMG/M metagenome (GOLD analysis project Ga0302349, IMG submission 202176) | Leaf surface microbial communities from alfalfa plants in UC Gill Tract Community Farm, Albany, California, United States - DLSL A.R1... | ecosystem: Host-associated > Plants > Phyllosphere >...
GCACCGTCGCGATGACGGTGTTCGGCGACCTCGACGTGTCGACGATCCGCACCATGCCGGCGGGGCGGGCGGGCATCGAGACCTTCGTCGCCCCGGTCGCCGAGAAGCCCGGCTGGTTCGCCCGCGTGTGGGATCGCGCGGCCGAGGAGGTCGAGAAGGGCCACCAGGTCTTCGTCGTGTGCTCGGCCATCGATGCCGAGAAGGAGACCAAGACGACGATCCGCCCGGGCGCCGACGACGGCACCGGGGGAGCGACCCCGCTGGTGGAGGGCGAGGCCGCCCGCCCGCACTGGGGCGTGGTGCAGGTCGCCGAGCTGCTCGCGCGGCACCCCCGCGTCGGGCAGCTGCGCATCGCGACGCTGCACGGGAAGATGCCCGCCGACGAGAAGGACCGCATCATGCAGTCCTTCGCCCGGGGCGAGATCGATGTGCTTGTGGCGACGACCGTGATCGAGGTCGGTGTCGACGTGCCCAACGCCTCGACGATGGTCATCCTCGACGCCGACAGGTTCGGTGTCTCGCAGCTGCACCAGCTGCGCGGGCGCGTGGGCCGCGGCGGCGTGCCCGGCCTCTGCCTGCTGGTGACCGAGGCCGAGGCGGAGTCGATCGCGCGCTCGCGCGTCGAGGCCGTGGCCTCGACCCTGGACGGGTTCGAGCTGGCGGAGATCGATCTCGAGCTGCGTGGCGAGGGCGACGTGCTGGGCGACGCCCAGTCGGGGGTCCGGTCCTCCCTGCGGCTGCTGCGCGTGGTGAAGGACGCCGACCTCATCGCCCTGGCGCGCGGCGAGGCCGAGCGCATCCTCGCGGACGACCCGACGCTCGCCGCTCACCCGGAGCTGGCCGACGCGCTGGCCCGTCGCGTCACCCACGAAGAGCGCGCCGCGCTGTCGAAATCGTGACCAGGAGCGGATCCGCCGGGTTCCGATCCCGGGCATAGGAACCGCCCGATAGTCTGCGAGCATGAGCAGCCGGATCGCCGTCGTCCCCGGATCCTTCGACCCGCCGACCCTCGGTCACCTCGACGTGATCCGCCGGGCCGCGAAGCTGTACGACGAGCTGCACGTGCTGGTCGTGCACAACCCGGACAAGGCGGGCATGCTGCCGGCCGCGCAGCGGGTCTCGCTGCTCGAGCAGTCGATCGCCGAGGACGGCATGCCGGGCGACATCGTGGTGCGCTCGTGGAGCGTCGGGCTGCTCGTCGACTACGCCCAGGAGGTCGGCGCCGGGGTGCTGGTGAAGGGCATCCGCTCGCAGGTCGACGTGGCCTACGAGACGCCGATGGCCGTGGTGAACCGTCACCTGGCGGGCATCGAGACGGTCTTCCTGCTGCCCGAGCCCTCGCACGCGCTGGTGTCCAGCTCACTGGTGCGGCAGGTGGCAGGGCTGGGCGGCGACGTGACGCCCTACGTGCCCGCGGCCGTCGCCCGCTTCCTGCGTCAGGCCGGCGCGAGGGACTTCTGAATCCGGCGAGGCTCAGCCCCGTCGCAGGACCCCGCGGGTACCATCGAATGGTGCGACCTCGACTCTCCGGACCCTTTGTGCTGCCCGCTCGCGACATCGTTCGCAAGCCGGGTGAGATGCGCGAGCACTTCCTGACCATCCCCGTTCCCGAGCGCTGGGGTGAGGGGATCGTGGCCGTGCCGAAGGGCGACGAGATCGATCTCGACGTGCGTCTGGAGTCCGTGCACGAGGGCATCCTCGTCACCGGCACCATCGACGTCGAGTACAAGGGCGAGTGCGGGCGCTGCCTGCGCGACATCGCCGCGCCGCTCGAAGTCGAGATCCAGGAGCTTTTCGAGTATCCTGGGCAGGAAACTGCTGACTTCGAAGTTCAAGACGACCACGTGGATCTTGAAACTCTGGTCAGGGATGCGATCGTTCTGGCGCTCCCGTTTCAGCCGGTGTGTCAGCCGGATTGCCCCGGCCTTGATCCGGCTACGGGTGAGCGTCTGACGTCTTCGGCAAGCGCCTCGCAGATGCCCGTCGACCCTCGATGGGCTGCGCTCCAGAACCTCACCGACCACGGATCGGCGCCTGACGCCGCCCGCGACACAGAAGAGAGCTGAACAATGGCTGGTAACCCCCCGAAGCGGAAGGTCTCCCGCTCCAACACCCGCTCGCGCCGCGCGCAGTGGAAGGCCGAGGCGACGCCGCTCGTCAAGACGATCGAGAACGGCAAGGTCGTCTACAGCCGTCCGCACCAGGCCAAGGTCGTCACCGACTCGCAGGGCACCGAGCTGTTCCTCGAGTACAAGGGCCGCAAGGTCGCCGACGTCTGAATCGGCTTCCCGTGACGGTAGATAGTCGCGGAACGCAGTACCTCACCGAGAAGCTCGGCGTCGAGATCGACGCCGAGCTTCTTGCGTTAGCGCTGACGCACCGCTCGTACGCGTACGAGCACGGATCCATCCCGCACAACGAGCGCCTGGAGTTCCTCGGCGACTCCGTTCTCGGCCTCGCCGTCACGGCGATGCTCTACGAGAAGTTCCCCGAGGTGTCCGAGGGCGAGCTTGCCAAGCGGCGCGCGGCCGTCGTCTCGACCGTCGCCCTCGCGGAGGTCGCGCGCGGCCTCGGTCTCGGCGACTACCTGCTCCTCGGGCGGGGAGAAGAGCAGACCGGGGGGCGCGACAAGGATTCGATCCTCGCGGATACGACGGAGGCCCTGTTCGGGGCGACCTTCCTGTCCGCGGGGCGCGAAGCCGCCGACGCCCTCGTCCTTCGACTCATCACGCCCCTTCTCGACGACGCCGACCGGTTCGGCGCGGCAGTCGACCCGAAGACGGCGGTGCAGGAACTCGCGCAGAGCCTCGGCGTGGCCGCTCCCTCGTACGAGATCACGAGCTCCGGGCCCGATCACGACCGCCGGTTCACGGCCGTCGTGACGGTCGGCGAGCACTCCGCGAGCGGCACCGGGACGAGCAAGAAGCAGGCCGAAATGGCCGCGGCGCTCACCCTGTGGCGCGGCGCGCATGCCTGAGCTGCCCGAGGTCGAGGTCGTCCGATCCGGTCTCGCCCCTGCTCTCGTCGGCGCCCGGATCACCGGCGTCGAGGTGTTCGACGGGCGCGCGCTGACGCGGCACGTCGGAGGCGGCGCCGACTTCGAGCGGCGTCTGACCGGTCGCACCGTGCGGGCCGCGGTGCGTCGCGGTAAGTTCCTCTGGTTGCCGCTGGCCTCGGCGGACGAGGCGATCATCGCGCACCTGGGCATGAGCGGGCAGATGCTGCTCCGGGAGCCCGGTGCGCCGGCCGAGCGCCATGAGCGGATCCGGTTCTCGATCGATCATCCCGTCCACGGCGAGCTCGCGGTGGTCTTCGCCGATCAGCGAACCTTCGGGTCGCTCGCGGTTGACGCGCTCGTGCCGACGCACGACGGAGCCGCAGGCGGCTTCGGGGATCCGCTGCCGCTCGTCGCATCGCAGGCGGCGCACATCGGCCGGGATCCGCTGGATCCTGCCTTCGACGAGCGCGCGTTCCGCGCGGCGCTCGCCCGCCGGAACTCCGCGACGAAGCGCGTGCTGCTCGACCAGAACCTCGTGAGCGGCATCGGCAACATCTACGCCGACGAATCGCTGTGGGCGGCGCGGATCCACCCCGAGACGCCCGCCTCGGCGCTGTCGGCGCGCGCCGCGAGCCGCCTGCTCGCCGAGGTGAGGCTCGTCCTCGAAAAGGCCCTCGCCGAGGGCGGGACCAGCTTCGACGCGCAGTATGTGAATGTCAACGGCCAGGCGGGGTACTTTGCCCGCAGCCTGAACGCCTACGGGCTTGCCGGGCATCCCTGCCCGCGCTGCGGCACGCCCATCGTCCGGGAGCAGTTCATGAACCGCTCGAGCCACTTCTGCCCGAACTGCCAGCGAAAGCGGTAATTGAGCGCCAGAGGGGCTCACTGCGTACGATGACTCGGATCTTCCCGCATGAGACCTGTCGTTGAGACAAGACCACGGACGCCGACTATTGTCAGCCGAGCTGGTCGGCGGGGCGGAGCAGCACCTCGTTGATCGCCAGATGCCGGGGGCGAGCGAGGACGAAGCTGATCACTTCCGCGACCTCCTCGGGTTTCACTGCCGCTGTGTCGTAGCCCTTCTGCACGGCCTGCCGGGTCTGCTCGTGAGTGATGTGGGTCGGCAGCTCGGTATCGACGACGCCCGGCTCGATGAGGGTGACGCGCACGTCGGGCAGCAGTTCCTGGCGCAGGGATTCCGACCACCCGTTGATGCCCCACTTGGTGGCGGCGTAGACGCCGTTGCCGGCGCGGGCCGTGCGGCCGGCCACGGAGGAGATGTTGATCAGGTCGCCGCCGCCGCCGTCGGTGAGCTGGTCGAGGAAGACCTCGGTGGCGGTGATCGCGCCGAGCAGGTTCGCCTCGATCATGGCCCGGTAGTCGGCGTGCTGCTCGGAGGAGAACGGGCCGAGGAGCATGATCCCGGCGTTGTTGACCAGGACGTCGGCCCCGCCGAGCTCGTTACGCACACGCGCAGCAGCGGCGAGGAGCGAGTCGCGGTCGGTGACGTCGGCCTGGATGGCGATGGACCCGCCGCCGAGCTCGGCGGCGAGGGCCTGGATGCGATCCAGCCGACGTGCGAGCAGCGCGACGGCGTATCCGTCGGCGGCCAGGGCGCGTGCGGTCGCCGCGCCGATGCCGCTGGATGCGCCGGTGATGACCGCGATGCGGCGGGTGGTGTTGGTGTCGTTCATCTGCTGTTCTTCCTCACTGTCTGGTACTGCTCTTGGTCACGCCGCTGCGGGATCGGGCGAGGTCGTGCGTGGCGGTTCCGTCCTCACGGCCTCTGCTCGGGCTATCCCAGCCCGTTGGCCCCGAGCCACTGCTCGACCGCCGCTGCCGCGTCGGCGGCGTCTTCGCCGCGGACGGCGAGCCCGTCTCGCACCTCGACGTCGGGGAGCGCCTCGCGGAACTCGGTGTCGATGCCGCTCATGCCGCTGATGGCGTAGGTGACGAACGGGAGCACGGTCTTGCCTGCGAGGTCGATGCTCTCGAGGAGGGTGTGCATGATCATCGGCGCACTGCTGTTCCAGACCGGGCAGCCAAGCAGCACGATGTCGTAGCCGCTGACGTCCGGGAGGTCGCCTGCGATCGCGGGACGGGCGTCGTCCGCCTGCTCCTGCCGGTTCCGCTCGACGGTGGGGTCGTAGGCCTCGGGGTAGGGAGCGGCTGCCTGGATCTCGTGCTCGTCGCACTCGACGAGCTCGGCGATGATCCGCGCCAGCACCTTGGTGTTGCCGACCTCGAGGTCGCGGCGGCCGCCCTCCCAGTAGTTCTCCCCGGGTCGCGAGAAATACACGAGCAGGACCCTCGGGCGGGCGGCAGTTGTGGGTGCGGGCGTGGTGGACATCTCAGGTGCGCCTCCTGTGCTCTCGTTCGGACTCGGACTCCGCCTCTGTGTTCCCGTGCAGCCTGCGAGCACGCCGGTCACGGCGACTCCCGCGACGGCGAGCAGGTCTCTGCGGGTCAGTGCTCTCATGCGGTGCTCGCTCTCAGGTCTCAGCGTCGGCGGGTCTCTGCGGGCAGGATCAGCGCGAGCGCCGCCACCACCGCGATGCCGACCATGACGGTGCCGCCGATGTAGGCGTCCACCACGTGCTGCTCCAGCGTCGCGGCCCCGGCGGCGACTGCGGTGAGGACGGCGACGCCGAGCGTGGAGCCGAGCTGGTGTGCGGTGTTGACCAGGCCCGAGGCGGCTCCGGCGTCGGAGGCTCGGGCTCCGGCGACGCCGGCGGAGGTGAGCGGGCCGAAGGCGAGGCCCTGCCCGAGGCCGAGCAGGATCAGCGGCCCGACCGCGCCGATGACGAACGGCGTCTCCGCGGTGATCTGCGCCATCCAGCCCATGCCCGCGGTGACGAGCGCGAGCCCGGCCGTCAGCAGGACCGCTCCGCCGAACCGGCGGGTGAGCCGGGGCACGAGCAGCGAGGAGGCGAACTGCACGGCGGTCATGGGCAGGAATCCGAGCCCGGCCTGCAGGGGCGTCCACCCGTAGACGCCCTGGAAGAGCTGGGTGGTGAAGAAGAAGAACGCGATCATGGTGCCGGCGAACAGCAGGCGTGCGATCGCCGCGCCGCTCCGCTCGGCCGAGGCGAACAGGCGCAGCGGCATGATCGGCTGCTTCGCCTTCCACTCGTTGACCACGAACGCCGCCAGCACGACCAGGCCGCCGGCGATGGGCCAGATGGTGAGCGGGTCGTCCCAGCCGGTCTCGCCGGCGTTGATGATCCCGTAAACGAACGCGCCCATGCCAAGGGTGGAGGCGATCGCGCCGAAGAGGTCGAAGCGGCCGCGGACCGTGTCGAAGCCCGGCAGGTACTTCACGGCCAAGACGATCATCACGACTGCGATGGGCACGTTGATGAAGAACCCGGCACGCCAGGAGATCGCCGAGGCCAGTGCCCCGCCGACGACGAGGCCCAGGCTCGCGCCGAGACCCGCGGTGGTGCCGTACGCGGCGGTGGCGCGGGTGCGCTCGGGGCCGGCCGGGAACAGCGCGGTGATGAGCGCGAGCGAGGAAGGCGCGACGATGGCCGCGCCGACGCCTTGGAACGCGCGGGCGGCGATGATCCATGCTTCGCTCTGCGCCGTGCCGACCAGGAACGACGCGAGACCGAACAGGACGAGCCCGGCGATGAAGACTCGGCGACGACCGAGGAGGTCGCCCATGCGCGCGCCGAGCAGGAGGAGCCCGCCGAACACGAGGGTGTAGGCGTTCTGCGCCCACGCGAGACCGGCTGGCGAGAGCCCCAGGTCGGCCTGGATCTGCGGGAGGCCGGTGAAGATGATCGAGTTGTCGAGCACAATCATGAAGTAGCTGACGAGCACGATTGTCAGTACCATGCCAGCGCGCAGCTCCCGGCGTTCGGCTCGCACGGGAGCCGTCGAAGTTTTTGCCATGCCTCCATCTGACCGCGGCCGCGGTGCGCGGGGGAGGGCCTGCTGTTGGGTGTACTGACAGTTCCTCCCACGCCGCCGGGACCGCGCTTACCGTTGAAGCATGAACCAGAAGGACGAGGCGGGCGACTTCCTGCGCACCAGGCGGGACCGGATCACGCCCGAGCAGGCCGGCATCCTCGGCGGCGGCCGCCGCCGTGTGCCGGGGCTGCGGCGCGAGGAGGTCGCGATGCTCGCCGGCGTCAGCGTCGAGTACTACGCACGGATGGAGCGCGGGGACCTGCGCGGCGTGTCCGACGAGGTCCTCGACAGCATCGCACGGACCCTGCATCTGGACGAGGCTGAGACCGACCATCTGCACGCCCTCGCCGAGGCCGCCGGGCCGCAGCCCGTCCGTCGGCGCAGGAAGAAGGCCGAGCAGCCGTTCCGGCCGAGCCTGCAGCGGTTCATCGACGCGATCACGATGCCCGTATGGGTACGCGATCGGCGGATGGACTTCGTCGCCGGCAACGCGATGGGCCGCGCGCTGTACGCGCCGCTGCTGCAGGATCCGGCCAGCCGTGGCAACACGGCAAAGTTCGTCTTCTTCAGCCCCGCCTCGCGGAACTTCTTCCCCGACTGGGAGGAGAGCGCCACGAACATCGTCGCCTCGCTGCGCACCTACGCCGGGCAGAACCCGCGGGACAAGCGCCTGACCGACCTGATCGGCGAGCTCGTGACCCGCAGCGATGATTTCCGGGTGCGGTGGGCCGCGCACGACGTGCGCCACCACCGCACCGGCGTCAAGCGCATCCACCACCCCGAGGTCGGCGACCTCGAGCTCGTGTTCGAGGCGATGGACTTCCCGGCCAACCCCGAGTGGTTCATGTTCGGCTATACCGCCGAGCCCGGCACCCCGAGCGAGGAGCGACTGAGACTGCTTGGCAGCCTCGCCGCCAGCCCCCAGACCATCGACCATGAGGAGAGAGTATGAACATCACCCTGAACAACGGCGTCGAGATGCCCGCCCTGGGCTTCGGCGTCTTCCAGACCCCGCCCGAGGAGACCGTCGCCTCCGTCGCCGAGGCGCTGAAGGTCGGCTACCGGCTGATCGACACTGCTGCGTCGTACTTCAACGAGCGCGAGGTCGGCGAGGGCATCAATGCCTCCGGCCTGGACCGCTCCGAAGTGTTCGTCGAGACCAAGCTCTGGATCTCCGACTACGGCTACGACGAGGCGCTCCATTCGTTCGACAAGTCCGCCGGCAAGCTCGGCGTCGACCAGATCGACCTACTGCTGCTGCACCAGCCGCTGACGGCCGACTTCGACAAGACGATCGGCGCGTACAGGGCGCTGGAGAAGCTCCTGGCCGATGGGAGGGTCCGCGCGATCGGCGTGTCCAACTTCATGCCCGACGTGCTCGACCGGCTGCTCGCCGAGACCGGCGTCGTCCCGGCCGTCAACCAGGTCGAGGTCCACCCCTACTTCTCGCAGCCCGAGGTGCAGAAGGCCGACGCCGAGCGCGGCATCCTGACCCAGGCGTGGTCGCCGATGGGCGGCATCACCAGCTACCGCGGCGACTCCAGCCGCTCCACGTTCAACGACCCGGTGATCGGCGAGATCGCCGCCGTGCACGGCAAGACCCCGGCGCAGGTGATGCTGCGCTGGCACCTGCAGGAGGGCCGCTCGGCGATCCCGAAGTCGGTCAAGCCCGAGCGGATCGCGGCGAACTTCGACGTGTTCGGCTTCGAGCTGACCGCCGACGAGCTGGCGAAGATCGATGCACTCGACACCGGCGTGCGCAGCGGACCGGACCCTGACTCCATCACGCTGGAGAGCTTCCACCGCGACATCCCCGAGGCATGAGGAAGCGGCGCGATATGGCGTCCGGCATGACCACCGTGCTCGTCGTCGGTGCCAGTGGCAGCATCGGCCGGCACGTTGTTGCACAGGCGCTCGACGCTGGCTTCGACACCCGCGCGCTCGTGCGCGATCCGAAGCAGGCGGCGCTGTTCCCCGAGGGGACCAGCGTCGTCGTCGGTGACCCGACCGACGCCGCCACGCTCGGCGAGGCTCTCGACGGGGTGACTGGCGTGGTGTTCACCCAGGGCACCTTCGACGACGACCTGCTCGAGGCGGTGAACTACGGGTCGGTCCGAAACGTTCTGCATGCGCTGCGGCAGCCCGCGCGCATCGCGCTCATGACGGCGCTGGGCGTCACCAAGCCAACTCCTGGGCATGACTGGAAGCGCCGTGGAGAACGGCTCGTGCGCGCCAGCGGCCTGCCGTACACGATCGTGCGTCCCGGTTGGTTCGACTACGACGAGCCCGACCAGCTTCGCCTGGTCATGCGGCAGGGCGACACCCACTGGGCGGGGAGCGCCTCAGACGGCGTGGTCTCCCGCGCGCAGATCGCGCAGGTCCTGGTCGCATCGCTGACCTCGGACGCCGCCGATCGCAAGACGCTGGAGCTCGTCGCCGAGCAGGGCGAGGCGCAGACGGACCTCGACCCGCTCTTCGACGCGCTCACCCCGGATGCGGCGCTCGACGGGCCCCTCGATCGCGACAGCCTGCCGCTGGACGCGGAGCCCGAGAGAGTCGTCAGCGAGCTCGACGCCATCCGCGGGAGGTTCTGACCCGCATCGCACCGACGAGACAGCCCCCCCGCGTGGATCACGCGGGGGCTGTCTCGTTGCGCCGGGGTGGTGCTCAGACGGTCCGACCGAAGAACTGCTCCAGCTTCTCGAGCGCCGCGTCGACGTACTCGTCGACCCAGTAGGTCTGGATGTGCTGCGCGCCCTCGAGGAGGAACAGCTCCTTGTCGTCGGTGCCGGTCGCCTTCTCCAGGGCCTCGTCGCTCATGTAGCGGGTGTCGGCGTCGCTGCCGGCGATCATCAGCAGCGGCACGTCGATCAGCTCGAGCTGGTCGGTGGCGTCCCAGGCCATGAGGTCGAGCAGGCTGCTCATCGTGTACTTGAACGTCGACCCCGGGCAGGCGTGGGTCTTCCAGTAGTAGACATAGCCCTCGCGGTAGAGCGGGAACGGCTGCGCCGCGATCTGCTCGTCGGTCAGGTCGGCGTCGCCGGCGTAGCGGACCTCGCCGCCCGCCGCCTCCAGCGCACGCGCCTCGGAAGCCTGGCGAAGCTTGTCCTGGATCGCGTCCAACGCGGTCTCCTGCATGCCGTTGCGGCGGACCCGGCCGGAGTTGAACATGCTGATCGTCGCGACCGACTTGAACCGCTTGTCTGACTTCGCCGCGTTCAACGTGTATCCGCCGCCGCCGCAGATGCCCAGGGCACCCATCCGCTCAGGGCCGACGCCCGGGAACGTGCCCAGGAAGTCCGCCATGCCGTGGATGTCGTCGGTGCGGAAGAACGGCTTGTCCATGCTGCGCGGCTCGCCCTCGCTGTGCCCCTGGTAGGCGGCGTCGGCGGCGATCGTGATGTAGCCCAGCTCGGCCAGCCGCTGGGCGTACCGGCCTGCGGTCTGCTCCTTGGTGCCGCCGTTGGGGTGCGCCACCGTGATCGCCGGGTACTTCCCGTCCGGGTCGTAGTCGGCCGGGGTGTAGACGTTCGCGACGATCTTCAGCCCCCGCAACTGGTAGCTGACCGGGTGGATGTTCACCTGGCCCGGCTCGTTGGCGGTGATCGGGTACTCGTAGACCAGCCCGAACGGGTTGTCCCGCCAGTCGTGCACGGGGCCCGCGTCCTTCATGATGTCGAAGTCGCTCATAGCGACCCTCCTCCTTGCTCGTCGTCGTCCTGCCGGCGTGCGGCCGCGGCGGCCCGGTATTCGTCGTCGGCGACGTGATCGCCCCATTCGATATCACCGCCGGCGACGGAGAGGGCCAGGTGCGACATGAACGCATCGGGCAGAGCCCCGTGCCAGTGCCAGACACCCGGCGGAGTCTCCACCGTGCCGCCCGCGCGCATGATGATCGTCTGCCCTTCCCGCGACTGCACGATTCCCACACCCTCGGTGACATGCAGCGTCTGGCCCTGCTCATGCATATGCCACGCCGTCCGCGCGCCGGGGGAGAAGTGGACCGTGGCGAGCGTGGCCGTGCCGTCTCCCGCGCCGCCGGTGATGACGTCGACCCACACGTCGCCGGTGAACCGCTCCGCAAGGGCCTTCGATGTCGCCGATTTCGCGAGAACCCTCATCTGATCAGCGGGCATCGAGGACCTCCTTGAGCGTCGTGGCCGCGGTCATCCCGGCCGGCCATCCCGCATAGAACGCGAGGTGCGTGGCCGCTTCGGACAGCTCCTCCTGCGTGACGCCGTTCTCCAGCGCCAAGTTCAGGTGGGACCGCAGCTGGTCGGTGCGCCCGAGCGCGGTCAGCGCCGCGACGGTGACCAGGCTCCGGTCGCGCGGCGACAGCCCGGGACGAGCCCAGACGTCGCCGAACAGCACCTCGTCGGTCAGCTCCGCCAGCTTCGGGGCGACGTCGCCCACCAGCTGCTGCGCTCGGCTCTTCTCCTGCGTCATGCGATGCCTCCAGGGAGTCCACGGGGACGGCGCTCGTCCCACGTGATCGACGCTAGGACGGTGGGCCCGGCTGAGGGAGGAACCGTCATTACACCCAAAAGGCGTGCGACTCGCGTCTCGCAGACATCTCCTGAGCGAGACTGGGCCCAGCACCGGGCGATTCTTCGGAGCTCGGGTGTCAACGGCAGTCTGAGTAGACGTCATCACGGAACCTGGTATGCGAGCCCCCCGCTGCGCGTTGGCGCTGACCGCGCCGACGCGCAGCCTGATGGCGGAAGCATTCCCTCGAACCGGACGCATCCAATGTCCGACCTCCTGGCTACGGTGATCACCGGATGGAGAAGGAGGTCACACATGCCTGACGTTCCCGTTGCGGTGTCGCGGCTCGGAGAGGACGACTCGCGCGAGGCACAGAACGCGCGTGCCGTGAAGTGGCTGCTCGCACAGCCTGGGGGTTCGGTGGTCATCGTGACCCCGCGACGCAAGCTGGAGAGCCCGAGCATCAGTCGTCTGATCGCTCAGCCTGGGGCGCGTCACCACGTCTGGCGCGGATTCGCCGGCGGGGGCTTCGGTGGTCACCGTGTGCTCTACGCCTGGCCCGACCGTGCGCGCCTGAACGACGTCTGGA
>Ga0302349_1002417_pt1 | contig 11981 bp, 9 predicted proteins | sample PhyAR1_FD_202176 | JGI IMG/M metagenome (GOLD analysis project Ga0302349, IMG submission 202176) | Leaf surface microbial communities from alfalfa plants in UC Gill Tract Community Farm, Albany, California, United States - DLSL A.R1... | ecosystem: Host-associated > Plants > Phyllosphere >...
GGACGAAAAGCTGCTCTATGTGGTCGAGGGCCGCGCCAAGCCCAATCGCCTGGTGTGGGCCTATACGGTCAGGGACGACGGCAGCCTGGGCGAGCGCCGCAAGCACATCGAGGCGCTGGAATACGGAGCCCTGGACGGCATCAAGTGCGATGTGGCGGGCAATCTCTGGTGCGGCTGGGGCAGCAGTGGCGCGCCGGCGGCCAAGCCCGAGGCGCTCGATGGGGTACGGGTCTTCGATCCCAGCGGCAAGGCGCTGGGTCACATCCACCTGCCGGAACGCTGCCCCAACCTCTGCTTTGGCGGCCCGGAAGGCAACCGCCTGTTCATGGCCGGTTCCCACTCGCTGTACAGCCTCTACGTCAACATCCGCGGTGCCGGCCTCTAGCGGCTAGCGGGACTCGGGCGGCGACTGCTCGGCCAGGACGGTCAGGGAGTCGAGCACGCTGTCCAGGGCGTAGGCCGCTTCGAAGCGCGCCAGATTCTGGGTGAGGTCGGCCAGGCTGGTGGTGATCCCCAGCCAGTTGCCCAGGCCGATCTGGCGCGCCGCTTCCGGCAGCGAACAACCGCCATCGCGGCGTTCCAGCCAGGCCAGCACCAGTTCCGGCGGGGTATCGGCTTCGAGGCCCAGGGTGCGCAGCAGTCGCAGGGCCTTGGCCTGTTCGCGGGGTGGCAGCCGATGGCGGGCCGTGGGGGTGGGCTGGTCGACGATCAGCGTCAACCGGGAGCCGGGGGTATCGGTCATCTGGACCTCTAGGGACTACACCAGAACCGTACGGCGCGAGGCCGCTTCATCGCCCCATGTTAGGCGAATAGTCTGGCCAATTGCCATCCCCGGGCCCGACCCTCGTCACCTGGAAAACGCCGTTCGGCCCCCTGCTCCCCTCAGCGCGCGGCGCGGCCCCGGCAGCGCTGCCAGCGTTCCTCAACCCGCTGGGCGAACCAGGCGGTGGTGAGGGTGCGGGTGATCTTGGGACTTTCCAGGGTGATGCCCGGCAGGATGGCGCGCGGCAGGCTGCGACCGGCCTTGCGCTCGGCCAGGGCATAGACCTTGGCATAGAGATCGGTCTTGGCGAAGTCCTCGGATTCGCCCGCTTCCAGGTCATGGCGGATGGCGATGTCGCTCATGCCCAGGGCCGGCGCAAGGCGATTCACTGCCCGCTCGGTCTCGCCCTGGGTCCGCGAGCCGGGCACCACCAGATCGCCATCCAGCGCCAGCTTCATCCCCGTGGCCCGGCTTACCGCGCTCTGGAAGGCGGCATTGCGACTGGCGTACCAGCCGGCGTTGAAATCGGCGAAGCGATACAGCGGCGTGGCATAGTCCGCTGGATAGCCCAGCAGGTGCGCGGTGCCGAAATAGAGACCGCCCCGTCGGCTGAACACCTCGTGGCGGATGGAACCCTCGCGCTCATAGGGATAGCCGCGGGCATGAGCCTCCGCGAAGCCGATGCTGACCTGCATGGGGCCGCCGGTGCGCACCGGATTGAAGCGCCCGAACAGCTGGCCTCCCAGGGGCACCATGGCGATGAAGTCCTCGAAGATCAGACTCAGCTCGCGCTCGGTTCGGGCACTGTCCAGGCGCTGGGCGTAGGTCTTGCCGGTGGGCGACCTGAGGTTGAGCGCGGTGCGCACCAGCAGTTGAGGCACATAGGCCCGCGCCGCACGCCTGTCGATCTCTTCCCGGGCGATCCGCCCCAGTCCCGGCACCGGCGGATCGACCTGGTAGGTGGATTCCTGCTCCGCCACCGCCAGCACGGCGCAGAGGTTGTCCGTGGAGGGCTCGAGGCCCTGGGCGCTGAAGGCGGTCTGGATATCGCTGGCCCAGCCCTGCCGATCCGCCACGCTGGCCGGCAGCAGCCGCAGGAGCTCGGCGCGCACCTCGGCCGGCGAACGGGTCGGACCCTGGGAGCTGGGCGTCAGGCTGCAACCGGCCAGCACCAGGGCAGCGGCCAGGGCGGTCCAGCCGCGCAACCGCGACAGGGTAGGCAAGGCGGGAACAGACGGCACGGCAGCAGCGGACACGGCGACTCCAAGGGATTCCTTTGGCCGCTTTGACCACGCCCTCGGCCAAACGGCTGTCCTGAATGCTAAATAACTTCTGGCTATATCGATGTAACCCTTTCATTGAACCAGAGCTGCCGGGTGGCTGGGATTCCCGGGCAAGTCCTACTAAAATGGTCGGACTTTAGTTCGAAGCTACCGGAACCATGATGCAGCAGACCTCTACCCTTTCCTCTCCTCGCCTGCCCTGGGCGGCCCTTTGGGCGACCTGCCTGCTCGCCCTGGGCATGCTCTTTCTCGGCCAGGCCGTGGGCGGCCGTCAGGCGCTCCTGCTGCTGCTTGGCGGCGCCCTGGGCCTGACCCTCTACCATGCCGCCTTCGGCTTCACCTCGGCCTGGCGGGTGTTCATCCTCGACCGCCGCGGCGCCGGCCTGCGCGCCCAGATGGTGATGCTGGCCCTGGCGGTGCTGCTGTTCTTTCCCGCCCTGGGCGCCGGCAGCCTGTTCGGCGAGGCGGTGCGCGGCAACGTCTCGCCGCTGTCCACCTCGGTGGTGGTCGGCGCCTTCCTGTTCGGCATCGGCATGCAACTGGGCGGTGGCTGCGCCTCCGGCACCCTGTTCACCGCCGGCGGCGGCAATGCGCGGATGCTGGTGACCCTGCTGTTCTTTGTCATCGGTTCGCTGATCGCCACCCAGCACCTGGGCTGGTGGTTCGCCCTGCCCAGTCTGCCGCCGACCTCCCTGGTATCCAGCCTGGGCGTGCTGCCCGGCATCCTGGTCAGCCTGGCGGCCTTCGCCCTGATCGCCGGGGTCTCGGTGGTACTGGAGCGCCGTCGCCACGGCTCGCTGGAAGTCACGGTGCCCGGTGAACACCAGGGCGCGGCGCGCCTGCTGCGCGGCAGCTGGCCGCTGGTCTGGGGCGCCATCGCCCTGGCCATACTGAACTTCGTCACCCTGGCCCTGGCCGGTCGCCCCTGGGGCGTCACCTCGGCCTTTGCCCTCTGGGGCGCCAAGGGTGCCGGTCTGCTCGGGCTGGACGTCTCCGGCTGGGCCTTCTGGCAGCAACCGGCCAATGCCCGGGCGCTGGCCGAGCCCTTCTGGTTCGACGTCACCAGCGTGATGAATCTCGGCATCATGCTGGGCGCCCTGGCCGCCGCGGGGCTCGCCGGACGCTTCGCCCCCAGCCTGCGCATTCCCGCGCGGTCGCCGGTGGCGGCGGTGCTTGGCGGCCTGCTGCTGGGCTACGGCGCGCGGCTGGCCTATGGCTGCAACATCGGCGCCTACTTCAGCGGCATCGCCTCGGGCAGCCTGCACGGCTGGCTGTGGCTGGTGGCCGCCTTCTTCGGCAACAGCCTGGGCGTGCGCCTGCGCCCCTTCTTCTTTCCCGGCGAACGCCGCGTCGAACGCCTGACCGGCTGCTAGACCGGCAGGACCTGGCGACCGGGCGGCAGCGCTCCCGGTCGCTCCGGCAGGCTGATCACCCCGTACTGGGGCGCGCCGTGGTAGGTCTTCAGCGCCTGCATGACGAAGAGCAGGGCCGCGGTGCCCTGGTATTCGAACAGTCCCTGCAGCGGCCAGATGGTCATGAAGGCGAGGAATACCGCCAGGGTGAATTCCAGGTCGCGGCTCAGCTTGCGCGCCACCAGGTAGTGGACCGCCAGGCCGATGGGAATCACCAGGATCGACAGGAAGCCGAAGCGGAACACGGTGCCGAAGATGCCGACGTCGGAAAGGAAGAAGTAGTCGCCGAAGATCGGCTTGAAGCCGTCGTTCCACATCAGGCTGAGGCTGCCGCTGGGCAGGCCGTTGTACAGCTGCAGATGATTGATGATCTGGGAAATGGTGTTTTCCCGGACGTTGTCGGTGGGGCCTTCCTGCACCGAGCGCGCATAGAAATCCAGGTTGAAGCCGAGGGTTTCCAAGAGGTGCGGATAGAGGATCAGCGGCGCGATGATGATGGCGCCGAACAGCGCCGGGCCGACCAGGCGCGCGCGCAGGGCGAGGATGGTGAACACCAGGCAGACCACGATCAGCTGGCGGGTCTGCAACACCACCACGATGGTCGCCAGAAAGAACAGCGCCAGCAGGCCGTGCCTCAGCTTGGGCCGCAACTGGCCGTCGATGAAGGAACGCCCGCGACCGGCGAAGTAGATGCAGATGAAGTAGCCGAAGAAGATGGCGCCCGCCCCCGTGGAGGCCCGTCCGGGACGGCTGAGGTCCTTCACCTCCTCGCGCAGGTCCGGCAGCATCTTGAAGTAGGACAGCCAGCACAGCAGCGCCGAGAGCAGCCCGACCAGGATGATCAGATTCTCGAACTGCACGGCATTCAGCCGCTTGGCCAGGTAGAGCACCAGGAAGGCGCTGAAGCAGTAGAGCACCCGCCGCTCCTCGATGAGGCCGTAGACCAGCGGCTGGCCCCAGAACAGCTGGGCGAACACCGCCGGCAGGCCGACGAACACCGCCGTGGAAAACAGGCAGAAGCCCATCAGCAGCCGATAGTCGCGCTGCGGCCGATGCCAGGTGCTCAGGGTGAAGAGCGCGAAGAAACCCAGGCAGATCGCCAGGTACAGCTCGCCCACGTAGCGGATGCCCACCGGATTGGTCGGGCTCTGTTCGAAGACGCCGAACTGCAGGACCATCAGGCCACCCAGGGCCAGAAAACTCAGTCGATTGATCAGCGTACCCGGCATACCCGGTTTCCTCGCAGCTCGTTCATGGATGGGGCGTTCATTGCAGGCGCCAGTCACCCTCGACCTTGGCGTAGGTCAGTTGGCGACCGTCCGCCAGACTCAGGCGGGCGCGGGTGTATTCGGGCAGGTCGACGCGGAAATCCCGGCCTTCCAGATAGAGTCCGCCACAGGCCCCCGGCTCGCCGTGGTAATCCAGCGGCTGGCGCTGCAATTCGTGGATGCTGCGGTGGAACAGCAGGTTGGCGTAGCCGCGCACCGTCATGTCGGTAGAGATGAGGGTGCAGTCCAGCGCGACCTGGCCTTTCACCAGCCCGACCAGGGCCTGGTTCTGCCGGTCGATGGCGCCCCAGCCGGCATAGCCGGCGAGGTCCTGGCGATAGGTCTGGCCGTTCTGCAGGGCCGCGGCCACCAGCACCACGGCGAGCACGGCGCGCCCCGGGGTCTTCAGGGCCAGAAAGGCCAGGCCGAGCAGCAGCGCGGCGGGAAAGATGAACTTGAGGCGATCGAAGGAAAACTGGGTGGCATGCTGCAGCAGCAGCAGATTTTCCAGCAGCGGCACGCTGGCGGCGACCAGCAGCAGCGCGGTGCTGCGCGGCCAGTTCAGGCTCTTGCGCTTCCAGACCAGTACCCCCAGGGCGATGGCCACCGCGGCCAGGAACAGGCCGAAGGACAGTCCGTAGCCAGCGAAGAAATCAGTCAGGTGGGCATTGTTCGGACTGCGGGCGAGAAAGCGCCGGGCAAAGGCCTTGAGCGTCGGCAACAGGCCCGCCGCCAGGCTGTAGTGCAGCAGCACCAGTAATCCGGCCAGCGCCGTGGCGAAGGCCAGGCGCCAGGCCATCCGCTGGCCTTCCGGCAATTGCCGGCGCTGCAGCCAGAACAGCGCGACCAGCCCGCCGCCGAAGACGTAGCCGGTCCATTCGGTCAGGGCGCCGAAGCAGACCAGGCCGGCCAGCAGCCAGCCCAGCCGCTGGCGCTGGCCGGCAGGCGCCTGCAGGTAGTGGAAGAGCGTCAGCAGACTGGCCAGCAGCAGCACCTGGTAGAAACTCTGCACCCAGTAGAGCAGGCCCTGGGACAGCAGCGCCTCGCGGCTGAACACTGCGATCAGGCAGCCCAGCACCGCGCTCGTGGCGGCCAGGCCGCGGCTGGCGCCGTGACTGCGCAGCACCAGGTAGAGCAGGCGGAACAGCAGCAGCGCCGTGAGGGCGCCGAGGGCGGCGTTGAACAGCGCGAGGCTGTGCAGCGAAGGCGTCAGCCCCGCGGCCTTGAGGCCGAGATAGGGCGCGAGAAAGCCGTAGCTGCTGAAGCTGGTGTAGACGTAGTCACCACTGTGGGTGGGGATGGTCGCGCCCCAGGACACCTGCTTGTCGTGACTGCCGCCCAGGGTCACCGTGGGCAGCCACCAGTGGCGGGTCACGCCGGATTCGTCCAGGGCATTGAGACTGAGCAGGACGTGATAGCTGGCTTCGAGATTCTGCGCCCCGGTGCCGTCGCGAAAATCCGGCAGGCGCCAGAGCAGCGCCAGCAGCAACAGCAGACCGACCACCAGACCGCCCAGCCAGAACGGCCACCGTCCCACCCGGACCCCGGGATGGGTAACGTCAGATACCACGCTCATTGTCCTGTCTCCTGACAGCCATGCAGTCGAGAACGCCGTCCAGGGCAGTGAAGAACCAGGCGCCCTCCTCCGCAGGCCTGGTACAACCGGTGCAAGACCGCCCACGCAGGCCAAGAGGCGCGTGGGCGGGTAACCGGGCTTCAACCGCTGACTACATTCAAGAAGCCGTCAGGAACACGCCGGTGCCAGGGGGCCGCGGCGTTTGCATCTGCTACCTGGGGTGCCTCCGCCAGCAAGGGCACGGGCACGAGCGACCCCGGAACACCAGGCGCTGGCCATGGCTTGTCGTCCGGAGACACGACAGGTCGCGAAGAAGACTGCCTTAGCACCTTGACGCTGCCAAGCGGGCATCCGTCGCGTTCTGCACGGAGTGTCACATTTTTGGCTTTTGCTTTCGCTTAGAGTCGACGCAGCACTCCAGCCGACAAGGCGCGGATCCCCGATCCAGCGCCTGGCGTTCCCAGCTGTGCCCTGCCTGGTGTGACGATTTCGACCCCCGGTTCGCCGCGCGCTGCCCTCTCGCCAGCGTGCGGCTGCGACGGCTGTCCTTTCTCGTACCTGCCCCAAGGCCCGCTCCTGCATGGACAAGTCGCATCAGACGCTCCCCGCCGCCACCCAGGCCGCGGACATAGGTTTCGCCCGTTACTGCGCCGCGCTCTGGCGCCATCGTCGCAGCCTGCTCGTCTGCATCGTCCTCTGCACCCTGCTGGGCATGGCCTATGCGCAACTGGCCGCGCCGCGCTATCAGGCGGTGGCGACGGTGCAGATCGAATACCAGCGCGGCATCGTGCGGCTGGACGAAGCCGACAACGGCCGACCGCTGCCACCGCCGGAAGCCATCACCGAGATGCAGCTGCTCACCTCGCGGCGGGTGGTCGGCGAGGTGGTGGACGCCGAGGGCCTGGACCTGAGCGTCACCCCGCGGCGCCTGCCGCTGCTGGGCGACTGGCTGGCGCGCCGCCACGAACGCGCGGGCACCGGGGTGGCCCCGCCGCTGTTCGGCCTCGCGCGCTTCGCCTGGGGCGGCGAACAGCTGACCATCGCCAGGCTGAGCGTGCCCGACGCCCTCTATGGCCAGCCGCTGACCCTCACCGCCGAGGCCCCGGATCGCTTCCTGCTGAGCGATGCCCAGGGCAAGCGCCTGCTGGAAGGTCGGCTGGGCCAGCCGGCCAGCGCCGGCGAGCTGCAGCTGGACATCGCCCAGCTGCACGCCTATCCGGGCACCGAATTCATCCTCGTCAAGCAACGCCGCGGCGTGGCCATCCAGGCGCTGCAGGAGCGGCTGATGGTCAGCGAGCGCGGCAAGCGCTCGGGCATCCTCTCGATCCAGCTGCAGGACACCGATCCGCAGCGGGCGCAACGCATCCTGCGCGGCATCACCGAGGCCTATGTGCGCCAGGACGTGACCCGCAACGCCGACGAATCCACCCAGCAACTGGCCTTCCTGCGCCAGGAGTTGCCGCGGGTGAACCAGCGCCTGGCCGACGGCCGCCAGGCGCTGGACCGCTATCAGCGCCGCCAGGGCTCCATCGCCATCGGCGAAGAGGGACGCAGCCTGCTGCGCCAGGCGGTGGACCTCGATGGCCAGCTGTCGGCCCTGGAGATGGAGCGCCTCGGACTGGCCCTGCGCTTCACCACCACCCACCCGCTGTACCAGACCCTGCTGGCGCGCCGCCAGGTGCTCAACGGCGAGCGCCAGGCCGTGCAGCAGCGCCTGGCCAAGCTGCCCCAGACCCAGCAGGAGGTCCTGCGCCTGCAGCACGACGTCGAGGCGGCGGACAAGCTCTATGCGCTGATGAGCAAGCGCATCCAGGAATTGTCGGTGGTGCGCGCCGGCACGGTGAGCGATGTGCGCATCATCGACAACGCCTACACCCAGATCGCCCCGGTCTATCCCAAGAAGCCCCTGCTGATCCTCAGCGCCCTGCTCTTCGGCTGCCTGGCCGGGATGGCCTGGGTCTATCTGCGCGCCAGCCTGGAGCGCGGCATCGAAGACGCCGAGGGCCTGGAAAATCTGGGCCTGCCGGTGCTGGCGCAATTGCCGCTGGCACCGAGCCGCCAACTCGGCGGCCCGCTGCCGACCTCACTCGACAGCGGCTACCAGGAGGCCCTGCGGATCCTGCGCACCAGCCTGGCCTTCGCCCGCACCGAGGCGCGCAACGACCTGCTGCTGATCACCAGCGCCAGCCCCGGCGCCGGCAAGTCCTCGGTGGCCATGCAACTGGCGCGGGTACTCGCGGAAGGCGGGACGCGGGTGCTGCTGGTGGATGCCGACCTGCGGCGCGGACGCCTGCACCGGCGCCTGCAACTGGCCCGCCGCCCGGGTCTGGCCGAGGTGCTGGCGGGGCTGGCGACGCCCGAGCAGGCGATCCAGCCCTCGGCGATCCCCGGCCTGGATTGCCTGGTGGGCGGCGTCCGCCCGCCCAATCCGGCCGAATTGCTGATGAGTGCGCGCTGTACCGAGCTGCTGCGCGGCCTGCAGCAGGACTACGAACTGGTCATCCTCGACACCCCGCCGGTGCTGGCGGTGACCGATGCGGTGCTGCTCGCCGCCCAGGCCGGCACCTGCCTGCTGGTGTCACGCCATGGCTGCAACACCGCCAAGGAAATCGAGGCCACCCAGCGCCAGTTCGCCCACAGCGGTCTGGTGCTCCAGGGTGCGGTGCTCAACGCCGTGCCGCCCCCGCCGTTCACCCGCGCCGCCCTGGGGGTCCTGACCGGCTGACGCCCACCTGGCCAGGCCCGGCACTATGCTGGCGCCTGGCCAGCTTTTGTCATCAAAGCTCAACACGGAGCCCCTAGGCTGCATCGACCTCCCGAGAACGGATTCGTATCGATGTCGTCCGCTCCCCTGCCCTCCGCGCGTGCCGCCTCCCGCCCCAGCCAACGCTGCGCCCTCGACCTCTGCACCCAGTGGCCCGCCGTCGAGGCCGAGCACACCAACGCCATGGTCATGGACCTGTTCAACGAACGCCGCGAGATCACCAGTCTCGCGGTAGTCGAGCACGACCGCCCGATCGGCCTGATCAACCGCGACATCTTTCTCTCGCAGATGAGCAAGCCGTATCACCGCGAAGTCTACGATCGCAAGAGCTGCATCGCCTTCATGGACAAGGAGCCGCTGGTGGTGGATGCCGGTCTGTCCATCGAGGAGCTGACCCGGCGCACCGTCGAGGTGGGCGAAAAGGCCCTGGCCGATGGCTTCATCGTCACCCGCGAAGGGCGCTTCGCCGGGCTCGGCCTGGGCGTGCAGCTGATGCGCATCGTCTCGGACCTGCAGGCCGAGAAGAATCGCCAGATCATGCACAGCATCGAATACGCCAGTGTCATCCAGCGCGCCATGCTGCGCAGCTCGCGCGAGGCCCTGGCGGTGATGGAACAGGACGCCACCCTGGTCTGGCAGCCGCGCGACGTGGTCGGTGGCGACTTCTACCACTTCGCCCAGCACGCAGACGGCTGGTTCGGTGCCATCGCCGACTGCACCGGCCACGGCGTACCCGGTGCCTTCATGACCCTGATCGCCTCGGCGTCCCTGACCCAGGCCCTGCAACAGCTGGGACCGCGCGATCCCTCGGCGTTGCTCTCGGCGATCAACGCCAGCGTCAAGGCCATGCTGGGGCAGTCCGGCGGCATCTCCGAATCCAACGACGGCCTGGACCTGGCCTGCTTCTGGGTGGACAGAGGCAGTCACAGCCTGACCTACGCCGGCGCCCGCATGCCGCTCCACCTGCTGGCGCCCGACGCCGCGGACGTCCTGACCCTGGCGCCGCTGCGCCTGGGGATCGGCTACGCCGACAGCCCGCTCGACCAGTGCTGGCCGGCCACCACCCTGCCGTTGCCGCCGGGCAGCCTGCTGTTCGCCACCACCGATGGCCTGATCGACCAGATCGGCGGCCCGCGGCGCACCTCCTTTGGCAAGCGCCGCGCCCTGACCCGGCTGAGCGAATCGCGTGCGCTGCCCACCGCCGCCTTCTGTGAGCAACTCAGCGCGGACCTCGCCCACTGGCAAGGCGACGAACTGCGTCGCGACGACCTCACCTTCCTTTGCATCCGCGTGGCCTGAACGACATGACCGCCTCCTTTCCCGCGAACGGCGCCTTTCTCGACATCGCCCAGCAGCAGCACGTGATCTTCTATCACCGCGGTTATTTCTCCCATGGCATCGTCGCCGCCATGGCCGAGGTGGTGAAGCTGCAACTGGAGTTCGAAGGCATCAGCGGCGCCACCCGGCGCAAGCTGTTTTCTTCCTTCATCGAATTGTCACAGAACGTCCTGCATTATTCCGCCGATGCGCTGCCGCCGGACGCCCTGACGGACACCAAGCTGGGCCAGGGCTCGGTCTGTATCACCCGCCAGGACGGCAACTACCAGATGCTCTGCGCCAACCCCATCGCCAGCGACAAGGTCGACGCCCTGCGCGAGCGGCTCGAGCCGCTGTGCAGCATGTCGCTGGAACAGATCAAGCAAGCCTATCGCGAGTCCCTGCGCGCCGAGACCCCGGCCGACAGCAAGGGCGCCGGCCTCGGCTTCCTGACCATGGCGCGCGATGCCAGCGCGCCTCTGGAATTTGCCTTCCATCCCTCGACGCAGACGCCGGGCACCACCCTGTTCTGCCTGAAAGCCATCATCTGACAGGGACCTCCACCTCGTATGGACACCATGTTCATCGCTCCCACCGCCACCTCTCCGGAGGTGGACTTCCGTTTCGCCGAGGACGAACTCTGGCTCAAGGGCGAATCCTTTCCGGAAAACGCCGCGGCCTTCTATCTGCCGGTGATCGAGTCGCTGCGGGCCTACCTCGACCAGCGCCGGGACGCCCACATCCGGGTGCACGTGGCCCTGGCCTACTTCAACAGCTCCAGCACCAAGATGCTGTTCACCCTGTTCGACGCCCTGGACCAGGCGGCCCAGGCCGGCAACCGGGTGGAGCTGCACTGGTACTACGATGCCGAGGACGAGACCATCCAGGAATTCGGCGAAGAACTGCGACTGGACTTCCAGGCGCTGACGTTCATCGAGCATCCCGAGCTGCCGGCATGACCGCCAGCGTCAGGCGCTACAGCCCGGCCGAGGCGGGCCCCGACCTGTTCGAGCAGGAAGCCGGGGTGCTGCAGGCGGCGCGCGCCCTCTATGGGGCCGACGACGCCGATGCCGAGCGCTACCGAGCCGCCCTCGGCGACCTGACGCTGCATTTCGAACGCCTGATGCGCGAGACCCGCCGGCTGATCGCCCGCAGCGATCGCGCCGAACGCGAGATGAACGCCCTCAACCAGCAATTGCAGACCCTCAGCCAGCAGCTGGAGTACCGCGCCACCCACGACGCCCTCACCGGGATGCTCAATCGCGGCGCGGTGATCGAACAGGCCGGCCAGGCCCTGCGGCAACGGGGTGGGGCCATGATCGTGCTGGACATCGACCACTTCAAACGCATCAACGACGAGTTCGGCCATCCCGCCGGCGATCGGGTGATCCAGGCCATCGCCCGCTGCCTGCAGGAGCTGGTCCAGGCGCCGGCCATCGTCGGTCGGGTGGGTGGCGAGGAATTCACCGTGCTGCTGCCGACCCTGGCGCGGGACGAGGCCCTGGCCATGACCGAACGCCTGCGTCTGCGCATCGCCCGGGAGGCGAGCGGACCGGCGCCGGTGACGGCCAGCTTCGGCCTCAGCCTCAACCTGCCGG
>Ga0302349_1002420_pt1 | contig 11960 bp, 8 predicted proteins | sample PhyAR1_FD_202176 | JGI IMG/M metagenome (GOLD analysis project Ga0302349, IMG submission 202176) | Leaf surface microbial communities from alfalfa plants in UC Gill Tract Community Farm, Albany, California, United States - DLSL A.R1... | ecosystem: Host-associated > Plants > Phyllosphere >...
TACAGATCTACAACACAGAACGGCCGCATATGGCCCTGAAAAACAAAACGCCCGATGCGGTGCATCGAGCGCTTTGAGGCCGACCGGCCTACCTGAACAGGTGTAACCCTATTTCAGGACTAGACAGCGGCTGTTGGTACTTGAGCCAGATGGCGACAGCACAACCCCCCCAGATGCAGCGCTATTGCACCTTCAAGCCAGCACCACCTCCAGCACGCGGATCACATCCGTCTGCGGATAATGCCACCTGACCTGCACATCCCAGAACTTGACCCCATACACCCGTTCGGCCACAGGCACCTGATAGGCTGGCCGTGGGTCTTGCGCCAAGCATTGCTCGATCAATGCCACCAGGGGCTCGCCCAGGCGCAACGCATGCTCGCGGGCCTGGGGCAGGGCGCTGTCGGCCCACTGCACGGTAATGGCCACTGGCGCACCGCTGGCCATGTGGTTATGGGCACCCTCGACACTGTCGGCATAGGGTACGTAGGGCTTGATGTCCAGCACCGGCGTGCCGTCGAGCAGGTCGATGCCTGACAACAGCAAGCGGCCAGGTTCAACCCCCTCCAGCCGCACCACCGACTGGCCGATGCCGTTGGGCCGGTGCGTGGCGCGAGTGGCGAACACACCCATGCTCTTGTTGCCCCCCAGGCGCGGTGGGCGCACTTTGAGCCTGGGTTTTTCTTCCAGGGCCTGGTGGAACAGAAACAGCAGCCAGACGTGGCTGACCTGTTCCAGCCCTTCGACTGCCTCGGCTTGGTCGAACGGGGGCAGTAGCTCCAGCACACCGCGTGCGGCCGGCGCCAGTTGCGGCTGGCGCGGAATGGCGAACTTCTCCTTGAAACAGGAGCGCACGATCCCCACCGGCGCCACCGTATGCTGCATGACCATTCAGCCGTGCACGCGCTGGGTCAGGCCCTTCAGGAAGTTGCGCAGCAACTGGTCGCCGCACGGGCGGTAGTTGTCATGGCCGGCCTTGCGAAACAGTGCGCTGAGCTCAGGTTTGCTGACGGGGAAATCGACCGATTTCAAGATGGCGTGCAGGTCGTCCTCTTTCAGTTCGAAAGCCACTCGCAGCTTCTTCAGGATCTGGTTGTTGGTAACCGGCAGTTCGACAGGTTGTGCCGGACGGCTTTCATCCTTGCCGCGACGGTAGATGACCAGGCCGTCGAGAAAGTGCGCCATGACCCGGTCCGGGCAGCGCACAAAGCCTTCCTCTTCTTCTTTCTTCACATAGGTCGCCAGGACGACAGGGTTCACGTCCAGGCCGGTCAAACCGATGATCTCTGCCATCTTGGCGTCATTGACTTTCAACATGTAGCGCAGGCTGCGCAGGACGTCATTGTGGTTCATTGCTGCAAAATCCTGTTCTCGTGCCGCACGTCATCGCACGGCCTCTCACTTAGAAACGTTCAGTGCCCATCAGGTAGCGCCATTGGCCCAGCGCCAGCTTGCCCATCGAAACACCGCCCAGGCGTATGCGGCGCATGCCCAGCAACTCCAGGCGCAGGTAGGCGCACAGTTCGGAAATCTGGCCGGGTTGCGGGTTTTTCAGCACCAGGCGCAAATGGGTTTCGTTCTGCCAGCTGGCCTTGGCCTTGGGCAATTCGCGGTCATTGCGGGTCACACCGCGTGCCAGGCGCTCGAGCATCTGGGCACTGGCTTCACCGCGCACCTGGACGACGAACTCCTGTTCAAGCTTGCGCAGGTCGGCGTTGATCTTGCGGGTTACCCGCCAGTCCTGGGTAAACACCTGCAAGCCGCTGGCACCCGGTTCCAACGGTGCTACACAGGCCTGGCGGGTGAAATGCCCGTGCAAGGGGCGCACGCCTTCGCGATGGGCCTCGCTGAGGCTGGTCATGTTCAGGCCAAGCCGGGCAGTTTCGTTGTCCATGCCCGCGCCTTGGTGGAGCAGCAGCGTGACCGGCTCCAGGCTCTCGGCGCGCGCGCCGGGCAGCAGCTCGACGTGCTGCTGCTCGACCTTGAACTGCGGTTGCTCGACCACCACGCCGTCGACCGTCACCCAGCCTCCTTCGATATACAACTCAGCCTCGCGGCGGGAACAGCCAAGCTGCTCGACAAGGCGTTTGGACAGACGGACGGGTTCGGACATGACGACGATTCGCAAAGGCAAAGAAAGGCTGCATTGTACCCTTCCCGCCGGGCGAGGGGCGGGAATCTGTGTCAATCAGGCCGCGCTGTGCCTGCGCATGTGCAGCAAGGGATACGGTTGGCCCAGACCGTCCTTGGGCGAACGGCCCACGATCTCAAAGCCCTGGTGCAGATAAAAGCCCAGCGCCTGGGTGTTCTGCTCGTTGACGTCGAGGGTCAGGGCGTCCAACGCCTGCACCGCATGCTGCAGCAATTGTTTGCCGATACCTCGGCCATGCCACTGCGGGTCCACGAACAACATGTCGATGCGCCCGCCTGCCACGCCGACGAAACCCTGGATGCTGCGATCAGGCCCACGGGCACAGACCAGCATCACCGCGTCCAGATACCGCCGCAGCACCTTGTCGCGCAGCAGCACGATGTAGGGTTCGGGCATAAAGGCGTGCGTCGCACGTACCGCGTCTTCCCATACGCTGACCAGCCTGGGGTAGTCGCTCAGGTGAGGCGTTTCCAGGGTCGAGAAGGTGCGCATCGGGTCCTTGCTCCAGTGGCCGTCAAAACAAGGATAGATGCTGGAGGAGGGCGCGACCCGGGGCGGGCCGCGCCACTGCGACAGGAGGCAGGCAGGGCGCCCTGTCAGATGGGCTCTGCCCACATGTCGTATTCGTCGGCGTCCACCACGCGGCAACGTACCTTGTCGCCAGGCTTGAAGCCGTGGTTGCCATCGATGAAGACACTGCCGTCGATTTCTGGCGCGTCGAAGAAACTGCGGCCCACCGAGCCTTGCTCTTCGACCTCGTCGATGAGCACGTCGATTTCCTTGCCGATGCGCATCTGCAGGCGGGCGGCGCTGATGGCCTGCTGGTGCGCCATGAAGCGGTCCCAGCGATCCTGTTTGACGTCGTCCGGGACGTCGGCCAAGCCCAGGTCGTTGGCCGGGGCACCTTCGACAGGCGAGTACTGGAAGCAGCCCACGCGGTCGAGTTGGGCCTCGGTCAGCCAGTCCAGCAGGTACTGGAAGTCTTCCTCGGTTTCGCCTGGGAAGCCGACGATGAAGGTCGAACGAATGACCAGCTCCGGGCACTGCTCGCGCCACTGCTTGATGCGGGCCAGGGTCCGGTCTTCGAAGGCCGGGCGCTTCATCGACTTGAGCACCTTGGGGCTGGCGTGCTGGAACGGAATGTCCAGGTACGGCAGGATCTTGCCGGCAGCCATCAATGGGATCACATCGTCGACATTGGGGTACGGATACACATAGTGCAGGCGCACCCACGCACCCAGGCTGCTCAGGGCCTCACACAACTCGAGCATGCGGGTCTTGACCGGGCGGCCGTTCCAGAAGTCGGTCTTGTATTTGACGTCTACGCCGTAGGCGCTGGTGTCCTGGGAAATCACCAAGATTTCCTTGACCCCGGCCTTGACCAGGCGCTCGGCCTCGCTCAGCACGTCGCCCACTGGGCGGCTGACCAGCTTGCCACGCATCGACGGAATGATGCAGAAGCTGCAGCTGTGGTTGCAGCCTTCGGAAATCTTCAGGTAGGCATAGTGGCGCGGCGTCAGCTTGACCCCTTGCGGCGGCACCAGGTCGATCAGCGGGTTGTGGTCCTGACGCGGCGGCACCACTTCGTGCACGGCGTTGACCACCTGCTCGTACTGCTGCGGGCCGGTCACCGAAAGCACGCTTGGGTGCACATCGCGAATGCTGCCTTCCTCGACACCCATGCAGCCGGTGACGATCACCTTGCCGTTTTCCTTGATGGCTTCACCGATCACTTCAAGCGATTCGGCCTTGGCGCTGTCAATGAAACCGCAGGTGTTGACCACCACCACGTCGGCATCCTCGTACGTTGGCACGACTTCATAGCCTTCCATGCGCAACTGGGTGAGGATGCGCTCGGAATCGACCAGGGCTTTGGGACAACCCAGGCTGACGAAACCGACCTTGGGGGTGGCGGGCGTGGTGGACATGACTAACCTCGGCGTTGAATACAGGTCGCCCAGCGTTGATCGGGGGCGACCTTGACGGGCGCTTTTGGCGCCTCTGATCAAAAAGTGCGCAATTCTAGCGAGCGATGGATCGATTGACCAGCAGAAATACGACGAACGCTGCGCTATGCTTCGCGCCGTTACGCCAGGCCCGGATGGGCGAACTGGCATGCACGCTGACAACAGTGGCCCTGAGGGCCTTTTGCGGGAGTGGTCGATGGTTCAGGCAAGCAGTCACGCCGAGGGCGGGCACGCAGCGAAGCAGGGGGCGACCCGGTCGCTGGGCCTGCTGGTGGCGGCGGTCGGGGTGGTTTATGGCGATATCGGCACCAGCCCGCTGTATACCCTGAAGGAAGTGTTCACGGGCGGTTATGGGGTGCAGGTTAACCACGACGGTGTGCTGGGAATCCTGTCGTTGATCCTCTGGTCGCTACTGTGGGTGGTGTCATTCAAGTACGTGGTGTTCATCCTGCGTGCCGACAACCAGGGGGAGGGCGGCACCATGGCCCTGACCGCGCTGGCGCGGCGTGCCACGGCTGCGTATCCGCGCCTGCGCACCCTGATGGTGATCTGCGGTTTGATCGGCGCCTCGCTGTTCTATGGCGACAGCATGATCACCCCGGCAGTCTCGGTGCTTTCGGCCGTCGAGGGCCTGGGCCTGGCCTTCGATGGCATCGACCATTGGGTGGTGCCGGTGTCGCTGGTGGTGTTGGTGGCTCTGTTTCTGGTGCAGCGCCACGGCACCGAGAAAATCGGCAAGCTGTTCGGCCCGGTCATGGTCCTATGGTTCGTGGTGCTGGCCGCGCTGGGGGTCCATGGCATCGCACAGACGCCCGAAGTGCTCCGCGCCTTCAACCCCGGTTGGGCGGTCAACTTCTTCATCGTCCATCCTGGCATGGGCGTGGCCATCCTCGGCGCGGTGGTGCTGGCGCTGACCGGTGCCGAGGCGCTCTATGCCGACATGGGGCACTTTGGCCGCAAGCCGATCGCACGGGCCTGGTTCGCCCTGGTGCTGCCGGCACTGGTGCTCAACTACTTTGGCCAGGGCGCCATGCTGCTGCAAAACCCCGAGGCTGCGCGCAACCCGTTCTACCTGCTGGCGCCCAGCTGGGCCTTGCTGCCGCTGGTCGGCCTTGCCACCCTGGCCACCGTGATTGCGTCGCAAGCGGTAATATCCGGCGCCTTCTCGCTCACTCGACAGGCCATCCAGTTGGGCTACATCCCGCGCATGCACATCCAGCACACCTCCAGTGACGAGCAAGGGCAAATCTACGTGGCGGCAGTCAACTGGACGTTGATGGTGGGCGTGGTGCTGCTGGTGATCGGCTTCGAGTCCTCGGGCGCTTTGGCCGCAGCCTATGGCGTGGCCGTCACCGGCACTATGTTGATGACGACCATTCTGGTGGCGGCAGTGATGTTGTTGCTGTGGAAGTGGCCGCCGATCCTGGCCGTGCCCCTCTTGCTGGGCTTTCTGTTCGTTGACGGGCTGTTTTTTGCCGCCAACGTTCCGAAGATCGTCCAGGGCGGGGCCTTCCCTGTGCTGGCAGGCGGTGTGTTGTTCCTGCTGATGAGCACCTGGAAACGTGGCAAGCAAATTCTCGTCGAACGTATAGACGAAGGGGCGCTGCCACTGCCGCTGTTCATCAGCAGTATCCGCATCCAGCCGCCGCACCGGGTGGAGGGCACGGCCGTGTTTCTCACCGCCCGCTCGGACGCCGTTCCCCATGCGTTGCTGCACAACATGCTGCACAACCAGGTGCTGCACAGCCAGGTCGTGTTGCTGACGGTGCTCAGCGAAGATCGACCTCGCGTGCCAGAGCAGGAGCGATTCGAGGTCGAGGCCTATGGTGATGGCTTCTTCAGGGTGGTCCTGCATTTCGGCTTCATGGATGAGCCGGACGTGCCGGCGGCGCTCAAACTCTGCCACCTGGACGAGCTGGACTTCACGCCCATGCGCACCACCTATTTCCTGAGCCGCGAAACCGTGATCGCGTCCAGGCTCGAAGGCATGTCGCGCTGGCGAGGCAACCTGTTCGCGTTCTTGCTGAAGAATGCCAACGGCAATTTGAGGTTCTTCAACCTGCCGCTCAATCGGGTAATTGAGTTGGGTACTCAGGTCGAGATCTGAAAAGGGCAGGGGAGGCGCTGAGGGCATTCCCCTGGGGCCTAGTGATGTTTGCGGCGATGCGCAGATACTGGGGCTGGTGCGCAGCCCATCGCGGCCGGTCCGGCGCCCCGGCGAGGCCGCTCTGACACTGACCGCGTAACGCCTGAGTCAGTAGCTTCACAGGGCTTTGTAGGAGCAACTGTCTGGCACGGCCCCTGACAGCTAGCAGATTTCCGGGTAGGAGCGGCCCTTGTGCCGCGATGGGCCGCAGCGCGGCCCCGGCAATATGCGCTGCGAAGCTGAAATCTAAGGGCTGCTGCGCAGCTTATCGCGGCATGAGGTCATGCAGAGGGGCAGGGTAACCCCTGATTCGCGCTATCAGAGCCATCCGCTCGACCTGACCCCAGTGCCTGCTGTCCTTACCCAACCCTCAATTCTGCTCGGCCACACTCGACTTGCCCTGACGGGTCTCGATCTCATCGATCAGCCGCTTGGCCAGGGCAGGGTAGTTTTCATCGAAGTGGTGCCCGCCCGGCAGTTTCAGACGCTCGCCCACGGCGGTCTTGTCGGTGCAACCGCTTTCGTCGCTTTCTTCCACCCCGTATACGCACACCACTTTCGCAGGCGGCAGCTTGGCCATCTCAGGTCCAGTGGGCGCCTCTTGACCTTCCTTGCCCAGCCAGCCTTCGACTTCGATCTCGAAGCTGCCGCTGCGGGCAAAGGCCAGCAGCATGACAGCGTCCACCCGTTGCTGGTCTTCAGCCGGCAGGCGGTTGTAGATGGCAGGCAGTACGTCAGCACCGAACGAGTACCCCGTCAGGACGAAACGCTTGGTCCCCCACTTCTGCCGATAGTGGTGCATCAGTTCGGACAGGTCGGCAGCACTTTGCTCCGGTGTCTTGTGTTGCCAGTAGTAGCGCAGGGTATCGATGCCCACCACCGGATAGCCCAGCTTGGCCATCTCCCCGGCCACATCGCGGTCCAGGTCGCGCCAGCCGCCGTCGCCGGACAAGAACAGCGTGACGGTATCGGTGGTTTGACCGGCAGGGACCTCGACCACGGGAATCGCCAGTGCGTTGCCATCCTGGCCCACCAAGGCCTGGGTCAGCTGTGCCTTGAGCACTTGCGGCAGGTGGATGTCATAGTCGCTGATGCTGGTTTCGGCATTGTTCTGGTCACGCACGAAGGCCGCACTGGCATCGTCCGGATTATCGTTCCACGCCACGCTCCAGTGGCCGTGGGGCGCGGTCTTTGGCAGCGGTACCTGACACCCTGGCTGCTCGACCGTAAAGCCCACGGAAATTGCCCGGGCCTTGTCGTCGTTCTGGCTGGCCAGCCAGCGCCAGGCTTGGGTGGCACCCGGGCCAATGCCGGCGACCAGGGTCGGTTTGCTCGGCAACTGCGCCAGGGCCGTGTCCATGGCTTGCTGCTGCTTGGCGCAATCACCGGCAGGCAGCACCACTTGCACCAATTGCGCTTCGGCCGCCTGGCCAAGGTCCAGCAACTGCTTGTGGGTCAGGGCCTGGTCCTGTGGCACGCCAATCGCCACCCAGGCGGTGGGGTGCACGCCTGGGGTAACGCGGGTGATGCTGGCATCGTTGATTTGAAGTTGCTCAAGCTGTGCCTCAGGCGCCGGCCGCGTCCAGAACCAGAACGCCGTGGCGCCGGCCAGGGCGGCCAGCAGCAGGGTGATCAACGGGTAAAGCCAAAAGCGTCGGGTCATCAGCGTTTCACCAATCCAGTCAAGCCGCCGGCAATCAGGGCGGCAGTGTCGGCCAGTGCCACCAGCGGGTCGAGCCCGGCAGGCACGGCCATGTAGCGAGGTTCCCAGTCAGGCTGGAACTTGTCCTTGAACCGGCGCAGCCCCTGGAAGTTGTAGAGTTGCTCGCCACGGCGGAACACCATCGAGCCCAGACGCTGGGTCAAGGGCGCACCGCGCCGTGGTTGCAGCCCCGACAGCGGCACCATGCCCAGGCTGAACCGGCCGTAGTCATGGCTTTTGTAATGCAGGATCAGGCCAATCATCATGAACTCCATGGTCAGCTTGGGGGCCTCCGGGTGTGCACGCATCAGGTCGAGGCTGGCCAGCTCGTTGCTGTGGGTCTCGAGCAGGTTGGCAAAGGCCACGGGGCGGCCTTGGAAGCGAATCAGGGCGATACGGAAGTGCTGCAGGTAATCCGGGCTGAAACGGCCCAGCGAAAAGCCCTTTTCGCGAACGTTCTTGCCACTGAGCCATGCATCGGAAATTTCCTTGAGCTCAGCCAGCGGCGCATGGCCTGGCTCATGGATTTCCAGGCTCAGCCCGTCACGGCCGCCCCGGTTCCACGTGTAGCGCAGGTCCTTCATTTCCTTGCCTTTGGCATCGAGGTCGAAGCGGCGCAGGTCGACACGGGCTTCCTCGCCCAGCTTCAGGGCAGTCAGGCCGATGTCCATGTAGAACGGCAGGTTCTCCGCGCGCACCTGGTAAAACACTGGTCGAGCATGGTGCAGGTCGCACAGGTCGCGGAACTGCCAGATCATCTCGGCACGCTCCTGGGCCGGCCCGATCGGATCGTACAGCGCAACCAGACTACGACCACGGCGGGCATACATCAGAAACGCGTTGTCCCGGGGATGGAACAGCAGCGCCTTGTCGCCGGTCAGGGCCAGGCCGCCATCAGGCTGGTCGGAGGCCTGCAGAATACGGTGAGCCCGTTGCAGTTCGGCTTCATCGGGCAGGTGGATCACCGGCGGTGCGGTGCGCAGCAACCAGGTTAGCGCCAGCGCTGCCAGCAGCAAGGCACTGCCCATCGCCGCACGCAGGCCACGGGGGGCATCGGCGTCCAGGGTGAACTGCCACCACAGCTGATGGCTATAAGGCACATCTTGGTAGGCGAACAACAGCAGCCACACCGAGGCGCCCACCGCGCAGGCACTGGCCACCAGATACACCGGCGAGAACGGCAGTTCCATCAAGCGGCTGGGCCGGTAGAACGAGCGGCGGAACAAAGCCAGGAGCGCGGCCGTGAACGTCAGCAGGCAGGCCTCTTCCCAGTCGAAGCCCTTGAGCAGCGAAAGCAATGCCCCCACCAGCAGCAGCACCGTGGTCAGCAGCCACGCGGCCGACAGGCGCCGGCGCAGGCCTTGGGCCAGCAACAGGCACAGCACGCCGATCAGGCTGGCGCCGAAGTGGGAGGCATCGATCAGCCGATGGGGGATCAGAAAGCCCATGTGCTCAAGGCGGGTATCGATCTCGGGCGTGGCGCCGGAAAACAGCAATACCACCCCCGAGAGGAAGACCATGATGGCCAGGATAGGCGCTGCCAGCCCAGAGGCAGCCTTCATGGCCTGCCGCGCGAACAGCAGACGCCGGGCTTCGTTGGCCAATAGCAGGACGCAGGCCAGCAGAAGCGGCAGCACCACATAGATGATGCGGTACAACAGCAATGCGGCTGCCAGCGGCGCAGCGCCCAATTGGTTGGCGAACGCGGCCAGCAGGATGGCCTCGAACACCCCAACACCACCGGGCACATGGCTGAGCACACCCGCGGCCAGCGCCAGTAGGTAGACCAGTACGAAGGCGCCGAAGGGGGGCGCTTCGGGCAGCAGCAGGTAGAGCACGGTGGCCGCGGCGGCCACGTCCAGGGCCGTGATCAGCAGTTGCAGGCCAGTCAGCCGTGCGCCGGGCAGTCGCAGCGTGCGCCGGCCCAGTTGCACCAACAGGTTGTCAGGCACTGGCTGCTCGGCCAACCGCTTGCGATACAGGCCAACTGCCAATAAGGCGCAGGCGGCCAGGACGGCAACCGCAACGCCAGCCAGCAAGCCCTGCGGCAACCGCAGGGCAGTCGAGGCGGCAGGCAGATTGCTCAGGGTGGCCAATGCCGCAAGCGGTGGCAAAGCACAACCGAGTGAAAGGCTGGCGAAGACCGTCATGCGTGCGACTTCGCCCGCGCCCACGCCTTGGCGTGCATACAGCCGGTAGCGCACCGAACCGCCGGATAGCATGGACAGGCCGATGGCATTGCCGATGGCAAAGGCGCTGAAACCACCCAGTACCAACGTTCGCGCAGGCAGCTTGACCCCAGCGTAGCGGCTGGCCGACCACTCGTAGCCCAGCAGGATCACGAAACCGATCACGGTCGCCAGCAGCGCGCCAAGCAGTGACTGCACTGGCACTTCGAGCATGGCATCGTGCAAGGCATAGATGTCCAGCTCGCTCAGCAGGTGGCGGCAGGCGATCAAGGCCATGGTGAACAGCACCAGCGTCACCGCCAGCCCAATCGGCTGACGATAGCGGCTTATCCGTTCAAGCAAAGGCAGGCGCTGCACGGCTCCGGGCAGCGCTGTGGCCAGCGGCACCGAAGGTTCAGGGTTCTGAGCGGTCATGGATTACCTCGGGCGTCAGGCACGAGGTGAAGTAGAGGCGCGGCCAAGTGAAAGTCCCTTTGGAAAACGTATCCAATATTACTCCGGCCATGGGCGCTTAACAGCCCGGCAGGGGTTAAAGATAGTTCATCCACGCAAGGGTAGCGCCCGCCGCTAATCGGGTATGCACCAAGGCATGCAAGCGTCGCTTGCAAGTAAGGGGGTAGAAACGAAAAACCCCGCGCGTATCGCTACGCACGGGGTTTGTTCTGACGAATATGGTTGCGGGAGCCGGATTTGAACCGACGACCTTCGGGTTATGAGCCCGACGAGCTACCAGACTGCTCCATCCCGCGTCAGAGGTGCGCATTCTACAGCGAAGCGCATTGGTGTCAAGCGTTTAATGAAGCGCGAGGCCAACGCTTGAACAGAGCAGGGCGCATCCATGCTTACCCTGTTGCCGTTTGACAGGCAAAGAAAAAGGCCACTGCGTTAACAGTGGCCTTTTCTTGAACTTGGTTGCGGGAGCCGGATTTGAACCGACGACCTTCGGGTTATGAGCCCGACGAGCTACCAGACTGCTCCATCCCGCGTCTGTGGGGCGGATTCTACAGCTTCAGCCGATGGTGTCAAGTGCTACTCATTGATTTAGCGAGGTTTTTTACGAATTGCTTTTCGCGCGCGCAAAGAAAAAGGCCACTGTGTGAACAGTGGCCTTTTCTCGAATCTGGTTGCGGGAGCCGGATTTGAACCGACGACCTTCGGGTTATGAGCCCGACGAGCTACCAGGCTGCTCCATCCCGCGCCTGTGAAATCGAATTCTACGGATTTATCATGCAGTGTCAAGCAAATAGTGTGAAAAGCCCTTTTTGTTCAATCCTTTAGGTGTGTAAAGCGCGGGCTTGGGTAGCGCTCATGCAGTGAATGCCGGCGCTGCCCAACCATGCCCATGCTGTTTGAACCTGAAACCATGCGCTATTATCTGTATGAATTTACAGTGCTTATGGTCATACATGTCCCTGCGCAAGATCATCCACGTCGACTGCGACTGCTTTTATGCCGCCATCGAAATGCGCGACGACCCTCGTCTTGCAGGTCGTCCCATGGCAGTGGGCGGGTCGGCCGAAAGGCGTGGGGTCATCGCCACGTGCAACTATGAAGCGCGTGCCTACGGGGTGCGTTCTGCAATGTCGTCCCGTCACGCCCTCAAGTTGTGCCCGGACCTGCTGATCGTCAAACCTCGCTTCGAGGCTTACCGTGAGGCTTCTCGAGAGATACATGCCATCTTTCGTGACTACACCGACCTGATCGAGCCGCTGTCGTTGGACGAGGCCTACCTGGATGTCAGCGAAAGCCAATGGTATGCCGGCAGCGCTACACGCATCGCCGAAGACATCCGTCGGCGCGTGGC
>Ga0302349_1002421_pt1 | contig 11944 bp, 11 predicted proteins | sample PhyAR1_FD_202176 | JGI IMG/M metagenome (GOLD analysis project Ga0302349, IMG submission 202176) | Leaf surface microbial communities from alfalfa plants in UC Gill Tract Community Farm, Albany, California, United States - DLSL A.R1... | ecosystem: Host-associated > Plants > Phyllosphere >...
CGGATTCGGCAGGAAGAAGACCGGCGCGGCCGCCCCCGCGGCCGATGCCGCGCGCATCGACAGCCCCGCCCGGGGGAGGATCCTCCCGCTGGCGGAGGTGCCCGACCCCGTGTTCTCCGGCGGCCTGGTGGGCCCCGGCTTCGCGGTGGACCTGGAGGAGGGCGAGGTGCGCGCCCCCGTCGCGGGCACCGTGGTGATGGTCCCCGAGACGCTGCACGCGGTGGGGATCCGCGCCGCCGGCGGCGCCGAGGTCCTCGTGCACGTGGGCGTGGACTCCGTGACGCTGAAGGGCGAGGGCTTCACCGCCCGCTGCGCCGTCGGGGACCGCGTCGAGGCCGGCCAGGTCCTCCTCGAGCTGGACCTCGGGCTGCTGCGGGAGCGCATCCCCTCGACCATCACCCCCGTCGTCGTCAGCAACGCCGACGGCTACGAGGTCGAGGGGCCGATGCTCGAGGCGCCCGGAGGCCGCGGCGTGCTGCTGGTCCGGCCGCGATGATCCCGCCGCAGCGCCTGGTCGTCCAGCGCGTCCACAACAACAACGTCGTCCTCGCGCTGGACGAGCAGGGGCGCTCCGTCGTCGTCACCGGTCCGGGCATCGGCTTCGGGATGCGGCGCGGAGTGCTCGTGGACACCGCCCGGGCCGAGGCCCTGTACGTCCCCGCGGACGCCTCCCGGGCGACCGCGGCCGCGGGGACCCTCGCGGAGATCCCGCGGCAGGAGGTGCTCGCCGCCCGGCGCATCGTCGAGGAGGCGCAGGCCCTCACGGGCCTGGCCCGCCCCGAGATCCTGCTGCTGCCGGTGGCCGATCACCTGCACCACGCGATCGACCGCGCCCGCCGGGGCACGGTGATCGACCTGCCGCTGGTGTGGGAGGTCCGCCAGCTCTACCCGCGCGAGCTCGCCGCCGGCCGCCGGGCGCTGGAGATGATCCGCGACGGCCTCGGCGTGCAGCTCCCGGCCGACGAGGCCGCCGCCTTCGCCCTGCACTTCGTCTCGGCCGGGTTCACCGGGGCGGTCCTGGACCGCACCGTGACGATGACCCAGTCGCTCACCGAGATCTTCGACCTGCTCGACGGACGGCTGGACGGCCCCCTGGACCGCGACGGCGAGGCCGCCGCCCGCTTCGTCACCCACCTGCGCTACCTGTTCGTGCGCCTGGCCGAGGGGCGGCGCGTCCACGACGTGCCGCCGCTCATGCAGGGAGCCCTGGAGACCTCCGTCCCGGCGACCATGGCCCTGGCCCGGGAGGTCGCCGCGCTGCTGCAGGACACCTGGGGCCATGACGTCAGCGAGGACGAGACGACCTACATCGCCCTGCACATCCACCGGCTCGTGGCCGACGCCGGGCTCGCGCTCTGACTCCCGCACCGTGCGCCGGCTCCCGGCCGCGCCGATCCCCGGAAGGACACCCATGCATCCGCTCCTGACCGCCCTCGAGGGCACCCTCATCGTCTCCTGCCAGGCCTACCCGGGGGAGCCGATGCGCGACCCCCGCACCATGGCGCAGGTCGCCGCGGCCGTCGCGTCCGGCGGGGCGAGCGCCGTGCGCGCCCAGGGCCTCGAGGACATCCGCGCCGTATCGGCCGCCGTCGACGTGCCCGTGATCGGGATCTGGAAGGACGGCGCCGAGGGCGTCTTCATCACCCCCACCCTCGAGCACTGCCGGGCGGTGCTCGCCGCCGGGGCGGACATCCTCGCCCTCGACGGCACCCGGCGGCCGCGCCCCGACGGCCTGAGCTTCGCGCAGACCGTCGCGGCGCTGCGGGAGGACGGCTTCACCGGGCCGATCATGGCCGACTGCGACAGCGTGCCCGCGGCGCTCGCCGCCGCGGAGGCCGGGGCCGACATCATCGGAACCACCCTGGCCGGCTACACCGGGGAGAGGGCGCGGACCGACGGCCCCGACCTCGCCCTGCTGCACGAGCTCGCGGGGCGGCTGCCGGACAGCGCCGTGCTCGTCGCCGAAGGGCGCGTGCACACCCCGGCGCAGGCGGCCGCCGCCCGGGAGGCCGGGGCGTTCGCCGTGGTCGTCGGCACCGCGATCACGCACCCGACCTCGATCACGGGATGGTTCCGGGAGGCCGTGGCGGGGGCGTGACCGGCGGGACCCGGACGCCGGGCCGTCAGCCGGTGAACACCCCGACAACGAGGTTGATGGCCGTGGCCACGACCGCCGCCCCGAACACGTAGGACAGCAGGCTGTGGCGCAGGACCACGGAGCGGATGTCGGTGCGGGAGACGGCGGTGTCGGTCACCCCGTAGGTCATGCCCACGGCGAAGCTGAAGTAGAAGAAGTCCTGGTAGCAGGGCTTCTCGGAGGAGTTGAAGTCGATCCCTCCGGGGGCGGGGCCCGAGAAGTACAGGGCGGCGTACCGCGCCGTGTACATGAGGTGCAGCGCCGCCCAGCTGAGGAACACGCCCGTGAGCGCGAGGGCCGCCGCGAGCGGGCCGGCGTGCTCGCCGCCGAGCACCAGCAGCAGGGCGATCCCGGCCAGCCCGGCGAGGGACGCCCCGGCGACCACGACCTCCTCGGCCACCGGCGGCAGGGCCTCGCGGCGGGCATCGGCCCGGGTGGTGGCGGCGTCCATCGGCCACAGCACCGCGGTCCCGGTGACCAGGAACAGGAGCGCCGCCGCGTTGATCCCCGCGAGGACGCCCAGCGGCGCGTTCGCGAGCAGCGCCGTGAGGACCGCGGCGGCGAGGCCGCCGGTCACGGCGCAGGCCAGCCGGCCCGTCGCCCGGTGCAGGAACGCTCTGATCACGCCCCGAGCGTAGTGCAGCGCGCCCGGCGGCCCGGGAGCGGCGCGGGCCCTCGCATATCCTGGGCCGCATGGCCCCTCCTGCGCGTCGCCCCACGTCAGCCGATGTCGCGGCGCGCGCGGGGGTCTCCCGGGCCACCGTCTCGATGGTGCTCAACAACCGCGTGGAGGGCACGGTCGCGCCGGCCACCCGGGAGAAGGTGCTGCGGGCGGCCGAGGAGCTGGGCTACGCCCGCTCGGCGATCGCGCTCTCCCTGAAGCAGCAGCGCACCCGCACCATCGGCCTGATCACGGACGAGATCGCGACCTCGCCCTGGGCCGGCCGCATGGTCCGCGCCGCGTCGATGGCGGCGGCGACGGCGGACTACATGGTCATCACCGTCGACCTCTCGCTGCGCGACGCCTCGGTCGAGGGAGCCCTGCGCACCCTCGCGGAGCGCCAGGTCGACGGCCTGCTCTACGCGACGATGGGGCGCCGGGTGGTGCCCGCGCCCGCCGCGCGGCCGGGCCTGCCCATGGTCCTGCTCAACTGCGAGACGGCCGATGGCCCGGACGGCGCGGGGCCGGCGGCCCCGGGTGCCTCGAGCACGGATCCGCAGCCCGTCGAGCCGCCGTCCTTCGTGCCGGACGACTACGAGGGCGCGCGGAGGGCGGCGCGGCGCCTCGCCGAGGTGGGGCACGAGCGGATCGTGATGCTGAGCGGCGGCGACAGCTCCGTGGCCTGCCTCGAGCGCGAGGCCGGGTTCCGCGACGAGCTGGAGGAGCGGGGGCTCGAGCCGGAGGTGGTCGACGCCGGCTGGCAGATGGACGACGGATACCGCGGGCTCACCCTCCTCCTGCGCGAGGAGCCGCCGCCGACGGCCATCTTCTGCATCCGCGACCGGGTGGCCGCGGGGGTCCTGCATGCCGCATCGGCCGCCGGGCTGCAGGTCCCGCGCGACCTCTCCGTGATCGGCTTCGACGACGAGGACTACTTCGCCGAGACGCTCACGCCGCCGCTGACGACGATCGGCCTGCCGCATGTGGAGATGGGGGAGCAGGCCATGGCGCGGCTGCTGGCGCTGATCGACGCTCCCGAGCCCCCGGGGGCCGAGGTCGCACCAGCCCCGGTCCGCATCCCCTGCCCGCTCGTCGAGCGCGACACCGTGGGCCGTCCCCGCGACTGACCAGCGGGCCGCGATTGGGCCTTGACACGTGTAGAAGTTGCGCTCCATACTCGTGCCCACAGCTTTTACACGTGTATAAGCCATCGGTCGCAGGACGGCAGCGCCCGATGGCCCGGACTCGACGCAGAGGACCCCCATGAGCACATCGACAGACGTGACCCGCCGCGCCCTCCTCGCCGGCGCGGGCGTCGCCGGCATCGCCGGCACGGTCGCCGCCTGGCCGCGGCTGACCGGCGCGGACATCCCCGGGCGCGGAGAGGACGCCCTGAACATCCTCATCATGGGCAACTCCACCGACGCCGCCGGCCGGCAGCAGATCGCCGACGGCTTCATGGAGGAGCACCCCGACATCCCCGTGCGGATCCAGGCCATCCAGGCCGCCGACTGGGCGGACTTCTTCGCCAAGGTCCTCACGATGGTCGCCGCCGGCACCGAGCCGGACATCGTCTACACCGCGACCGAGGGCGCGCAGCTGTTCGCCGAGCGCCTCGCCCTGCCGCTGGACCAGTACGTCCTGCGGGACGCCGAGCAGATGCGGGACTACTTCGAGGACGTCCACCCCAGCCTCATCGAGGCGTTCCTGTACAAGGGGAGCCTGTACCAGCTGCCGCTGGACTTCAACGCCGCCGACATGTATCTCAACCTCGACGTGATCGAGCGCAACGGCCTCGAGATGCCCGGCGAGGACTGGAGCCGCGACGACTTCACCGAGCTGCTGCGCGGCATGCAGGGCGACGCCACCCCGTACTTCTGGACCAACCGCCTGTTCGGCGGCATCGTCCCCTGGCTGTACGTCAACGACACCTCCTTCCTCGTCGAGGAGAGAGCCTCCGGCGGCGAGGAGCTCTGGTCCACGTTCTACCCCGGCGAGACCGGCCGCTCCGGCGGCTACCTGTGGCAGCGGTCCAACGCCCTGGACCCCCGCGTCCACGAGTCCTTCGAGTACGTGCGCTCCCTCATCGAGGAGGGCCTGGCCGTGCGCCCCGAGGAGGGCGGCGGCAACGCGCTGGTGGGGCTGTTCGCCTCCGGGCGCATCGGCTCGACCCCCGCCGGCGGCTACTGGGTCCAGGGCCTCGCCGAGGGCGGCATGCGCCCCGACCAGTTCGACGTGCAGTTCTTCCCGCGCTGGCGCACGCAGCGCCACCAGTTCGGCGCCGCCGGCTACGCGGTCATGCGCACCACGAAGAAGGCGGACCAGGCCTGGGAGTGGATCAAGTTCTCCTCCTCGAAGGCGGCCATGGAGCTGGCCTTCCCCACCCCGGCGACCACCCCCACCCGGCGCTCGATGGTGAACGACCGCTTCTACACCGGCACGGGCCCCGAGCACTGGAGCCGCTTCTACGAGACCCTCGACCGCTTCCCGACCTCCGGTCCCATCCCCGCGCCGCCGCAGCAGGCCGCCGTGGAGACCGCCCTGATCCGCAACGTCTCGACCGCGCTGAGCGGAGGCCCCGACGGGGTCGGCCGCGCCCTGGAGAACCTCGACGAGGACCTGCGCGCCGTCTTCGAGGAGGAGATCGCATGACCACCGCCACCCGCCCCGCCCCGAGCCCGGCCGCCCGCCCCGCCGCCCGCGCGCCCCGCCCGGATCCGGGCCACCGCAGCGCCGTCGTCCTGCGCTGGGTGTTCCTGGCCCCGACCATGCTGGGCATCGGCCTGTTCGTGATCCTGCCGATCCTCGCCTCGCTGGTCCTGGCGTTCTTCCGCTGGGACATCATCACCGCGCCGGAGTTCGTGGGCCTGCGCAACTTCCTCGACATCGCGGCCGACGAGACGGTGCGCATCTCCTTCCTGAACACGACCGTGTTCGTGATCGTGGCCGTCTCGGCCCAGCTGGCGGTGGCCATGCTGCTGGCGGTGCTGGTGCAGTCGCGCATGCCCTCCTGGCTGCGGGTCTTCCTGCGCTCGACGTTCTTCTTCCCGCTGGTGCTCTCCGCGGCGAGCGTGTCGATCCTCATGCGCTACCTGTTCAACGAGTCCTACGGCGTCATCAACTGGCTGCTGTCGCTGGTCTCGATCCCGGCGGTGCCGTGGCTGACCTCTCCGCAGTGGGCGATGGTCGTGGTGATCGCCGTGTACGTGTGGCAGAACTTCGGCTTCTCCTTCCTGCTGTTTATCGGCGGCCTCGCGGCGATCCCGCGGGACGTGTACGAGGCCAGCTCGATCGACGGCGCCACCGGCTGGCGGCAGTTCCGCAACATCACGCTGCCGCTGGTCAGCCCGACCATCCTGGTCGCCTCGGTGATGGCGATCATCTCCGCCCTGCAGGTCTTCGACCAGCCCTACGTCCTCACCCGCGGCGGCCCCGGCGATGCCACGCGCACCGTGGTGATGGTCATCTACGAGAGCGCGTTCCGCGAGCTCGAGTTCGGCCGGGCCAGCGCGATCGGCCTGGTGCTCATGGTGCTGATCATGCTCGTCACCGCCGCCCAGTTCCGGCTGGCCAAGTCCTTCGTCTTCTACCAGTGACCGCGTCCTCACCGCCGAGCACGCCGCTGACCCCGACCAGGAGCCCCCGATGAACCGTCGCCTCCCCGCCCTCGCGAAATACGCCGCCCTCGCCGTCGCCGCCGTCCTCACCCTGGGGCCGGTGTGGTGGACCTTCACCACCTCGCTGCGGCCCGCCTCCGAGTCCTTCAGCCTCCCGCCGAGCTTCGTCCCGCTGGACCCCGACTTCTCCAGCTACGCCGCCGTCTTCGCGCAGCTGGACATGCCCCTGCTGGTGCTGAACACGGCGCTCGTCACCGGCGTCATCGCGGTGGGGCAGATGCTCACAGCCGCCATGGCCGGCTACGTGTTCGCCCGCATGTCCTTCCGCGGCAAGGGGCTGCTGTTCGCCCTGGTGCTGTCCACGATGATGGTGCCGGTGCAGGTCACCATCGTGCCGGTGTTCATGATCATCCGCGGGCTGGGCGTCAGCGACACCCTGCTCGCCCTGATCCTGCCGGCGATCCCCACCGCCTTCGGCACCTTCCTCATGCGCCAGTACTTCCTGGGGCTGCCGCTCGAGCTGGGGGAGGCCGCCGCGATCGACGGTGCGAGCCCCTGGCGCACCTTCTTCGCGATCTACGCGCCGCTGGCCCTGCCGGGCATGGCGATCGTGGGGGTGCTGGCCTTCAACTTCCACTGGAACGAGTTCTTCCGCCCGCTGATCTTCATGATCTCCGAGGAGAACTACACCCTGCCGCTGGGCCTGGTCACGCTGCAGGGCAACCTGGGTACCGGCTCGATCAGCGTGGTGCTCGCCGGGGTCATCCTGTCGATGATCCCCGCCGTGGTCGTGTTCCTGTTCGGGCAGCGTCCCCTGCGCGAGGGCCTCACGGCGGGATCATCGAAGTGACCGGACCCGCCGGGCCCCGTCCGTCCCGTCCGGTCCGGCGGGCGCTCGCGCCCGCCCTGCCCGACGCGCCCGCCCTTCCCGACGCGCTCGTCCCGCCCGACCCGATCCGTCCCGCCTGATCGCCGCCCGCCCCGACCGATGGAGACCCCGTGACCCCGCACCCCGCCCCCGCCCTGCCGGAGCCCGGCCGGCCCGCGAACGACCCGCACTTCCCGAGCCTGCACCGCGTGCACCCCCGCGGCTGGATCAACGACCCCAACGGGATCCACCGCCACGACGGCCGCTGGCACGTGTACTTCCAGCACAACCCGCGCTCCACGGCCCACGAGCAGATCGAGTGGGGCCACATGTCCTCGCCCGACCTCGTCACCTGGCGCGAGGAGCCGGCCGGGCCCCGGCCCCGGCCCGGGGAGGCGGACCGCGGCGGCTGCTGGAGCGGCGTGGGCCTGGTCGCGGACGGCGTGCCCACGCTCGTGTACTCCGGGGTGGACGGCGTGGACGACCAGCTCTCGCGCGTGATCCTCCAGCGCGGCGACGCGCAGGAGACCCGCTGGACGCCGGTGCCCGGCACCGTCGCGGACGTCCCCGAGGAGCCGGGCCTGTTCGGGCTGCGCGACCCCTTCCTCCTCGAGCTCGACGGCCGGCGCTTCGCCGTCCAGGGCGCCGGCCTCGCCCGGCCTGACGGCACCCACGTGCCCGCGATCCTCGGCTGGGACGCCACCGACCTGGAGGACTGGCGCTACCTGGGGCCCGTCCTCACCGGCGAGCACCCGGTCGCCGCCGAGCACGCCCCCGCGCAGCTGTGGGAGTGCCCGCAGCTGGTCCCGGTCGACGGGCGGTGGGTGCTGATGCTCTCCCTGTGGTCGCTCGCAGAGGGCCCTGGGGCGGGCCGCGACACCGACGCCGTGACCTTCCTGCACGGGGACCTCGCCCTGCAGGACGGGCGCCTCGCCTTCACCCCGGCCGGCGGCGGCGTCGTCGACCACGGGCCCGACTTCTACGCCCCGCAGGCCGTGCGCGACGGCGATCGGACCCTGCTGTGGGGCTGGTCGTGGGAGGGCGGGGGCCTCGACTCCGAGCAGGCCGCGGCGCAGGCCGCTGCCCAGGGATGGGCCGGGACCCTCACCCTCCCGCGCGCGCTGCACCTGCGCGGGGACGTGCTCGTCTCCTCCGTCCCCGAGGAGCTGCGCGCGCTGCGGGCGGGCGAGCTCCCCGTCCCCGGTGACGGGGCGGGCCTCGACCTCCCGGCCCCGGCCCGGGCCGAGGCCCGCGCGGCCGCGGGCCTGCGCATCGAGAGGGTTCGGGCCGATGGCACCGCCGAGACGCTGCTCGGACCCGTGGAGGGGCCCGCGACCCTCCTGGCGGATGCCGGCATCCTCGAGCTCCTCCCGGCCGATGCCCCGGCCTCGACCCTCCGGATCCGCGTCGGGGACGGCGAGCACCTGCGCGTGCACGGCGAGGACCTGCAGGTCTGGGAGCTGGCGGTGCCCGACGCGGGCTGAGAGCACCGAACGATGCTCCTGAGGCTCTGAGCCGGCACGGAGCTCCGGCGCACGCCGGCCATCGGCGATGCACTCCGCCGTCCGGCGTGCGCGGCGTCCGGCGCCGCAGGGCGACGGGCGGGTCAGCGCCGCAGGGCCGACGGCCGGGGCAGCCCGATGTCCTCGAGCAGGTCGCCGAGCGCTCGGTCCAGCTCGGCGCCGCCCTGGGTGATCTTGTTCGTCCCGAAGGAGCGCAGCTGGGCGCTCGGCACGTCGAGCGTGAGGACGGTGCCCGGCTGCGCGGTGGTGTGCGCCTCGAGGCGGAGGTGGGTGTCGCGGATCGTCGCCGGCTCGATCCGGTGCAGGCGCGCGGCGATCGCGTGGTGCACGATCGTCCAGACCACGCTGCGGGAGCGGCTGCCCGCGTGCTGCAGCAGCTCGCTGGGCCGCCACGTCGCCGTCCGCACGAATCCGCTGGGCGATTCCCACTCCAGGCCTCGGGTGAAGGCCGCCCAGTCCGGGGTGAGCTGCGTGAGCGCCTCCTCGTCGCTCAGCGCCGGCACGGTGGTCTCGAACGCCGCGACCAGGGAGTCGAAGTGCGCGTTCGTGGCCAGGCGCAGGCGCAGGGCGCGGTGCTCGGAGATCGTCTCCTCGACGTCGTAGCTCATGGGGCCATCCTCCCGCCCCGGGCCGGATCCGGGGGAGCGGTCCTGCGGGACGCGGGGCGAGGGCTCGTTGCATCCCGCGATGTAAGCGCTTATATTGAGGCCCGACTGTAAGCGCTTCCACTCCTGGGGGCGCCCGCGCTCCGTCGGGAGCGGCGCTCGAGGACGAGGAGGTGGCGCCGATGTCGACCAGCGGACCGCGCTCCTCCGGTGTCACGATCTACGAGGTCGCGCAGCGCGCCGGCGTCTCGATCGCAACGGTCAGCCGCACCTTCTCCGACGGGGCGAAGGTCGCCCCGGCCACCCGCGAGGCGGTGCATGCCGCGGCCCGCGAGCTCCGGTACGTGCCCGCGGCGGCGGCCCGCGCGCTCGCCGTGCGGCGCAGCCGGGCGCTGGGCGTGGTGCTGCCCCACATCGACGGCCCGTACTTCGCCCAGCTCCTGGTCGGATTCGAGCTCGCCGCCTCCGAGCTGGGGTTCTCCGTCGTGCTCGCCCTGGACACCCCGCACACCGGGCGCCCCAGCGCCGTGCTCGACATGCTGGGGCGCGTGGACGGCATGGCGTTCATGGCCCGCAGCGCGGCCGAGGACGGGACCGTCCGCGAGGTCGCCGGGCTGCGGCCCACGGTCAGCGTCGCCCGCGCGCACGTCGAGGGGGCCGATGCGTTCTACGCCGAGAACCGCGAGAGCGCCCGCCGGCTCACCGCGCACCTCATCGACCACGGCCGCACCCGGATCGGCTTCGCCGGGACCCCGGAGCCCGGCTCCGACATCGGCCGCCGGTACCGGGGCTACCTCGACGCGATGACCGCGGCGGGACTGCGCCCGGGGCGTCACGACGAGATCACCCCGGTCGAGGCCTCGGGCACCGCCCTCGCCGAACGGATCCTCACCGAGCCCGGGGACCTCGACGCCCTGGTCTGCGGCAACGACGAGATCGCGCTCGCCGTCGTCGCCCGGCTCACCCGCGGCGGCATGTCCGTGCCCGACGACCTGGCCGTCACGGGCTGGGACGACACCATCACCGCTCGCTACCTGACCCCCGGGCTGACGACCGTCCGCCAGGAGGTCGCCCAGCTCGGCGGGCTCGCGGCGCGGCGCCTCGCCGCCCGCATCGACGGCGAGCCGGCCCAGGCGCCGGTCACCGTCGCCTCCACCATCGTGCGCCGCCGATCCTGCGGCTGCCCCGACACGGCATCACCCACCGCATCACCGACCGCATCACCGACGAAGGAGTCATCATGACCAGCACCCGCATCACCCGACGCTCCCTGGCCGGACTCGGCGCGCTCACCGCCGCCGGGGCGCTCGCCGCCTGCGGCCGGCCCGAGGACGAGGGCACCGGCCCCGCCGCCCCGGCGGATCCGGTCGCCGAAGGGCCCGCGACCGGGAAGCTCACCGTCTGGGCGATGGGCGCCGAGGGCGAGGCCCTGTCCGAGCTCCTCGACGGCTTCCACGAGGAGAACCCCGAGGCCACCGTCGACGTGACCCCCGTGCCCTGGGACTCCGCGCACGACAAGTTCACCTCGGCCATCGCCGCCGGGACCGCCCCCGACGTCGCCCAGGTCGGCTCGACCTGGATGTCCGAGTTCGTGAGCCTGAACGCCCTGGAGCCCACCCCGGACAGCTTCGCCCTCGAGGACTTCTTCCCCGGCGCCGTCGACAGCGTCACCGTGGACGGCACCGTCTACGGGGTGCCGTGGTACGTCGAGACGCGCCTGGTGTTCTACCGCACCGACATCGCCGAGGCCGCCGGCATCACCGAGCCGCCGACGGACTGGGAGGGCCTGTTCGCCATGGCCCGCGCCCTGCAGGAGCAGCCCGGCGGCAGCTGGGGCCTCGCCCTGCAGCCCGGCGGGCAGGGCTCCCACCAGAGCGTCCTGCCGTTCATCTGGTCCGCCGGCGGCGCGGTCGTGTCCGAGGACGGGAGCGAGTTCACCTTCTCCTCGGCGCAGAACGAGGAGGCGCTGGCCTACTACCAGTCCTACTTCACCGAGGGCGTCGCGAACCCCACGCCCGCCGAGGGCACCACGGAGCAGGACTTCGTCTCCGGGGCGGTGCCGATGTTCATCTCCGGTCCGTGGATGATGGCCGCCGTCGAAGGGCTCGGCGGGGAGGGGTTCGCCGACAAGTACGGCGTGTTCGTGATGCCGCAGAAGGAGATCAGCGCCAGCTACCTCGGCGGGGCGAACGTCGGCGTGTTCCAGGGCAGCGAGAACCGCGACTCCGCCTGGAAGCTCGTGGAGTACCTGACCCGGCCCGAGGTGCAGGTGCGCTGGTTCGAGATCGTCGCGGCCCTGCCCAGCCAGCAGAGCGCCTGGGAGGACCAGGCCGTCGCGTCGAACGCGAAGTTCGAGGCCTTCCACACCCAGCTGGAGACGGCCCGTGCGGTCCCCACCATCGCGACGTGGGAGGAGGTCGCCGCGCGCTTCGACGCCCAGATCGAGCAGGTGTGCAAGCAGGACCTGGACCCGGCGCAGGCCCTGGCCACCACGCAGTCCGAGGCGCAGTCCATCGGCACCGGGGCCTGAGAT
>Ga0302349_1002429_pt1 | contig 11920 bp, 10 predicted proteins | sample PhyAR1_FD_202176 | JGI IMG/M metagenome (GOLD analysis project Ga0302349, IMG submission 202176) | Leaf surface microbial communities from alfalfa plants in UC Gill Tract Community Farm, Albany, California, United States - DLSL A.R1... | ecosystem: Host-associated > Plants > Phyllosphere >...
GCCCTCGTTCGCGGCCGGCGCCTCGTAGACGCCGAGCAGCCGCATGGCATCGGGGTCGAGCTCCACGCGGAGTTCCTCGCGGATCTCGCGCACCGCGGTGTCGAGCGGCCCCTCCCCCAGATCCGGCTTGCCGCCCGGCTGCATGAACATGCTCGTGCCGCGCTTGCGGACCGTGAGGATCCAGCCGGTCTCGGGGTGGCGCAGCACGACCGCGCTGACGTGGATCCGCCTGTTCTCGTGATCGATCATCGTTCGAACCGCGCCGTTCCGTCGTATTCCAGTGCCGTGCGGATCCGCTCGAGCATCTCTCCCGCGACCCCTGCGCTCTCGAGCTCGCGGACCGGGCACCACCAGGCCCGGACGTTCTCGCCGTCAGCGGGATATGGATCGCCGCTCACCCATCGGCACCGCAGCACGGTGTCCAAGAACTGGGCGCGGTCTCCGTTGACGAACGACTGCGGCGGCAACGAATGCACCCAGACGAGCGCCTCCGCCTGTGCCACGACGCCGGCTTCCTCGAGCACTTCGCGCTCAGCCGCGACTGCGGGCTGCTCTCCCGGATCCAGGATGCCCGTCACGGGCGTGATGCGTCCGTTGTCGGCGCGCTCCACGAGGAGCACCTCGTCGTCCCGTACCACCACGGCGGTCACGCCGGCGAGCCACAACAACTCGTGCCCGATCTTCTCGCGCAATCGAAGGATGAAGTCGGGGGTAGCCATAGATCGAGCGTACTTGCCGACTGGACTATGCGAGCCGCGCGTCCAGCCCGCTGCGCACCGCAGGCCACTCGCCGGCAAGGATCGAGTAGACGACCGTGTCTCGGATATGCCCGTCCGGCAGGATCCGGTGACTGCGAAGAATCCCGTCCTGCTTCGCACCGAGTCGCTCGATCGCGGCGCGAGACTGACGGTTGTGGAAGTGAGTCCGAAGCTCGACGGCGATGCAGCCGAGATCGTCGAACGCGCGTTGAAGGAGCAACCGCTTCGCCGCGGCGTTGACGCCCGTGCCCTGCATACGTGCGGCGAGCCAGGTGTAGCCGATCTCGAGGCGGCGATTCGGTTCGTCGAGACCCGAGTACGCCGTCATGCCCACGGCACGGCCGTCCACCGGGTTCACGATCGCCCACGGCGCCATCGTTCCCGACCGGTTCTGCGCGAGGCGTGCATCGATCTCCGCGGGTATCCCCTCGGGCGTCGGAAGCGTCAGATACCAGGTGCGCCAGAGTTCACCGACCTCCTCGGAGAGCTCCGCCGCGTGGTGCGCCTCGAGCGGCTCCAGCCGCACACGTGAATCCTGCAGAACCGGCGTATCCGAAAAGCTCATGGCCCCACGATACTCACGGGGTTACGCGTCCGGGATGAGCCTCTTGCCCGACACGATCACGTCCGATCGCTCATAGCCGAGCGCATCGTAGAAGTCGAGAACGCCCTCGTTGCCGGATCGCACCATGAGCTGGACCTTCGGGCACCCCAGCCGCACGAGACGACGCTCCGCTTCGGCGACCAGCGCCCGACCGATGCCCCGACCGCGGTGAGTCGGCGCACTCGCAAGGTAGTAGAGCCAACCGCGGTGCCCGTCGTATCCGGCGATGACGGATCCCACGACGGCTCCGCCGTCGATGGCGACGAGCACGAGGTCCGGATACGCGCCTCGAGCCCGCTCGATGTCCCTGAGCGGATCGTTCCACGGCCGCGTGAGGCCGACGGTGCCCCAGAGCCGGACGACTGCGTCAATGTCGTCGTCCACCAACGCGCGAATATCCACGGGCCTCAGCGTACCGGCCCCGGCGTCTCCGCGCGGAGACGTGCGGAGTTGCCGAGCTATGCCTGGGCGAAGAAGGCGCGCTCGTGGCGGGAGGAGAGCACGAATGCCTGACGCATGCGGGCGAGCGTCGCGTCGTCGGCGCGGCGCGCCGCGCGCTGGACGAGGGCGATCGCCTGCTGCGTCGACTCCGTGAACTCCGGCGAACCGTAGGTGGACAGCCAGTCGCCGAAGGGGTGCCCATCGTGGTTCTTCGCCGCAAGCGTCAGGCCGACCTGCTCATAGATCCAGAAGCACGGCAGCAACGCCGCGACCAGCACGGCATGCTCGCCGCTCGAGCGATCCAGGTGCGCGAGATAGCGCGCCGTCTCACGCGATGCCGGCACCCGCTCCCCCGCGCCGCGCGAACGATGCAGTTCCATTTCCGTCGCGATCGCCGCCTCGGCCGATGCACGCCAGAAGGCCTTCTCCGCGGGATCGGTCGAGAGCTCCCCCGCGCGCGCCAGCAGCTCGGAATACGCGAAGAGATACACCGAGTCCTGCGCGATATAGGTCTCGAAGCGCGCGATGTCGAGCGTCCCCTCTCCGAGACTCTTCACGAAGTCGTCGCCGTGGATGCCGTCGACGATCGGGACGATGTCGGCCCACCACGCATCGAGTTCGGCATCGCGCCGCGCTGCGACGAGCCCGGCCCGCGCAGAATAGGAGTGGTCGAGAGGCCCGTTGCCCCGCCCCACGTCGAGGCCATCCGCCGCGAGGATCGCGCCGTGGATCCATTCGTGCGCGAGCCGCGCCGACCATGCCCAGGCGTCCGTGTCCGGCTCGCCCGCCACGGGATCCGCGGCCTCGCGCGCATAGATCGTCGCGAGCGCCGACGAGAGCGAGCAACCGGTGCCGTGCGTGTTCGCCGTATCGATACGAGGACTCTCGAACGACGCGACGACGCCCGCGGCCGAGACGAGCGCATCGGGTGCGGTGTCGCCCTCGAGGTGGCCGCCCTTGGCGAGCACGAGCACGCCGTGCCGCGCGGCGAGCGTGCGCGCCTGCTCGAGCGCCGCCTCCCACGAGCCCGCGACCTCCCCCGAGACGAGCGCGGCGAGCTCGGGCAGGTTCGGGGTGATGACATCGGCGAGCGCGATGAGGGCGTCGAGCGCGCGCGACGCGTCCGCGTCCAGCAGGCGGTCACCGCTCGTGGCGATCATGACCGGGTCGAGCACCACGGCGGGCCGAGGGGCGAGCCCGGCGATCCATGACGCGACGGCCTCGATGACGGAGGCGTTTGCAAGCATGCCGATCTTGACCGCGTCGATCCGCACGTCCTCCGAGAGCGCCTCGAGCTGATCCCGCAGGAAGGCCACCGGCGGCACATGCACGCCCGTGACTCCGCGGGTGTTCTGCGCCGTGAGCGCCGTGACGGCCGCCATGCCGTAGCCGCCCGTCGCCTGGATCGACTTCAAATCGGCCTGGATCCCCGCGCCGCCGGACGGGTCGGATCCGGCAATCGAGAGCACGTTCGGGGTGCGTCCGCGATCCCACTCCTCGCGGAGCGCGCGGGCGGCCGCGCGCGGATCCGCCGCCGCGCAGATCGCGCGAACGACGGCGAGACCCGCCGCTCCCGCCGCGCGCGCATCGCGGGCATCGCCCGGGCCCACCCCGCCGATCGCGACGCACGGCAGGTCCCCCGCCAGAGCGATCGCGCGCGCGAGGCCGTCCCAGCCGAGCGGCTCCGGGGCGTCGGGCTTCGTGGGGGTGGCGCGTACGGCCCCGACTCCGAGGTAATCGACGACGCCGGGAGGTAGGGCCGCGGCCGCGGCGAGGTGCTCGGGCGCCGCGGCGCTCAGGCCCAGCACGGCGTGCACGCCGATGCGCTCGCGCACGGCCTCGGCTCCGCCATCGCTCTGTCCGATGTGCACGCCGTGCACGGCGGCGCCCGCCTCACGCGCCGCGAGATAGACGTCGACGCGATCGTTGACGAGCAGCGTCGCTCGACCGTCGAGCCGATCGGCGACCGCCGTGACGATGCGGAGTAGCTCGGCGTCTCCCAGTTGCTTGCCGCGGATCTGCACGGTCGTCGCGCCGCCGGCAACGGCCTCGTCGACGATCCGGACGACGTCACCCGCGCCGATCGTTGCCATGTCGGCGACCAGATAGGTGCGCAGATCGATCGGGTGGACAGGCTTCAGTGCAGTGTCGAACATCGACATCCCTCCGCTCGTATGAACGAGATCAGGTTCTTCGGGTGTGCTCTCAGTCCCCGGTGGGGACACCCCGTGTCTTCTCGATCGAGACTAGCGGATTTACTTATGGTCATACTGACCTTTATATGGTATAGTCTTCTGGTCACTTCAACCTTAACCGCCGGAGGAGAGTCATGCCCGCCACACGGATCACCCTCGAACGCGACCCGTCCGTCGCCCGCGCGATCGCCGCGGATCCGTCCGGCGCCTGCGAGACCGACCTCGCCTCGGCGCCGTGGACCTTCGACGAAGTTCCCGGCTACGGGCCCGGTTCCTCCTCGTCCGACCCGTTCCCGGCGCTCTCCCCCGCGCAGGGCGAGATCCCGGCGGAGTACCGCGATGCGGGCGATGACGAACTCCACGAGCGGATCCGCGCCGCCCGCGAGGTCCTCGGTGAGCGCGTCGTCGTTCTCGGGCACTTCTATCAGCGCGACGAGATCGTGCAGCACGCCGATTACGTCGGAGATTCCTTCCAGCTCGCCCGCGCCGCCACCGAGCACCCGAACGCCGAGGCGATCGTGTTCTGCGGCGTGCACTTCATGGCCGAGACGGCCGACCTGCTCTCGGGCGCCGGGCAGAACGTGATCCTTCCCCACCTCGGCGCCGGGTGCTCGATGGCCGACATGGCATCGATCGACGAGGTCGAGGAGTGCTGGGAGCAATTGGAGGATGTCCTCGGCCCGCTCGACGAGCCCGACGAGGACGGCCTCGTGCCCGTCGTTCCGGTGACCTACATGAACTCCTCCGCCGCGATCAAGGGCTTCGTGGGTCGCCACGGCGGCATCGTGTGCACCTCGTCGAACGCCCGCACGGTGCTCGAGTGGGCGTTCGCCCGGGGGCGTCGCGTGCTGTTCTTCCCCGACCAGCACCTGGGCCGAAACACCGCGAAAGCGATGGGCGTGCCGCTCGAGCAGATGCCGATGTGGAACCCGCGACGCCCGCTCGGCGGATCCGCGCCGAAGGATCTCCAAGGATCCCGCGTGATCCTCTGGCACGGGTTCTGCTCGGTGCACCGCCGTTTCACGGTCGAGCAGATCGCCCAGGCCCGCGCCGAGCACCCTGGCGTGCGCGTGATCGTGCACCCCGAGTGCCCCATGGCGGTCGTCGACGCCGCCGACGAATCCGGATCCACCGACGTGATCCGCCGCGCGATCGAGGGCGCCACGGAGCCCACGACCTTCGCCATCGGCACCGAGATCAACCTCGTGCAGCGCCTCGCCGCCCAGCACCCGCAGCACACGATCTTCTGCCTCGACCCGGTCGTGTGCCCGTGCTCGACGATGTACCGGATCCACCCCGCCTATCTCGCGTGGGTGCTGGAGGAGCTCGTCGCGGGGCGCACCGTGAACCGCATCACCGTCTCGCCCGACGTCGCGGGCCCCGCGCGCGTCGCCCTCGACCGCATGCTGGCGGCGACGCCGTGAATCGCGTCCTCGTCATCGGCAGCGGCATCGCCGGCTTGACGGCGGCGCTCGCGGCGCGGGCGGCCGGAGCCGAGGCGACGATCGTCACGAAGGCCCGCATCACCGATGCGAACACGACACACGCGCAGGGCGGGATCGCGGGGGTCGTCTTTCCCGACGACGCCCACGCCGACCACGAGGCCGACACGATGCGGGCCGCGGCGGGGCTCGCGGATCCGGCCGCGGTGCGCGCGCTCGTCACCGGCGGCACGGAGGCGATCGCGTGGCTGATCGACCGCGGCGTGCGCTTCGACCACGACGGAGCCGGGCGCCTCGAGCGCGGCCTCGAGGGAGCGCACTCGTATCCGCGGATCCTCCACGCCGGCGGCGATGCGACCGGCGCGGAGATCCAGCGCGCGCTCGTCGCGGCCGTGCGAGCGGCGGGAATCGAGGTGCGCGAACACACGATGCTGACGGACCTCGTGCTCGCGAACGACTCCGCGCGCGTCGCCGGCGCGCGCTTGCTCGGCCCGACGGGCGAGGTGCGCGCGGAACGGGCGGACGCGGTGATCCTCGCGACGGGCGGCGCCGGGCGGGTATTCGCCCGCACCACGAACCCCGCCGTTGCGACGGGCGACGGAATCGCGGCGGCGATCCGCGCGGGCGCCGAGGTCGCGGGGCTGGAATTCGTGCAGTTCCACCCGACCGTGTTGGCCGCGGGCGAGCCGTTCCTCGTATCGGAGGCGGTGCGCGGCGAGGGCGCGGTGCTGCGCGACGAGGCGGGCAGGCGATTCTGCGTCGACGCGCATCCGGATGCCGAGCTGGCGCCGCGCGATGTCGTCGCCCGTGCGATCGATGAGGTGATGGCGCGGCAGGGCGGCCGCCCCGTCATGCTCGACGCCACCGGGCTCGGATCCGCGCTCCGCACCCGCTTCCCCACGATCGACCGCGCCGTGCGAGAACGCGGTCTCGACTGGGTGCGCGAGCCCATCCCCGTCGCCCCCGCGGCGCACTACCTGATGGGCGGAGTCGTCACCGACCTGGACGGACGCACGACCATCGCAGGGCTCTACGCCGCCGGCGAGGTCGCGCACACGGGCGTCCACGGGGCGAATCGACTGGCATCCAACTCGCTCCTCGAGGGCGCCGTCTTCGGTGCACGCGCCGGTGAAAGCGCGGCACTCACCGCCGCACCCCCGTACACAACGACGCAAGAATTTCCGCCCGAGGAACCAGAAACCGGTGTCCGGCCGAACTCATACCAAAATCTGCGTCGTAATGTACGCGGGGAGTTGCCCGAGCTGATGTGGCGCGAGGCGGGGCTCAGGCGCACCGAGGCCGGCCTCGCCCGTGCCGCAGGCCGTATCGATGGGTGGATCCGGGACCTGCCCGAGACGGCGGATGCCGTCGGCATCGAAACACGGAACCTGCTGATCGTGTCGCGCGAGATCGTGCGCGCGGCCCGCGCCCGCACCGAATCCGTCGGCGCCCACCACCGCTCGGACGCCACCCCGGCCCGCGTCGCCGCCTAAGACGTTCGCCGACGACCACACCCCTCAGGAGAGCTCCATGCTGACCCAGGCCGCCATCGACCGCGTCGTGCGGTTCGCCCTCGACGAGGACGCCCCCTGGGGCGACCTCACGAGCGAGGCCCTGATCCCCGCGACCGCGACCGCCACGGCCGAGCTCGTCGCGCGCGAGGCCGGTGTCTTCAGCGGGGGTCGCGTGTTCGCCACCGCCTTCGCCGCAACGGATCAGACGATCCGCGTCGACGTCCTCGCCGATGACGGCTCCCGCTTCGCCCCCGGCGACCGGCTCGCCCGGGTGACGGGACCGGCCCGCGCGGTGCTCACCGCAGAGCGCGTCGCGCTGAACCTCACGCAGCGGATGACCGGTGTGTCGACCCTGACCGACCGCTACGTCGCGGCGGTGCGCGGCACGCACGCACGCATCGCCGACACACGCAAGACCACCCCGGGGCTGCGCGCCCTCGAGCGGCACGCAGTCGTCGCGGGTGGCGGGCACAATCACCGCTTCTCGCTCTCCGATGCCGTGATGGCGAAGGACAATCACCTGTCGCTCGTCGGCGACGACCTCACGGGTGCGCTCCGCGATGCGCGCGCACGGCTCCCCCACACCGTGCACATCGAGGTCGAGGTCGATCGCCTCGATCAGATAGCGGCCGTTCTGGCGGCGGACGTCGACACGATCATGCTCGACAATTTCTCCCTGCCGGACCTGCGCGAAGGCGTTCGGATGATCGCGGGACGCGCCGTCGTGGAGGCGTCGGGCGGCGTCAGCCTCGACACCGTGGCCGACATCGCCGCGACGGGGGTCGACGTCATCTCGGTGGGCGCGCTCACCCACGGCGCCCGGGCCATCGATCTCGGCCTCGACATCGCGCTGGATGCCTGATGTACCTCGACCACGCGGCGAGCGCCCCCGTTCGGCGCGAGGTGCTCGTCGCCATGACGCCCCATCTGACGAGCGAGTTCGGTAACCCGTCGAGCGTGCACGGTGCGGGCGAGCGTGCGCGCGCCGCGCTGGATGACGCCCGGCGCCGCGTCGCTCGTGTCGTCGAGGCGCGGACGCACGACGTGGTCTTCACCTCGGGCGGCACCGAGGCGAACAACCTCGGCATAAAGGGCATCGCGGTGGCGGCGGCGCTCGCGCGCGGCGCCCGGCACGTCGTCACGAGCGCCATCGAGCACTCGAGCGTGCTCGGCTCGGTGCGCGCGCTCAAGCGGATCCATGGGTTCTCGTCGACGGTGCTGCCCGTCGACGCCCACGGTCTCATCGACCCGGACCGCGTCGACGCGGCCATCCGCGACGACACCGCGCTCGTCGCGGTCGGGTACGCCAATAACGAGGTCGGGACGGTTCAGCCCATTCTCGACATCGAGCGCGTCTGCGAGCGCAGGGGCGTTCCCCTCCATATCGATGCCGTGCAGGCCGCCGGGTGGCTTCCGCTCTCGTTCCCGGGGAGCTCGCTCGCGGTCTCCGGGCACAAGATCGGCGCGCCGAAGGGTACGGGCGCGCTCATCGCGCCCGCGCGCATCCCGCTCGAACCGCTCTTCCACGGCGGGGGTCAGGAGCGCGGGCGCCGAGCCGGCACCGAATCGGTCGCCGGCGCCGTCGCGCTCGCGACCGCGCTCGAACTCGCGGAAGCGGAGCGCACCGCGGCCGCGCGACGCGTCGAGCGGATCCGCGACGAGTTCGTCGCGCGCGTGCTCGCCCTCGTGCCCGGCGCCGTTCTCACGGGGCATCCATCGCGCCGCCTGCCTCACATCGCCAGTTTCACGATCGCGGGCGCGAACGGCGAGACGGTGCTCACGGATCTCGAGCGGCGCGGCGTCCTCGCGTCGAGCGGATCCGCGTGCTCCTCCGCGAGCGAGGACGCCTCTCACGTTCTCCTCGCGCTCGGCATCGACGACGATCTGGCCCGGACCGCGATTCGCTTCTCCCTCGCGGCGAACGGAACGGAGCTCTCATCCGTCGCGTCGGCTCTCGCGGACGCCGTCGCATCTCACCGGGGTCGGAGCACCGACTCGGTAGGGTCTTCTCTGTGACAGCCGCCACGAATGACGTCCGTATCGCCGTCTCCACCGCCATCTTCTCGGTGCGCGCGTCGGACGACGGCGACCAGCTGATGATCCCCCTCGTTCGACGCACCCGCGAACCGTTCCTCGGAATGTGGGCGCTGCCGGGCGGGTGGCTGGGCGGCACGGAGGGGCTGGAGCAGGCGGCGGGGCGCACCCTGGCCGAGACGACCGCCCTTGCGCCGAGCTGGCTCGAGCAGCTGTACACCTTCGGCGCCCCCGATCGCTCGCCGGACGCGCGCGTCGTGTCGGTCGTGTACTGGGCGCTCCTGCGCAGCGACCTCGTCGAGGCTCAGCGAGCGGCCGAGGGCGCACCCGAGAACGTCGAATGGTTCCCGGTCGAGGCGCGGCCCGAACACGCGTCTGGCGCCTGCGCAACAAGGCCGGGTACAGCCGCATCGCCGCCGCGCTCCTTCCGGATGACTTCACGCTCGCCGAACTGCGCGGCGTCTACGAGACCGTGCTCGGCAAGCGCCTGGATCCGTCGAACTTCCGCCGCCTGCTTGAGGGTTCGGAGGCGCTGATCCCCACCGAGGAGTTCCGCACGGGTCCGCACCGGCCGGCGCGCCTCTTCCAGTACAACGCCGACGTCGACCTCGCGGAGCTGGGTCCGATCTAGGCCCGCTCTCCCGCGCCGCCGGCCCGCGAGATCGCACCGTTTTCGCGAGATCGCACCGAGATCGGTGCGACCTCGGCACATCGATGAGATCTCGCGGGGTGGGGTGGGCGAGGTGGCGCGCTCAGGCCTGCTGCTCCGCGGCGAGCGAGGCGTAGAGGCCGCCGCGCGTCAGCAGCTCCTCGTGGGTTCCGCTCTCGACGATGCGGCCCTTGTCCAGGACATTGATGACGTCGGCCCCCGCGATCGTCGACAGGCGGTGCGCGACCGTGATCGTCGTGCGGCCCTCCGCCGCCGACTCGAGCGCCTCCTGAACCACGCGCTCGCTGACCGTGTCGAGCGCGCTCGTCGCCTCATCGAGCAGGAGCACGGGCGGATCCTTCAGGAGCACGCGCGCAATCGCGATCCGCTGCTTCTCGCCGCCCGAGAGCCGATAGCCGCGCTCCCCGACGACCGTGTCATAGCCGCCGTCGAAGCTCATGATGCGCTCGTGGATGTTCGCGCCCCGGCACGCGCGCTCGATCTCGTCGTCGGTGGCGTCCGGCTTCGCGTAGCGGAGGTTCTCGCGGATCGTCGCGTGGAAGAGATACGTCTCCTGGGTCACGATGCCGATCTGATCGATGATCGACGCGCCCTGTAGCTCGCGCACGTCGTGGCCCGAGAACAGCACCGTTCCGGACTCGGCCTCGTACATGCGCGGCGTGAGGTACAGGATCGTCGTCTTTCCGGCGCCGCTCGGACCGACGAAGGCGACGTGCTGGCCGGGCTCCGCGACGAAGGAGACCCCGTCGAGGGTCGGCGCCGCCTCGGCAGCCACGTCGGGATAACGGAAGCGCACGTTGCGGAACTCGATGCGCCCCTGGGGGCCCTGCGCCTCGGCCGCCGGGATCGCGTCCTCGCGGTCGACGATCGCGGGCTTCAGGTCGAGGTACTCGAAGATGCGGGCGAACAGGGCCTGCGAGGTCTGGATGTCGAGCGCCACCCGCATGAGGCTCACGAGCGGCATCGACACGCGCGCCTGCACCGTCGTGAAGGCGACGATCGTCCCGGCGGTGATCGCGCCGTCGGATCCGCCGATGAGGAATCCCGCGGCGAGATAGATCACGGCGGGGACGGAGCTCATCAGCACGCTCACGATCGCGAAGAACCCCTGCCCGCTCATCGTCTGCCGCACCTGAAGGCGAATCTGGTTGGCGTTCTCCTCGGCGTACCGCGCCGACTCCGTGCGCTGGCGATTGAACGACTTCGACAGAAGGATCCCCGAGACGCTCAGCGTCTCCTGAGTGATCGAGGTGAGCTCCGAGAGCGACTGCTGCGTCTGGCTGGCGATCCGCGCGCGCACCTGCCCGACGCGGCGCTGAACGATGACGAGCACGGGGGTCATGATCAGCGAGATGATCGTCAGGCGCCAGTCGATCAGGATCATCGCAACGATCGAGGCGATGACCGTGACGGCGCTGCCGAGGATGCTCGTCACGGTGCTCGTCAGAACGCCGGAGACGCCTCCGACGTCGTTCTGCAGGCGCGACTGGATCACGCCCGTCTTCGTGCGGGTGAAGAAGGCGAGTTCCATGTTCTGGAGGTGGTCGAACATCCGCACGCGGAGGTCGCCTGCGACCCTGTTGCCGACGCTCGAGGTCAACCAGGTCTGGACGACCTGCACGATGGCGGCCGCGACGTAGAGACCGATCATGAGGGCGACGAGCCAAGCGAGGAGACGCATGTCGACGCCGCCCGACGGTGGGAACAGCGCCTCATCGAAGACCCTTTGGATCACGAGCGGCGGGATCGCGCCGAGGGCCGCGCCGAGCACGACGAGGAGTGCCGTGACGGCGACGCGTTTCCGGTAGGGGCGGAACAGCTCCAGCACCCTCTTCCCCAGATCGGGGACCTTCGGTGCCTGCGCGTTCATCTCGCGCAGGGCGCGCTCGTCGACCGCTCGCATTCCGCGCCCACCGCCCATCGGCCGTCCCATGCTCATTCGAGAAGCTTAGAACGGGAATAACCGCTCACCGGCGGCCGTTAGAATGATGCGTCCGCCTACGGGGGCTTCTTCTCGCGAGCCCTGGCCCGAGGCGGCTCATCCCTTCTTCTGCCTGGAGCACTTCACGTGACGACAGATACCGGTTCAACGCGCGTCCCCGCGCACAACGACGTCATCGACCCCGCGGGCATGCGGGTCATCTGGCTGCTTCTCATCGCGGCGTTCGTCGCGATCCTCAACGAGACCACGATGGGCATCGCGATCCCCGTGCTCAACGAGACCCTCGGCATCCCCGAGGAGCAGGGTCAATGGTTCACGAG
>Ga0302349_1002430_pt1 | contig 11914 bp, 7 predicted proteins | sample PhyAR1_FD_202176 | JGI IMG/M metagenome (GOLD analysis project Ga0302349, IMG submission 202176) | Leaf surface microbial communities from alfalfa plants in UC Gill Tract Community Farm, Albany, California, United States - DLSL A.R1... | ecosystem: Host-associated > Plants > Phyllosphere >...
AGTCCATCGCGCACGGCTCGCTGCACGACCAGTTCATCCTGGATCCGATCCAGGGCGGGGCCGGCACCAGCACCAACATGAACGCCAACGAGGTCATCGCCAACCTGGCGCTGGAAATCCTGGGCCACCAAAAGGGCGAGTACCAGTACCTGCACCCGAACGACCACGTGAACCTGTCGCAGTCCACCAACGACGCGTACCCGACCGCGGTCAACATCGCCACCCACTTCGCGACCCAGCCGCTGCTGTCAGCCATCGAGGTGCTCCAGGGTTCCTGCAATGCCAAGGCCGCTGAATTCCGCACCGTGGTGAAGATGGGCCGCACCCAGCTGCAGGACGCCGTGCCGATGACCGTGGGCCAGGAGTTCCGCGGCTGGGCCGTGACCCTGGGCGAGGACCGCGCCCGCTTGGCCGAGTCGCTGTCGCTGGTCACCGAGATCAACCTCGGCGCCACCGCCATCGGCACCGGCCTGAATGCCCCGGCCGGCTACGCCGAAGCCGCCTGCCGCCACCTGCGCGAGCTGACCGGGCTGCCGCTGACCACCAGCCCGGATCTGATCGAAGCCACCAGTGATGTGGGCGCCTTCGTGCACCTCTCCGGCGTGCTCAAGCGCGTGGCCCTGAAGATCTCGAAGATCTGCAACGACTTGCGCCTGCTCTCCTCCGGTCCGCGGGCGGGGCTGAACGACATCCAGCTGCCTGCCGTGCAGTCCGGTTCCTCGATCATGCCTGGCAAGGTCAACCCGGTGATCCCGGAAGTTGTCAACCAGATCGCCTACCAGGTGGTCGGCCACGATTTGACCGTCACCATGGCGGCCGAAGGCGGCCAGCTGCAGCTGAACGCCTTCGAGCCGGTGATCGCCCACTCCATCGGCCTGTCCCTGAAGCACCTGACCAATGGCTGCTTGACCCTGGCCGAAAAGTGCATCGACGGCATCACCGTTGATGAGCAAGCGCTGCGCCGCGAGGTGGAGAACTCCATCGGCTTGGTGACCGCGCTGAACCCGCGCTTGGGCTACTCCGCTTCCACCTCGGTGGCCCTCGAAGCGCTGCACACCGGACGCGGCGTGGCCGAGCTGGTGCTCGAACGCGGCCTGCTCTCCGCCGATGACCTCAATGAGCTGCTCTCCCCCGAGCGCCTCGCCAACCTCTCCGACTAAAACAAGGATCCCGATGGACAATTCCACCCCGCACGCCACTGCGGCGCACGTGCCTGACGCCGCGCTGACCGTCGGCGACAACGATTACCACAAGGGCCTTTCCTCACGGCAGATGCAGATGATCGCCATTGGCGGCGCCATCGGCACCGGCCTGTTCATGGGCGCCGGCGGCCGACTGGCCGACGCCGGCCCCGGCATTGTCATCAGCTACGCAGTCTGCGGCTTCTTCGCCTTCCTGATCCTGCGTGCGCTGGGCGAACTGGTCATGCACCGCCCTTCCACCGGCTCCTTCGTCTCCTACGCTCGCGAGTTCTACGGCGAGAAGGCCGCTTTCGCCACCGGTTGGCTGTACTGGCTGAACTGGGTGATGACCGCCATCGTGGACATCACCGCGGTGGCCCTGTACATGGGCTTCTTCGGCAAGTACGTCGCCTGGATCGGTTCGGTGCCACAGTGGGTCTGGGCGCTGCTGGCCCTGGCCGTAGTGCTGACCATGAACCTGATCTCGGTCAAGGCCTTTGGCGAGATGGAATTCTGGTTCGCACTGATCAAGGTAATCGCACTGGTCGCCTTCCTGATTATCGGCTGCTACTTTGTCATCTTCGGCACCCCGGTAGAAGGCCACGACGTGGGCTTCTCGCTAATCACCGATAACGGCGGGCTATTGCCCAACGGCTTCATGCCGGTGCTGGTACTCATGCAGGGCGTGGTCTTCTCCTACGCTTCCATCGAGCTGATCGGCACCGCTGCAGGCGAAGCCAAGAACCCTGAAAAGGTCATGCCCAAGGCCATCAACACCGTGATTATCCGCATTGCCGTGTTCTATGTCGGCTCCTTGGTCCTGCTTTCTCTGCTGCTGCCATACACCGCCTACAGCTCCGGTGAATCGCCCTTCGTGACCTTCTTCGGTTCCATTGGTATCAAGGGCATGGACGTGATCATGAACCTGGTGGTTCTCACCGCCGCGCTGTCGTCGCTGAATGCCGGCCTGTATTCCACCGGCCGCATCATGCGCTCAATGTCGCTGAACGGCTCGGCTCCGAAGTTTGCTGGCCGGATGAACAAGGCCGGTGTGCCTTACGGCGGCATCGTGATCACCGCTGTGGTGGCCGTGCTCGGTGTTGTCCTGAACGCCATCGTTCCCGCTGCAGCATTCGAGATCGTGCTGAACTTTGCCGCCATCGGCATCATCGCTTCGTGGGCCATGATCGTGCTGTGCCAGATGGCCTTGGTGAAGTCGGCCAAGCGAGGCGAGCAGGATCGACCGAGCTTCCGCATGCCTCTGGCGCCGATTTCCGGTTGGGTCACCTTGGCCTTCCTGATCATGGTGTTGATCATGATGGCCTTCGACAACCCGGTAGGCACCTGGACCATCGCCTCGCTGGTCATCATCATTCCGATGATCATTGGCGGCTGGTACCTGTGCCGCGGCCGCATCAATGAGCTGGCTCAGGCTCGCATGAATGCCAAGGCGTCGGTCGAGTAGTACTCGCCAAATCCTTGAACCGGTCCGGAAGCAGTTCATTGAACTGCTTCCGGACCGGTTTTTCTGCTTGCCGGCAGGCCCTGGCTAGCCGGCCGCCGGCCCAACGCTGAGCAGGATACCGCGAACCAGTGTGTACTGCTGGCTCTCCAGGAATTGCTGCGCCTGTTCCCGGGTCGGATCATCCCCAACCCCGAAAGCTTCCATGTAGTCGTCTTCAACCCACATCATCGGCGCCTGATCGCCAACGATGAAGTAATCCAGGTCAGGCTGTTCATTGCGCGTGTCCAAGACATTGTCATCGACCAGGGCAATATTGAAGCCAGTGTCCTTCTCGCCATCTTCCTGACTGGTGGATTCGTGGAACTCGGCGATCAAGCTGGCGGGATTGAAATCGAAGCCCGGTACCCCGGGATCGGCGAGTTCCTCGCGGTCGAGGATTTCGCGCTGGTAAAGGTTCGGGTCCCCATCCGGGGAAGTAGCGGTGGTCGGGATCAAGGTCAAGACGTGCTTGCCGGCCTCGTCCCTGATCTGCCACTCATCCCATTTGGTGCACTGTCCCTCGCAGTCATCGCCTTTGACGCTCCACTTTGCAGGAGTCATGAAGCGGATTCCGTGGACTTCCTGCTCGGAGTCCAGCTCGGCCAAGGTTGCGCCCGATGGCGATGCTGAAGATGAGCCTGCCGAGGCCGTAGCTGAATCTGCAGTGCTATCCGGGGTGGGGCTGCCCTCAGCAGTTTCCTGTGCAGCGCCGCTTTGCTCCAGCGAAGGATCGGCAGATTCGGGTGTTGAACAAGATGCAAGAAGCACTGCGCAGATCGATGTCAGCGACAGAGCAGCAATCCTGGCTTTGGTGCGATTCATCCTTCTTCTCCTGGTTTCGGTTGGAGGGCCGGGACACCGTTCCAGGCCGTTGCTTCCCGTCACTTCCATCATGCATGGCTTCGCCTGGTTTTCCGATCACCGGTAGGTCACACGTTGGTTGCAAGTTGCCTAGGCTGGCATGTAATTATCGGCCACCGGTAGTGCTGGGCTCCGATCAGTGGCAAGATGAGTGAGGTGGAACACTCTAAGCATTCATTTCATAAATTGGATTCGTACATTTCTATGCCCCGGCTCGGCGGCCTAGCTCTCTCCCCTGATGGAACGCGCCTGGTCACGACCATGAGCACGCTATCCGAGGATGAAACCAGCTACGACAGCGCCTTGTGGGCCATCGATCCCAAAGGCCAGGCCCCGGCACGCAGGCTCACCTTCGGAGAACAGGGCGAATCCCAGCCCCAGTTCACCGCCAGTGGCGATCTGCTTTTCGTGGCCAAGCGCTCCAGCAAGGACGATGCCAAGCCCGAAGGCTGGTTGCTCCCGTCCGAAGGCGGTGAAGCCCGCCCGGTCATCTCCCACCCGGCCGGCGTCCAGTCCCTGCAGGCCTGCGAGCAATCCCCGCAAACCATCGTCCTGCGCACCAGCGCTCATAGCCGCGTCAAGGACCTTGAAGCCGAAGAGAAACTGCGCACGGCCCGCAAAGACAAGAAGGTCTCGGCGATTTTGCACACCGGTTATCCGGTGCGCTACTGGGACCATGACCTCGGCCCAGCCACCCCGCACCTCTACACCGGCACACTTCCAGAGAATCAGGATTCTGCCCGTACCGAGCTCACGGATCTAACCCCGGGCATCGGCGCGAACCTCCAGGAGGCCGCCTTTGATGTGGCACCCAATGGCGAATTCCTGATCACCGAGTGGCAGGTGAACGAAGGACGGGCCTCCCTGGCCCCGGGCCTCATGCGCATCGACATGCACAGCGGCGCCCAGGATCTGCTCCTGGCCCCAGATGACACTTTTGAGTACACGCTGGGCAAGATCAGCCCAGATTCCAAAGAGCTGGTCTACGCTCGCTGGCACCGCTCAACAGCAGAGACTGCACCGGTCTTCGAACTGTGGCTGATGCACTTGGCCGATGGATCCACCCACCAGATTGCTGCCGGTTGGGACCGTTGGGTCAATGACATTCAATGGGTTCCCAATGGGCGTTCGCTGCTGCTGATCGCGGACGACAACGGGCACAGCCCGATCTTCCACCTGAGCCTGTACAACGACAAGATCACCCGTCTGACCGGCGAAGGCAGCTTCACGGACGTGGCCATCAGCCGTGACTCCCGCACCGCCTACGCGCTGTGTTCCAGCTACCTGTACCCTGCCGAGCCGGTGGCGGTGGACCTGACCCATGTCCACGAGCTTGAAGCCGGCGACTTCGCCGATCTGACCCAGCTGCTCTCCCCTGCGCCCCGCCCGCAGCTTCCTGGAACACTGGCCGAGGTCACCACCACCGCGGAAGACGGTTCCACGGTGCGCGCCTGGCTGGCGTTGCCAGAGTCTGCATCGGCGCAGAACAAGGCACCGCTGTTGCTGTGGATCCACGGCGGACCACTGGGTTCGTGGAATGCATGGAGCTGGCGCTGGAGCCCTTGGCTGTTGGTGGCCCAGGGCTACGCGGTGCTTCTGCCCGACCCTGCCCTGTCCACCGGCTACGGCCAGGAATTCATCCAGCGCGGCTGGGGACGCTGGGGCCAGGAACCATTCACGGACCTGATGGCCATCACCGATGCGGCCGAGGCCCGTGACGACATCGACGAAGCCCGCACGGCAGCGATGGGTGGTTCCTTTGGCGGCTACATGGCCAACTGGGTGGCCGGACATACCGACCGCTTTAAGGCCATCGTCACCCACGCAAGCTTGTGGGCACTGGAGGGCTTCGGCAAAACCACCGATGCAGCCTTCTACTGGACCCGCGAGATGAGCCCGGAAATGCGCGAGCTGAATTCTCCGCATCATTCGGTAGGCAATATTGTCACGCCGATGCTGGTGATCCACGGCGACAAGGATTACCGCGTGCCCATCGGCGAAGGACTGCGCTTGTGGTACGAGTTGCTGGCAGATTCCGGTTTGCCGCAAAAGGAAGACGGCAGCACCGAGCACCAGTTCCTGTACTTCCCGGATGAGAACCATTGGATCCTCTCCCCGCAGCACGCCAAGATCTGGTACGAAGTCGTGACCGAATTCCTGTCCCAGAAGGTCTTGGACAACGCGCCTGGCGAACTGCCTGAGCTCCTGGGCTAGCCACATCACGCACCGGCTGCCGGGGTAGCGCTTACTGCTGCCCCGGCAATACCACCGGCTGCGGCGCATCCCCGCCGGCCCCGCGGCTGGCCAGAACCAGGTCGCGGGCACGCTTGGCCACGTCCGCATCGCGTTCATCGAGCAAGGCGACCAGGCGTTGCAAATGATCAGCCCGTGCGGCATAACCCGAACCAAGACGCTCGGACAGGCTCATGGTGGACAGTTCCTCGGCTTCGCGCCAAGCCATCATCAGCGCGCGTTCGAAGAGACGCTGCCCCGCTTCATCAGCATGCCCCGACTCCGAGGCACCCAAAACAGCTACGGCGTTGATCTGCGAATCGTCCAGGCCCAGGGCCAAGCGCTCCAACCGCCGCCGTGCCTGTTCTAGCGAGCGCGAACCGCGGGAGAACCGGTTGAAGCGCGAGGTGGCACCCAACAGGTACTGAACCAGTTGGATCAGGTTGAGCACCGTGAAGAAGAACATGAACGTGAGGATCCAGAACAACAACGTCGCGTTGTAGTCAGGTTCTTCATATCCAGCGCGCTTGAGCACCGTCGCGAAGTCCTCGGCCGCATGGGCCACTTCCATCGACGGGTATCGGGATTCATAGATGCTTCCGTACTCCCAACCGCTAGTTGATCCCCACGAAGCAGTCCCGCTGATGACAGCACCTGATATCAGGCCGGGCATGATCCCCTTGCCTTCATCGGTGATCAGCAACGGAATAATTGTCAGGTTTTCGGGCAGTTCCTGGCTTACTGGATCCATCCGATCCTTGTATTCGTTCTTGATCCTCCAAATGGCCTGCCGCACGCTTTGAGGCGTTGACTCGCGATATTCCGAGCCTTCCCTGTTGCGCAGCTCCAGATAGGATTCCGCGTCGCGAACGGCTACCAGCAGGTGCTGTTCTACCTCGAAGTCTTCTTCCATGTACCGGCGGATCTCGGCCTCGTCAATCAAACCGGCCTTGTCATCGAATTCCAAGACCATGCCTTGGCCCGACCCATCGTAGGTTGCCTGCGGTTTTTTGGTCACCGAGTACACGATGATTCCCGCGGCAATGAGGCTGACGCATAGCAGCACCGCGAGCAAGCCAATGATTTTGGCCCGGCCAAGTTTCCCGGGTTCATCTTTGCCATGGGGCCGTGCCTGAGCCAGCTTGGCCAGCAGCCGCGCTGGCAGGGATTCCTGTTGTGCAGCATTCGGCTTCTGCTTCTGGTCGGCGCTGAGCGTATCGCCGAGAATTGAACGAGCCACGCTGTTGGCGACATGCAGCTGATGCAGGGCGCCGTGTTGCGAGACGGGTGCCAAGCCCAAGGTCGAGCGCAGCTGGTTATGCTCCGCGCCCACTTCCGGGATGGGCGGCCGCTTTCCATGGGGGTAGCGGCGCAGCTGCCGGATCAGCCGCTGGGCAATACCTGAAAGCTGTTCTTCGGCGGCAGACCACGCCTGCACCGCATCGATCTGCTCAATATCGCCCTGGGCGGCATCGAGAAGCGTACCCAAAGCCTCGCGAAGTGCTGCCAGATCCGCGCCGGCAACCATCTTGCCCGGTGCGCCTTCGAGGCGAATCAACAGCGCTGTCGCCGCATCGTTGATCGGACTGCTCAGCTTGTCAAAAGTGGAACCGGTACCGGCCAGGCGCGCATGCACCGATCCGGCACCCATGAGGCTGTCAGCCAAGCCAGTCAGCTTGCGCGTGGTGGCTTCAAAGGCCGCAAGATTCTCGCCGGTTTCCTTGCCCAGGCATTGCTCGCGGTCAAAGAGTGCACCGACCAATGGGTCCTCATTGCGGGCGGCATTCAGCGACAGCTTCTGCAGCTGCGTCCATGCTGAGGTGAAACCTTCGGGACGCCTCGAGGCCTCGGTGGCGGCATATGTGGCCTCCAATGCTTCCAAGTCCAATACCACGCGGGCCAGCTTGCGCTGGGCTACCGCCAGGCGACGGTGCCTCGATTCCCAACGGGAACGGAAGCGCAACGCAGGAACAAGAAACGCCGCCGTGAGCATGGCACTAAGTCCGACCACGGAGAACCAGAAAATGACCGAGCTCGTCGCCGATCTATCCAGCACCACCGACGCGGTATGCGCGGCGGCGACCACTGCCTTGGATCCATGGCCAACGGAAACATTCTTGGTGAAGGCCTTCTCGATGTCGTAGCTCAAGTCGGTATGCGCATCATCGCTGCCAGCAAGATTCCAGGCCAGCGCTACTCCGCTAAAGCGTTCCTCGACATCCGTATCCTTGGTTTCAAGGTTATCCAGCTTGGAAGAGATGATGATCTGGTTATCTGGAATCTCGCCGCGCAGCTTTTCGTCACCGGTCAGCCAACGGTCCACCAGGATCAGGGTCAGCGGTTGCGAAGAACGCACTGGGTGCGCAGCCAGTTCCGCGTCGACGTGTTCCTGGGTGATATTGAAATCTTGTTTTCCCTTGATCTGGACGGTGACTTCATAGGGCAGCGGCACGCTGGCGGCGTGCACTGCGAACCCGGCGCGAACCCCCAGCAAGGTGGTCACCAGAGCAAGAAAAATCGCTGCAAAAGCCGTCCAATGATAGGGACGGCGCAAGCGTCGGCCCATCGAATCGTGCATCAATCGTGCGGCCATCAGTGCTTCCCGCCATCCTGCCAGGAGGTCCTGAGCACCGAAATCGGATCGTTGGTTTTGGCTGCCGAGCTGGGCAGGAAGGAGCGCATCTGCTCAACCAGCTTTGCCTCGGCCTTCACCTGGGCTGCTTCTGCTTGAGCCAAGGCACCATCCATCAATGAATCCAGTTCGTCGCGCAACGCCCACAGGTCGTCCAGCAATTCGGCGGCCTGCTGCACGGTGGGCTTGGACTTTGCTCGTTCGTGGAACTGGTCGAGTGCATCGGTGTGGGTGACAATTGCCGTGCGAAGCTGCGGGGCAATATCCAACTGGGCGGCCCCGTCGCCATCGAGGAACCGCACCAACAGCTCCAGCCCGCCTCGGTGCTGTTCAATGATCTGGTTCCACGACTTCACAGAGCTGCTGGCCGGTCCCTGCAGGCTGCGAGCTAGCTCAACTGCCCGGCGCAACAGGGAAAGGTGTTCGGACTGCTGCTCAAGTTGCTGTGCCTGGGCTTCAGAAATTCCAGCACCAGCGCTGGCGTCGACGAGGCTGGTTGTTGGTGAACCATTGCTGGCAAGGGCCTGCTCTCGCTGCACCTGGATTTCGTGCAAAGTCAGGGCGCTGCGATTTCCTGCCTGCACGTCAAAACGCGTGGCCGGAATGCGCCGAAGCGCATTAAGATCCTGCTGAATAGAGGATTCCCAGTGTTCGGCCTGCTTGGTTCGCTTTCGGGCAGCCGCTTGCAGCAAATTGCGGCGCTTCTTGCGCAACCCGAAGAACACGAGAACGGCAACAATGAGAGCCAGCACTCCGAAGACGATCGACAAGGCGATCTTCTGATCCAGCGGGGCACGAAGGTTTTCAGTGGTAGACATCGCGACAGCGCTGATTCCATCGGTGTAGTCGCCAGCTTCAAAGTCCGCCTTGCCAGCTTCCAGGATCTTGTCTTGGCTGCCTGGTTCGGTTTCCCTGACGTTGCGCCCGGGATCAACAAAAACCTCGACTTCCCCATCGGCCGATTCCGGAAGCATCACGCCCACCGCAATCCAGCCCTCGCCCACGTAGCCTTTGGTTTTTCCGTTCTCCAGCCAGTCATCGCTGAGCGCGTCGCTGTCCCCGAACATCAGCATGCCACGGACGAGTTGGCTCGCGCCTTTGAGATTATTGGGCTTTTTATCTACACCGAGAAGAATCTTGGCGTTTTGCCCATCCACTGCCTCACGGACTGCGTCCATGATTTTTTGTGAATCGATGTCATCGATCGCTGCATCCGTCACGGCCAGGTAGAACTTGCCTTCTTGGGAAGTGACCGAGGGGATCAAGATGGTGTCTTTGTCGTCTGACTCGCTGCTTGGCGACGACGACGGGTATACCGGTTCAGAAGAATCAGTGGAAGCTGCCCAGACGGCGCCCTGCACCGGAGCACTGACCGCGCCAATGCCCAGGGTGCCCGCCATGGCCACCGCACTGGCCAGCAAAACAGTGTAGCGAAGTGGTCGTCCACGGCTGAAGCGAGTCATGAAATCTACTGTATCAACAGTGCGTTGACTAACTATTGCGGTTCGCCGCGGGGTACTCCTAGGTTTGCAACTCAGTCCAGTTGCGCCCGGCCCTGCCTAATTTATCGGGGTTCGAAACTTGCATGATGCGCTGGATGGATCCCGAGACAACATCAATGACCAACACGTCTTCCCTGCCCTCCATGGCGAACAGCAAAGCCGGCTCGCCATTGATGTGGCCGGTGCAGATACGGCGCCCAGGGTTCTTTCGATCCACCCCAATCATGAATCGAGCGATCTTTTGCGCGCCATAGACCGGATTAAGCGCGGCACGCACCTTCCCGCCGCCGTCGGAGTAGAGCACCGCGTCCTGGGCCAGCAACCTGACCAGCCCGTTGATGTCGGCACGATGGATGGCTTGTACGATCTCGGTCAGCAGCGACGCGACACGGGAGACTTCAAGTTGCGGGGCTTGGGCTTGGCCGAGCTTCTTGGCGGCGCGGCTGAGCAATTGCCTCACTGCTGCCGGCGAGGTTTCCAAGACCGGGGCGATTTCGGCAGCGGTATATCCCAGGGCATGGTGAAGCACGTAGGCAGCCCGGGACTGGGCTGAGAGCTCCTCGAGCAGAAACAGGACGCCGAGCCGCAGCATCGAATCGTTGATCGCGGCCTCTTCGGGCAGCGCATTCTGGTCGATCGGCTCGGGAAGCCAGGAGCCGACATACTCGGTGCGCTGATGCTGGGCCGAGCGCAGCACATCAATGGATCGGCGGGTCGTCAGCGTGGTGAGGAACCCTGGCCAGTTCTCCACTGCGGCGACCTGATGGGGCTCAAGCTTGAAAACCTGTTCACCGACTGCGGCAACCACGTCTTCTGCTTGAGCCCACACGCCGAGCATGTTGTAGGCCAGCATCGTCAGCCGGGGCTTGGCCTCTTGCCATTGCTCCAGCGCCATGCGGGCTTCGCGTTGTTCCACGCGCCCGATCGTATCAGCAGGTCCTGCCATTAACCGCGTACTGGTGGTTCGAGCTGAGTGGTGATGGCTATGCGGTTCCAAACGTTGATCGTGGCAATGGCCAAGATCAGGTTTCCGATTTCTTCTTCGCTGAATTCTTCGGCCGCGTCGTTGAATACCTCGTCGCTCACACCGTGCATTGCATCCAGTCGAGTAACCTCATCGGTCAATCGCAGGGCAGCACGCTCTGCGTCGCTGAATAGTGGCGAATCGTTGTACGCGGCCACGGCGAAGAGCTTGGCTGCAGGGATGCCCATGTTCATCGCATCATGCGAGTGCATGTCCGTGCAGAAAGAACAGCCGTTGAGGATTGATGCACGGAGCTTGACCAGTTCATAGAGTTCCTTGGGCACCGCGGAACTGGCATAGGATTCCAGTCCCAAGACAGCTGCGTAGCCCTTCTTGTGGGTCTTGCTCAAGTTCATGCGCATGGCATTGCTCCCGTTCTTTCGGCGTTCACGGCAATTTTTATGCCCTCAATAGATACGTCGTTTCAGGAGCTTTAACTGTGACACCCCCGGGGAAAAACTTTTCAAAGTTTTTCCCCGGGGGTGTCAGTGCGGTTTGCTAGTCGAGCAGCATTGCCGGTTCCTGCAGGATGGAAGCAACGTCAGCCATGAAGCGGGCCGAAAGGTCGCCATCGACTACGCGGTGGTCGAAAGACCCGCCCAGCGTGGTGATCCAGCGTGGAACCACCTCGCCGTCTACAACCCATGGCTTTTGGCGGATGGTGCCGAACGCAACGATGGCCACCTCGCCTGGGTTGATGATCGGGGTTCCGGTATCAATGCCCAGCGCGCCGATGTTGGTGATGCTCAGCGAGCCGTCGCGCATATCCTCCGGACGAGTCTTGCCAGCACGGGCTGTGGTGGCCAACTCGTTCAGGGCAACGGCCAGTTCCTTCATGTTCAGGTTCTGGGCATCCTTGATATTCGGGACCAGCAGGCCACGCGGGGTGGCCGCGGCGATGCCTAGGTTCATGAATCGCTTCTGGTGGATTTCGGCGCCGTTTGGCGTTTCCACCCAGCTGGCGTTCACCGATGGGTT
>Ga0302349_1002437_pt1 | contig 11873 bp, 12 predicted proteins | sample PhyAR1_FD_202176 | JGI IMG/M metagenome (GOLD analysis project Ga0302349, IMG submission 202176) | Leaf surface microbial communities from alfalfa plants in UC Gill Tract Community Farm, Albany, California, United States - DLSL A.R1... | ecosystem: Host-associated > Plants > Phyllosphere >...
CCCCGATCGTCGTCACCGCCGCGGTCGCGTCGACCAGCTGCGCGCCGGCAGGGAGGTCGGCGCGCAGATGGGCGAGGTCGCGACCCCCATCGGCCGCCCCGGTGATGACGCGGAACTCCTGCGGGCTGCGGCGCACCACCGTGAGATCGGTGCGGAAGCCGCCGGCGGGCGTCAGCATCGGGGTATAGACGACGCGGCCGGGCGGCACGTCGATGCGCGCCACGGCCAGGCGCTCGAGGTGCGCGAGGGCGGCCGGGCCGTGCAGGTCCAGGATGGTGAAGGCGCCCAGGTCGATCATGGCCACGCCCTCGCGCATGGCCAGGTGCTCGGCCTCGATGATCGGGGACCACCAGCGTCCGTCCCATTCGTGGCGGCGCTCGGGGATGCGGTCGCCGAACCGCTCCAGCAGCGACTCGTTGGTCGCGTACCACTGGGGCCGCTCCCATCCGGCCGTCTCGAAGCACACGGCCCCCAGCGCCTGGGTGCGCGGATGCGCGGGGCTCATGCGCAGCGGCCGGTCCGTCGCCCATTGCTCGCGGGGATGGCTGATCCCGTAGACCTTCGGGAAGCCCTCCGCCGCGCGGGCCCGCACATGATGCTCGGTGCGCTCGTGCGCGGCGAAGCGCGCCACGTCCGAGCCGTGCGGGTCGATCTCGCTGGCGCCGGAGGTCATGAGCTCGGCGAGCATGCGCGCGGCCCCGGCGGCCTCCTTGATCCAGACGGCCGATGCCGTCCACAGGCCCCGCACCTCCGGCAGCTCGCCGATCAGCGCGCCGCCGTCGGGCGTGAGCGAGAGCAGGCCGTTGATGGCGCTGCGGCGCTCCGGCTCGGGGTCGGTGAGCAGGGAGGGGAACATCTCCCGGGCATGGCGCATCTGCTCGGTGAAGTCCGCCTCGGTGAACGGGAAGCTCGTGGGGGAGGCCTGGCCGGGGGCTCCGACCGCCGGGATCTCCGCGGGCCGATGCAGCAGCGGCCGGTGCGCATAGGAGCCGATCTCGAGATCCGCGCCGCGCTGGCGCTCGTACATCCGGCAGTCCATGTCCCGCAGCAGCGGCATGGCGATCCACGCGCCGGTGCGGGCGAGCTCGGGGATGGGCCCGACGTCGATCATCTGATGGACCGCCGGGGTGAGGGGGATCGAGGCGCCGGCGAGCGCGGCCACCTGCGGGCTCCACACCCCGCAGGCGATCACCACGGCCTCGGTCTCGATGCGGCCGTGGTCGGTGACGACCGCGCGGACCCGGCCCTCCTCCACGACCAGGTCGCGGACCTCCGTGTCCGGGCACACCGTCAGCGCCTCGAGCTCCTGGGCCCCCTGCCGGAACAGGCGGCCGGCCTCGATCGGGTCCACCACCGAGCCCGTGGGGGTGTGGAAGCCGCCGATCAGCAGGTCCGAGGCGCAGTACGGGACGAGCTCCTGGATCTCGGCGGGGGAGACGAGATGCGCCTCCACGCCCCAGGAGCGGGCCGAGGACATCCGTCGGGTGAGCTCCTGCATGCGCTCGGCGCTGCGCGCGACCTCGATGCCGCCGCAGCGGATCACCACGCCGAGCTCCTCGTACTGGCGCAGGGAGTCGACGGTGAGGTCGGTGACCTCCTTGGAGTGGTCCACGGGGAACACGAAGTTCGAGGCGTGCCCGGTGGAGCCGCCCGGATCGGGCAGCGGCCCCTTGTCGATCTGGACGATGCCGCGCCATCCGAGCCGGGCGAGGTGGAAGGCGGCGGCGTTGCCGACGATCCCCGCTCCGATGACGACGACGTCCGCGCTGGTGGGCGTGCTGGCCATGGCGACCTCCCGACGTGTCGGGTCATGCCTGGCGGCGGGTGCGGTGCAGGCCGTGGCGTCAGGATGCCCGTGCTGTCTGTTCTCTCCGCTGGTGGGCCGATGGTAGTCGAGAGCGCAGGCCGCCGGTAGGGGGCGCAGCGTGCGGATCGGGGAGAGGGGACGCCGGGGTGGACACCAGGAATGTGAGTCACTAACGTTCTGCTCATGGGGAGATGGGAGAGCACGCATGCACGACTGCTCGCGGCCGCTGCCGAGCTGTTCGACCGGCAGGGCTATGCCGCCACGACCACCGCGCAGATCGCCGCCGCGGCGCAGGTCAGCGAGATGACGCTGTTCCGCCACGTGCCCTCCAAGGAGGCCCTGCTGCTCGAGGACCGCGCCGATCCGACGATCGCGACGGCCGTGCGCGAGCGTCCCGCGACCGAGTCCGCGCTGCGCGCCGCCGTCGCCGGGGTCGCCGAGGCCTGGGGGCGTCTTCCCGCGACGGAGGTCGCCGCCCTGCGCCGGCGCCTCGGGATCATCGTGGCGGAGCCGTCTCTGCGCGGCGCCGTTGAGCGCAACAGCCGCGAGAGCGCGCGGGCGATCGCGGAGGCGCTGGTCGCCCGCGGCACGGAGCGGCTCGCGGCACGGGTCGTCGCGGCGGCCGTCATCGCCGGGCTCTCCGAGGCGCTCCTGGCCTGGGCCGCCGCCCCGGAGGAGAGCATCGAGGAGTACCTCGGCGCCGCCCTCGCCGCGCTCGCCGGGGAGGGGCCGTGCTGACGCTGCGCGGCGTCGCGCGCCGGTATCGCGGCGGCGCCGGCGTGCGGGACCTCGACCTCACGGTCCGGGAGGGCTCCGTCCACGCCCTGCTGGGGATGAACGGGGCGGGCAAGACGACGCTGCTGCGCCTGGCCCTCGGCATGCTGCGCCCGGACGCGGGGCGCGTCGAGATCCTGGGCCACGACATCGCCGCCGCGCCCGCGGCGGCCCTGCGGGAGGTCGGCCAGATGGTCGGACGGCCCTTCGCCTACCCCGAGCTCACCGTCCGCGAGAACCTGCGGATCGCCGCCCGGCTGCGGGGCTGCGAGGCCCGGGCCGCCGAGGCCGCCCTGGAGCTGTGGGGCCTCGAGGCCGTGGCGGGGACCCGGTTCCGCCGGCTCTCCTCGGGGACCGCGCAGCGGGTCGGTCTCGCGAGCGCGCTGCAGCATCGGCCCCGGCTCATCGTGCTCGACGAGCCGAGCCTGGCCCTGGACCCCTCCTCCATGATCGTGCTGCGCACCCACCTGCGCCGGCGGGCCGATGAGGGGGCCGCGGTCCTCGTCTCCAGCCACCACCTCGACGAGGTCGCCCGGATCGCCGGGGGGATCGACGTGATGAACGCCGGCCGCCTGATCGGGCAGCTGGATCCCCGCGCCCCCGATCTCGAGCGGGCGCTGTTCGCCCGCATCCTCGAGGACGACCGGACGCGCGCGGAGCGCCCCCGATGAGGGCGGCGCTGGCCCTGGCCGGCCGCACGCTCCTGCGCTCGAGCGTGGGCCTCGTCGCCACGCTCGCGATCGTGCTCGGCCAGGCCGTGCTGCTGGCGGGGATGGCGCTCGCCCTGCGGCGCGGGGACCCGGCGCTCGAGGCCAAGCTCGGCCCCGCCGCGAGCCAGGACTGGGACGGTCTGCTGTCCTCCGCCGCGCAGATCACCACTGCCGGCGGCATGCTCGGCGTGAGCGTCGTGCTGACCTGGATCGTCGCGCGCGAGTTCGTGGACGGCACCGCCGACGGCCTGTTCGCCCTGCCCGTGGCGCGCGGGACGATCGCGATCGCGAAGGTCCTCGTGATGATCGCCTGGGGCGCCGCGCTCAGCCTGGCGCTGGTCGCCTCGATCGCGGTGCTCGGCCTGCTGCTCGGGTACGGCCCGCCCGACGCCGGGGTCCTCGCGGGCCTGGCGCGGCAGCTCCTGCTGGGCGTGCTGCTCGTCCCGACGGCGATGCCCGTCGCCGTGCTCGCCACCTGGCGCCGCTCGATCCTCGCCGGGACCGCCGGCGGCATCGCCCTGGTCGTCCTCGCGCAGGTGGGGGTGCTCGCCGGCGCCGGCCGATGGCTGCCGCCGTGCATCCCGGCGCTGTGGGCGCTGGGCGTCGAGGGGGTCGGGGCCGGGTCGCTGCTCCTCGTGCCGGTGTGGGCGGCGGCCTGGGCCGGGCTGCTGCACCGCCAGTGGCAGCGCCTGCAGCAGGATCGCTGATCCGGGCGATCCGGCCCTGCCGGTGCGGCCGGGTGTTCCGGCAGGCTCCCCGAGGTGCGAGGATTCCGCTCATGATCGATGAGGGGGATGTCGAGGACGCCGCCCGCGCGGCCGATGACGCCGCGCGGCGCGCCGCCGAGAGCACCTGGTTCGAGCGCGCCTCCCGCGCCGGGTTCGTGGCCAACGGGGCCGTGCACGCCCTCCTGGGCGGACTGGCCATCGGGCTCGCGCTCGGGCGCGGCGGGGAGGCCGACCAGTCGGGTGCGGTGCAGATCCTCGCCCGCCAGCCCTTCGGCCTCGCCCTGATCTGGATGTGCCTGATCGGCTGCGTCCTGCTGGCCCTGTGGAACCTCGCGAACGCCTTCTTCGGCCGGGCCCCGCTGCGCGGCTCCGGCAGCACGGATCCGCGGACCTCGCGCGGGCGCCACCGGTGGAAGGAGCTGCTCATCGCGCTCGGCCGCGCCGTCGCCTACGCCGCGGTCGCGAGCGTGTTCGTCCCGGTCGTGCTGGGCGGCGGCGGCGACTCCGACCGTCGCTCCGCGCTCCTGTCCACGACCATCGCCTCGGCCCCCGGCGGCCTCGTCATCCTGGTGGTCATCGGCCTCGTGATCGTCGGGTTCGGGGTGGGCTTCTGCGTCCAGGGCGTCCGCCGCAGCTGGGCGCGCCGTCTGCGCACGCCCCGTGCGCGCCCGCTGGCCGTGGTGCTCACCGTCAGCGGCGTCGCCGGCTACCTCGGCAAGGGCGTGACGCTGCTGGCCGTGGGGGTGCTGGTGATCGTCTCCGCGCTGTCGGGGGACCCGGAGAGGTCCACCGGGGTCGACGGTGCCCTGCGGGCGATGCGCGACCAGCCGTTCGGGCCGGCGCTGCTGCTCGCCGTGGGCATCGGCCTCCTGCTGCACGGGGTCTTCCTGGCGCTGCGCTCGCGCTACGACCGGATGGAATGAGGTCCGGGCGGCCGCGCGGGAGGATTCATCGGCCGGCCGGATCGTCCTCCAGACGTCCCAGCAGATCCACCGCGGCGCGCGCGTACTCGCCGATCCAGCGGTCGTGGATGCGCTTGATGGGCAGCGGTGCGAGCGTGAGGTGGCGCTCCCGACCGACCCGCCGCCCCTCGACCAGCCGCGCCCGCTCCAGGACCCGCAGGTGCTGGAGCACCGTGGTGCGATCCAGCTCCGGCAGCAGCGAGCACAGCTCCCCGGTGGTGCGGGGAGCGGCCTTCAGGGCGTCGAGCATGCGGCGCCGGGTCGCGGAGGCGAGCGCCTTGAAGACCGCGTCGTCGTCCTCGGGGATCTCGGGGGACCCCTTGTGGTCGGCCGCAGTCATGTTGTAAAAATATCACATGAACGCGCAGCAGCCCGCCGCAGATCCGTCCCCCTCCGCCGACCGGCCTGCCGAGGCCCCGCAGGCTCCCCGGGACGACCGAGCCCCGCTGGAGGAGCTCGGCTTCACCGTCTCCGGGCGCATCGCCCGCCCGGTCGCCGAGGTCTACGAGGCCGTGGCGGACCCGGAGCAGCTCTCGCGGTACTTCACCACCGGCGGCGCTCGCGGCCGTCTGGCGGCGGGAGCGGATGTCACCTGGGACTTCGCCGACTTCCCCGGCCGCTTCCCGGTGACCGTCGTGGAAGCGGTGCCTCCGCGCCGGATCGTCATCGCCTGGGAGGGCTCGGATCTGGCGGGGGACGCCACGACCACCCGCACGGTCTTCACCTTCGAGCCGCTCGACGACGGGGCCCGCACCCTCGTGACCATCGCCGAATCCGCCTGGCGCACCACCGTCGGCGGGGCGAAGAACGCCTTCGGGAACTGCGAGGGCTGGACCGGGATGCTCGCCGCGATGAAGGTGTGGCTCGAGCACGGCATCACCCTGCGCGAGGGCTTCTACCGCTGAGCGTTCCCCGGGTCCCCGCTCAGGGGACGATCGCCCCGCCGGAGACGGCGACGTCCACCCCGGGGGCGATCCAGTACTCCTGCTGGCCGTGGTTGTGGTCGAGGGGGCTCACGGTCCCGTGCAGCACCAGGGAGTAGTCCCCGTCCGGCAACGGCTCGCCCAGCGCGATCCCCGGCCCCGGGCAGGCGCCGAGGGCGACCTCGACCGCGCCGGACTGCTCGCCGCCGCGGGGGCGCCCCTCATCGGTCACGGTCACACCGGTCACCAGGCCGGCCACCGTGCCCTCCGCTCCCAGCACCACGCCGCGCGCCCCGCCCGGCCCCGCCGAGTGGTCCCCGTGCCCCGAGTCCAGCTGCACCGTCACCGTCAGCGGCAGCGTCATCCCGGACGGCTGCGCCTCCTGCGACCGCTCGACGGCGGCCTCGAAGGAGACGTCCCCGGTCGGGGCATCCTCCGTCGTCCCGCAGGCCTCGGCCGCACGCGCCAGGACCTCGGGCGGGACGGTCCGCAGGGTCGGCTCCGGAGCGTCGGGCCGCAGCAGGCCGCCGACGACCCCGCAGCCGCTCAGGGCCAGCAGGAGGCTCGCCGCCAGCACGGGGAGGGCGGCGCGGCGCTGCCGGGTGATCGCGAGCATGCAGGGAGGCTAGCACCGGCGCGCCCCCACGCAGCCGTCCCGCCCCTCCGCGGCAGGATCAGCGGGGCCCGGCCGTCCCGGCGGCCCGCACCGGACCGCGCGGGTCGCCGGAGGCGCTGCCGACCGCCCCCGGCGTCCGGGGCCATCTCCACGCGGAGCGCAGGATGACGGCCAGGAGCAGCATCTCGAGCCCGATGGAGAGGCCGTAGAAGGCGGCCCACTCCCAGGTCTCGCCGACCGCGTTGAACGCCGTGATCGGGAGGTACAGCGATGCCACGACGAGGTTCGTCGCGCGGTTCGCCCGTGGAGGCAGGGTCATGGAGAGCATCACCATCAGCGCCGGGATCGCGATCAGCGCGAGGAACACGGTCAGCAGCCCGGGGCTGATCCGGAACGCGAAGACGACGCCGTCCTGGAGGCCGTCGAGGGTGCCGGGCTTGTAGAGGTGGAAGTAGTCGACGTAGACGTACAGGACCATGAAGCTGGTCCAGGCGGCGGCGAGCCGGGCCTGCACCGGGATCGGCGGGTTCTCGAACGGGGCCGGGGGTCTCGTGGAGGGGGTCATCGGTTCGTCCTTCAGGAGGAGGGGCCGCGGGGCGCGGGTGGGGGACTCCTGGCCCCGGCTGCCGCCCCCTGCGGCGTACGCTGTACGCGTACGGTGTACTCTGCGCGTACGCTGTACTCTTGTCAAGAGGTCCGAACGAGGAGGGTCATGTCTGCGCAGGAGCAGCGCGCGGCCGCCCCCGGCGCGGGGTTGAGCACCCGGCGCGTGGTGGACGAGGCGATCCGGCTCGCGGACCGCGAGGGCGTCGAGGGGCTGAGCATGCGCCGGCTCGCGGGATCGCTCGATGCCGGGGCGATGTCGCTCTATCGCTACGTGGCGAACAAGGGCGAGCTGCTGGACGCCATGATCGACGTCGTGTTCTCCGAGATCGACCTCCCGCCCCTCGATGCCGACTGGCGGTCGGCCATGCGCCGGGAGGCCATGTCCGCTCGTGCGGCGCTCGCCCGTCATCCCTGGGCGATCAGCCTGATGGAATCGCGGACCGCCCCGGGGCCCGCGAACCTCCGCCACCGCGAGGCGGTCACCGCCTGCCTCCGCCGGGCCGGCTTCTCGGTCCGGACGGCGACGCATGCCGACTGGCTGCTCAGCAGCTACGTGTACGGCTTCGCGATGCAGGAGGCCAGCCTCCCGTTCGACTCCGCGGACGAGCTCGCGGACATGGCCGAGGACGTCTACCTGCCCCAGCTGTCCCCTGAGGAGTTCCCGTACCTCCACGAGTCCGCCTCGGAGCTCGTCGCCGCCGGCTACGACCCGGCCGAGGAGTTCCTCGTCGGCCTCGACCTCGTCCTCGACGCCCTCGAGACCCTGAGGACCTCCGCCTAGGGCGACCACGCCTGGGTGCGTCGGGGGCCGCCGCCGGGCTCGGCATCCTGCCCCTCGGCTCGGTGCCGCGGCATCCGGAGCACGGAAAAGGGCCAGGCGAGAACTCCGACCGCGGGAGTTCTCGCCTGACCCGAATGGGGTGATCGACGGGATTTGAACCCGCGACCGCCTGGACCACAACCAGGAGCTCTACCAACTGAGCTACGACCACCATGTGCGGAGCACGCCCCGCAACGAGGTACCAATATACCGGCTCACCGGGGCGGTTCCCACCGGAACGGGCCGTGAGGGATGTGAGACGCGTTGCATCGGGGCCGGCGCGCGCCGACCGGGCGATCGACGGGATCCGGCCCCGCGACGTTGCACCGCGGCGCGGGCCGGGCGGAGACTGGGGCCATGATCGTCGCCTTCTCCGTCCAGCCCACCGGTGAGCCCTCCGACCCGAGCCTCGTGCGCGAGCTCGCCCCGGGCTCCGACTCCGCGAGCGTCCACGACGCCGTCGCCGCCGCGGTCCGCGTCGTGCGGGACTCGGGCCTGCCCCACCGCACCAGCTCCATGTTCACCGAGATCGAGGGCGACTGGGACGCGGTGATGGAGGTCGTCCGCCGCGCCACCGCCGAGGCCGGGCGCTACGGATCGCGCGTCTCCCTCGTGCTGAAGGCCGACATCCGCCCGGGCCACGAGGGCGAGCTCGACGGCAAGATCCGTCGGCTGGACGCGGCGCTCGAGGCCACGGACGGCTGAGCCGCGGCTGGCCGGTTCGGACGTGCCGGACATGCACGAGCACTGGATGCGCCTGTGCGAGCTGCTGGAGGACGATCCGGAGGTCGCCCCCGCCGTCCGGCGCGCCCTGGAGGGCTCCGCGGGAGCAGACCCCTGGGAGGCCCTCATCGACGCCCTCGACGAGGCCGATGCCCTCGCCTACGTCCAGCGGGAGGACACCGGCTGCGAGCTGTCCGAGGCCCTGGCCCGCCTGCCCGGCGCCAAGCGCTGCGGGGCGGATCTCGAGGTCGTGGCCGATGCGTGGGGCGATCTCACCGCCGCGATCGGCGTCGCCGACGACCTGTTCGCCCCGCACGGGCTGCGCCTGCTCCACCTGCCGGAGGATTCCGAGGCCGTGCCCCTGGTGCTGGTCCCGGTCGAGCGGACCGAGGAGATCGTCGCGCTCGCGACGCGCCTCGGCCACGGGGCCCGGCCCTTCGGCTGAGCCCCGTGGCCGGGGAGTCGTCCGGCCCGGTCAGCCCAGATCGGCGTCCAGCAGGTCGTCGCGCAGCGCGGCGGCCAGGACCGGGGCCGCGGGCAGGCGGGCGATGAGCGTGGCCTGCAGGGCGTGGTAGATGTCGGGCTTGCCCGGCCAGGTCACGCCCTGGACCTCGTTGTCGGCGTCGAGCTCGTGGAACCAGGAGCCGCCCTCGCCGTCCAGCAGATAGGTGGAGATGTACTCCCACCACTGCTCGTAGCGCTCGGCCCACACGCGATCCGCGGTGACCTGGTACATCACGGCGGCCGCGGCGACGGCCTCGGCCGCGACCCAGTGCATGCGCTCCTGGGCGACGGGCCGGCCGTCCCAGCCGACCGTGTAGACGAACCCGGGCTGTCCGTCCAGCCCGAAGGTCGCCGCGCCCTTCTCCATCAGCGCGGTCGCGGCCTCCAGCATCCAGGCGGGGGCCTCGCCGTCGGCCTCGATCAGGGCGGCGCGGCCGTGCAGGACCAGACGGGCCCACTCGAACCAGTGGCCGATGGTCGCGCCATAGGGACGGAAGGGATGGTTGGGCTCGTCCCGGTTGTACTCCAGCACCGGGTTCCACTGCTCGTCGTAGTGCTCCGGCAGGGCCCAGTCGTTGGCCCGGGCGAACTCGTCCACGGCCCGCTCGAGGATCCCGGCCGCGCGGTCCAGCCAGCGGCGCTCGCCGGTGACATCGGCCGCGGCCAGCAGCGCCTCCACGCAGTGCATGTTCGCGTTGATGCCGCGGTACTCGTCGACCACGGAGAAGTCGCGGGAGGCGGTGTCGGCGTGCAGGCGCGCCTCGGGCTCGAAGAACCGGTCCTCCAGGACCGCGAGGGCATCGGCCAGCAGGGCCCGCGCGCCGGGGCGGCCGGCGGCGGTGGCCGAGGCCGCGGCGAGCACCACGAAGGCGTGAGCGTAGGCCTGCTTGGAGTCGTCCACGACCTTCCCGTCGGCCACCGCGGAGAACCAGCCGCCGTGCTCGCGGTCGCGGAAGACGCCCTGCAGGGAGGCGATGCCGTGGTCGGCGAAGCGGCCGAAGTCGGGCCGGCCCAGCAGATGCCCCAGGGCGAAGGAGTGCGTCATCCGGCAGGTGATCCACAGCTCCGCGGGACGGTCGAGGTCGACCTCGCCGTCCTCGTCGAGCCAGCCGAAGCCGCCGTCCTCGCGCACCGACTCGGAGCCGAACACCAGCAGGGCATCGGCCTCGTCGCCCAGCCAGGCGCGATGCGAGCGGCGATCCAGCCACGGCACCGCCGGGGACGGGGCGGGGGCCGCCGCCGCGGACTCCTCGGAGCCGAGCTCGTGACGACGGGCGGCCTCCTGGACCTGGGCGGTGGTGGGGCCGGGCTGATCCACGAAGAGCACCTCTCGGTAGTACTTGAGCTCCTGGATGGACTCGCGGATGTCCGCGAGCGCACGATGCCCGCCGTGCTTGGCGGGGGTGTTGTAGTAGACCCGCGGGAACCAGCGCTTGGACAGCTCCTTGAGGCTGGAGACGTCGATCGTGCGGTAGGACAGCCACTGCGCGAAGGCGGGCACGCCCGCCTCGAGGAACGCGCGGTCGGTGCCGACGCTGTTGCCGGCCAGCGGCGCCTTGCCCGGCTCGGGGCAGTGCTCGCGCACGTACGCGAGGCAGAGCTCCTCGGCCTCGGCCAGGCTCATCCCGCCGTCGAGCTCCTCGAGCAGGCCGGAGGTGGTGTGCATGGTGCGCACGAAGTCGTCCATGCCCGCGAGCGCGGCGGCCGGGGGCTTGACGACGACGTCGACGCCGTCGCCGAGGATGTTCAGATCGCCGTCGGTGACGAGGACCGCGATCTCGACCAGGGCATCGGCGTCCTTGTCGAGTCCGGTCATCTCGCAGTCGACCCAGATGATCTTGTCTGCTGCAGTGCGGGGAGAGGTGGTAGACACGGCTCCGAGCGTACCGTCCCCGCCGATGCTCCCGGGCCGATGCATGCAGGGCGGACCCGGGGCACGATGGGGGCGGAGCATCATCGTCCCGGAACGGAGCCGCCATGTCCGCCATCACGTCCTCGACCTTCCCCGCCTGGGTCGTCCGCGACGGGGAGGGCGGCACCTCCGTCGCTCTCGAGCAGGTCACCCCCGATCTCCTCGAGGATCGCGGCACCACCGTGCGGGTGCTGTACTCCAGCCTCAACTACAAGGACGCCCTGGCCCTGCACGGCCGGCCGGGCGTCGTGCGCCGCACCCCGCTCATCGCCGGCATCGACCTCACCGGGGAGGTCTCCGCCTCCCGGGACCCGGCGCTGCCCCCCGGCACCCTCGTCACCCTCGATGGCGCCGGCCTGGGGGAGGAGCACCACGGCGGCCTCGCCGCCCTGGCCGACGTCCGCGCGGAGGACCTCGTGGTGGTGCCCGCGCGCTTCAGCGCCGCCCAGGCTGCGGCGATCGGCACCGCCGGGCTCACGGCCGCGCTCGCCGTCGACGCCCTGGAGCGCCACGGGCTCACGCCGGATGCCGGCCCGGTGCTGGTCACCGGTGCGCACGGAGGCTCCGGCGGCATCGCCATCGCCCTGCTCGCGGGCGCCGGCTACGAGGTCGTGGCCGCCACCGGGCGCCCGGAGGCCGCCGATCGCCTGCGCGCCCTCGGGGCGCACGGGATCCTCGACCGGGCCGAGCTCGAGGCGCCGACCCGGCCGCTGGCCCGCGAGCGGTGGGCCGGCGCGGTCGACGCCGCCGGGGGACAGGTGCTCGCCTCGATCCTCGCCTCGCTGCGC
>Ga0302349_1002440_pt1 | contig 11854 bp, 14 predicted proteins | sample PhyAR1_FD_202176 | JGI IMG/M metagenome (GOLD analysis project Ga0302349, IMG submission 202176) | Leaf surface microbial communities from alfalfa plants in UC Gill Tract Community Farm, Albany, California, United States - DLSL A.R1... | ecosystem: Host-associated > Plants > Phyllosphere >...
GCGCTACGTCGGCAAGCTCGCCGCGGTCGCGCTGCCGGATCACTGGACCCTGCACAGCCTCCGACACCGGTTCGCGACGCTCGCCTACAGCCTGGATCGTGACGTGTTCACGGTGCAGCAGCTCCTCGGCCACGCCTCACCCGCGACCACGCGCCGCTACGTCGCCCTAGACACGTCGGGCATGCGCTCGACCGTCGATCGCATCGCGGCATAGTCTCAGCGCATGCGCGAATATTCCGGAAAGCCCACTTCCACGTTCCGCAGTGAAGGATGGAAGGAGCTCGACGACGAGTCCCCCTGCCCGACTTGTGGCGCGTACCTCATCGCTGAGTACACCACCACGAAGACGTTGGGAGGAAAGGTCAAGATCTTCCTCGGGAGCAAGCAGTGCCGCAACGGATGCGCGGCCTCAGGGTCCTGATGCCGTCGGCGTGTTCGCTACTGCGAGTGCCGAGGTGCCAACGCCGAGCACGGCGGCGGCGACGTCGAGTATCAAGCCGGCGGTGCCGTCGGTGACGACGCCGAGGCCGACGAGCAGGGCGAGCACGGGGATGGACACGCCGTAGATGTAGGCGCGGGCTTTGGGGCTGGCGATGATGCGGGCGGGGTTGCCGTAGGCGGTGGGGCCGGGGGTGCGGTGGCTGTTCATGGTCTCGTGTCCTCGTAGGGGGTCTCGAGCGAGCGGATGCGGCGGAAGATCTCGGAGTGCGCCCGGTCGTTCTGTTCGGTCTCGAGGCGCATGTCGGCGCGGATGTCCTTGAGGCGGTCGTTGAAGTTGCGGTCCAGCGCCTCGAGGCTCCGCTCGATGCGGCCGAGCGCGTCGCGGGCGGAGCTGCCGTGGTTGGGGGTGAGCTGGTCGGCGGCGGTCTCGGCGGCCGCGTGGGTCTTGGTGAGCAGCGGCTTCACCTTGGAACGCCATGCCGCGTAGACCGTGCCGATGACGCCGACGACGGCCACGGCGATGAGGCCGAGGGCGGTCACCACCGCGACGGCGATCGCGCCGATCTCCTCGGCGCTGTCGGCCCAGGGCGGCACGTCACTGCACCGGCAGCGTCCACGCCGCCGCCCACGTCGCCGGGCCGATCTTGCCGTCCTGCGCGACCTTGGCGAGGCGCTGGAGGTTCCGCGCGGCCTTGGCCGTGGCGTCCCCGTACCGGCCGTCCACGTCGAGCGAGTACCCGCGGGCGTTCATGCGCTGCTGCCACTTGGCGAGGCCCTGGGAGCGCCACCGGCCGTTCACCTTGACCACGTCGGCCGGCGCCAGGGTGTTGAGCCCCTTGCCGGACACGGACGTGATGCGACCATCCTCGGGGCCGTAGAAGCACATCTTGCCGGTGCGGCGCGGGAGCGGGAACGCCGGCGCCGCGGTGGGCTTCACGGTCTCGGCGGGCTCGCTCGCCGAGGCGCTGCCTCCGCGGGCGAGGCGGTCGAGCTCGGTGAGGTCGTAGTCGCCGGGGCACTCGGTGCTCGTCCAGTGGCGGTGCGGGTAGAGCTTCACGTCGCCGTAGACCGCGCGAAGGTCGGCGATCAGCGCGGCGGCCGTCTTCATGGTCGCGGCGCGGCGGGACGCGTTGGGGTCGAGCTCGAGGCCGATCGTGTGGTTGTTCCCGTCGCCGTTGCCGCCGGCGTGCCAGGCCTTGCGGTCGGGGTCCACCAGGCACCACACGGTGCCCTCGGAGACGACGTAGTGCGCGGAGACCTTGGAGGCCTTGTTGCACAGCCAGGAGACGATCCCGGAGGCCGACTGCCCCGTGGGCTTCCCCCACCAGTGGATCGTGATGCCGGTGACCTTGCCGTTGCGGGCGGACTGGTTCGGGCTGGTGAGGTTCGTGATGTAGCGGTAGGCGCGGGTGCTCATGGTGGATTCTCCGTTCATAGGGCGGCGGTCGTCGCGCGGTGGGACTGGTAGTAGGACAGGTCGGCGAGGTCCCCAGCGTCGATCCGCTCGCGGATGTAGGAGATGACCTGCTCGGCGAGGGCGGGGGTCCAGTAGCCCGAGAGGTTCATCGTGCGGGGGTGCGCCATGAGGGTGACCGCGGTGCGGTTCGTGACGGCGGAGTCGATGACGGCCTTGATGCTGGCCCAGCTCGCGGCCTCCCACGTGTAGTGGCGGCCGCCCTGCCGGATCTGGCCGTCCAGGGTGCGCTGCGAGGCCCCGATGGTGCCGGAGGAGATCGCGTGGTTCGCGAGGATCAGGCCGCCCGCGTACGTCTCGGAGAACGAGTCGAGGGTGCCGCCGCCGAACCCGTTGAACTTGGAGCCGGTGAGGCCGGGGACGGTGAACCCGTGGATCGTCGTGCCGAGCTGCGCCTCGAGCTCGCGGCGACCGTTGACGATGTTGTCGTAGATGCCGGAGTCGTCGTCGCGGTCCTCGTGGTCGGCGGTGTGGTTCCCGAACTCGACGAGCCCGCTCGCGATCCACGCCTTCGCGTCGGCCTGCGTCGCGCCGCTGTTCTCGGCGATCGTCCACAGGCGGCTGTTCATGGGCACGTAGGCGCGGACGTTGTACTGCTGGAGCAGCGGCCACAGGGTGCTCTTGAAGTTGGTGAGGCCGTGGTCGAAGCGGAGGACGACGACGCCGAGGCCGCCGGTCGAGACGAGCGGGTACTGATCGCAGAACGCCTGCACGCGCATGCCGTGGGAGTCGGACACCGGCGGGACGGTCGCCGAGGCGCCACCCGTGCCGACCTCGAACCACTCGGAGAAGGTGCCGTTGTTGAGGGACCGCTGCACCTGCCACCACATGCGGGGGTTCTGCCCGTACTGGAACATCAGGCGGGCGCACCAGGAGTTGTCGCGGCTGTTGATGACGAGCATCAGCGCGGCCGTGTCGGCGCCTTCGGGGGTGTTGGTGTACCCGGCGGGGTAGGGCGCCGGGAGGGCGTAGGCGCCGGGCGCGATCACCGTGTGCAGGTCGATCGGGTCGGACAGGCGCGAGCGGGCGAAGCGGAGCTGCTCGAACAGGGCGGCGGTCCGCTCCGCGTTGGAGCTGATGTCGTTGTCGCCCTGGGAGATCAGGTCTTCTCCGACGGGAGTGCGGAAGCCGTAGTCGGCGGCGGTCATGGTCGTGGCCTTTCGTCAGCCCCACGGGCCGGGGTAGGTGTTCCAGGGGAGGATGGTCGCGTCCCACGTGATCGCGGGAGGGGTGGGCAGCTCGTCGTCGTCGAGGCCGAGGACGTAGCGGGCGTGGTGGAGCGTGAACGTGATCAGCCAGCTGTCGGGCGTGATGTCCTCGCTGATCTCGTTCGCGAAGTAGGGGCCGCGGACGGCCTGGGGCCAGTCCGCACCGAGGTGCACGGGGTCGCCGGCTTCCATGCGAAGCGCCTCGGCGACCGTGCGGAGCGCGGAGGGAGTGCCGATGCGCCACAGCAGGCCGAGGTCGAGGGTCACGGACTCGACGCCCATGCGGGCAACGTTGGTCGTCCGGTTCCGGGCGTTCATGTTCAGGTCGAGGCTCTCGGTGTCCCGCTTGATCTGCGTGAGATCGACGGTCTCGGACTTCAGCGGCAGCACGGTGACGTCCTCGGAGAGGGGCCACTCGATCTCATAGGGCACATCGGTGCTCGTGGTGTACCGGACCCGGTACTGCGTCGTGGCGACCTCGGAGGGGGCGGACCATCGCGCCGGGGAGAGCGAGTGCGCACGCAGGATCGTCCACACCGGCGTCGTCGCGTTCAGGTCGTCGCGGCGCTGCACGTTGGAGATCACGCGGACGGTGCCGGAGCGCTGGTGCTGGACGAGGGTGTGTAGGTCGTCGGCGTACTTGGACATCACGTCGTTGAACCGCAGGCCCGGGTCTGCGATCGCGACCGTGTCGAACTTGGTGAGGGTCGAGTACGCGACGGGCTGCACCGGCTCGATGTCGGGGTGCTTGAGCGCGGTCACGACGACCGAGCCGGTGCGGCTGCCCTTGCTCGCCGTGTTGGACCGGTCGGCGTTGCGGAGCAGGCTCGTCCACGACGACGCGGTGACGCTGGTTGCCCACCGCGTGGTCACGCCCGGAGCGGCGCGCCACCGTTGGTCGTCCACCTCGGCGATCGCCTTGCGGCCGTTGAACCGCTGCCGGACGGCGCCGCCGGTGATCGGGCTCGCAGCGGCGAGGGCGCTGCCGAACGCGGGAGAGGTGCGTACGGAGAGCGGGGCGTTGCGGGGGATGTTCACGGCGCCGGTGACCACGAACTCGCACGTGCTCGGCGTGACCGTGGGGTGGGGGCCGGACGTGCCGCGCTTGATCGTGATCGAGGAGATCGAGTCGTCGCGGAACGTCGTGTCACCGGCGACGATCTCGAACAGCCCGGCGCTGCCGGGCTTGAACGTCCGGTACAGGCGAGAGACCCGGCTCATGCTGCCTCGCCCATCACGACGCCGTACTCGTCGAGCACCTTGCGGATCTCGGCGGCGACGCCCATGCGATCGGTCACCAGACCGGTGAACGTCACGTTGACGGTCACGGGCGCGGCAGCGCTGCGGGATCGGGCGGCGGTCGCCTCGACCGAGAGCGGGATGCGCGGTGCGTCGGGGATGCTCACGAGGTCGGCCATGGCGCGGCCGGCACCGGTCTGGAGCCGCTCGACGCCGTTGACGAACCCCTGACCGGTCTGCCGGCCGATCTTGTCCAGGACCCGCGAGGGCGAGTGGATACCGAGCTTGCCCTTGATCGCGTCCACAGCGCCGCCGGCGAGACCGGATGCCTTGTCCTTGAGCGCCTGGCCCATGGAGCCGATGCCGTTGATCATCCCGGAGATCAGGTCCTTGCCGGCCTGCGTGAGCAGGTTGCCGAGGTTCCCGAGGGCGGACTTGATATCGCCCGGAATGGCCTTAACCTTACCGATCAGCTCGGTAATCTTAGTTGCCACATTAGTGACCAGGTTATTCCAGCCGTCGTGAAAGAATACGACGATTCGCTTGATGGTGTTGCCCATCGTCTGGTCGATGAACGTCATCGCGTTGGAGACGAGCCCCTGGACCGTGCTGACGACGGCGCCGACGATCTGCTGCACGCCCTGCCAGGCCCCGGCCCAGTCCCCGCGGAGCAGCGCGGCAACGGTGTTCAGTACGCCGACGATCAGGTCGATCGCTCCGCCGATGATGACGACGAGCTGACCGAAGACGTTCTGCACGACGGGCAGCAGGAAGTCGATCGCGGGGCCGAGGATGCCGATGATCGTCGTCGCGATGGACACGAGCGGATCGACGACGCCGAGGATCTTGGGGACGAGCGTCGCGATGCCCGCGACGACCATCGGGATGATCGTGGTCGCGATGTTCTGCACGATCGGGATGATCTGCTGCACGACGCCGATCACGGCCGGGAGGGCGGTCCCGGCGATCTGCGCGACGAGCGGCAGCAGGGTGGTGACCGCGCCGACGATCACGGGCAGCACCGCGGCGCCGAAGGACGTGAGCGTCGGCAGCAGGCCGAGGAAGGCGTTACCGATCCCCATGATCGAGGGGAGCATGCTGGTGAACATGCCGGTGATCTGCGGGAGCAGGCCGAGCAGCATCGTGCCGAACTGCGTGAACATCGGGCCCATCTGCGCGAACATCGCCTGCACGGGAGCAGCGCCGCCGGACAGGCTCGTGAGGCTCGTCAGGAACGTGCCGAGCATCGGGGCGACCTGGCCGATCGCGCCGCTGATCTGCGGGCCGATCACGTCGGCGAAGGCCTTGAGTCCGGGCATGATGCTGCCGGTGACGAACGTGAGCAGGCTGGTCAGGACGGGCAGCAGCAGCATGCCGACCTGCGAGATGAAGTTCCCCCACTGCGAGGAGAGGATCGCGACCTGGCCGGCGAACGTGCCGGTCTCACGACCGAAGTTGCCCTGCGCGTCGGAGGTCTGCTCCATGATCAGCGCGAGGGTCGCGGCCTGCTGCGCCTGCGCGTCGAGCGCGCCGCCGGTCTTGGAGAATCCCAGCTCAGCGGCCTTGGCGTCGATCGCCGCCTGGTTCAGGGACACGCCATAGCGCTCGATGGGGTCGCGCTCGCCCTTGAGGGCCGAGGACAGGGCGCCCACGGCGTCGGTGGTGGTGCCGCCGAACATGGACGCGAGGTCGGCGCCGAGGCCCATCAGCTCGTTGGTCTTCCCGCCGAGCTGATCCATGGCGGTGCCGCCGTTCTTCAGCTGCGTGCCGAGGACTGTCGCCAGTTCGTTGTAGCTGTTCTCCGTGAGGCCCATGGAGGTCGCGGCGTCCTGCGCGTACCCGTGCATGACGCCGGCCTGGTCCTTGAAGACGGTGTCCACGGCGCCGACGGACTGCTCGAGGTCGCCGGCGGCCTTCACCCCGGCGACCCCGAGTCCGATGAGTGCTCCGCCTGCGACGGTGGCGGCGCCGAGTGCGGCGCCGCCTAGCCCTTTCATCACGCTGCCGAGGCCGCCGGCCTTGCTCTCCGCCTGCCCCATCGCGTCCACTGCGCCCTTGGCGTCGCCGAGGATGCGCACAGACAGGATCGCGGTCTTACCGGCCATGCTTGCTCATCTCCTCGTGCTCCTCGAGCAGCAGCTCGATCGCGGTGTCTAGGTAGTCGGGATCGCCGGCGAGCCACTGCTCGGGCGTAATGCCGGAGCGGATCGCGAGGGTCGTGATCAGGCGGACGTATCCGCCGGCGTAGGGTCCTCGTCGCCGCCGGCGCGGGCGACGAACTCGAGATCGACGAGCAGCTCGAGGAAGGCCTCATAGCCGGTGCCCTCGGGCAGCTGGTGGGTGCGGTCGAAGGCCGCGAATGCGAGGAAGGACTGCACGCGGAACTCGTCGCGGTTGATGTCCCAGTTGTTCGCACGGGCGGACTTCTCCAGGCGGAGCTTGTCGGCGAAGATCACGCGCTCGGGACCGAGGATGCTGCCGTCGGTGAGCTCGGCGGAGATGACGGTGCGGCGAATGGAGGCCATTTCTATTTACCCTTGACTTTCTGTAGTGCGTCATTCATGAGTTTTTGATACATGGGCACCCACACCGGTTCGGTGGCTTTCGCGCCCTCGGTGAGGTAGGGGCGGGCGGAGATTCCGCGATCGGGCCACCCCCAGTGGATTGCGCCGGCGTAGGGGATCTTCTTGCGGCCGGCGCGGATGATGCCCGCGGTCTTGGTGCCCGATGCGCGGATGTCGCTGGAGAGCCGCCCGGTGAGCACCGGGGCGCGCCCGCGCGCGGCGGCGGCGGCGACCTCGGCGGCAGCCTGGTTCGCTTCCTTGAGGTCCTCGAGGTCGTCACCGGCCGCGCGCAGGGTCCGACGGAGCTCGCGGGCCCCGTCGATCTGCACGAGCGGGCGCTTGGCCACGTCAGCCGCCGGACGCGGCCGAGGAGACCTCGGGCAGCTCCAGCACCTTCCACTCGAACTCGGCGGTGTTCGCGGTCTTCACGTCGCCGCCGACGGTGACGGCGCGGACCTGGCACTCACCGCTGTAGGTCAGCTCGGCGTCGCCGCGGGGCGTGAACGTGAACGGGACGACCTTCCCGGTGTTCGTCCACGTCCAGTTCACGAGCCCGTCGAGGGTGTACTCCTGGAGGAACTCGCCGGAGATGGTGCCCTCGAACGTGCCCTCGTCGAGGTACTGGTCGCCGGAGAGGACGGGCACCGGATCCTCCTCGTTCCACGAGGGGGCGAGCTCGATGCGGGTGACGTGGGTGCCGAACTCCTGCTCGGAGCCGGTGGCGCCGAACTTGAGGAATCCGGGGCCGAGCTTGTGAGCGCTGACTGCCATGACGTGCTCCTAGTTGTGTTCCGTGGTGAGGGTGAGGGTGTAGCCGGGGAACTGCTGGTCGGCGAGCGTGTAGGTCTCGGGGACGGCCCGGTCCAGCAGCAGGGCCGGTGCGAGGGCGTCGAGGATCGGCTCGAACACGCCGGTCGCCTCCGTGGGGTCCGTGGTCGGGGCGAGCGCCCACAGGGTCCACGTGGCGGTGCGGCGGGCGACGGTGACGTACTCGATCGACGGGGGCAGGACGATCACGACCGGGGCGCCGGCCATGACGGCGCCGGCGGCCTCGTGGGGCCGGTCGGTGACGGTCACCTCGAGTCCCGCGAGGGCGGCGGACGCCTCGGCGATGATCTCGGCGGTCGTGGCGGCGATCATGCGAGCCCCGGACCGATGTAGCCGCGCAGCAGGGGCCATGCCGGCGTCAGCGGGTCGAGCGCCGGCTTCATGGGGTTGCCCATGATCTCGGGGTCGCCGTAGCTGGTGGTGCCGATCGAGGACTGCCGCCGCTGGTAGAGGTTCGCGGCGACCTCGAGGATCGCGGCCGAGAGCACGGCGTCGGGCACGTCCGCGTCGCCGATCTTGTCCTTCACGAGCTGCGCGGCGCGGGCCGCTGTCTCGGTGATGAACTGGGCGTCACGGCCGCTCGCTCGCACGTAGCCGTCGAGATCCACCTGAGGCATGTCAGGGGGATAGGCCGTGCTCTCGGTCTCGGTCATGGGGATCAGCCCTCGCCGCCGCCGGCGGCCGCCGTGGTGACGGGGACGATCGCGGTGGGGAACGGGACGATCACGGCCTGGTAGCCGTAGAGGCTGAACTGCTTCGTCAGGTTGATGATGTTCTCGTCCTGGAGCTGGAGGGGCGCGTTCGCGTTCTTCAGCGTCTTCAGGGCGCTGGAGTCGTAGAACGCGGCGGTGCCGGCGGGCGCCTCGCCGTAGAGGCACTTCACGTTGATCGACGCGAGGTTCCCGTTGCCCTCGGGCAGCGAGAGGGTGCCGGTGAACTCGTTCCCGGCCTGCACCTGGAGCGCGGGCACCTCGTTGTAGGTGAGCCGCTGGAGGGCCTTGAACTGGTCGGTGGAGACGACCATGCCCTCGAGGTTGAAGCCGTTGTCGGCGTAGCGGGCGCCGGCGTCGATGATCGCGTCGCGCCAGTCCCAGACGGTCGGCGCCGCGGGGAGCGCGATCGCGTTGGACGCCTGGCCGGAGATGACGGACAGGATACGGGTGCGGAAGTCGGCGTTGGTGGCCTTGATGTAGGCCAGTGCGAGGGCCTTCATCACGGTGTCGAGGTAGGGAACCTCGCTCCGCTCGATCACCTGACGGGACAGCTCGGTCCAGCCGCCGAACGTCGAGATCGGCTCGCTCTTGGACTCGAGGACGACCTTGCCCGGCCCGGGGAGGTCCGCACCCTCGGCGGTCTGCTTGCCCGCCACCAGGGTGTTCCCGGTCATCTGCGCGTAGTCGGCGTTCATGCCGGTCGCGGGCAGCGCGCCGGTGTCGAACGTGTTGATCAGCTGGCGGCGGTCCTCGACCCACTTGAGGAACAGGCCGAGGTAGGTCTCGTTCTTGATCGAGCCCTCGGTGGTCTGCCCAGCGGTCGCGCGGTGGAACTCGAGCGCGGCCTCGTCGCCCTTGGCGACCTTCTTGAGGTAGTCGCCGATGCTGCGGAACATCGGGTCGGCGGGTCCTGCGGCTGCGCTGAGGTCGAGGCCGGCGAGCTGCCGCTCGAGGTCCTGCATGCTGGTCTCGAGGGGCTCGAGGTCGGCGCGGGTGAGGGTGGTGGGGGTCATGGTGTCTCCCTGGTCGGAACGGTCGGAGGGGGCGGGCTGGTCGGGGTCGCGGTGGCGGACCTTGGTGACGGTCGCCGAGCTGTAGGCGGGGAAGGGCACCAGCGAGAACTCGAGCGCGCGGACCTTCTCGTGCACGACGGTCTCGGTCTCGTCCTCGGCGTCCACGTCGATGCGGTACTGCTCGGGGCGGAAGCCGATCGACAGGCGGGTGATCACGCCGTCGGCGAGCAGCGTCGCGGCCTCACGGCCGCGGGGCGTGTCGGACAGGGCGCCGTCGATCTCGAAGCCCTCCGGGGTCTCGCGGCCGGCGGTGATCCGGCCGATCGGCTCGTCGTGGCGCCACAGCACGAGCGAGGGCACGCCGTCGGCGTCGAGCTGCACGGCGCCGGGCTCGAAGCGCTCGCGCATTCCCCACAGGTCGATGGTCTGGCCGTAGGGGACGCCGATGCCGGTGAAGCTGCGGCCGCCCTCGTCCTTGGCGCGGATGCGCACGTCCATCTGCCGGTCGCTGGTGATGGTGTCGCGGGTGATCGTGGCGGTCATGCCGGGAGCTCCTCGGGCGCGGGGGACGGGGTGGCGGACGCGGGGGTGAGCTTCGCGATCTGCTCGCGCTGCGCGGCGGTCAGCGGCGGCATGTTCTCGATCGCGCGGACCTCGTCCGGGGTGATCCAGCCGGCGCGGAGCGCGGACTCGTGCGCCTCGTAGCGGGTCGTGGTGTCGGACCGGAGCAGCGCGTCGAGGTTGAACCGGACGGTCTGCCCGCGCGGCGTGAGCGCGGTGAGGGCGTCCTCGATCTTGCGGAGGTAGGCCATCAGTCCGAAGCGGACGAACCCGAGCCACTCCTGCTCGACGTTGCTGTACGTCATGGAGTTGCCGTCGATCGCGGTCATCATCAGCGAGGACGGCACGCCGAAGATCCGGGCGATCTCGAGGGTGTCGAACTGCTGCGCCTCGATCCACAGCGCGTCCTTGGGGTTGATCATCAGCGGGTCGTAGTGCAGGCCCTTGCCGAGGACGCGGACGCGGGAGGGGTTGTCGAGCTGCTGGACCGGGTTGCCGTCCTCGTCGAGGTGGTTCCAGGACCGGCGGTAGAGCTCCGCCTCGACGGGGGTGAGCTTGTCGTCGGTGGTGAGGATGCCGGAGGGATGCCCGGTCTCCCACCATCCCGAGGCGTAGGCGCGCATGTCGCGGGCGCTGCGCATGGTGGTCTGCGCGGCGGCGATCGGGCCGATCCCGCGGACCGTGCCGGGCATGGTCAGGTAACGCATCTGCACCACGCGGGAGTGCTCCCCGGCGAGGTACTCGTGGCCGTCGTAGCTGAACACGAGCCGCTTGCGGTCGTCGCTCCAGGGGGTGACCTCGTAGGGGCTGAGGGGGATCAGCTGCGTCGTCTCGGAGGCGAGGTCGCCACCGTCGCGCCAGACGTAGGCGTTGCCGGTCGTGGCCATGGACAGGGCGAGCTGCTCGAGGAACTGGGACCGGGACATGTCGAGGTTCGGGCGGCGGATCACGGCCGGAACGTCGGTGCCCTCGAGGCGCTCCCCGGTGCGCTCCACGTCGAGGGACAGTTGCCCGACGCTCGTCGCGATGATCTGGAGGGCGCGGTGCACGGCGGGGAGGTGGGCGGCGTCGCCGATCAGCAGCGGCCCGGACTCGGACCGGGCGGGCGGGATGATCCCGGCGGCGACGTTGGTCGCCTGGCGGCGGGCGACGCCACCGAGCAGGGCGTCAGCGGCGCGGGAGAGGATCGACATGCCGGAGAGCGTGCGGGGCCGGCGGGCCGTAGGCCTAGAGATCCTGCCGTCGTGCCGACACGAGCCGACATGAGCCGACCTAGAACAGCTGCACCCCGGTGGGCTGCTCGCGGTGCTCGGCGTGCCACAGGGCCACGGACCCGGCGATCAGCGAGGGCACGGGGCCGAGGCTCTTGTCGCGGTCGATCCGCTCGACGCCGTTGTTGGTGCGGAGCTGCGCGGCGGCGACGGCCTGCGCGAGCACGCGGGAGCCGTCGTGCTTGAGGGTGCGCTCGTCGCGGGCGGCGGCGAGCAGGTCGAGGTCGGCGGTCGAGCGGTCGGCGAGGGTGAGCCGCCGCACCGGCAGCTCGGCGTCGCCTGGGTCGTCGCCGTAGGGGTGGAGGTCGTCGGTGATCCGGCGGACGGGTCCGGCGTCGTCGGCGGCAACCTCGGTGACCCCGTAGGCGTCCCGGAGGTGGCGGAGGTACCCGGCCACCCACGACGTGCCGGGCGCCTGGTGCAGCACGCGCAGGACGGGCGTGCCCTCGTCCCACCACCCCGCGACGACGGCCGCGCAGGTGTTGCCCGCGGCGACCTCGATGCCGATCCCGCAGTCGCCGAGGGCCGGCGGAACGCGGTCG
>Ga0302349_1002441_pt1 | contig 11852 bp, 10 predicted proteins | sample PhyAR1_FD_202176 | JGI IMG/M metagenome (GOLD analysis project Ga0302349, IMG submission 202176) | Leaf surface microbial communities from alfalfa plants in UC Gill Tract Community Farm, Albany, California, United States - DLSL A.R1... | ecosystem: Host-associated > Plants > Phyllosphere >...
CCAGGCTCTTCAGTTGGAACGCCAGGCACCGATCCACGCTATCTGGTCAATACTGATGATGCCACGCAGGGCGTCGCGTATAATTTGTATAGCGACAGTGGTTTTAATAATGAAATCACCAATAACACTCCCATTCCAATCGCATCAAATACCGGACCTGTCGATAATTACACGCTGTATGGACGTATCCAGGACGGGGGCAACAGTATTAGTGTGGTTCCCGGCACATATACCGACACCATTAATGTCAGCGTAACGTACTAATTCTCCCGATGCGGCGAATACTAAAAGGCTCCTTTCGGGGAGCCGGGCTACGCACAGGCTTTTTTTTCGCCCTGATGATCTTACCGTTCAGCGGGCCGCAGGCGCTAACTAAACAAACCTTTCAGGTAAGCGCCACCATTGTGCGGGGATGTTCGGTAGTCAGCGGCACGGGAGGAGAGCTGGGGGTGCTCAATTTTGGTACCCGCTCCGGTGCAGCGTTCGGCACTATCAGCACGCAGTTCGTGCCCAATACAGCGCTCTCGCTGGCCTGTACGCCAGGCGTCGCGCTGACCATGACTATTGATGGCGGCCAGCATTATGCTTCAGTACGCAACATGCAGCGGGCGCAGGGAGCGGAGCGTGTTCCTTATCGGCTTTACAGCAGCAGTTCGCTGGCCGCCAACAGTGAGATTGTGGTCAACCAGCAGGTGGCCGTTCCGGTAACTGACGCCGGTAATATCGCTCTGACGCTGTTTGGCGTGGCGCAACTGACTGCGCTAAGTCCGGCAGGGGTTTATAACGATCAATTAACGGTGACCTTATCGTGGTGATTCAGGGAGAACAAAAATGAGAGCTGTTACTGTTATGGCGCTGGCGGCCTTGCTGATGTCAGGCTGCTTTGCGGGCGACCAAAAAGCCCATGCCGCTGCCACTATCTTATTGTGGCCTATCGATCCGTGGCTTGGCGCCGACATGAATGCCAGCGAGCTGTGGATTGAGAATCAGGGAAACAGCGCTGCCACCATGCAAATACGCATTGTGCGCTGGACGCAGGAGGGCGGCTATGAGAGATACCAGTCGCAGCAGGACGTGGTTGCCAGCCCGCCGATCCTGCGTATCGATCGCGGCAGTAAGCAGTTAATTCGGCTGATTAAGCAGACCGCTGCTCCTGCCGGCGTCGAGAAAGCCTATCGCATTATTATTGATGAAATTCCCCAGCCTGATGCCCCCGCGACGCCGCAAATGGGGATCAAACTGCAAATGCGCTATTCCCTGCCGCTATTTGTGTATGGCAGCGGGATACGCACTCAGCTCAATGCTGCCAATCATGCTGATGTCCAGACCGACCGGCTGAGCTGGCGTGTGGTTCAGCAGGCGGGCAAACCGGCCATCGAAGTCATTAACCGGGGTAATGTCCATCTGCGCCTGAGCCACGTCACGGTGGCGCAAAACGGGCAGAAATACAAACTGGGAGAAGGGCTGCTGGGATATGTCCTGCCCGGTCAGTTCCACCGCTGGCCGTTACCGGCGGGTGCCAGCCGACCGAATGCAATGGAGGCGACCATTAATGCGAAGGATGCTAAATGGCACTCCGCACCCGGCAATTAGGCTCGCTGATGCTACTGACTTTAGTAACCCACGCCGCCGCGGTAAATGCTCAGGATGCAGATGATGCACTGCCGCCGCCGCCGGGTACGTCTGCCGTTAACGCAGAGACGCTATATCATCTGGCGCTGGTGATTAATTACTACGACACGCGGCAGGTGGTGCCGGTCGTACAGCGTCAGGGTCACTATTTTGTCAGCAGCGCAGATTTACAGCGTGCCGGTCTGGCGGCTGAGCATCTGCCGCAGGGGGAAGTTAACCTGTCAGCATTGCCCGAAGTGCGCGTGGAGTACGACGGCAACGGTCAGCGTCTGTTATTACGCGTGCCGCGCGACTGGCTACCTGTTACGGCCACCGCGTTTCGCGACGGTATTGCGCATACAGAGCCGGTCAACGGGCAGGGCGCGCTGATCAATTACGATCTCTATACCAGTCAAACTGAGCACGGCATTGGCCAGGCGACGCTCTGGCATGAGTTTCGTTATTTCTACGACATTGGCTCGCTCACCTCGACAGGCAGCCTGCGATATATCTACGCGGGCGATCATGCGCAGCAGGAGGGATATATTCGCTACGACACAACGCTTAATCTGACGAATGAAGAAGATGTCACTCAGTGGAGCATCGGCGATGTGATCACCGAATCGCTGAGCTGGAGTAATAGCGTGCGCGTCGGCGGCATACGCTACGGGCGGGATTTTTCGCTGCGTCCGGACCTGGTAACGTGGCCGCTTCCGGCATTCTCCGGCGAGGCGGCGGTGCCCACCGCTGTTGATCTGTTTATCGACGGCTACCGGGCCGGAAGCACTCAACTTCAGCCCGGGCCTTTTTCGCTGACCAATCTGCCCTATGTTAACGGGTCGGGTAATGCGGTACTGGTGACAACGGATGCGCTGGGGCGTCAGGTCAGCACCGTTCTGCCTTTTTATGTTGACAGCGAACTGCTTAGCCCAGGCCTGAGCGATTGGGCGATTACGTTAGGCGCGCTGCGCAGACGCTATGGTATCGACAATTTTGACTATGGTCCGGCGGTGGGCAGCGGTTCCTGGCGCTACGGCCTGACCGACTGGCTGACGCTGGAGAGTCATGCGGAAGGGGCAGAGTCGCTGGCGCTTGGGGGGCTCGGCAGCGTGGTAAAACTGTGGCGCATGGGCGTGGTAAACAGCGCCTGGACGCAGAGCCAGATGCGCGGTGAAGAGGGACATCAATTCAACTGGGGATACCAGTACAACACCAGTACCTTTAGCCTCGGCACTCAGCACACCCGGCGCGATGCTCATTTTGGCAATCTCGCGCTCTATGACTACGATCGACCCGTCAATATGAAAGGCAATAATGAGCCGATCGCCAGCCTGAGTAAACGCGCCGATCAGTATTCACTGTCTGTCAACCTGGATGAATGGGGCAACGTGGGGGCGGCATGGATTGGGGTACACAGTTTTGACGGACAGCGGAGCGAACTGCTGAATATCTCCTGGAGCCGCAATCTGTGGGGCAGCAGCAGTATCTACCTGGCGGCCAGTCAGGAGCGGCAGCGTGATGACTGGACCCTGGCGATGTCGATTCAGATCCCGTTCGGCGAACGGGACGGCGTTGGGGTGAGTCTTGAGAAAACGCCGGACGCCGGGACGTCACAGCGCATTAACTATAGCCATGCCATGCCTACCGATGGCGGTTTTAGCTGGGACATGGCGTGGGCCAGGCAGTCTCAGGCCAGTCAGTATCAACAGGCTTCGCTCGGCTGGCGTAATAATTACGTTGAGTTGCAGGGCGGCGGCTACGGCGAGCGGAATATGATGACATGGTGGGGTGAGGCGACGGGATCGCTGGTCTTTATGGACAGCCAGTTTTTTACCGCCAATAAAATTAACGACGCTTTTGTCGTGATCAGCACCGATGGCTATCCCGATATTCCGGTCAGTTATGAAAATCAGCCCATGGGGAAAACGGACAAAAATGGCTACCTGCTGGTCAGCGGCGTATCGTCCTATTATCCGGCGAGCTATCGCATCGACGCGCTGAATTTGCCGGCGGATACCCGCTTAAAAGAGACGGAGCAGCGGGTAGCCCTGCGCCGTAATAGCGGTTATCTGGTGGAATTTCCGATGACCCAGACCAAAGTGGCCAGCGTGATCCTCCATGATGAAAACGGTGATGATATCCCGCCGGGAAGCCAGGTCTACAGGCATCTGCAGCCCTCTACCGTAGTGGGCTATGACGGTATTGCGTGGCTGGAAAATCTCAGCGAGGTTAACACACTGAAAGTGACAACCTCTGACGGGGTGAGATGCCATGTTACCCTGACCCTGCGCGACAACCCGCTCCATCAGCTACGTACCTATGGGCCATTGACCTGTATGGCCGATCGCTTATGAAACGGGCGTCCATTGTTTTACTTGTGCTTTTATTCTTCAGTCCGGCAGTACGCGCCGCCTGCGTTGCCAGTATTGGTAATGCCGCCTTCGGCTCGCTCTCCTCGTTTACCGTCAGCAATACGGAGCCGCAGGTGGCGGTGAATCTGATCGTCGAATGCGATACGGTGCTTAATCTGTTAACCAACGACTCGGTAACGCTCACTTATTCCAGCGCCTCATTTAGCGCCGATAGCCGCGCTACCCTGCGGCGCACCGATGCGCCAGCTAATCCGGATGCCGTGCCCGTCCGGCTGTGCGGCGGGCAGAATTGTACCGCCGCCACAGAAACCCTGACCACTCGCAGCTATACCTGGAGTGGAAATACGCTCCTGAGTCTGCTCGCCGCGAAACGCTATACGTTGCCGGTTTATTTACGGCTGACAGGGGGTCAGAGCGTCAGCACAGGACCGTATCGGGTGACGCTCAATTTCTCGGTGAGTTACAGCGTCTGCGCGCTGGGGGCATCCTTAGTATGCACGACGGCGCAAACCGGCACTAAAATGCTCTCGACGCAGGTTGATCTTACCGTACTGAGCGACTGTATTACGATTAATGCGCCAAACGTCAACTTCGGCAGCGCACCCATGGTGCGGGATTTTCCGGTTATCTCCCAGTCTGTAGGCATCACCTGTACTAAAGGCAGTACGTATACCGTCGGGATTAACAATGGCAACTGGGCCAGCGGCAGCGTGCGCAATATGGCCTCTGGCGCTAACCGTCTGAGTTACGATCTCTATAAAGGCGCAACCACCAGTCGCTGGGGCAGTACCGGGGCAGAGCGCTGGGCCAGTAGCGATGCATCCGCCGTCAGTCAGGACGGATTGCTGCGGACTTACCACTACACCGCCCGTATTCTCAGCGGGCAATCCACTCCGCCGGTCGGCGACTACAGCGATACGCTGCTTATCGATATCGTCTTCTGAACGTAACGATGAAATATTATTCCGTAAGGCAAACATAAAGTTCCCTTCCGGCTTGCCGATAACTTCGATAACAAGCCATTGAGAAGGTGCTGTATGTTGAATCGTATCCGCGTTGTCACATTGCTGATGATGGTGCTGGGCGTCTTCGCGCTCCTGCAACTGCTGTCCGGCGGTCTGCTGTTTTCATCATTACAACAGAATCAGCACAGTTTTATCCTTTCCAACGATCTGCGTACTCATCAGGCTGAAATCAATAAAACCTGGGCACTAATGCTGCAAACCCGCATCAACCTTAGCCGCTCGTCAGCGCGCATGATGATGGATGCGGCAAACCAGCAGAGCGGTGCCAAAACGGATCTGCTGAAAAATGCCCGCAGCACGCTTGAGGACGCGGGCAGACATTACGCGCTCTTCCAGCGGACGCCACAGCCGGCAGAGATGCTGGCAGCCAGCCAGACGCTGGACGCCAGCTATCAGAAATACCGCACCGCACTCAGCGAACTGATCCAGTTTCTGGAAAACGGTCAAATGGATGCCTATTTTGCCCAGCCCACTCAGGGGATGCAAAATGCGATGGGCGAGGCGATGACCCGGTACGCGGCCCTGAGCGAAACGCTGTACCACGACGCCTTCACCGCCAGCGCGCAGGATTACCGTTTTGCCCAGTGGCAACTGGCGATCCTTGCGGTCGTTCTGGTGATGGTGCTGGTCGGCGTGTGGTACGCCATTCGCCATACCTTACTCGCGCCGCTGGCCGCCATTATCAGCCATCTGCGCCACATCGCCAGCGGCGATCTCACCCGGCCAGTGACGCTTTCCGGGCGTAACGAAATGGCTCAGCTTGCCGGAACAGTTGAGCACATGCAGCAAGCGTTGATCACTACGGTCACTAACGTGCGTAGCGGAACGGATGCCATTCACAGCGGGATGACCGACATTGCCCGTGGCAATCACGATCTTTCTTCCCGTACCGAACAGCAGGCCGCCGCGCTGGAAGAAACCGCCGCCAGTATGGAACAGCTTACCGCCACGGTGAAGCAAAATGCCGATAACGCCCGCCAGGCATCGCAACTGGCGCAAAGCGCGTCCGGCACGGCTCGCCACGGGGGGAAAGTGGTTGATGGCGTGGTGAATACGATGCACGACATCGCCGCCAGCTCGAAAAAAATCGCTGACATCACCAGCGTCATCGACGGCATTGCTTTTCAGACCAACATTCTTGCGCTTAACGCCGCCGTTGAAGCGGCACGTGCCGGCGAGCAGGGCCGGGGATTTGCCGTGGTCGCAGGCGAAGTGCGCAACCTTGCCAGCCGTAGCGCGCAGGCAGCGAAAGAAATCAAAGCGCTGATTGACGATTCGGTGAGCCGCGTTGACACCGGCTCGGTGCTGGTGGAAAGCGCGGGTGAAACCATGGCGGATATCGTCACTGCCGTCACCCGGGTTACCGACATTATGGGCGAGATCGCTTCCGCCTCTGATGAGCAAAGTCGCGGCATTGAACAAGTGGCGCTGGCGGTCGCCGAAATGGATCGCGTCACGCAGCAAAATGCCTCTCTGGTGCAGGGATCGGCGGCATCAGCCGTCGAACTGGAACAGCAGGCCAGCCGACTGACTCAGGCGGTATCGGCGTTTCGTCTGTCGTCTGGGGCAACCGCTATCGTTTCATCGCCGCCGCCAATGGCTGCAACACCGCATTCACGCCCGGCGGTTGCCGGTGCTGATAATAACTGGGAAACCTTTTGATTTTTTGTGATGGCGGCGCATTGCCGTGTAATGGGAGCGTTGATGTTTAATCGTATTCGTATCTCGACCACTTTGTTTTTGATCCTTGTTCTCTGTGGTTTGCTACAGGTAGGAAGTAACGGTCTGTCCTTTTGGGCGTTCCGTGATGGTGTCCAAAACGTTAATCAAATCGAACGCAGCAATCAACAGCGTACGCTGCTGATGCAGAGCCGGGCAGTCATGCTGGCGGCCAGTAATGCGCTTAATAAAGCCGGTACGCTGACGGCCCTGAGCTATCCGCCGGATGATATTAAAGCGCTGATGACCCGCGCCCGTGACAGTATGAAACAGGCCGATAAGCACATTGCTGAACTGATGGCGCTGCCTGCGGCGACAGAAAACGGCAAAATGCTACAGGCTGAGACGAAGAAAAGCTTCAGCGCGTGGCGTAACGACCTGGAGCATCAGGCCACCTGGCTTGAGAGCAATCAGCTTTCTGACTTTATGAGTGCGCCGGTCGACCAGTCTCAGCAGGCCTTTGAGAAAAACTTTACCGCCTGGCAGACCTACATTGACGGGCTGACGGTGCAGGCCCGCCAGGGCAGCGAAACCAACTATCACATGTCGGCGGCGATCTTCATTTCGATGATCGTGATTGCGGGGCTTATCACCACCGCGTCGCTATTCTGGTCGCGACGGATGATTGTCCAGCCGCTGGCGATAATTTCCAGCCATTTTGACAGCATTGCCAAAGGCGATCTCGCGCGTCCTGTCGCGGTGTACGGTAAAAACGAAATTTCGGCGATTTTTGCCAGCCTGCTGGCAATGCAAACGGCGCTGCGTGCAACGGTGAGCGAAGTGCGGCAGGGCAGTTTTGCGATGCATACCGGCATTTCTGAAATTGCCGAAGGCAATAACGATCTGTCATCACGTACCGAGCAGCAGGCCGCCTCGCTGGCAGAAACCGCCGCCAGTATGGAGCAGTTAACGGCCACGGTCGGACAGAACGCCGATAATGCACGTCAGGCTTCAGGACTGGCGCGCAGCGCAGCCGATACCGCCCAAAAGGGCGGTACTCAGGCATCGCACGTGGCCGATACCATGCGCGATATCGAAACCAGTTCGCAAAAAATTGGCGATATCATCAGCGTTATCGACGGTATTGCCTTTCAGACCAATATTCTGGCGCTCAACGCGGCGGTAGAGGCGGCACGCGCGGGCGAACAGGGACGCGGTTTCGCCGTGGTCGCAGGTGAAGTGCGTAATCTGGCCAGCCGCAGCGCGCAGGCAGCAAAAGAGATCAAAGTGCTAATTGAAGAATCTGTATCCCGGGTTCATGAAGGATCGGCCCAGGCGGAAGTTGCCGCCAAAACGTTGAGTGAGATCGTGCGTTCAGTGACCCAGGTTAACGACATCATGGGCGAGATTGCCTCGGCGTCGGACGAGCAGCGCCGGGGTATTGAACAGGTCGCGCTGGCGGTCAGCCAGATGGATCAGGTGACTCAGCAGAATGCCGCACTGGTTGAGGAGGGCGCGGCCGCTACCGAAGAATTAACCAGCCAGGCCAATCATATGACGGCCCTGGTATCCCGCTTCCAGCTGGATGCATCACCCGTAATACACGATGCCAGGACGCCGGCGCAAGCTGCGTCACAGATCACCTGAAGGTAATTGAGAAGCCGCCATGACATCATCGCTGCCCGCCGGGCAAACGTCGTTACTTATGCAGATGACTCAGCGCCTTGCGCTGTCCGACACCCATTTTCGTCGGATATGTCAGTTGATTTACCAGCGAGCAGGCATTGTGCTGGCGGACCACAAACGTGACATGGTCTACAACCGTCTGGTGCGCCGTTTACGGACCCTGGGGCTGGAAGATTTTGGTCATTATCTGGGCATGCTGGAAGCGAATCCTAACAGCGCAGAGTGGCAGGCATTTATTAACTCCCTGACCACTAACCTGACGGCATTCTTCCGCGAAGGGCATCACTTTCCGGTGCTGGCGGAACATGCGCGTAAGCGGCAGGGCGAGTATCGCGTCTGGAGCGCGGCAGCCTCCACCGGCGAAGAGCCCTACTCGCTGGCGATCACCCTGGCCGATACGCTGGGCACCGCGCCGGGCCGCTGGAAAGTTTATGGCAGCGACATAGACACCGAGGTCCTGCGTAAAGCGCAAGAGGGTATCTATCGTCAGGAAGAGTTAAAAACGCTGTCGCCACAGCAGCTTCAGCGCTACTTCATGCGCGGTACCGGACCGCATTCCGGGCTGGTGCGGGTCCGTCAGGAGCTGGCGAACTACGTTGAGTTTGCGCCGTTAAATCTGCTTGAAAAACAGTACAACGTGCAGGGGCCGTTTGATGCGATCTTCTGCCGTAACGTAATGATTTATTTTGATAAAACGACGCAGCAGGACATTTTGCGTCGCTTTGTCCCGCTGCTCAAACCCGACGGGCTACTGTTCGCCGGACATTCGGAGAATTTCAGCCAGCTGGCGCGCGAATTCACGCTGCGTGGGCAGACGGTTTATGCGCTGAGTAAGGAGAAAGCATGAGCAAAATCAGGGTGCTTTCCGTAGACGATTCGGCGCTTATGCGCCAAATCATGACGGAAATCATTAACAGTCACAGCGACATGGAAATGGTAGCTACCGCGCCCGACCCGCTGGTAGCACGGGATTTGATCAAGAAATACAATCCTGATGTGCTGACCCTCGACGTTGAAATGCCGCGCATGGACGGACTGGATTTCCTGGAAAAATTAATGCGCCTGCGGCCGATGCCGGTGGTAATGGTATCCTCTCTGACCGGCAAAGGCTCCGAAGTGACGCTGCGCGCGCTGGAGCTTGGAGCCATCGACTTTGTGACCAAACCGCAGTTGGGCATTCGTGAAGGGATGCTGGCCTACAGTGAGATGATCGCTGATAAAGTCCGTACCGCGTCGCGAGCGAAACTGGCGGCGAATAAACCAACTGCCGCACCGGTAACGCTCAAGGCAGGGCCGCTGCTCAGCTCTGAAAAATTGATGGTCATTGGCGCATCTACCGGCGGCACCGAGGCTATCCGTCACGTACTCCAGCCGCTACCGCTCTCCAGTCCTGCGGTATTAATTACCCAGCATATGCCGCCGGGTTTTACCCGTTCGTTTGCCGAGCGGCTTAATAAGCTGTGCCAGATAAGCGTTAAAGAGGCCGAAGATGGCGAGCGCGTGTTGCCAGGGCATGCCTATATTGCGCCGGGCGATAAGCATATGGAACTGGCGCGCAGCGGGGCCAACTATCAAATCAAAATTCATGACGGTCCGCCGGTTAACCGACATCGTCCTTCTGTCGATGTGTTGTTTCACTCGGTGGCCAAATACGCGGGACGCAACGCCGTCGGGGTGATCCTGACGGGGATGGGTAACGATGGCGCGGTCGGAATGCGGGCAATGCACGAGGCGGGTGCCTGGACCATTGCCCAGAACGAAGCCAGTTGTGTGGTGTTCGGCATGCCGCGCGAAGCTATCAATAGTGGTGGCGTGAGCGAAGTGGTCGATCTTAGTCAGATAAGCCAGCAGATGCTGGCGAAAATCAGTGCCGGACAGGCAATACGTATTTAACGAGGAGTAGTATTTTATGGCGGATAAAGAGCTCAGGTTTCTGGTTGTGGATGACTTTTCCACCATGCGTCGCATTGTGCGTAACCTGCTTAAAGAGCTGGGTTTTAACAACGTTGAAGAAGCAGAAGACGGCGTTGACGCACTGAACAAATTGCAGGCGGGTGGTTTCGGTTTTGTGATCTCCGACTGGAACATGCCCAACATGGACGGTCTGGAACTGTTAAAAACCATTCGGGCTGACGGCGCAATGTCATCCATGCCGGTACTGATGGTGACGGCAGAAGCTAAAAAAGAAAATATCATTGCGGCCGCGCAGGCGGGGGCCAGCGGCTACGTCGTTAAACCATTTACCGCAGCCACTCTGGAAGAAAAACTGAATAAGATTTTCGAGAAACTTGGCATGTAAGGAATTGTTATGATGCAATCTTTTAATCTTGCTGAAGAACATTCAGCCGGGGATATTATTGCCCGCATCGGTAGTTTAACCCGTATGTTGCGCGACAGTCTGCGTGAACTGGGTCTGGACCAGGCGATTGCCGAAGCGGCGGAAGCGATTCCTGATGCCCGCGATCGTCTTGATTATGTTGTGCAAATGACCGCGCAGGCGGCCGAACGCGCGTTGAACTGCGTGGAGCTGTCACAGCCTCACCAGAATCAGATGGAAACGCAGGCCAAAGCGCTGTCCGGGCGCTGGGATGAGTGGTTTGAAAATCCCATTGAGCTGGCCGATGCACGCGAACTGGTGACCGATACGCGCAGTTACCTGGCCGACGTGCCGGGTCACACCAGCTTTACCAACGCGCAGCTGCTGGAAATCATGATGGCGCAGGACTTCCAGGATCTGACCGGGCAGGTCATCAAGCGAATGATGGACGTTATCCAGGAAATTGAGCGTCAGTTGTTAATGGTGCTGCTGGAGAACATGCCGGAGCCGGGCGCGCGGGCAAAACGTGAGAACGACAGCCTGCTCAATGGTCCGCAGGTTGACGCCTCTAAAGTGGGCGTGGTGGCCAGTCAGGATCAGGTGGACGACCTGCTGGATAGCCTGGGCTTTTAACCGTTTTGCGTCAGCGCATGCCTGCGTGTAGCTAATAAAATATTGATATTAATATTTTTTCTGCTCAGGGGCAGAGTAAAGTCACACCTGGCAAAACGGCAAGCCGGATTTGTCATCAACCTTAAAGGGCCTGAAAAGGCCCTTTTTCGCATAGCTATTCAGCGCATTAGCCCGCAGCGATTCTGGCATCATGATTGCGGGTAAAGCAGGATGAATAGAACGCGTGGCTGAAGATAACGACGACAAAACAGAATCCCCCACACCCCAGCGACTTGAAAAGGCGCGTGAGGAAGGGCAGATCCCCCGATCCCGCGAGTTAACCTCGCTGCTGATCTTACTGGTCGGCGTCTGCATTATCTGGATTGGCGGCGAATCGCTGGCACGCAGGCTAGCGGCGCTATTGTCATCGGGACTGCGCTTCGATCACCGTATCATCAACGATCCGAATCTCATTCTCGGGCAAATTATCCTCCTGATCCGCGAGGCGATGCTGGGACTTTTACCGCTGATCGCCGGGGTGGTCGTGGTGGCGCTGATTGGCCCGGTGAT
>Ga0302349_1002442_pt1 | contig 11850 bp, 10 predicted proteins | sample PhyAR1_FD_202176 | JGI IMG/M metagenome (GOLD analysis project Ga0302349, IMG submission 202176) | Leaf surface microbial communities from alfalfa plants in UC Gill Tract Community Farm, Albany, California, United States - DLSL A.R1... | ecosystem: Host-associated > Plants > Phyllosphere >...
AAAGCGCTGCAGGGTGTCTCCCGGCAGCCCGACCCGCTCCACCAGGGCGGCGGCCCGTCTCTGGCGCTCGGCGGCGTCGAGTTCCGGGCGCAGGGCCAGCAGCCCCTGCTCCAGGGTCGCGGCGATGCGCATGCGCGGGTCCAGGGAGGCGAAGGGATCCTGGAAGACGATCTGGATCTGCCGGCGCAGCCGTTGCAGGGTGCGTCCATCGGCCGAGAGCAGCTCCGCGCCGCCCAGCCAGGCACTGCCGCCGATGCGCGGCCCGTCGAGCAGCCGCAGCAGGGCCTTGCCGGTGGTGGTCTTGCCGCACCCGGATTCGCCCAGCAGGGCCAGGGTCTCGCCGGCGTGCAGGTCGAAGCTCACCCCGTCCACCGCCCTGACCCAGTCCCGCGTCCGGCCCCAGGCGCCGCGGCGGAGCGGATAATGCACGGCCAGGTCGCGCACCTCCAGCAAGCACTCGCCCGGGGTTCGCGCGGGCAATGTACGAGGTACTCCTGCCAGGCTCTGGCCGCGCTTGGCGAAGGTGGGAATGGTGGCGAACAACTCGCGGGCATAGGGATGCCGGGGCGCCTGGAAAAATTCCGCCGCCGGTGCGCTCTCGACGATCTCGCCGTGGCGCATCAGGGCCACGTGATGGGCCACCTGGCGCACCACCGCCAGGTCGTGGGTGATCAGCAGGATGGCCATGCCCAGTTCGCGCTGGATGTCGGCCAGCAGCGCGAGGATCTGCGCCTGGACGGTGACGTCCAGCGCCGTGGTGGGCTCGTCGGCAATCAGCAGATCCGGCTCGGCGGCCAGCGCCAGGGCGATCATGATGCGTTGCTTCTGGCCACCGGAAAACTGGAAGGGATAGTCGTCGATCCGTCGCTCCGGCTCGGGAATGCCCACCCGCCGCAGCCATTCCACCACCCGGGCGCGGGCGGCGGCGCCACGCAGCGCGGTATGGGCGCGCAGGGTTTCCTCGATCTGCTCGCCGATGCGCATGACCGGATTCAGGCTGGTGGCGGGCTCCTGGAAGATGGTGCCGACGCGCCCGCCGCGCAATTCGCGCAGGCGGGCTTCCGGCAGTCGATGCAGGTCGGTGCCGGCCAGCAGCGCCGCGCCCCGCGTAATGCCCAGTGAGGGAGGCAGCAGCCGCAGCAGCGAGAGCGCCGTGACGCTCTTGCCGCTGCCCGATTCCCCGACCAGGGCGAAGGTCTCGCCGCGGGCGATGGCCAGGCTCAGGCCGCGCACCGCCTGGCGCGTGCCCTCCTCGCCGTCGATCAGGATCTCCAGGTCGCGGATCTCCAGCACCGGGGTCATGGCTGCACCTCGCCCTGGCCGGGACGGCGCCTGAGCCAGGCGGATCTCAGCCGACGACTGCGCGGATCGAAGGCGTCGCGCACGGCGTCGGCGAACAGATTGGCTGCCAGGGCCAGCATGAAGGCGAAGGCGCTGAACAGGTTCCACCAGATCATGGGGCTGCGAGACATCTCGGTGCGGGCGTCGTTGATCATGGAGCCGAAGGAATTCATGGTCGGATCGACGCCGATGCCCAGGTAGGAGAGCACCGCCTCGTAGAGCACCAGGCTGGAAAATTCCAGGGTCAGGGTGATGAGCACCAGATAGAAGACGTTGGGCAGCAGATGGCGGCGCAGGATGGTGAAGTGGGAGACGCCGAAGGCCCGCGCCGCCTGCACGTATTCCAGCTCGCGCAGCTTGAGCGCCTCGGCGCGCAGCAGGCGGCAGAGACCGGCCCAGCCGGTGAGGCCGAGGATCAGGCAGAGCATGAAGAGACGCAGGTCGGCGCGCGCCGCGCCGGTGTCGAACAGCTCCGGATGACGGTCGATGAACACCTGCATCATCAGCACGCAGGCCGCCACCAGCAGCACCCCGGGGATGGAGGTCAGGGTGGTGTAGAGGTAGGTGATGACGTCGTCCACCCGGCCCTTGAAGTAACCGGCGGCCAGGCCGAAGACGATGGCCGGTGGCAGCATGGCCAGGGTGGTCAGGCTGCCGATGACGAAGGCGGTGCGGATGCTCTTGAGCGACTGGTAGAGGACATCGTTGCCGGTGCCGTCGGTGCCCAGCACGTGGTAACCGCTGGCCAGGGCGATCACGCTGCCGGCCACCAGGCAGACGCCCAGCCAGGTCAGCAGGATGGCGCGCCAGGGCGTGGCGGTCTGGCCGCGGAGGATGAGTCCGCAGCGAGCAGTGAAGCCACCCGGCTCGCGCAGCCGTGCCGCGGCCAGGGCGGCAGTCGCCAGGGCCAGCGTCAGACCGCCGAGCAGGCCCAACGTCAACCGCTTGAGGACATCGACCCGCCACTCGCTAGCGGGATCGCGCAACGTGGTACCCGCATGCTTGAGGCGCGGGAAGTCGCGCAGCGGCAGGCCCTCGGCGCTGGTGCCCAAGGTTTCCTTGGTGAACTGGTGGGTGGCCAGGGGCGCGGAATAGGTCTTCTCACGCTGAGTCAGGCTGGTGTCGGCCAGCAGGCCGTCGAGGGCCGAGAGCACCGTAGGTGAGTAGATCGGCGCCGTGGCACCGGGCGTGGCGGGCAACTGAGGCCGGTAGTGCAGCGAATCCAGCAGGGCGATGGCGACGAAGCTGGCCAGCACCACGGCCGCGCTCATCGCCGGGGCATCCTGCAGCACCCGGCGCCAACTGGCGCGCAGGGCCGGCTGGCGACGCGCGCGCCAGGCATAGCACAGGCTGCCGGCCACCAGCAGGTAGAGGGCGAGGTCGGTCCAGAGCAAGACGAATTTCGGCATGGCGGCTACCTGAAGCGAACGCGCGGATCGGCGAGGGTGTAGGACAGGTCCGCCAGGATCAGGCCGACGATGTAGAGCACCGATCCCAGGAACACCATGGTACGGACCACGGCGAAGTCCTGGCCGTTGATGGCGTCGATGGTGTAGCTGCCCAGGCCCGGAATGCCAAAGAAGGATTCGGCGATCAGGCTGCCCATGATCAGCAAGGGAATGGCCGAAACCACCCCGGTGAGGATCGGCAGCGCCGCATTGCGCAGCACATGGCGCAGGAGCACCTGGCGCTCGGCCAGGCCCTTGGCGCGGGCGGTGCGCACATAGTCCTTGCCGATCTCCTCGAGAAACAGCGCGCGATAGAAGCGGGCCTGGCTGCCGAGGCCGGAAATCACCGCCACCAGCACCGGCAGGGCCAGGAAGCGCAACAGATTCCAGCCCTCTTCATAGCCCGAGAAGGGCACCAGCCGCAGGGTCTTCGCGAACAGCCACTGGCCGGCGATGATGTAGAACAGCGAGGAGATCGACAGCAGCACCACGCAGAGCACCACGCCCCAGAAGTCCAGCCGGGTGGCGCGAAAGAACACCAGCAGCAGGGCGAAGCCGACGCTGGCCGCCAGGCCGAGCACGAAGGTCGGCAGCGCCAGCGCCAGACTCGGTCCGGCGCGCTCGGCGATCTCCCGGCCGATGTCGCGGCCGCTGTCGGAGGTGCCGAAGTCGAACATCAGCAGGCTGGCCGACCGTTCGAAGAAGAGCGTATCGGTCAGCTGCTCCACCCCTTCACGGGTGGTATTGATAAGCAGCGGCTTGTCGTAGCCGTGCTCCGCCTTCCAGTCCTCGATGGCTTCGGCGGTGACGTACTTGCCGCCGATGGCCAGGCGCGCCATGTCGTCCGGGGTGTTGACGGTAAAGAACAGCAGAAAGGTCAGCAGATTCACGCCGATCAGGATGAGCACGCCATAGGCCAGGCGCCGCAGCAGATAGCCGATCATGGCCGCCCCTCCCCGTGGCCGTCGCCAAAGGCGGTCTGGCGCTCACGGCGCCGGAGGCTGCGCCAGGCCGGCCAGATCAGCAGCAGCCCCAGGCCCAGCAGCAGCCACAGCGGCCAGAGCACCGGCCGGTTCCACTCCAGCACCTTGCGCTCGCGCAGCGCCGGGTCCAGGCGCAGATAGCGCAGCTGATCGCGCACCATCTGGGTCGGCTTGGCGTTGTAGACCCACTGCTGATAGGCCCCGGCCGACAAGGGATTCCAGCCGAACAGCCAGGGCGCGTCCTGCTGCACGATGGCGACCATGCGCCGGATCAGGGCGACCTTTTCCGGTCCGTCATCGAGACTCTTCATCTGCTCGAACAACCGGTCGTATTCGGCATTGCTGTAGTTGCCGGCATTCTCGCCACCGTGCTTGGCCTTGCCCTGAGGACCGTAGAAGAGAAAGAGGAAGTTCTCGGCATCGGGATAGTCGGCGTTCCAGCCCCAGAAGAAGATCTGCGCCGCGCCCTTGCGCATCTTGTCCTGGAATCTGTTGTAGTCCGAGCCGCGCAGTTCCAGCTGGATGCCCAGCTTGGCGGTCTGCTGGCGCATCCAGTCGAACATGGCGCTGTCGCCGCTGGTCTGGGCGTCGTATTGCAGGATCAGCGGCCGCCCGCTGCTGGCGTCGCGGCCATCGGGATAGCCGGCTTCGGCCAGCAGCTGCCGGGCCTCTTCGATGGGCCGCCGCTCGGGCTTGCCATCCACCATTCGATAGACCACCGGGTTGCTGCCGGCCGGCGGCGCTTCATAGCCCAGCACGCCGGGCGGCAGCGGGCCATTGGCGACCAGGCCGTTGCCGTTGAGAAAGACGGTGATGTAGCTCTCCCAGTCGAAGGCGATGGACAGTGCCTGGCGCAGCTTGCGATTGCGTTCCTGCTGCTCGGGCGTGGCGCCCTGCCCCACCACCGGATCCAGCCAGTTGAAACCCAGGTACCAGTTGGACGCCTCCACCGCGGTGGGCAACTTGATGCCACGCTCGCGATAGAGCTCGGCGGAATCAGCCGAATCGCCGGCCTTGGTGCGCAGCGCCACGCCATATTCGCCGCGCTCGACCTGGGGGGTGTCGTAGTAGCCCTGGATGAACTTGCCCATCAGCGGCACCCCTTCCTTTTCCAGGCTGAACACCGCGCGATCGATCAGCGGCAAGGGCTTGCCGCAGTCGTCCAGTCGGCCCTGTTCGCGATCCTCGGGCTCCCCTTCGCAGGGATAGGGATCGGCGTGATAGTTGGGATTGCGCTCCAGCACATGGCGGCGATTGGGGATGGACTCGGCCAGGCGATAGGGGCCGGTACCCACCGGCCAGCTATTGAAGCCGAGGTTGTGCTCGGCCATCCCCGGCTGGCTGTAGAAGCGATCCGCCTCCCAGGGCACCGGCGCGGCAAAGGTCATGGCCAGCCAGTAGTTGAACTGGGGGTACTTGCCGATCACCCGCAGCCGCAGGGTGTGGTCGTCCAGCACCTCGACCCCGGGCAGTTCGCCCTGGCGCAGGTCCAGCCAGGGCAGCGGCGCGCTCCTGGGCAGGCCGGCGCGCAGGGCCTTGTCCACGGCGCGCAGGCCGTCGCCATAGGCCTGCATGCCGACCAGATGCTCGGCGAAGATGGCGTAGCTGGGCGAGACCAGCCGCGGACTGGCCAGGCGACGCAGGCCGTAAGCGTAGTCGGCGGCGGTCAGGGCGCGGCTGCCGGTCTCGGGAAAGTCGGGGATCTGGTAGCGATCGGCCAGGTCGGCGGGCTGGATGGGGAAGTAGCGGTAATGGCCCTGGGCATCGCGCGCGAAGGCCGGATGGGGCGCATAGCGGGCGTCGCGGCGGATGGGGATGTCGTAGACGCTCTGGGCGATCTGCGCGGCCGGTGCGTCGTCCGGCAGGCGCCGGCCCTGGGCATCCAGGTAGTAAGGCGTGACCACCCGCTCGGCGCCGCGGGGGATCAGCGCGTAGGGCCGCTTGAAATAGTGGTAGCCGTAGAGGGGTTCATAGATGTTGTAGGTGAAGTTGGTCTCGTCGCCGGAATAGGAACTGGCCGGATCGAGATACTTCGGCGAACGGGTGGTGAAGGCGGTATAGAGGGTATTCTGACCTTCGGCTCCGGCGCGGTAGGGGCTGTTGATCGGCGTATCGGGTGAACAGCCGCCGAGCAGCGCCAGGGTCAGCAGTGCGAGGAGTTGTCTGGACAGTCTGGGCATCGCGTTCCTGCACCGAAAGGGACCTGAGGCGGCAGCGTCCGCCCAACCGACTAAGCTTGAGCTATTTTCCCGCGAGGCGCAGCACCCCATGCAATCCCGGAAAGATTTCGACAAGATCGTCCACTGGTCACAGCTCCAGGCGCCCGACGGCCCCGGCTATGCCGACAGTGAGGAGCGCTTTTCCCTGGGCGCCGCCTTCGGCCGCCACTTCGGCTTCGCCCGCCTGGGCATCCACCACGAATGGCTGCCACCCGGTCGCCGCACCTCGCGGCCCCATGCCGAGGCCACCGAAGACGAATTCATCTATGTGATCGCCGGTCATCCCACCGCCTGGATCGACGGCCATGCCCATCGCCTCAAGCCGGGCGACGGGGTGGGCTTCAAGGCGGGGGATGGCGTCGCCCACACTTTCATCAACGAGACCGACGAGCCGGTGGAGTTGCTGGTGGTGGGCGACACCAGCCGGGCGGACAACCGCCTGCACTATCCGCTGCATCCGGAATACACCGCTGGCCTGGGGGACAAGCAGTGGCAGGACTGTCCCAAGCGGGAATTGGGGCCGCATGCGGGTGAGGCCCGGAAGTCCGGCGAGTAGGCGCAGTTAGTGGACCTGGCCGTTGGGCCTCGGCGATGGAGCCGCCTCAACCCAACCTACGAAACCCTACCGTAGGTTGGGTTGAGCGCAGCGAAGCCCAACAGGACCTCAGCCAACACCTTGGCGCGTGGAAAACGCTGCGCGGTTTTCCACCCTACGCGGGATCTATGGGAGCGCTTCCTTTCCCTTGGGGTGAGGGTCGGCGGCTCAGGCTTTGCGCGCCTGAGCCGCGCTCACCGCGGCGCGCAGCGCCAGCAGGTAGCTGTCCACGCCGAAGCCGGCGATCTGCCCCAGCACGATCTCGGCGAACACCGAGTGATGGCGGAAGCTCTCTCGCGCATGGATATTGGACATGTGCAGTTCCACCACAGGCACGGTAAGGATCGCCAGGGCGTCGCGGATGCCGTAGCTGTAGTGGGTCCAGGCGCCGGCGTTGATCAGCACCCCGTCGACGCCCTCCTCGTAGCCCTGGTGGATGCGCTCGACCATCGCCCCTTCGTGGTTGCTCTGGAAGGACTCTATTTCCACCCCCAGCTCCGCCCCCAGGGCGGCCAGCATGGCGTCGATCTCGGCCAGGGTCACGGTGCCGTATTGCACGGGATCGCGTTTGCCGAACATGTTGTGGTTGATACCGTGCAACATCAGGATCTTCATGGGTCCGCTCACTGCAAGGGAATGGTCAGCTGGTCGATGACCGGCCGGGTCTCGGGACGCACGCCGCGCCACCAGGCGAAGGCTTCGGCGGCCTGCTCCACCAGCATGCCCACGCCATCCGCCAACTGCGCCACGCCCTGCTCCTGCGCCAGGCGCAGGAAGGGCGTCAGCCCCTTGCCATAGGCCAGTTCGTAGGCCAACGCCGCCTCGGCGAAGACGCCTGCCGGCACCGGCGGCAACTCGCCGGCCAGGCTGGCCGAGGTGGCGTTGATCACCAGTTCGAATCTCTGCCCTTCCAGGGCCTCGTAGCTGCTCACGCTCAGCAGCGGGTGCCCGATCTCCTGGGCGAGTCCTGCGGCCTTTTGCTCATCGCGATTGACCATCACCAACTGCACAGGTCCAGCCGCGAGGAAGGGCAACAGGGCACCGCGGACCGCGCCCCCGGCGCCCAGCAAGAGCACACGCTTGCCGGCCAGCGGCTGGCCGAGATTGATCTCGATGTCGCGCAGCAGGCCGATGCCATCGAAGTTCTCCGCCAGCACCCGCTCACCCTCGAACTTCAGCGCATTGGCCGCCTTGGCCAGGCGCGCCCGCTCGCTGGGCTCGGTGGCCAGCTGGTAGGCCTGCAGCTTGAAGGGCGCCGTGATGTTCATGCCCCGCCCGCCCTGGTCGCGAAAGCGCTGCACGTCGCCGGCGAAATCCTCCAGCGAGCCCTCGATGGCGCCGTATTTCAGGTCCTGCCCGGTGGTACTGGCGAACAGCCCATGGATGAGGGGCGACTTGGTGTGGTTGATCGGACGGCCAATCACCGCGTACTGGTCGGTCATGCCGGCATCTCCTGGGTGAACAGCACGCCATCGGCCTGCAGCCGGGCGATCTCGTCCGCGCTGTAGCCCAGGCTCCGGGCCACGACTGCGTTGTGCTCACCGAGATCCGGCGCCACCTGCTGGATGGTGGTGTCGCAGTCGGAAAAGCGGAACGGCAGATTGGGCATGCGCAGGGTGCCGAAACGCGGATGGTGCTGCTCCTGGATCATGCCGCGGGCCTTGATCTGCGGATCCTCGATCACCTCGTCGATGCGCTGCACCTTGGCGCAGGGCACGTCGATCTCGTCGAGCAGCGCCAGCAGCCGCGCGACCGGATTGGCCGCCACCCAGGCTTTGACGATGGGCAAAATGGCTTCGCGATGGGCATTGCGGCCGGTGGAGGTGTGGAAGCGAATGTCACTGCCGAAGCCCGGCTGGCCCGCGTCCTGCTCGACCAATGCGGCGAAGCGCTTCCAGGAGTCGTCCACCTGGGCGGCGATCACCAGATCGCCGTCCTGGGCGCGGAACACGCCATAGAGGGTCGAGGTGGGCATGTCGTGACCGGTCTGCTGCGGCAGGATTTCGCCACCGGACAGGGTGTAGCACTGCACGGCGTATTCGTGCATGGAGACCAGGGTGTCGTAGAGCGCCATGTCGATATGCTGGCCGCGCCCGCTGGTGACCCGGCCGAGCAGCGCCGCGTTGATGGCGGCCACCGCATGGGCGCCGGTGTACATGTCGCCCAGGGAGATGCGCAGCAATGGCGGTGCCTCGCCGGGCGTGCCGACCATCTGCATGATGCCGCTCTTGGCCTCGGCGATCAGGCCGAAGCCGGCGCGATGGGCATCAGGCCCGGTGTGGCCATAGGCGGAGATCGAGCAGTACACCAGTCGCGGATTGCGCGCCGACAGTTCCGCATAGCCCAGACCGAGCCTGTCCAGGGCGCCGGGACGGTAGTTCTCGATGAAGACGTCGGCGCTGTCGCACAGCTGCTGCATGAAGGCCTTGCCGCGCGGATCCTTCATGTTGACGCTGACGCCCTGCTTGCCCATGTTGAGTTGCAGGAAGTAGCCGCTCTGCTGGTCGTCGAGGACGAAGGCGTGCTGGCGCCCGGCATCGCCGCTGCCAGGGCGCTCCACCTTGATGACCTCGGCGCCCAGCGCCGCCAGGCAGCGCCCCACATAGGGACCGGCGAGGAAGTGGCTGTAGTCGATGACCCTCAGGCCTTGCAGCGGCAGTGGCTGGCTCATACGGCGCCCTCCCGCCGCGGCACCATCAGCCGGTGCTCGCCGCGCTGGACCACCTCGCCCTTCTGGTTGATCAGCTCGGACGGCAGCACCACGATGCCCCAGCCCGGCTTGCTCTTGCTCGGACGCATGGCGCCAACGCGCAGCTTCACGTGCAACTCGTCGCCGACGCGGATCGGCAGCAGGAAATCCCAGGTCCAGCCCAGCGACATCCCCGGCAAGAAGCGATAGTCGCACTGGGTCTTGAGGCCGTCGGCGATGGACAGTCCCATCAGGCCATGGGCGACCAAGCCACCGAAGTGACTGGCGTTGGCATAGGCCTCGTCGACGTGGACCGGGGTGTGGTCCCCGGTCAGGTCGGCATAGGCCAGGATGCGTTCCTTGGTGACCTGGTAACTCGGGGTGATCGCCTCGTCGCCTTCGCGGGCGTCCTCGAAATATCTTTCTTGTACGGTCATGGTCGCTGTCACTCGGTTTGACGGGCGTTGACGGCCAGGGCGTCGTGCACGGCGCGGGCCGGCACGGCCTGAATGAACTCCAGCGCCAGGCCATCGGGCAGGCGCAGCCAGTTGTGGCCCTGGGGCAATTCTTCCACCCCCTCGAAACGGCGGGCGGCGGCCAGGGCGGCGTCGAGGTCCTCGCACATCAGTCCCAGGTGGCCCAGGCGCCCCTCGGGGCCGGCGAAATCCGGCTTGCTCATGAACTGCATGCCGCCCAGCGTCCAGTACTGCGTGGGCTCTTCGACCGTGCCCTGCACCTCGCGCAGGGTCATGCCGAACACCTCGTGGAAGAAGCGGATGTGCCAGTGGATGTCTTTCACCCAGATGGCCACGTGTTCCAGATAGGCCTTGGGAATGCTCATGATGTGGCGTCCTCTTGTTGTCGATCGGCCAGGGCGCGCTCGATGCCCTTGATGCAGGCGACCAGCGTGGCGTTGACCGGGGTCGGTACGCGGTACTGCTGGCCGAGCCGCACCACCGCGCCGTTGATGAAGTCGATTTCGGTGATGGAGCCCCTCTGCAGGCTCTGCAGCATGGAGGTCTTGAACGAGGGCGCCAGCCCTTCGCGGGCCAGTTGCCAGGCGGCTTCAGGTTCCTGCAGCCCCAGCTCGACCCCGGCGGCGCGGGCCACCGCGATGGCCTCGGCGACCGCCTGCAAGGCGGTGTCGCGCAAGAGCGGCTCGCTATAGAGCTGGCCGTAGGTGAGCTGAGTGATGCCGGTGAGGGCCCCGGTGGCGACGTTGACCTGCAGCTTGTCCCACAGGGTGCCGCGGATATTCGCGCTGACCGTGGTGGCGAAGCCCGCGCCGGCGAAGGCCTCGGCGACCGCCTGCACCCGCGGGGTGAGCTGGCCGTCGAGTTCGCCGATGAGGGTCTGCTTGCCGGCCACCCCGCTGCGGATCCGCCCCGGGCCGAGCAGCACCCCGCCGACATAGGTCTTGCCGGCGATCACCCGCTCCGGGCCGACGATCTCGGCCAGCAACTCTTCGTGGCCGAGGCCGTTCTGCAGCGACAACACCAGGGTCTCGGGACCGACCAGCGCCAGCGCCTGGCGCATGGCCTCGGCCGTGGCGAAGGACTTGACCAGCACCACCACCAGGTCGACCACCCCGACCGCCTCGGCGCTCACCGCCGCCCGTACCTGAACCCGGCGACGGCTCTCGGCGGTCTCGATGTCCAGGCCGTCACGGGCGACCGCCGCGATATGGGCATTGGGCCGATTGAGCAGCCAGGTCTCGTGCCCTGCCTCGCTCAGCCAGGCGCCAAAGGTGCTGCCCAGGGCGCCGGCCCCGAGGATGCAGATTTTCATGGGAGAGGACTCCTTGTTTTCGCCCACCCTAGGCCCGCGCCTGCTATTGAGCTATAAAAAGAGCCCAATCCGCCCATCAGGAATCTTGATAATGCTACCGACGGACGGCCTGCCCGAACCCAAGTTGCTGATGCTGTTCGAGGTGCTCTATCGCACCGGCAGCGTGACTCGGGCCGCCGAACAGCTGGGTCAGAGCCAGCCCACCATCAGCCTCTGGCTGGGCAAGTTGCGCCAGCAGCTGCGCGATCCGCTGTTCGTGCGCACGCCGGGCGGCATGAAGCCCACGCCCCAGGCCGAGGCCCTGATCACCCCCTGTCGCGAGGTGCTCGAATCCCTGCGCCGGCTGGTGGCCTGGGAGGTCGCCTTCGAGCCCGCCACCGCCCAACGGCTGTTTCGCCTCTGCCTCAGCGATGCCAGCCACATCACCCTGCTGCCGCGGATCCTGGCGCAGTTGCGCGAGGTGGCGCCCGGGGTGCGGCTGGAGATCGCGCGGATCGACGGCAACACCGAGCAGGCCCTGGAGATCGGCGAGGCGGACCTGGCGATCGGCTTCATCCCCTGGCTGGGCGGCAGCCTCTATCAGCAACTGCTGTTTCCCCAGGATTGGGTCTGCCTGGTCAGCGCCCGCCATCCGCGCCTCGGCGAGCAGCTGACGGCCACGGCCTACGCCGAGGAGGGCCATGTGCTGGTCAGTGCCGGCACCGGGCAGAAGCTGCTGGAAGCGGGTCTGGTACGCGCCGGGGTGCAGCGCCGCATCGTGCTGGAGCTACCGGGTTTTCTGGGCGTC
>Ga0302349_1002443_pt1 | contig 11850 bp, 9 predicted proteins | sample PhyAR1_FD_202176 | JGI IMG/M metagenome (GOLD analysis project Ga0302349, IMG submission 202176) | Leaf surface microbial communities from alfalfa plants in UC Gill Tract Community Farm, Albany, California, United States - DLSL A.R1... | ecosystem: Host-associated > Plants > Phyllosphere >...
TGTCGTGCCGGTGACGTTCAGAAAAACAGGTGCCTGATTTATGCTGGTGAATCTTTGCGACTACAAACAGAGCGTGACGCTGATTGCCAACAGCGGCGTGCAGTTTCTTGACTTCGGCCTGACGCCACAGGTGTCGGCTCATAACGGGCGCTTTGTGCGTAAAACCGCCAACGGCCCGCTGCTGCGCCTCGATTACGATCTGGCGAGCGAGCGCTTTACCCTCCCCGCCAGCAACGGCGGTCAGCCAGAAGTGGTCAAGCCGGAATCAACCATCGGGCTGATGCAGTCCCTCGCCGTCCTCGACGGCATCTGGCTGCCAATCCCGTTCCTGCGCTTTAATCCACCGCGCACCTTTGTTGAAGGGCCGGATAACTGGGCGCGGGTGCAGATCCGCAAACTGAATACGCCGGACAGCGCGGGCAACACGCACCGCGTGACGCTGGCCCTCGACAGCCAGATCAACGACCTGTCGCCTGCGGCCCTCTCGCCGATGGAAAACGACATTCTCAACGGCACGCGCTTTTCGCTCGCCTGGCGCGACGATGAAGTGGCGGATTTTCTCGACCAGACGTGGATTGACGGCTGGCTGCGTGAAGTCTTTATGCAGCACGTCCAGAACGAAGGCCGCAGCGAACGTGAAATCGCCCAGGCCCTGCGCGGCTTTGAGTACCAGGCACACTGGCTCAACCTGCTGACGCTGCTCGGCGAACAGCTCACCGTGCCGGAAGTGAAAATCGTCACTCACACCCTGAGCACCCCCGCCATTCCGGTGGATTTAATTCTCGATGTCGGCAATACCCACACCTGTGGGGTGATCATCGAAGATCACGGCGACGCCAACGACGGCCTGCGCCAGACTGCCGAACTTCAGGTACGCTCGCTTAGCGAACCACAGTTTTTAAACGAGCCGCTATTTACCAGTCGGCTTGAGTTCTCCGAAGCGCGCTTCGGCAAACAGCATTTTTCCGTGGAAAGCGGGCGCGAAGACGCGTTCGTCTGGCCGTCGATTGTGCGCGTGGGTGACGAAGCCCGCAGCCTGGCGATGCAGCGTCTGGGCACCGAAGGCAACAGCGGCATCTCAAGCCCCCGCCGTTATCTGTGGGATGAAACCCCGGTGCTCCAGGACTGGCGCTTCAGCCAGATGAATAGCAAATCCCAGCGCGAACCGCTGGCGACCGCCTTCCCGCTGATGAATCTGATGAACGACGACGGCCAGCCGCTCTACACCCTGCCGCTTGACGAACGTTTGCCGGTCTTTTCCCCGCAGTACAGCCGCAGCACGCTGATGACCCATATGCTGTGTGAACTGCTGGCGCAGGCGCTCGGGCAGATCAACAGCGTGGCGACGCGTCTGCGTCTCGGCTTCCCGGCTTCCCCGCGCCAGTTGCGCACCATTATCCTGACCCTGCCCTCGGCGATGCCGAAGCAGGAGCGCGAGATTTTCCGCCGCCGGATGTTCGAAGCTATCGCCCTGGTGTGGAAAGCGATGGGCTGGCACCCGCAGGATGATGATTTCGCCAGCCGTAAACAGCAGGATAAAAGCGTCGTTCCCGTGCCGCGCATTCAGATGGAGTGGGACGAAGCCAGTTGTGGTCAACTGGTGTGGCTTTATAACGAAGCGATTTCCCATTTTGCCGGGCAGACCGAAAACTTCTTCGCCTCTCTCGCCCGCCCGGACCGCACCCCTGCACCGGGTGAGCTGCCCGGACGTGCGCTGCGCGTGGCCTCCATCGATATCGGTGGCGGCACCACCGACATGGCTATCACCCATTATCAACTGGATGACGGCACCGGCAGCAACGTCAAAATCACCCCGCATCTGCTGTTCCGCGAAGGCTTTAAAGTCGCGGGCGACGACATTCTGTTAGATGTGATCCAGCGCTGCGTGCTGCCTGCGCTGCAAACCCAGTTGCAAAAATCGGGCATTACCGACGCCGCCGCGCTGATGGCGACGCTGTTTGGCGACTCCGGCCGCATCGACACCCAGGCGGTATTGCGTCAGCAAACCACCCTGCAACTCTTTATGCCGGTAGGTCACGCGATCCTCGCGGCGTGGGAATCGAGCGACATTAACGATCCGCTGGCCGGGCTGCACGCCACCTTTGGCGAACTGCTGAAACAGCAGCCGACCCGCAACGTGATGAATTACTTAAAGCAGGCGATCGATCCGGCTCTGCCACCGGGATCGCCGGAATTTGATATTTTCGCCGTGCCGCTGCAGGTGAATTTCAGCGAGTTGCAGGCCGGGATGCTGGCCGGGCAGTTTACCCTCACCGCCCCGCTGCACGCGGTGTGCGAGGCGATCTCTCACTACTGCTGCGATGTGCTGTTGATCACCGGGCGTCCGGGCTGTCTGCCGGGCGTGCAGGCGCTGATCCGCCATTTACAGCCGGTCCCGGTCAACCGCATGGTGTGGCTGGATAAATACCGCGTGCACGAGTGGTATCCGTTCAGTCAGCAGGGGCGCATCGGCAACCCGAAATCCACCGCCGCCGTGGGCGCGATGCTGTGCAGTCTGGCGCTGGATCTGCGCCTGCCGCGCTTTAATTTCAAAGCGGCGGATATCGGCGCGTACTCCACCGTGCGCTATCTCGGCGTGCTGGATAACACCGTCAATACCCTGCGCGACGAGAATATCTGGTATCAGGATATCGATTTAGACAAGCCGGGCGCGAAACTCGACGCCCGCCTGCACTTCCCGCTGCGCGGTAACGTTACGCTCGGTTTCCGTCAGTTAGCGAACGCCCGCTGGCCCGCCACGCCGCTCTATACGCTGAGCATTAACTCACCGGAACTGGCGAAAGCCATTGCGGGCGACGGCGTGCTTAACGTCCGCCTGCAATTCACCGGCGGCAGCAAAGCGCATGGCCCGGAAGCCTTTAAACTCAGCGATGCCTGGCTTACCGACGGCACCCCGGTGGACGCCGACGCACTGACGTTTAAACTCAATACGCTGGCCGATCGTCGTCACAGCGGCAGCCACTACTGGATCGACAGCGGGAGTGTGTACCTGAAATGAAAGCCCCAATAAAAACCACTCAGGCCTTAACCGCGTGGGTGAACGAAACACGCCAGCACGCCCCGCTGCTGGATGATGACGCCGACGCCCTGCTGGCGCGGCTGTCCGCCATTTCGGCGCAGGAAACCGCGCTGATTCAGGCGACAGATTCCCCCTGCACGGTGGCGCTGTACGGTCACTCGCAGGCAGCCAAAGCGCACCTGATTGCCGCGCTGTGCAGCAGCGGTAATGGCCGGGTGAACGTCAGACCCGGCGAGAAAACGCTCGACTACTTTACCCATATCAATCCTGGTCACGCGCTGACGGGCATGGCGCTGCGTTTTAGCTGCCAGAGTCCGGCGCTGGACGACGCTTTCCCGCTGCGTCTGCACATTCTTTCCGAAGCGGAACTGGTTCAGGTGTTTATCGCCCATGCGCAGACCCTGACCGATCTGCGTCCGGTTGAGAAAAGCGTGATTGAAGATCGCCTGACCCAGTGGCGTGCCCTGCGTCAGCCGCAGCAGGTGCCGGGGATCACCGGTGAAGAAGTGGGCGCAATCGCCCGCTTCTGGCGCGCGACCGTGCCTGCCGCCCGTCAGCAACTGGACGATGGACTCTGGTATCAGTTTATCGCTCTGCTGCCGTCTCTTGATTTGCGCGCCCGCGCCAGCGCCTGGTCGCTGTTATGGGGCGAGCAACAGGAACTGACATCCCAGTGGCTGTCGCTTGCGCACACCCTGCATCAAACCGGCAACGCCCGCACGCTGGCTGCGCCGCTGAGTCTGCTGATTGATAATTTCGCCCTGCCGACCGAAGGCTTTTTAACGCCGATGCCGCCCAACAGCGCCGGGCTTCAGGGCGAAGTGGTGGTGCATCCGTGGGCGCAGGATCAGCTTCAGAATGCGGTCAGCATTCCGCTGGAGACACTGGCGCTGATCGCCCGGGAACTGGTACTGCCAACCGAAGACAGCGTGCTGGAAAACGTTGACGTGGTGGATATCCCGACGCCCGCCCTCGATGCCACGCCGGGGCTTGCCAACAGCAAATGCCGCTGGCTGCTGGAGAATTATCGCCAGCAATTGCAGCCGGATGTGCTGATGATTTGTAACGCCGCGCCCGCCCGCAGCGAAACCGCCCGCACCGCCCGCGCGCTGCTCAACTGGGTGAAAGAAACCCAGTCAGGCCAGGAAACTGCGCTGCCGGGGCTGGTCTGGGCCATCACTCCGCAGGATGCGCGCTTTACCGGGGCGCAAAATATGGATGAAACCGTGCAGCAACTGGTCGGTAAACCGGGCCAGTACTGGGGCACGCTACAGGCGCTGGACGCGGGCAGCCTGCAACGGCTGATCGAGTGGCTGTCGCAGGCCACCGCGCCGTCTGTGCGTACCCTGCGTCTGAAAGCACTGCGCGATCGCCATCACCAGCAACTGCGCGATCTGATGCAGACCTGGCTTGCACCGCTGAAAGAGACACCGGAAGCGCAGCGCACGCGCGCCGAAGGGGTGATCCGCGAATTGCAGACTCAGGCGAGCCGCCACGGGGAACTGCTCGACGGCCTGCTGCCGGACATCAAACAGTTTGACGCCATCTGGAAAGTACAGCAGCCGCGTGAGGAAAAGGTCAGCGGTCTGTTTAGCGAAGCGATCGATCTCTTTGCCGAGGTGGGTGGCAGCGCCGAATCCCTTCCGGCGGCGCGGGATACCGGTCATCAGGCGCAGGCGATGTGGGTCAACCATCTGCGTCAGTGGAGTCGTAATGACGCCAACGCCGAGCGTTTAGGTTTAAGCAGCGCCGCGCTGCGCCAGGTGGCGGATATTCTGATTGTGACGGGCTATCGCCTGAATCTGGCGGAGCAGTTGCAGCAGGTGATGCAGCGCGATACCGCCTGTGCCGCACAGCTTCACGCGGCGGTGGGGAATTTTATTGCCTGGCTTGGGTATGCGACGCTGCCGGAAGATCAACGTCCGGCCAGCCGCATTCAGAAAGGGCGCGCGATTTTCAGCGCCAGCGCCCCTGCCGCTTCCGATGCCCGCCTGACGCGCCTCGGCGAGCAGCCGGTGCACGTCGCCACGCGCTACGTGTACGACTGGCTGGTGGCGCTCTATACGCGCAGCAATGAAAACATCGGCTATCAGCACCCGCTCGACGTGCCGGTGGCGATGCGTAAAAAGCTGTTGAAGCTGGTGCCGTAAGGTGACTTCACCCTCACCCCGGCCCTCTCCCTTAGGGAGAGGGAGGTTTTAGTCCCCTCTCCCTAAGGGAGAGGGTTAGGGTGAGGGTGATTTTAGTCCCCTCTCCCTTAGGGAGAGGGGTAGGGTGAGGGGAAAATCACCGCTCCCACAACCGATTAAACGCCGTATCATTCAACACCCGATCCCCCTGCGCGTTCGCCTTATACGGACGTGAGGTAGTGGCTGCCGCGCCCCATGGCGAGAGGCTGTCATACCCGGCATCAATCGTACTGTGCGCAATCAACGCCTGCCCGTTCGCCGTGTTGCCTGGGATATACCCGGTTTTCCCTGCCCCTTGATCCCACGCCCGGCCCAGTTTCGCCTTGAAGGTGCCGTGATAACCACTGTCGGTGGTAAAGCGGCTGTTCAGCACCAGGAAACCATACGGGTTATCCGGCAGCGTATTGGGCGCGAGCACATAGGCTTCATGCGATCCGCGCGTGGAGACAGTGTGGAACTGCACGGTGTCAAACACCACGTTGGCGCGGCCAAAAACATAATCCACATCGCCTTCGATATAGCTGTCTTTGACCAGCACGCGGCTGATGCGATCGGTTACCGCCTGATTTTCGCGGTTGCTGGTATTGAGGTATGCCGTGTCCTGACGCCCAATCAGCCGCACGTTTTCCAGTTGTACGCGATCGCCGTCGGTGCGCAGCGCCACGCCCTGATGCGTACCGCCATCGACGGTATCGAGCAGCGCATTTACCACGCTCAGATTCGCAAGCTGGAAATCATTGCTCTGCGACCAGACCACCGCCGCGCAGTTAGTGCCAATCAGCGGTGTGGTTTTACTGGCGCACTGGGAATAGAGATACCAGGCGGGATCGCCGTCGCGGTACTGGTGCGCCGGATTCACCGCCTGGCGATAACGCGCGGGGGAGAACTGCGAATCAAGCGCCAGTTCCAGGCGCACATCGTCGGGTTTGCTGCCTGCGCCCACAATCGTAATGGGCGGCGCGTCGGCGGGAATGTACACCGTGCCGGTGTAAACGCCGGGTTCAATGCGGATATAAATGCGCGAGCGATCGTGTGCCTGACGAAGCGCAGCGTTAACCGCCTGCTGTACCGTGGTCCACGCGCTATTGGGTCCTACACGCCAGGGCGTACCGGCATTCAGTTTGATCGATTCAGGCTGCCACGGCCCTTCCGGAGCGGCGATTAACCCGCCCCTGGCGAAATAATTTTCCTGGGTATAGGGTGCGGCTTCCTGCGCCGTTAGCACCGGTCGCGTCGCGGTACCCGGCGCACCATTGCCCGTTGCACAGCCCTGTAACACCATTGGCATACAGAGCACTGCCGCCAGGCCTAACCCGTTCTTACCTGTCATATCCCCTCCAGATTTTTAAAACCAGAGGGCTGATAATAGTGGAACGTTGTTTTGATTAAAGACTAAGCGATCACGCTTTTGACACAGGCCGTTGAATCCCTTAGAAAAGGGAAATCAGCAGCGCGACGGGGAAGCTCATCGGCCAGGTCGAACCGACCAGAAAAGCGCTGAGAAAACGGATGCGTTTGCGATCTTTCGATAAAAACCAGGTGATCAGCGCGCTGATAGCGGCCATCACAGCGTAGAAAGCCAACATTTTTTGATAAAGCGTCATGCCTGCGAGTCACTCATTAAGGATAAAACGCGCGCAATATGCATGGTTTATTGATATTAATCAAGTTTTGCGGTTAAAACAGGAGCGTTTTCCATGACAGTCAGCCTTAACCGGCTCTATGACGACACCAACCTCCGCACCCGTTCAGCATGGGTTGCGCATCCTGATACCGGGGCGCGGCGCACGACTGAGCGGTATGCCAAAGACAAGTTCGCGCTGGCAACCGGGATCACTCCGACTGTGACGCCCGCCATCGCCGCGCTGTTGCAGGATCTGAATGCGCTAACTGGTGACGATCCGCTGGCGGATGTGATGCCGCTGACCTCGCTACATTTTACCTTTCTGGCTATCTCAGGCCCGATTTACCCGGACAGGGTGCCGCCCGCCGACATTGCCAGCCTGACCGATGCGTTTGCGGCGATTACGCCGCTTGAGGTAACGATTGGTAATTTGCGCCTCGTCGCGCTTCCCGATCAGCTTTTACTGGCTGGAACGCCGGATGCCGCGAGTCTGGCCAGCCGGGAAGCCTTCGTCACCGCCCTGCTCACCAGCCCCTGGGCTGATGCGCTGGCGAAGCGCTACGCAGGCACCCCGCTGCCGCCTCCGTTCTGGCACAGCACGCTGTTGCGTTATGACGCTGAACGTATGCCGCCATCTCTGCGGGAATTTTTTGCATCGCGCGAACACACCCGCTTTGGCGAGGTGAATGCGCCACTGAAACTGGCGATGGTTAATTACAACTGGAGTGATGCGACGGTGGTGGCTTAAAAAAGCGAGACCAGCAGCGCCATGGGGAAACTCATCGGCCAGGTCAGCCCGACCAGAATGGCCGCTACCAGCCGTACCCAGAGTTTGTCTTTGGTGAGAAACCAGGTGATGACGCCGCAAATGACCGCCATCACCATGTAGAAAATCAGTAACTTCAGATACAGAGTCATTGTGGAATGCGCTCCCTGCGCGGTAGATCGGGTATGTTTTCACCCTCACCCTGGCCCTCTCCCTGAGGGAGAGGGAACGGATCGAGCGCGGGCTTGCCTTTCCCCCTCTCCCCTGGGGAGAGGGAACAGAGCGAGCGCGGACCCGCCTTTCCCCCTCTCCCCAGGGGAGAGGGTCGGGGTGAGGGGGAAACATTATCCCCGCATTCCCCTTTCACCGGGGCGATGCCCGTCACACCCTCAGTGCTTGATCATCACATGGCGCACCACGGTGTAATCCTCCAGCCCGAACACCGACATGTCCTTCCCGTAGCCGGAGAGTTTTTGCCCGCCGTGCGGCATTTCGCTGACCAGCATAAAGTGGGTATTCACCCAGGTGCAGCCATACTGCAAACGTGCGCTCATGCGGTGCGCGCGGCCCACGTCTTTGGTCCATACTGACGACGCCAGGCCATATTGCGAATCGTTGGCCCAGGTCAGCACCTGATCCTCGTCGTCAAACAGCGTCACGCTGACCACCGGGCCGAACACTTCGCGCTGCACTATCGCGTCTTCCTGTTTCGCGCCCGCCAGCAGCGTCGGCTGGTAGTAGTACCCTGCGCCGTCGTGCTTATTCCCCCCGGTAATCACTTTGATATGCGGCAGCGCTTTGGCGTTCTCCACCGCGCTGGCGACGCGTTCCAGATGCGCGGCGGAACTGAGCGGTCCCAGTTCGGTAGATTCATCGTCCGGTGCGCCGATTTTCAGGCTGGCTACCGCCGCGCCGAGTTTTTCCACCAGCGCATCGTAAATGCCTTTTTGCGCGTAAATACGGCAGGCGGCGGTGCAGTCCTGCCCGGCGTTGTAATAGCCAAAGGTGCGCACGCCCTCCACCACCGCATCGAGATCCGCATCGTCAAACACAATCACCGGCGCTTTGCCGCCGAGTTCCATATGGGTGCGTTTCACCGACGACGCGGTATGGGCGATGATGTGCTCGCCGGTGGCAATCGATCCGGTTAGCGACACCATGCGTACTTTTTCATGCCCGGTCAGCGGATCGCCCACGGTTTTACCGCGCCCGAACAGCACATTGAGCACCCCCGCCGGGAAAATGTCTTTCGCCAGTTCCGCCAGTTTGAAGGCGGTGAGCGGCGTGATTTCAGAGGGTTTGATCACCACACAGTTGCCCGCAGCCAGCGCAGGCGCGAGCTTCCACGCCGCCATCATCAGCGGGTAGTTCCAGGGGGCGATAGAGGCCACCACGCCCACCGGATCGCGGCGGATCATCGAAGTGTGCCCTTCGAGATATTCTCCGGCGGCAAGGCCGTTGAGCGTGCGCGCTGCCCCCGCAAAGAAGCGGAACACATCCACCACCGCCGGGATCTCATCGTTTAACGCGCAGTGCAGCGGTTTGCCGCAGTTGAGCGACTCCAGCCTGGCGAATTCTTCAGCGTTGTCTTCAATCGCCTGCGCGAGTTTCAGCAGCGCTTCGGCGCGGGCTTTTGGCGTGGTCTGGCCCCATTCAGCAAAGGCGCTGTCAGCCGCGCGCACAGCAGCATCCACCTGGGCGGCAGAGGCTTCCGCAATCTCAAGCAACACCTCGCCGGTCGCCGGATTATAAACCGTCTGCATCTCGCCTTCGCCGTTTACCAGTTCACCATTAATTAACAGTTGATGTTGCATAGCGTTATCCTTTAAAGGTCAGTTATTTCCCGGTTTCGCCCTCGCGGGTGAGCCACCAGGCCCCCAGAATCGGCAGCATTGTCACCAGCATGACCAGCAGCGCCACCACGTTGGTCACCGGCACGTCGCGCGGGCGACCCAACTGGTTAAGCAACCACAGCGGTAGCGTACGTTCATGCCCGGCAGTAAAGGTAGTGACGATGATTTCGTCAAACGACAGCGCAAACGCCAGCATCCCGCCCGCCAGCAGCGCCGAGCTTAAATTCGGCAGCACCACGTAGCGGAAGGTCTGCCAGCCGTTCGCGCCCAAATCCATGGAGGCTTCCACCAGACTCCATGACGTGCGCCGGAAACGGGCGATCACGTTGTTAAACACCACTACTACGCAGAAGGTCGCATGACCAATCACGATGGTGAGAAAGCCCGGCTCCAGATCCACCGTTTTAAACGCCGTCAGTAATGCCAGCCCGGTGATGATCCCCGGCAGCGCAATCGGCAGTAACAGCAGCAGCGAAATGGCGTTTTTGCCGAAAAAATCGCTGCGCCATAATGCCGCTGCAGCAAGCGTGCCAAGTATCAGAGCAATGACCGTGGCGAGCGCCGCAATTTTAAGTGACAACGTCACGGCGTCGAGGATATCCCCGCGCGATGCCGCCACGCTGAACCAGTGCAGCGTCAGGCCTTTCGGCGGAAAGCTGAATGCCGCGTCCTCGGTATTAAAAGCATAGATGGCAATAATCGCGAGGGGGAAATGCAGGAAGATCACCCCGCCCCAGGCAGCGATTTTCAGGAACCAGGGTGCCCGTTCAGAGTGCATCGAATGCTCCCAGACGTTTCACGAACGCCAGATAAAGTGCAATCAAAACAATGGGCACCAGCGTGAACGCCGCCGCCATCGGCATGTTGCCAATCGCCCCCTGCTGGGAATAAACCATATTGCCGATGTAATACCCTGGCGGGCCTATCAGTTGCGGTACGATAAAATCGCCGAGCGTCAGTGAAAAAGTGAAAATCGATCCGGCGGCAATGCCCGGGATCGCCAGCGGCAGCACCACGTAGCGGAAGGTCTGACGCGGTTTTGCGCCTAAATCCGCCGAGGCCTGTAACAGCGACGCCGGTAAACGCTCCAGCGCCGCCTGCACCGGCAGGATCATGAACGGCAGCCAGATATAAACGAACACCAGAAAACGCCCGACGCCGGAGGTGGAGAGCGTACTGCCGCCCACCGCCGGAAGCGTAAGAAACGCCGCCAGCAGCGGCTGCAATCCCATGTGATTCAGGAACCACTGCGCCACGCCGTCTTTCGCCAGCAGCAGCGTCCAGGCGTAGGCTTTGACGATGTAGCTCGCCCACATCGGCAGCATCACCGCGATGTAGAAAAAGGCTTTCATCTTGCCGCTGGTGTAGCGCGCCATAAACCATGCCATCGGAAACGCCAGAATCGCGCTGGCGATGGTCACCGCAATCGCCATGGTCAGGGTGCGCAAAATGATGTCGTAGTTGGCGGGGTTAAACAGCGCCTTAAGATTTGCCAGCGTCAGATCCGGCGTCACTGACATGGTGAAATCGTCGAAGGTGTAAAACCCCTGCCACAACAGCGTCAGCAGCGATCCGAAGTAGACCACGCCGAACCACATCAGCGGCGGCACCAGTAGCAAAAACAGGCCCAGTTTTGGCCTGCGCCAGAACAGCCCCGACAGGCGCGAAAGCCTGCCTGCCGGCGGGAGGTGGGAGAGGCTCATCGTCATCTCACCCCTCGCTCGTCAATGGCACCATCGCGGCGCGTGACCAGGCGGCCTGCACCGTCTGACCGGGTTGCAGCAGCGGCGGCAGATGCGCGTCGGACAAATTGGCCTGACTGACCAGCAGCTTTTCACCGCCGGGCAGCTTCAGCTCAAACCGCGTCGCCGCGCCCTGATACTGCACCGCCTGCACCACGCCCTGCACCTGCACTTCACCCGCCTCATTCAGCCGGATATGTTCCGGGCGCAGGGAGTACATGCCCTGCATTCCGCACAGCGTGCCGGAAAGTTCAGCGCTAAAAACGTTGGAGGTGCCGACGAAGCCCGCGACAAACGGCGTGCGCGGGCGCAGATAGAGTTCGCGCGGGGTGTCGATCTGCTCGATTTTCCCGTTGTTGAACACCGCCACCCGGTCGGACATCGACAGCGCTTCGCCCTGATCGTGGGTGACGAAAATAAAGGTGATGCCCAGATCCTGTTGCAGTTTTTTCAGCTCGAACTGCATCTGCTCGCGCAGCTTGAGATCCAGTGCGCCGAGCGGTTCGTCGAGCAACAGGACGCGCGGCTCGTTAACCAGCGCGCGGGCGATCGCCACCCGCTGACGCTGGCCACCGGAAAGCTGCGACGGCTTACGCGTGTGCACAAATCCGAGCGCCACCTTTTCCAGCGCCTCGC
>Ga0302349_1002447_pt1 | contig 11840 bp, 19 predicted proteins | sample PhyAR1_FD_202176 | JGI IMG/M metagenome (GOLD analysis project Ga0302349, IMG submission 202176) | Leaf surface microbial communities from alfalfa plants in UC Gill Tract Community Farm, Albany, California, United States - DLSL A.R1... | ecosystem: Host-associated > Plants > Phyllosphere >...
CACCCAATGAATCAGAGCGATTGTTCTGGAAAAACTCTAAAGCCGTGGCCAGTTTTTGTTGACCACTTCACACTTAGTTTAACGCTCATAGTAAGTAGTGCGCGCATAGGTGACATGGAAGTGATTCCCGAAAGGGTTTATAAATCTATCGAGTATAATTATATGAACTTTGAGCAATTAGTATCCTTGCCCCATGATGGTCGAGTCGTTATCAAATGCAAAGATGGCTCTGTATCCTCCATGAGAATTCTTAATAATCGAGAGCACGTAGCCACCGTCGAGGGATTTATTGAGCTAATGCTGGATGCCGGCTATAGGAGTGCTATAATCCAACTTCGCCAGCCTGAATAACTGGTGACTGAATGCTGCGCTATTTAGGTTATTAAAATGGCGCAAACAATGAAACACAGTATTGTCGCACTGACCGCTATAGAGGTTGGTGCTTTCGGCTATCTATCGCTCTGTGGGGTGATAGTATGATCGGAATCTTTACTGCATACCCTCAAAATGACCTCGGCCTAACGGTCCTCAAAACAGGTCGAAATATTTTTCGTCGCGGTACCCGCGTGGCGGTAATGAGTCTAAATGCAGCTCAAGAGCATTTAGAGGCTGGCATCCTTCCTGACGTAAATCAAATTGAAGCGCTAAACCCACATTTCCAAAGCTTATACGATAGTGATCGTGCATTTGGTCTTTGTGGTGGAACGACGTCGCTTGACCACTACGTTCTATGGTTAGGAAAATGTCAGTGGTTGGGATGTGACGCGAAATACTACGAACCATTCTCTGTTGGCGATAACGGCTCCGTCTGTGTATGTCGTTCCTGCAAAAACAAACTCAATATCCAAGAAATCCCACGGCAGTTCGAAGAAACAGCGCGGCAGAATCGTATCGCTTTAATGCTCAAGACTATCAGTGAGCAGATGGGCCAGCCAGATGATCGGCAGCTCAGTGAAGCCGATATTTTCGTATGGTGCTTAAAGCGCAATCTTCAATCACAGCTGCCTACCGCCTTAATGCACAAATTATTAGGAATGAAAGCTAGCACTAGTACTGGCCGCGAATGTGACATTGCGCCCTCGTATGAACCGCTGGAATTACTCGATAAGCGTCTTTCGGAGGTTGGTAATGGCTAACCTTATCGCTCGCAACGCCCCACTAAAACCGGCAAAGAAACTCCGTAAAAGCCACGTTATCAAAAATGCAGCGCGAGGCCGTGAATGCACCATTCGCATACCAGGTGTATGTAATGGAAATTGGGATACGTTGGTTTTAGCACACTATCGCTTAGCCGGTGAATGCGGTACCGGGATCAAACCTGATGATTCACTTGCTGCGTTTGCATGCAGCGACTGCCACGATGAAATCGATCGTCGCACACATATCTTTGACAACAGAACGGCACACCTTTATCACGCTGAAGGCGTTTTCCGTACACAGTCCATCCTTAGAAAAGAAGGAAAATTAAATGATTTATCCAGATAGCATCGGTTTGGTAAACACTAAAGAAGCGCGATTACGTACGCTCGAATCTATCTGGATTCAAGGAAAGTTACGTATGTGGGGGGAGTGGTCCTATGTAAGAAAGGGTGGGATAGCACCCGGCATTCTCTCTCGTCTGTGTGGCGGGACTAAAATAACAAAGACGGCGATAACAAAATTACTGCGATCACTCAAAAAAAGTGGCTGCGATAAGACCGAGTTAGAAAACTTTCTCAATGACATTCTGGCTAATAAAGGCGGTAACTTATTCGGATGTACTGATAAAGATGCTTCAAAAATGGATCGTGTTGTCGGTAGTACGCTAATCGATTTCCCTGCACTAATTGACATTCTGCATGAACGATATACCCATAAAAAAAGTAAGCGAGCGATGGCAGAGGATGTACAAGAACAACACCCTGAATGGTGTTATGCCACTTGTCGCAATCGGGTTGATATGTGGTTAAGTACTGCGGAATACATGCTTTACCGTCCCATGAATGAGGCGCTTAGCCTTAACCAAGATCGGTTTTATGGTTGATGGATAGTATGAATATTGGTGAGAAGTAATGGAACGAAATAAAATCGCTTGATTTTAGCCAAAAAGTTGCAATAATTAGGTACGCTTCGCAAAGCTGCGCCGGATGGCAGTGAGCATAAGCAACCATACTTAATAACCCGCCTTGCGCGGGTTTTTGCGTTTATGTTTACGTTTATGGAAGATGAGAACGTGAGGCACTAACGTGGTAAAACCGCGCTCACTGTACACCACAGTCATGATGTGGCCCCGAGTCGCCAATGAGTGAGCCAGTAAAGCATTATGCCTGCCAAAACATATACCGGTTATTAGCGGCGATGAAGCGACGCAACCCCAAGTCCAGCAAGGGCCGCCAAGGCGGTCATCGTATAATGGCTATTACCTCAGCCTTCCAAGCTGATGATGTGGGTTCGATTCCCGCTGACTGCTCCAACCGCCACTAGCTCAGTAGGAAGAGCCGATAGCTATTTAAGTCGTAGGTGCGAGGTTCGAGACCTCGGTGGCGGATCATTTACAGCACATCACTCAGCGAAGAAGGGTAAACCGGAGCGTTTGGTGTGCTGCATAACTGCATAAGTATTGTTCGATAACCTCCAAGGCTCAACGTGGTGCTTGCCAGTGCTCATGACAGCTGTGGTTGATGGCCAACTCCTACTTTGATAATTGCCTATAAGTAGATTTTCCTTACTCATTGGGCATATCTTGGTGCTCTAATAATTCATGATTAGGCAAAATAGTTATGCCCACTGAAGGCTCAGTATCTCCATGACTATGAGTATCAATTACGATATTCCAAATCCCATCGTATGGAACTTCGACAATGGCCGGGAAATTGGTAAAAAAACCGCCATGATAGTCGGCCCAACTATCTCTACAAAACTTGTCGTAATACTTTTCATTAATCAAAAGAATTTTTGCGGGCTCAGAACAAACCACTTTTACATAGCTTTTGGCAATAAGAAATAATCGACTATTTTTCATTCGATGGAACTCCACACGTAATAAAAAAGAAACCTCTCACCTCCGTAATTTCAGATGAGAGGGGCCATAGGCCAACACCAGGGAAAAGCGATGCTAATGTATAATCAAACGCAGTTAGTAATTGATACCCTAGGATGAATCGCAACTTATTGATTTAGATCTATTTATTTTATGATGAGCATTTGTTTTTCTTATTGCACAATAATTAATTCTAATGTTTCAGGTTAAGTTATTGAAAATGATCTTTTTTTTAAATGTATTATTTTTGTCTTATGTTTATTGGGATAAGATGATTCTTAACACATATATATTAGTAATTAGAAATTAAGTCACCGTGTTTTTTAAAAGCTGAACCTTTTTTAATAGAATATGGACCTAATATCGTAATAATCTTTTATAGGCTACCTTAGGGTGGCCTTTTTCATATCAGCGCCCATCCAACAACCATCCCACACCAAGCATGTGCGAGAGGGAATGAGCGGACTGATTTTTGAATTCAGTTTTCAGCACAACTAACATGACTTCGTCTACTCTGTATGTGGGGAAATTACTTACAGAGAAATGCGATGGAACTACTGCTTAACGAAGCTGTATATGATTTGTGGGTTAGAGCTACATGTTTTGCTGACGATGACCTGATTGATGATGCTGACATCGTTGATTATGTTTTTGATAATCGACCGAAAGGGTATCCCTGTGTTGCCTACTTAGGACCAGTACAGATCCCTACGGAATCATTCAACATTCAGTTCATCTATGGTGAACAGATAACGGAATGGGCTAAGCGTTTCTCTCTGTAATATCTTAGTCAGCGAAAAAACGCCTGCTAAGGATTGTCTTAACACTGTTTGGTAAATAAATAAACGTTTGGGAATAACGTAGATTGATTGAATAGAATCCGCTTATAAGTTACGTTTATTTATGCCGTGGATCTCGGCTAGTTTGTGAGAGAAGTGGACGGGAAGATTTTCCACGGCATTCAGCATATTACTCAGCGAAGAAGGGATATCCTGGAGCGGGTTGTATGCTGTCCAATCGCATGAGTCATCTCCATGTAGCATCGATAACAGGTGCGTGTCTTTCAACAACTGGAGATGGCTCAGCCGAATGGGGATCTCGGGTTAACCGTGATAACTAGGTGGTAGATTTAGCCACCCAATAGCATGGTAAGCGAAATACATAATAGAAGATTTTTCTTAAAATTAACCCTACTTAACTAAAGTATATGCTTTGTTAATCTTTCCGATGTTAAATAATCATTACAAGGATTAACAGAGGATTTAGCATGTCAAGTACACTTCTTGAGACAACACCAAAACAAAATCGCCATTATTTTATAGCCTTAGTCATCGGGGTTATAACGGGGATCATTTCGGCATTTGTTAAGTCTGGAACGGAGGATATTCTTCCTCCTCGAACCCCCGATCGTATTGCTCCTCCTGTACAGATGCTGACTGATATGGGCATTGATTGGCACTCACTTGTTTATAGTTATTCTGATCAACTGGTGTACTGGGGTGGGAATTTTGTACATATTGTTTTTTCTATTGCAGCGACTGTTTTTTATTGCGTAGTTGCCGAAATATTTCCTAGAACCACGATGCTGCAAGGTATTGTTTTTGGTGTTCTTTTTGCTGTTATCTGTCACGGGGTTATGCTTCCGATACTTGGGCTGTCACCAGCGGTTATTCATCTCCCAGCAGACGAAATCATATCTGAGGTCCTTGGAACCTGCTTATGGATATGGTCTGTTGAATTACTACGCATTGCGCTTAGAGAAAAAATGATAAAAATTTAAGCCTAAGATTTAAACTTAACTAAGTAGTTTAGCTGGCCACAATTCTATGTGGCCTTTTTCGCATATAGCGCTCAGTAAACAGACATAGATATATTGAGGTTTTCTACTTGAGGTTTGTCACATACGCACACTCTTGATTATCTTTTCAATAGGCGCTGGAGTCGTTTTTGCTTCCACTGAATGATCCAATTTCGCAGTAAAAAAACACGAATCCCCTTAACCACAATGAACGCTAACCATATGCCTATAGGCCATATAAACCAGAATGTGGAATGTGGAGTGACGAGATTTATCACTATCAACACGCCGCATACGATTAACATTGTAATAAGTGAACGGAAAAATTTTTGCTCTTCCTCGACTCGTTCTCTAGCAGCATTGATTTTGTCATCTGCAGCTTGGCTCGTTTCAGTCAACGGCTGGGATTCATTTGCTAGTTCAGAAACATTAATTTCAAAAGCTGCGGCAAGTGCACTGAGTGTCTCTAAGCTTGCATTATCCCCATTTTCTAAGCGCTGAACGGTTCTAACGCTTAATGAACAGATTTCAGCTAACTGTTCTTGAGACCATCCACGAGCGAGGCGGAGCCTTTTAATACTGTTAGTCATTTTAGCCACCATGATTGTTTTAAACACATATCTAGTTTGACCAATATTGTTCTTTTTAACACGACTTTGGCCTGACACCCACCTGACAAAGACCCGACAGCGCTGGTTTAACGTTTGGCTTAGTCGTTATCGTGCTGGTGGGGATAGTGCTCTTTTTCTAAAAAACCTCGTTAGTGGAGGTGAAGGATGAAATGAATGTACACACGTGCTGCCGATAACACCTTGCTCGCAGGTGGGCTTTCGTCATGGCTATTCAGCCTGATTAATTACTTCTCACCTAATGAGTGGATGGTTGTCGGCATCATTGTTGGCATTTTTTGCACTCTGGCTGGCCTTATTTCGGGGATTTATTTCCGCTGCCGTCGTGAACGATTATTGCGTGAGTGGATTAAAAGTCGCCAGGTGATAGCTGCTGCACCGATTAATGAAGAGCTGGAAGTTTTGGAGCGTGATTGATGGGGACTAAAACCAAACTTAGCGCTGCAGTTCTGGCATTAGTTCTCGGTGGAGCCACAGCAGATAAAATCCTCGACCAGTTTCTCGATGAGAAAGAGGGCGTTCGAACTATTGCGTATCAGGATGGGCGAGATATCTGGACGATATGCCGCGGTTTGACGCGCATTGAAGGTAAGCCAGTTACTCGAGGGATGAAACTTTCATACAGCGAATGCAAACGCTACGACGCGATAGAGCGTGATAAAGCCATCGCATGGGTTAAGCGTAATGTAATAGTGCCACTATCCGAGCCAGCCATAGCCGGTATCGCTTCTTTCTGTCCGTATAATATCGGCCCCAGTAAATGCTTCCCTTCAACGTTCTATAAGCGGCTGAATGCTGGCGATCGAAAAGGCGCTTGTGCTGAGATAAAGCGCTGGATATTCGACGGCGGTAGAGATTGTCGGATTAAAGAAAATAATTGCGCTGGGCAGCCGGTGCGAAGAGGCCAAGAGTCGGAGCTTACTTGCTGGGATATTGATCAATGATTATTTCTCTAAAAGAGTTCTGGAAGCCACTAACGTTAACAGCGCTGGTGGCTTTGTCGTTATTGGGGGCTTACTCAGTCGGCTATGACAGCGCTGATAAATCTTGGCAGTTGGAATGGACGATGCGTGATAAAGCTGATTCTGATGCTCGAGAGCAGCGACAGGCAGACGAACGAGCAGAAGAGCAACGCAGACAACGGGCGGCTGATCAGGCGGCTAAAGATGCAGATGAAGATAACGAACAACTTAAAGCTGATGCTCTTGATGCTCAGCATTCTGCTGACAGGTTGCGGGAACAGCTCGCACAGCTCAGGCAACAATTCGCAGACAGTGAAACCGGCAAGCTTTCCAATGCTGCCACCGCAGGCGCGTCAAAGTCCCAAGCAGTCATTTTGCTTACCGAGCTGCTCAGCGAATCAAGCGAAGCGGCAGGAGAGTATGCAAAAGAGGCTGACCGAGCTTATGGCGCAGGACAAACCTGCGAACGCATCTATACTTCACTTACAGAAGTAAAACATTAGATACCAACGTAATACCTTTGCAATACCGATCGTTTTGAACGATCAATAATCGATAATTGATCTATACAACCAATTTTAACCATACTCTTCATGCTGTTATCTTCGCTTTTATTTGGGAAGGAACTCAGCGTGAAGTTTTCCAGTGGTGTAAAAGCGGTATTTATATCGTTAGGTATTGGGCTGGTATGCATTATTGGTGCTTTAAACTGGGCTATAAATGGCGGCAATAATAAAGGCAGTGGAACAGTTGCCATCCCACTCTCCAAGAGCAAAGGTTTTACCTGTGAAGGGAAGGCTGACGTAGTCAGTAAGGACCGGTTGGTAGAGATGCTTAATCGGTCGCAGGTTGGCGTATGCGTTAGCCGCGTTAATGATGATACGTTCGTCGCCAGAGAGATGGCGGTGATACAGAGATGATATGAGCGCGAACTGGTTACTGAATTGACTGAAGCATTACAGTAGGTATTCGATGAGTACCTGCGATAATGCCAAAAGAACACCAAATCACATGAGGTCATCGCTGGTGGCCTTTTTTATTGGAGGTCATATGCGCCTGACAGTCCTTGGTGATGATCCCGGTGTAAAAATCGAATCATACAGAGAGCGCTACAAAGTCTTTCTCGATGGCATTGAAGTAAAAAATTGCTTCACGTCTGACGATGAGAAGGGTGAGGTTATTATTGCCATGACTAATGACCAAGGGCGCATGCAGGCTGAGGGTGGCAAGGTGAAGCGGCAGACTCTTTACGGGAAGGTTCAGATGGAACGTATACAATAATTTTATTTTCTGCTGTCTTATAAGTTTGGCCATTAGTTATTTCAGTATAAACATGCTGTTTTGTATGCAGGTGCTCACTGAATTACGCGGGGCGATACTTTCACTCATAGATGATTATTCTGAATAGAGGTTAAATCATGCAGGTCATCATCGATGGTGTCCCATTTGCCCCTGCATGCAGCGCAGTAGGGCGTATCGGTATAGCAATCACCACTCACGACCGCGCTGATGTTCTTTGTCGCGCCATAGCACAACACCAAAAACATCTACCGCCTAGTACGCTGGTGGTTGTTATTGATGATGGATCAGCACCTGCCGCCGTAGTTCCTGATGGTATTCAGCTTATACGGCACGAAAAATCCCTCGGCATTGTGGCATCTAAGAATCGAAGCCTTGAAGTGCTGATGGATGTCGGGTGTGAACATCTATTTTTATGGGACGATGATGCATGGCCCATAGCTGATAACTGGCATATCCCTTACATCGAATCACCCGAGCCTCATCTGGCTTATCAGTTTAAAGATTTGGCAGGGCCGAAGAAATTGAACGATATGGCCGAACTGTATCGCGACAATACGCACGTTGCTTATACCGGTCAGCGCGGCGTGATGCTGTATTACCATCGCTGCGCCATCGAGAAGGTTGGTGGTTTCGATCCTATCTATGGCCGTGGAATGTATGAGCATCCAGATTTAGCGTTGCGCATTCATAACGCTGGGTTAACCACATGGGCCTTTGCTGATGTTGTTGGTTCGGAAAAGCTGATTTATTCGCTCGATGAGCATGAACAGGTAAATCGTTCAGTACCTCGGCCTGAACGTGAGGCGTTGGTGAAACGCAACGTCGGTATTTATAACGGCCGCCGTGATACCGGATACACCGGTTTTGCATCATATTCTCGGAATCCAAACGTAGTTATCACCACGTTACTGACGAGCCAGCCAGACCCTCAGCGTGTTGTCAGCATGAAAGCGGATCCGCAACTGTTACAGGCATGGGCAGATTCTATATCCGGCGCACTGCCGGTTGTCCTGGCTGATGAGTTGAAAGAATCTCCAACTGGCGCCGGTCTATTCGAGATTCCAGTTCTGCGCATGAGTCCATACTTTGCGCGCTGGTTGCATATCTATCAACACCTGAGAGCTCACCCTGAGTACCATCTTGTCTGGTGTACTGACGGTACCGATGTCGAGATGTTAAGTGAGCCATGGGATGAGATGGAGCCGGGTCAGATTTACGTTGGTTCCGAGGCTACAACATATTCGGATCCGTGGATGAAGAAGAATCACCATGGGCAGACTTACCATTCATTCTTCGATAGGCATAAGGCTGAGGTACTGCTCAACGCTGGGCTGCTTGGCGGATGCCGTGAAGATGTAATGGAGTTTGCACATCGTATCATTCGTCTGTATTACCGCATTGAAAGCCAACGGTTCTGGTGTATTGAGAAAGCACCAGCTACATCTGTTGATATGGGCGCGTTTGGCATTGTCGCTAAGTCATTTGGCGATCGTGTCGTTACCGGCCCACGTGTGCATACTGTTTTCAAAACTGACGGGGTTGGTAAGGAGAGCGCCTGGTGGAAACACAAGTGAAGTTTGTGGTGGTTGGGCACCACTCACGCTACAAGCAGGCACTCTGTTTGGCTAAGTCATTGAGTGCTGTTCTGCTAATTGATAGTGGTGACCACGCTGCGAACTGGAATCATCGCCGAGCGCTTGAATGGGCTGCTGAGCAATCCTGCAGGGTGGTCGTGATTGAAGACGATGCATTGCTGGTGCCTGAATTCCATGTGGCAGTTGTTGAATGGTTGGTACGCTTCCCTGATAACCTCGTTAGCTTTTATCTGGGCACAGGCAGGCCGCCACAGTATCAGATGCAAATAGCTGAGAGGCTGGTCATAGCTGATAAGAGCCGCGCTGACTTTATCACTATGCCTCGGTTGATTCATGGTGTGTGCTACAGCGTCCCTCAACAACATCTCGCACGCGTGCTGGCAAGATGGGATAGCAGCAAGGCAGCAGACTATGCAGTTGGTGATGCATACGGTGGCTCGGTAGTTTAGTCGCAAATGCCGTTGGTGCGCTTCCCGCGCAGGAGCCGGGGAAAAGTGTCACGGCTGAAGATGTGACACCGCTGTTGGAACAGATGGTCAAAGCTGCGGTAGCTGCGCTTCCAGTGCCAGAGGCACCGCAACTGCCCGATGTTGACGCACTAGTCGCAGAGGCCATTGCCGCGCTCCCAGCACCTGAGCCGGGGAAAAGTGTCACGACTGAGGATGTGAAGCCGCTGTTGGAACAGATGGTCAAAGCCGCGGTGGTCGAACTTCCTATGTTAGAGGCACCACAATTGCCTGATATTAATGCGCTAGTCGCAGAGGCTGTTGCCGCGCTTCCAGCACCAGAACCGGGGAAAAGTGTCACGGCTGAGGATGTGAAACCGCTGTTGGAACAGATGGTCAAAGCCGCGGTAGCTGAACTTCCTGCGCCAGAGGCACCACAATTACCCGATATTAATGCGCTAGTCGCAGATGCTTTTGCTGCGCTTCCTGCACTGGAACCCACCAAAGGGGGGGATGGGCGTGACGCGCTTCAGCTCGAAGTAATGCCGTTTATTGAAGAAGAAAAAAGTTACCCGCGTGGCAGCTATGCGACACATTCTGGAGGCCTATGGTGCGCCTACGAAAAGACGCACGGCATGCGAGGCTGGGAATGCCTTGTTGATGGCGTATTGGGTATTGACGTCAGCAGCACTGATGAGAGGAATTTTACCGTCACGGTGACGCGCGCTAGCGGTGCAGCTGAGAGCAAGGCGTTCTCAATTCCTGCAATGATTTATCGTGGTGTATTCAAATCGGGTGAGGCGTATCAGCCAGGTGACACGGTCACTTGGGGAGGTTCGATGTGGCATTGCGATCAAGAATCGACAGATAAACCGGGTGAAAACGGCTCAAAAGGCTGGACGCTAGCAACCAAGCGTGGACGGGATGGGAGGGATAAAACGTGATTGAACTCGTAACGCTTGATGAGGCAAAGATGCACCTCCGTATTGATGATGATTACGATGCTCCAGATCTAACACTGAAAATTCAGGGCGGTAGCGCTGCAATCCTTTCTTATGTCCAAGGGAGTCGAGATCTCATTATTAATGACTCTGGAGCATTGATTAAAGGTGAACCACTCACTCGAGTGCAAACTGCCTTGCTTATATTACTCGGCTATCTCGACAGGAATCGTGGAGGGGAGGAGGAGCAAAAGCTGAAACAGGGCGAGCTTCCTTACTCTGTATCAATGCTAATTTATGATCTTCGAAAGCCAACAATAATCTAATGCTAACGCCACAGTTCGCTCTGATGATTGAACTATTTGAAAACTCATGGAGTAGATAATGAAGCCACTTTCAGCAAGCGAATTAAGGTATAGGGTTACACTGCGCCGCATGGAAATGAGGCGTGGCCCGCTAGGAGAGCCACTTCCGGTTGAGTCTGTTGATGTGGCAACTCTATGGACCAAAGTTGAACCGATTTCAAACCGAAAGATTCGCAATATCGACCAGCAACAAGTTGTTGAGACTTATCAGTTTACGCTACGGCCTCGCTCGGATGTTACGCAGGATTGGCAGGTTGTATTGGGGCGGCAGTTCTTCACGGTGCGCTCAACCGATCGCACGCAGGCCGATCGGCTCATCATTACGGCGGAGGCAGATATTCGTCATGATAGAACAGGCGATTAAAACCGCGCTAGAGCGTATCACCGGGTTGCTCGCGTATCCGCTGTTACTACCTAAAAGGGACCTATATCGAGGTGACGCGCCTTATCGATACCGAGCCCAAGTATATGCAGGACATGGCCGAGGGTGAGGATAAAACCTTTGTCTTTCTTGATGCGCCCAATGATGACATTCAGGAGGCGTTTATTGACGCGGCGGATGCCAAACAAACGGTGCTGCTGTTTATCGAGTTCCCAAATAAACGCATTGCCACCCAAGAGCTGGCACTGAACGGCCACAGCATGCAGGCGGTCGACTCCCCCAAGGGGAAAGTGCTGCAGGTGGAAGTCTACGCGAAGCAAAACAGCGTGAAATGGTCTAAGAAATCCTCAACGCCGGAGAGTGGCTCATAATGACGTACAAAAATCTGTTACTTCAACCCA
>Ga0302349_1002449_pt1 | contig 11838 bp, 11 predicted proteins | sample PhyAR1_FD_202176 | JGI IMG/M metagenome (GOLD analysis project Ga0302349, IMG submission 202176) | Leaf surface microbial communities from alfalfa plants in UC Gill Tract Community Farm, Albany, California, United States - DLSL A.R1... | ecosystem: Host-associated > Plants > Phyllosphere >...
CGGCAACCTGCACCCGGCGCTGGTCCTGGACACGCCCCCGGGATCGGACGGCTCCGTGCTGCCGGCGGCCCTGCACGAGGCGGCCGATGACCTCGTGCGCAGCGCCCTCGCGCTCGGCGGGACCATCAGCGGTGAGCACGGCATCGGCCTGGACAAGCGGGCGTGGCTGGACCTCGAGCTGGGAGCCGACTCCCGCAGCCTGCAGCGCGGCATCAAGGACGCCTTCGATCCCCGTGGCATCCTCAACCCCGGCAAGGCGCTCTGAGGGGAGGATCACCGCCGCTCCGGAAAGGCGTCGGCGAGCACGGGGGCCGCCCTGGGCGTCGGGCGCTGGACGTGCTGATTCCCCGGAATTCTGTGACGGAACCGTGACGTGGAGCGATACGTGCCTCAGGCTTCGCGGGTTGCATACTGAGCCCACTCTCCGGCGCCGGAGGGGCGACGACGTTTCAGGGGGGGGCGTTCTGTGGGGATGCGTGCACGCAGCCGCGGGCGGTCCGTCGCCCCGCCCGCGCAGGATTCCAGATCGCGGCCACCTCCGGTCGACGCGGACGGGGCGGTCGTGGTGATAGGGCGGACCGATACGCGGGCGGTGCGGCAGCGCCTCGTCATGCAGGTGATCCTGTCCTTCGTGCTGACGTGCGTCCTGATCCTCGTCATCCTGGTGGCAGGGATTTCTTCGTCGCCGATCGAGAGCGTCGGCGTCGTGGCGTGCGGAACGCTTCTCGCGATCTCTACGAGCAGCTGCTGGAGAATCCTGGACCGGTTGACGAGGAGAACGCATCGGTCCGCACCGGTGCGTCGTGGAGCCACGGCACTTCTTGCCTGCTTGCTGGTGCAGAGCACGACGAATCAGCCTTCTCTGATGCTCTCTGTGGCAGTCCTCGGGTTCCTGGCTGCAGTTCTCGTCGACCCTCGGGCCGGCTCCCCGGACGATTCGGTGCCGCCCGGGAGGTGAGGGGAGGGACGTGGGCGGCGGGCAGGTCAGGGAGTACAGGTCGTCGTCATCGTGGAACTCAGCGCCTTTCCGCGAGGTGGCGAACCGTGGTGCGCATGATCCCTGTCGTCGCCTTCGTCCCCGGGTCGCGCGCAGCGAACTTCGGTGGTGGCACTCCTGCTATGGCGAAGGTCGCGTAGTTCAAGGCAGGAGCAACGCTGCCTCGGCAGATGTTCGGCCGGGTGGCGCATCGTGGGGATGAAGGGTCGACCGCGGCCCGTGGGAAGCGTCGCTCCTCCGGCCACGAAAGAACATGACGTGCATGGACCGTGACGCATGGGCGGCATCCGTGGGAATTCGGCAACATTCGATGAGAGCATGAGGGCAGATGCATCCAGTTTTCGGTGACATTCTTCTGGTATCGGGCATGCTGATGCTCTTGACGTTCGTCATCATGTCGGTGATCCAGGCGCCCCGAGAGATGTCCCTGTTCCAGCGTTGGTTGTGGGTCCGCGAAAGCACGTTCGAGCGAGGCGCTCATAAGTTTCGCCGCGTCCTGCTCCTCGGCTCGATGGCCTGCCTCGTCGCCACATACTTCTTCTTCTAGGTCTTCCGCGGAGGACGGCGTCCATCCGTAGGGCGTCGGCCTTGCGCCGGTCCGGAGCCACGTGGTGGGAGACGGCGCCGCGTGCGTCCTCCGCGATGCACGTGGACCGAGAGCGCCCCACACAAGCCCACCACCTGACCGTTCCGTCCGTGGCCAGGTCCACCGTCGCAGAGCCACGAATCGCGGTCCGGGCCCGCCTGACCCCGCACGGCCGGCACCCGATGGAGGTCGCCGTCGGAGTGGACCGTCCCGCCGCGCCGGCGGGGATGCGGACTACCCTGCGAGCATGCGCTACGGATTCCTCGGCCCCGAGACCACCTTCACCCATCAGGCGCTGCTGCAGGCCCTGGCCCAGCATGCGCCGGAGCCGGGCTTCGCGGGGGACGAGGCCGTGCTGGTGCCGTTCGCGAGCGTCGCCACCGCCGCGACGGACCTGCTCGCCGGGGAGCTCGACGCGCTCATGGCACCGATCGAGAACTCGGTCGAGGGCGGGGTCTCCGGCACCCTCGACGTGCTCGCCGCCACCAGCGACATCACCATCGTCGCCGAGGAGATCGTCCCCATCACCTTCGTACTCGCCTCTCGCGAGCCGATGGACCTGGCCGAGGTCACGCAGGTCGCCTCCCACACCCACGCCCAGGCGCAGGTGCAGGGCTGGCTGCGCGCCCACGTGCCCGGCGCCTCCGTGGTCCCGGCCTCCTCGACCGCCGCCGCGGCGAAGGAGCTGGCCGCGGCGTCCGTGGAGGAGACCCGGGGTCGGGCGGCCATCTGCTCGCCGCTGGCCGCCCAGCACTTCGGGCTCACGGTCCTGTCCGAGGGCATCGAGGACACCCGCGGCGCGCAGACCCGCTTCGTGCTGGTCACCCGGGACGGCCGCATCCCCGCCCGCACCGGCGCGGACAAGACGACGCTGGTCGTGCAGCTGCCCCACAACCGCTCCGGCGCGCTGCTGGAGGCGCTGCATCAGTTCCAGACCCACGGCGTGAACCTCTCGCGCATCGAGTCCCGCCCCACCGGGGACACCCTGGGCCGGTACTCCTTCTCGATCGACATCGAGGGCCACCTCGCGGACCGCCGCGTCGGCGACGCGCTGCGGGGCCTGCGTCGGGTCTGCCCGGTGGTCCACTTCCTGGGCTCCTACCCGCGGGCCGACGGGCTGCGCCCCGCGACCAGCGAGGCGACCTCCGACGCGGCCTACGACGCCGCCCACGAGTGGGTCGTCGCCCTCACCCGGCAGATCAGCGGCCGCTGAGCCGTCGGTCTCCGCGCCGGCACCTCCGGACGATCCGGGCGAACGCGTCAGGACTCTGCGATCGGCAGGATCACCGCACCCCGGCGCGGATGATCAGGGCGGCGGGCTCGACCTTGGCGATGAGGTGGGTGGCATCGGCCCCCGTATCCCCGTCGAGCTGGACGGGCAGAGGCCTGGAGGAGGCCACGGAGACCGAGCGCGTGAGGTAGCGCTGCATGGTCGAGAGCTTCGGGCCCCGCGCGAGCCGCGGGTTGACCACCTGCGTGAGGATCTGGCCGAAGCCCGCGGCGCCGCGCCAGCCGAGGGCCAGCACCTCCAGGCGCCCGTTGTCGATGGTGGCATCGGGCATGAGCACGATCCCGCCGGGCAGCTTCCCGACGTTGCCGATCAGCACCGTGCGGGCCTGCAGCACGTGCTCGGTGCCGTCGGGCAGGGAGACCACCACGTCGTGGGAGCGGCCCACCAGCTTGCCGACCCCGGCGACGACGTAGGCGCTCCAGCCGAAGCGCCGCTTCAAGGTCGCATCGGTCGCGCCGACGATCTCCGCATCGGCCCCGAACCCGGAGATGACCAGGAAGATCTGGCGGTGGGCGCGTTCGGCCGACTGCGCGGACATGCCCGACTGCAGCCAGCCCACGTCGATGCGGTGGTCGGTGGCCTCGAGGGCGTGGGCGACCGCGGCCTGCACGTCCTCCAGGGGGACGTCGAGGTTGCGGGCCAGGAGGTTGCCGGTGCCGCCGGGGATGATGCCCATCCGCACCTCGCTGCCGGTCAGGGCCGAGGCGACCTGCCGCACGGTCCCGTCCCCGCCCGCGGCGATCACGAGATCGGCGCCCTCGGCCACGGCCCGGCGCGCCTGCCCCTGCCCGGGATCCTCGAGGGTGGTCTCGAAGAAGCTCAGGTCGACCTTCGCCACGGTGCGTCGCACCGCCTGCTCGACCTGCGCGCGGAAGCGCTCGGGGGACTCGTACTTCGAGGGGTTCATGACCACGGCCAGGTGGCGCACGGGAGGCGAGTCCGGGTCCACATCGGGGTCGACGGGGGAGGCGCCGCCGCCGCGCGGCAGGGCCGCCTCGCTGCGCATGCGGGCCCGCAGCTGGTGGACCTCGCGGCGCAGGTTCTCCTGCCCCCGCATGACGACGGTCAGCATGATGATGGCCAGCAGACCGATCAGCAGGGACGCGAGGATGAGCACGCCGGACAGATCCATGGTCGAAGCGTAGCCGGGCCCGGCGCGCGCCGGAACCGGCGGCGTGCACGGGTACGCTGGGGGGATGATCGATCTGCGGCTCCTGCGCGAGAACCCCGACGCCGTCCGCGACGCCCAGAGGGCGCGTCGCCGCGACCCTGCGACCGTGGACGCGGTGATCGCCGCGGACTCCCGGTGGCGCGAGGCGACCGGCGCGTTCGAGTCCGCGCGCGCCGAGCAGAAGGCCTTCGGCAAGAAGGTCGCCCAGGCGAAGGGCGAGGAGAAGCAGGCCCTGCTGGCCGAGGTGAAGCAGCTCGCGGCCGATGTGAAGCGGCTCGAGGCGGAGGCCGCCGAGGCCGTCGCCGAGCGCGATCGCGCCCTGCGCGCCATCCCCAACATCGCCGAGGGCGCCCCCGAGGGCCTCGAGGAGGACTTCGTGGTCCGCGAGGTCGTGGGGGAGAACCCCACGATCGACTTCGAGATCAAGGACCACCTCGAGATCGCCGAGGGGCTGAAGGCCATCGACATGGCCCGCGGGGCGAAGGTCTCCGGCGCCCGCTTCTACTTCCTCACCGGTGTCGGCGCCCAGCTCGAGCTGGCGATCCTCAACTCCGCCATCGACCAGGCCACACGGGCCGGCTTCACCCCGATGATCACCCCGACCCTGGTGCTGCCGGAGTCGATGGACGGCACCGGCTACCTCGGCGAGCACGCCGACGAGGTCTACCACCTCGACAAGGACGACGACCTCTACCTCGTGGGTACCAGCGAGGTCGCCCTGGCCAGCTACCACCGCGACGAGATCCTCGACCTCTCGGACGGGCCGATCCGCTACGCCGGCTGGAGCGCCTGCTACCGCCGCGAGGCCGGAAGCTACGGCCGTGACACCCGCGGCATCATCCGCGTCCACCAGTTCCACAAGGTGGAGATGTTCAGCTACTGCCGCATCGAGGACTCCTACGCGGAGCACGAGCGCCTGCTGGACTGGGAGCGGGAGATGATGGCGCGCATCGACGTGCCCTACCGCATCATCGACACCGCCGCCGGGGACCTGGGCACCTCCGCCGCCCGCAAGTTCGACTGCGAGGCCTGGATGCCCAGCCAGCAGACGTACCGGGAGCTCACCTCCACCTCGAACACCACCCAGTTCCAGGCGCGGCGCCTGAACATCCGCGAGCGCACCGAGGACGGGCTGCGCCCCGTGGCGACCCTCAACGGGACGCTGGGCACCACCCGCTTCATCGCCGCGATCCTCGAGAACCACCAGCAGGCCGACGGCTCCGTGGTGGTCCCCGAGGGGCTGCGCCCGTACCTCGGCGGCCGCGAGGTCTTCGAGGTCGCCCGCTGACGTGCGCACCCCCAAGGATCTCCTCGCCGCCCTCCGACACCGCATCGCCCGCCGCCGTGGGGCGCGCGGCCATCGGCGGTTCACCCGTGCGCAAGACGCACCGGGGACACTGCCGGGCATGAACACCGCCATCGCCGCCCCCGGCGCGCTCGACGAGATCCGCGCCGCCCTCGACGAGGCGCTCGCGCCCCTGCAGGACGGCACCGTGCTGCTGGGCCTGGACGTCGACGGGACCCTCGTGGACCATGACGGGCACATGTCCGAGTCGGTCCACGCGGCGCTCACGGCCGCCGCCCGCGAGCACCACGTCGTCATCGCCACCGGCCGGTCCATCGGCGCGACCCTGCCGGTGGTCCGCACCGCCGGGGTCGAGCGCGGCTTCGCCGTCTGCTCCAACGGCGCGGTCACCCTCGCCCTGGATCCCGAGGCGGAGGACGGCTACCGGGTGCTGGACGTGCGCACCTTCCGTCCCCAGCAGGCGCTGCGGGCGCTGCGCGAGGTCGCCCCCGGCGCGCACTACGCCGTGGAGATGGCCGATGGCCGCTTCCGCGCCACCCCCGGCTTCCAAGACGCCAGCTTCGGCGTCGAGGCCGAGGAGACCGATCTCGACGAGCTGCTGGACCTCGAGGCGGTGCGCGTGGTCGTCCACGTCCCCGACCTCACGCCCCAGGAGTTCAGCAGGATCATCGCCGATGCCGGGGTCCACGGCGTCGAGTACGCGATCGGCTGGACGGCCTGGCTGGACATGGCCGCCCCCGGCGTCTCCAAGGCCAGCGCCCTCGAGCTGGTCCGGGAGCGCCTGGAGATCCCCTCCGAGCGCACGGTCGCCGTCGGCGACGGCTGGAACGACACCGAGATGCTCGCCTGGGCCGGGGTGGGCGTGGCCATGGGGCAGGCGCCCCAGGGCGTCGCCGACATCGCCGACCTCCGCACCGCCGATGTCGCCCACGACGGCGTCGCCCTCGTCCTGCGCGGCGTCACCCCCGCCTGACCTGGTGCTCCCCGGCCGAGGCCGCCCATCCGGGCGCCGTCGGGCGGGCCGGGTCGGCTCGGGCTGGCCGGGTCGGCTCGGGCCGGCCGGGACGGGTCGGGCCGGCCGAGAGGGACGGGCGTTCCCTGGCCGCCGCGTCAACGACCGGAGTGAATCCGTCGCTACGCCATCGACCGGAGCAGTCGCCGCGTCATCGATCGGAGGGAATCCGTCGCTACGCCATCGACCGGAGTGAATCCGTCGCTACGCGATCGACCGGAGTAAACCTGTCGCTTCCTGCGCGGAAAGCGACGGTTTCCGTCCGATCGATGACGTCGGGACGGGGCGGGAGGGAACGAGCCGCCCCGATCACGCGCGCGGATGATCCGCGTCGATCCTGTGGGGACGCGTCGTGTCGATGGTGTGAGGACCCGAGGCGTGCGGAGGGTCCGTGTCGGTCAGGCGCTGACGTCGAGGACGACCTTGCCCAGGTGACCGCCCTCGTGGAGGACCCGGTGGGCGTCGGCCGCGCGCTCGAGGGGGAAGCGGGCGTGGACGGGGATGCGGACCCGGCCGTCGGCCAGCATCGACCACACGAGCTCGGCCGTCCGCGCGAGGATCTCCTGCTTCTGGGCGACGGGCCGAGAGCGGAGGGTCGTGCCGATGACGCGGGCCCGCTTGCCCATGAGGCGGCCGATGGGCAGCTCGCCGGTGGCGCCTCCGAGGGTCCCGATGATCACCAGGCGGCCGTGCTCGCGCAGCATGTCGACGTTGTCCGCGAGGGCGCTGCCGCCGATGACGTCGAGGATCACGTCCGCGCCGCCGGCCTGCGCGACCTCGGAGGGGAGGTCGACCGTGCGGCGGTTCCAGGCGAGGTCGGCGCCGAGCTCGTGCAGGGCGGGAAGCGCCTCGTCCGAGCCGGCGGTGGTGAGCACGCGCGCGCCCAGCTCCCGGGCTATCTGGAGGGCGGCGGTGCCGATGCCGCCGGTGCCGCCGTGGATCAGCACCGTCTCGCCGGGGCGCAGCTGCGCCTCGAGGTCGAGGTTGGAGACGACCGTCGCGCAGACCTCGACGACGGCGGCGGCATCGGCCGCACGCATGCCGGGCGGCAGGGGCAGCAGCTGGCCCTCCGGCACGGCGACCGTCTGCGCGTAGCCGCCCCCGGCGAGCAGCGCGACGACCTCCTCGCCGGTGTCGCGACGGCGCCCGGCGACCTCCAGGCCGGGAAGCTCGGAGGCGCCCGGCGGCGGCGGGTAGTGCCCGGCCGTCTGGGCGAGGTCGGCCCGGTTGACGCCCGCCGCGATCACGTCGACCAGGACCTCGCCGGGGGCGGGAACGGGTTCGGGCTGGTCGACGGGCTCGAGGGTGTTCTCCGCGGAGATCCGGATGGCGCGCATGCGCACCACGGTAGTCCGCGGAGGCACCGGACGAGCGTAGGCACCGGACGGGCGAGGGCACCGGAGGAGCGCAGGTACCGGACGGGCGCGGAGGGTCAGGCGATCCTGCGGATGACGGGCGCCTCGACGGCGATGTCGTTGGCGTACGTCTGGATGCAGGAGTCGCCGAAGGCATTGGTCTGGCGCAGCCGGCCGGTGTTGCTGCTGTCGGTGGCGATCCGGCCGAAGGACCAGGTGAGCTGGAACGTGAAGGTACCCTGCCTGTCGACGGTGAACCGGAATCCGTACTGGGTGCGGCCCAGGTTCGCGGACACGTAGGCGGCATTCGTGCCGGACCCGGTGGTCGGGTCGACGAAGCCATGGGCTGTCACGCCGGTGCTCATGCCGGAGATCGATCCCAGTGCAACGGTGCTTCCCGTGGACGAGAGGACCGACGGCGTCATGTACGCCGTGACCGGGTTGCCGCGGTAGGCAGCCGCGTAGTACCGCAGCTCATAGGTGCCGGGCGCGAAGCAGACCGCGCGGCGATAGGCGAAGGACGCCCCGTTGACCCGGGGGTCGCGTTCTCCGACCTTGGCGTTCGTCACTCCCTGCAGGGACGTGACGTTCCGGCCGTAGTAGCAGCGCGAGCCCCCGCTGGGGTTGAAGGACCGGGGTGCCCCGGCGAGAGTCCCGGTCCCGTCGACGAAGTTCGCCGTGCTCAGCACCTCTTCCCACTCCGCATCCCACGGGAGGGTGGCCGTCTGGCCGACGGCGAGATCGACGCTGATGCAGGTGGTGCTGGCGGCATAGGCCGGAGCGGTCATCGACACCGCGACGACCGGGGTCGCCCAGGTCGCCCCGCGCATCAGCGTCCGGCGGGTGGGCATTGCTCGTGTCTGGTCCATGCGGCGGAAGCTACCAGCGGGAAACTTGCAGGGCGATGGAATTTTCTGGACAGTTGTTCACGTCACAGGCGGGAGGTGGCGCGGGACGGTGATCGTGTGTCCTGCGTCCCATCGTCGTGAGGACCTGCGTCCCGGCGGCGTCCGCAGGGCAGCGTCCGATCACGAGAGAGTCCTCGAGCATGCCCACCACACCCTCCCTGCCTTCCGCCCCCCGCTCCGACGACGGGCATCTCGCCGAGCTCTGGCGGGAGGTGGCGCGGCGAGCCCTCCGGGTGCGCGATCGCGCGCTGTCGGACACGGATCCGGAGCGCCTGGAGGAGCTGGACGGCCAGGTGCGCCGCGTGCGGGCGCTCGCCGCCCGGTGGGAGCGCGACCTCTGTCGTGCGGGACCTGAGGAGCCGGTGCGCGTCCCCCTCGATCGGTGCCTGGTTGAGCTCCGCCAGGCGCTGGACGGGAATGATCTCTGATCGCGCCCCGGGCCTTGCCGCCACGGGAGGTTCCGGGGCGCGTCCGCCCGGGCGAGTCGCGATAGGCTCGTCCGCGGCGCCAAGGAGGGTCGACGGCGCCATGGAGGGTTGACAGAGCGGCCGAATGTGGTGGTCTTGAAAACCACTGTGCGGCAATCCCGTACCGCGGGTTCGAATCCCGCACCCTCCGCGTTCCGGGCCCCGGCGGGCGACTGCCGGGGCTCGTCGTCGAGAGGAGCAGGGTGAGCGAGCGGGTGCTGCAGCTGCAGGGAGTGGAGTTCCATCGCGGGGAGAAGCCGATCCTCGCGGAGGTCGACCTCGAGGTGCGCACGGGGGAGCACTGGGCTCTTCTGGGCCCCAACGGCGCCGGCAAGTCGACCCTGCTCAGCTTCTGCGGGGCGCGGGAGTTCCCCAGTCGCGGCACCGTCGACGTGCTGGGCCGGCGCATGGGCCGCGTCGCGATCTCGGAGCTGCACCGCGAGATCGGCCATGTGAACCCGCGCCATCCCCTCGATGTCGCCCTGAGCATCCGCCAGGTGGTCCTCACCGGCCTCACCGGAACCATCGATCTTCCGCCCCGCTGGGAGCCGAGCCCCGAGCAGCTGGCCCGCGCCGATCGTCTGGTCGCGGGCATCGGCCTGGCCGATCGCTCCGCCTCCCGCTGGCCGGTGCTGTCGCAGGGGGAGCGGGGCCGGGCGCTGGTGGCCCGCGCCCTGATCGGGCAGCCCCGGCTGCTCCTGCTGGACGAGCCGACCACGGGCCTGGACCTGGCCGCCCGCGAGCAGCTGCTGGACACCCTCGACGCCCTCGCCCACGAGGAGCCGGACGTCGCGACGGTGCTGGTCACCCACCATCTCGAGGAGCTGCCGGAGAGCACGACGCACGCCGTCCTGCTCGCGCACGGGAGGATCCTGTCGGCCGGTCCGGTCGACGAGGTCCTCACCTCGGAGGGCGTCAGCGCGGCCTTCGCGCACCCCATCGAGGTGCGTCACGACGAGGGCCGATGGAGCGCCCGCGCCCTGCGCCACGGTCGCGGACTGCGGGCCTGACGGCGCGGGCGCCTGCCGTCAGGCGCCGATCCCCACGGCCTCGGCGCTGCGCCGCCACAGCCGGTCGGCGAGGTCCGGGTCCTCCGCGAGGGGATTGACCGTCGTCGTGGGGCGGCGCTGGTCGTAGTAGCGGCCGGAGGTCCAGGTGGTGCCGGGGGTGCCGGTGAGGAACCAGGCGAGGTTCTGCCCGCCCTGCTCGGCGGTGATCATGGTGCGCCGGCCCAGGGCCGAGGCGTAGAACCAGCGCATCGGCCCCGTGGTGCTCGCGCCGAAGCCGGTGGCGACCACGCCGGGGTGGAAGGCGGCGGCGCTCACGCCCTCGTCGTGGACGCGGTCGTGCAGGCCGCGCGTGAACAGGACGTTCGCGAGCTTCGCCGCGCCGTAGGCCCCCAGGGCGCTGCGGTGCGGGATCCGGCCTGCCGTCTCGGGGTCCAGGCGCCGCGGGAGCCGATGCGCCATCGACGAGGTGGTGATCACGGCGCCCCGGCGGGCCCGCAGCTGCGGCAGCAGCAGGTGCGTCAGCAGGAACGGGGCGAGATGGTCGACCTGCCAGGTGAGGTCGATGCCGTCCTCCGAGAGGTCCCGCCGCCCGAAGATCCCGCCGGCGTTGTTGGCCAGCGCGTCGATCCCCGACCCGTCCACGCGGTCCGCCAGCTGTGCGGCGAGCTCCCGGACCTGCGCGAGGCTGGCGAAGTCGGCGATGAGGTGCTCGGCTCCTGTCTGCCGCGCGACCTCCGCGGTCTTCGCCGGGGAGCGGCCGACGAGGATCAGCCGGTCGCCGCGCCCGGCGAGCAGACGGGCCGCCGCCGCGCCGATGCCGTCGGAGGCTCCGGTGATCACGATCGTGCGGGAAGGAATCATCGGGGGCCTCGATCCAGGGTCGTCGTCGGGGGCGGGATGAGCCCCGGGGTCATGGTCGTGCGCCGGTGGCGACGTCGGAGGCGTCGAGGAGGGTCTCGGCGGCGGCGCGGGCGTGCCCGGCGGGCTCGGGGGTGCCGAGGATCGCCGCGGTCGTCTGCGCGCCCTCGGCGAGCAGGGCCAGCTGCGGGGCGAGATGCTCCGGCAGTCCGGCCTCCCGGACCAGCTCGGCCATCCGCCTCTGGAAGCCCTCCTTGTGCTCGCGCACGTACTGCGCGATCGAGGGGAAGCCGGGGCCCATCTCCCCGAAGGCGTTGACGAAGCCGCAGCCGCGGAAGGACTCCTCGGTGAACCACTCGGCCAGGAAGTCGAACACCGCCAGGACTCGACCGCGGGGCGAATCGGCCGCGGCGACCGCCGTCTCCACGCCCTGCTCCCAGATCCCGTGGCGGTGGCGCAGGACGGCGAGGATCAGGGACTCCTTGCCGGGGAACAGCGCGTACAGCCGCTTGAGGGAGACGCCGGCCGTGCTGCGCACCTCGTCCATGCCCACCGCGGTGATGCCGCGGGAGTAGTAGAGCGCGTCCGCGGCGCGGACGATCTGCGCGCGCAGAGCCTCGCTCGCCTCCGGCGCCGCGCCTGCGCCGCCTGTCCTCGTCGCCATGCCGGTCCTCTCCTCCACCGCCCGCTCGGGCACTTCTCCACCGTCCCGCTTGCGCGGGGAACGATCGTTCTCTATTGTAGTCGACATGAGGGAGAACGACCGTTCTCCTCTGGTCGAGAGGAACGCATCATGGGCACCATCACCGTCGGCACCGAGAACAGCACCCCCGTCGAGCTCTACTACGAGGACCACGGCAGCGGGCGTCCCGTCGTC
>Ga0302349_1002450_pt1 | contig 11837 bp, 7 predicted proteins | sample PhyAR1_FD_202176 | JGI IMG/M metagenome (GOLD analysis project Ga0302349, IMG submission 202176) | Leaf surface microbial communities from alfalfa plants in UC Gill Tract Community Farm, Albany, California, United States - DLSL A.R1... | ecosystem: Host-associated > Plants > Phyllosphere >...
GGCGGCGCCCGCCACGGGGCGCTCGGGGATCGTCGTCACGAGCACCGCGCCGGAGACGGAGGCGATGGGCCCGCCGATGAGCTCGGCGGTGTCCACCAGGTGGCTGCCGATGTCGCCGAGGGCGCCCGTGCCCATCGGCCCCTTGTACCGCCAGGCGATGGGGACCAGCGGGTCCGCCCCGTAGTCGCAGTGGTAGCGGGCGTCGATGTGGCTGATGGTGCCGAGCGCTCCGTCGGCGACGAGCCGGGCGAGCTGCGCGACGGAGGGGTTGCGGCGGAAGGTGAAGCCGGTGGCCAGGACCAGATCGGGGTGGGCGGCCTCGACCTCGGCCATGGCGGCCGCGTCCTCGAGGGTGCCCGCCAGGGGCTTCTCGCACAGGACGTGCTTGCCGGCCTCGGCCAGGGCGACCGCGATCTCGCAGTGCAGGGCGTTGCCGACCACGATCGAGACGACGTCGATCGTGGGGTCCTCGGCGACGGCGCGCCAGTCGGCCACGGCCCTCTCGTAGCCGTAGCGGGCGGCGGCGTCCTCCGCGAAGGGAAGGTGGGCATCGGCGATCGCGGCCAGACGCACGGGCGGCAGGCCCAGGTCGTAGACGGTGCCGGCCTGGCGCCAGGCGTTGGCGTGCGTGCGGCCGGCCATGCCGGCGCCGATCACGGCGACGGAGATGGGAGATGCGGTCATGGGAGGACGTCCTTTCGGTGCGGAAGGAGATGTGCGGAAGGAGATGTGCGGACGGAGCGGACGGCCCCGGGTCGGGGCCGGGTCCGGCCGGACGGCGGAGCGACCGGACGGGATGCGACGGGGACGACGGCGGGCCGCTCCGGAGAGGCGACGACCGTGTGCCGCTCCGAGAGCCGTGAGGCGACCATGCCTCCCCAATTGTCCGGTCATACGACCCTGGGTTGCCTCCGGAACTGTCCGCGGCGACCTCTGCGGTGGACGTTAGCACGTGCTATCGCGGAGACGGAAGGGTGCTCGGGCATTTCATCGCAGATTTCTTGTCCAGACAAAGTGTTGACAAGTGGGGGCGGCGCTCGGCATGCTGGGATCCGACGCACTCACCGCCGAGGCGACCTCGCTCTCGGCGCCGACCCACTCCCGGAGGCAGCATTGAGCGAGCACAGCGGCTCCAGCGGGCGCACCGGCACGGATGCCCCCCGTACCGTCCGACTCACCGTCGGCCAGGCCCTCGTCCGGTTCCTCGGCGCACAGTACAGCGAGCGCGACGGCCAGCGCCATCGGCTGATCGCGGGGACGTTCGGCATCTTCGGCCACGGCAACGTGGCCGGCCTCGGCCAGGCCCTGCTGCAGAACCAGCTCGAGCCCGCCGCCGGGGACGGCGCCGACGACGAGGCGCACATGCCCTACTACCAGGCGCGCAACGAGCAGAACATGGTGCACACGGCCGTCGCCTACGCCCGGACCCGCAACCGCCTGCAGACGATGGCGTGCACCGCCTCCATCGGCCCCGGCTCGACCAACATGGTCACCGGCGCGGCGCTCGCGACCATCGACCGCATCCCCGTCCTCATCCTGCCCAGCGACGTCTTCGCGAACCGCGCGGTGGACCCGGTCCTCCAGCAGCTCGAGGACGAGCGCGCCATGGACGTCACCGTCAACGACGCCTTCCGCCCCGTCTCGCGCTACTTCGACCGCATCTGGCGGCCCGAGCAGCTGATCCCGAGCGCCCTGGCCGCGATGCGGGTCCTCACCGACCCCGCCGAGACCGGCGCCGTCACCCTGTGCCTGCCCCAGGACGTGCAGGCCGAGGCCCACGACTGGCCGCTCGAGTTCTTCCGCGAGCGCACCTGGCACGTGGGACGGCCTGTCCCCGAGCCCGCCGCCCTCGAGCGCGCGGCGGAGGTCATCCGCTCCGCGCAGCGCCCCGTCGTCATCGCCGGCGGCGGTGCGATCTACTCCGAGGCGAGCGCGGCGCTGCAGGCCTTCGCCGAGGCCACGGGGATCCCCGTGCTCGACACCCAGGCCGGCAAGGGCGCGCTGCGCGACGACCACGAGCTGTGCATCGGCGGCGTCGGCGCGACCGGGAACGACGCCGCCAACGAGCTGGCCGCCACGGCCGACGTGGTGATCGGCGTCGGCACCCGCTACACGGACTTCACCACCGCCTCGCACACCGCCTTCCGCGAGCCCGACGTCCGCTTCGTGAACCTCAACGTCAAGTCCTTCGACGCCGCCAAGCACTCCGCGGAGATGCTGGTGGCCGATGCCCGCGCCGGCCTCGAGGCCCTCACCGGGGCGCTCGCGGGCTGGCAGGCGCCCGCGGCGCAGCGCGAGCGGGCCGCGCGGCTGCGCGCGGACTGGGACGCGCTGGTCGCCCCCTGCTTCGCCCCGCACGACCAGGAGCTGCCCGCGCAGACGGAGATCTTCGGCGCCCTGAACGAGATGATGGGCGATACGGACATCGTCATCAACGCCGCCGGCTCCATGCCCGGGGACCTGCAGGCCCTGTGGCGCGCGAAGTCCCCGCTGCAGTACCACCTCGAGTACGGCTACTCCTGCATGGGATACGAGCTGCCCGCCTCCCTCGGCGCGAAGATGGCCGCCCCGGACAGCGAGGTCGTCGCGATCATCGGCGACGGCACCTTCCAGATGGCCCCGCAGGAGATCGCGACCATCGTCGCGGAGGACGTCAAGGTCATCCTCGTGATCCTGCAGAACCACGGCTGGTCCTCCATCGGCGCCCTCTCGGAGTCCCACGGCTCGCAGCGCTTCGGCACGAAGTACCGGATGCGCTCGAAGGAGTCCGGCCAGCTCGACGGCCCCAAGCTGCCGATGGACATCGCCGCGAACATCCGCAGCTACGGCATCGAGGTGCAGGAGGTCTCCTCCACCGAGGACTTCCGCGACGCCTACCGCCGGGCGGAGGCCTCCGCGCAGGCCACCGCGATCGTCGTGAACACGAACCTCTACGGCCCGAACCCGCCCGGCACCGGCTGGTGGGACGTGCCCGTCTCCCAGGTCTCGCGCCTGGAGTCCACGCAGCAGGCCTCCGCGGTGTACGAGGCCGCCAAGGCCCCGCAGCGCCACTACCTCTGAGCTCACCCGACCGCCCCGACGAAGGAGCACCCATGTACGACGTCACGCACTGGATCGCCGGACGCCCCGAGGAGGGCACCGGCTCCACCCAGCCGATCCTGGACCCCGCCACCGGCGACCAGGTCGGCACCCTGCACCTGGGCGACGCCGCCACCGTCGACCGGGCCGTCGAGATCGGCCGCGCCGCCCAGCGCGACTGGGCGCAGGTCTCGCTGTCCAAGCGCACCCAGATCCTCTACCGCATGCGCCAGCTCATGCTGGAGAACGTCGAGGAGATCGCCCGGGCGATCACCCGCGAGCACGGCAAGACCATCGGCGACGCCAAGGGCGAGATCGCCCGCGGCCTGGAGACCCTCGAGTTCGCCACCTCGATCACACAGGACCTCAAGGGCGGCTTCTCCGAGAACGTCTCCACCGGGGTCGACGCGCACACCATGCGCCAGCCGCTCGGCGTGGTCGCCGGCATCACCCCGTTCAACTTCCCCGCCATGGTGCCCTTCTGGATGCATCCCGTCGCCATCGCGACCGGCAACGCCTTCATCCTCAAGCCCTCCGAGCGCGACCCCTCCGCCTCCAACATCGTCGCCCGCCTCTACCAGGAGGCCGGCCTGCCCGACGGCGTCTTCCAGGTCGTCCACGGCGGCAAGGAGACCGTCGACGCCCTGTGCGAGCACCCCGGCGTCTCCGCCGTGTCCTTCGTGGGATCGACCCCGATCGCGAAGCACGTGCACCAGGTGGCATCGGCCGCGGGCAAGCGCGTCCAGGCCCTCGGCGGCGCCAACAACCACGCCGTGGTCATGCCGGACGCGAACATCGAGTTCGCCGCCGGTCAGATCGCCTCGGGCGCCTTCGGCTCCGCCGGCGAGCGCTGCATGGCCGTGCCGGTCGCCGTGACCGTCGGCGATGCGCACGAGCCCTTCCTCGCCGCCATCCGCGCCGAGGCAGAGAAGATCGTCGTCGGCCCGGGCGATGACCCGAGCACCGACATGCCCCCGGTGATCACGAAGGACGCCCGCGACCGGGTGATCCGCATGACCGACGAGGCCGAGCAGGCCGGCGGCACGATCGTCGTCGACGGCCGGGGCCTGGTGGTGGAGGGCCACGAGAACGGCAACTTCGTGGGCCCGACGGTCATCACCGACCTCGACCGCGACCACAGCACGTACACCGACGAGGTGTTCGGCCCGCTGCTCGTGGTCATGCACGTGAACAACTTCGACGAGGCCCTCGAGCTGGTCAACTCCTCCCCCTTCGGCAACGGCACCGCGATCTTCACGGCCTCGGGCCACTACGCGCGCCGCTACCAGGAGGAGGTCCAGGTGGGCATGATCGGCATCAACGTGCCGATCCCGACGCCGGTGGGCTACTACTCCTTCGGCGGCTGGAAGGACTCGCTGTTCGGCGAGCACCACGCCCACGGCCCGGAGGCGGTCTCCTTCTACACCCGCCAGAAGGCGATCACCACCCGCTGGCCCCATCAGGACGAGCACCTCGAGTCCTCGATGAGCTTCCCCACCCACGACTGACCCGGCCGGCACCGCTCCACGGGACCGATACGGGGACATCCCCTCGCTGCCGGGGTCGTGTCCCCGTATCGGTCCGTCGCATCGCCGCACCCGCCCATCCCGAAAGGCCTTCCCGCCGTGACCGCACAGACCCCCGCCTCCGCCGACCTCTCGCGCAACCCCGAGGCGCCGTTCGACAAGCTCACCATCGGCGTGTGCCCCGACCAGTGGGGCGTGTGGTTCCCCGAGGACGAGAAGCAGATCCCCTGGCGCACCGCCCTGGCGGAGATGGCCCAGGCCGGGTTCTCCGTGATGGAGACCGGGCCGTGGGGCTACTTCCCCAAGGATGCCAAGGAGCTGCGCTCCGTCATGGACGAGCACGGCTTCCGCGTCGTCGCCGGCACCGGCTGGGGCATCCTGCACAAGGAGGAGGCCTGGGCCGAGACCGAGCGCACCTTCCGCGCGATCGCGGAGACGCACGCGGCCGTCGGCGCGGAGTACATGGTGCACCTGCCGCCGATGTACCGCGACGAGAAGACCTGGCAGTTCACCGACGACCGCGAGCTGACCGGCGAGGCGTGGCGGCGCTACGTCGAGAACGCCAACGAGCTGGGGCGGATCATGAAGGAGGACTACGGGCTGACGATGGTGCTGCACCCGCACGGCGACAGCCACATCGAGACCCCGGAGGAGATCGCCCGCGTCTTCGCGGCGACCGATCCGGAGCTCGTGTCGTTCTGCCTGGACACGGGGCACATCGTCTACGGCGGCGGCGATCCGATCTCCATGATCGACGAGTACCCCGAGCGGATCGGCTACGTGCACATCAAGGCCTTCGACCCGGACATCACCCGCGAGGCCCACGAGAAGGACTGGCCCTTCGGGGAGGCCGTCGCCAAGGGCGCCTCGGTGCGTCCGCCGGCGGGGCTTCCGGATATGCGCGACCTCGTCGCCAAGCTCGCGGCGATGGACAAGGAGCTGTACGTCATCTGCGAGCAGGACCTGTACCCGTGCGACCCGGGCCTGCCCCTGCCCAACGCGATCGCCACCCGCGAGTTCCTGGCCGACTGCGGCCTGGGCGTGCGCTGACCTGCAAGGAGACCCTGTCATGGTGAAGGTCCTGCTGGATCCGAGCATGTACCACCCGCACCTCAGCGTCGCCGGCGAGCTGCACAAGGCGGCCGAGCTCGGCTACCGCTACCTGGAGCTGTCCCCGCGCGCCGACTTCCACGAGTGGCACCACTACCCCAAGGTCGACCGCCACCAGATCGCCGAGGTCAAGGCCGCCATGGCCGCGACCGGCGTGAAGATCTGGTCGCTGAACCCCGTCTTCGACTGGGCGAACCCGGACGAGCAGGAGCGCCAGGCGCAGGTGCGCAACTGGCGGCGCCTGCTGGAGATCGCCGACGCCCTCGAGGTGCCGCTGATCGCCACCGAGTTCTCCGGCGACCCGACCCGGCCCCGCCAGAGCGAGGCGCAGTTCTACCGCTCGATCGAGGAGCTCATCCCCGATTTCGAGAAGTACGGGCTGGAGTGCACCATCGAGGCGCACCCCTACGACTTCGTCGAGGACAACGACCGGGCCGTGCAGATCGTGCGCGGGGTGGACCGCGACTGGCTGAACTACGAGTTCTGCTTCCCGCACGCCTTCCACCTGGGCCGCGGCGCCCGCGACGTGGGCGAGATGATGGACTACGCCGGCGAGCGCCTGCGCCACCTGCACGTGGCCGACGTCTTCGACCACACCGCGAACGTCGGGAACCGCTACATCGTCAACCCGCCCGGGGTCGATGCGCGCGTGCACCAGCACAACGAGATCGGCAACGGCGAGATCGACTGGGACCGCGCCTTCAGCTACCTGCGCGATCGCGGCTACGACGGCACCGTGTCGGTGTGCGTGTTCGGCTGGGAGGAGGACGCGGACGCCATCCATCGCCGGATGCGCGAGCGGATCCTCGCCGAGCTGGGCGGGGAGTGAGCCCGATGCGGGAGATCGGCATCGGCGTGGTGAGCCTGGGCTGGATGGGGCGCCTGCACGCCACCAGCTACCAGCGCATCGCCGCGCGCTTCCCGGAGCTGGGGCTGAGGCCGCGGCTGGTCGTCGCCGCGGACCCGGTCCCGGCGAACCAGGAGGCCGCCCGCGAGCAGTTCGGCTTCGCGCGCGCGGTCGCCTCGATCGAGGAGGTCCTCGCCGATCCCGAGGTCGAGGCCGTGTCGATCTGCTCCCCCAACTTCCTGCACCGCGACTTCGCCGTCGCGGCGGCGCAGGCCGGGAAGCCCTTCTGGATCGAGAAGCCGATGGGCGTCAGCGCCGACCAGTCCCGGGAGATCCGTGCGGCCGCGCAGGACGCCGGTGTCGCCACGGCCGTCGGCTTCAACTACCGTCACGCCCCGGCGGTCGCGCACCTGCGCGCCCTGGTCGCCTCCGGCCGCCTGGGCCGGATCACGAACGTGCGCTGCTGGCTGATGGCGGACTACGCCTCCTCCCCCGACGGCGCCCTGACCTGGCGCTACGACCGGGAGAAGGCGGGCAGCGGCGTGATCGGCGACCTCCTGTCCCATGGCGCGGACCTCGTCGCCCATGTGACGGGGCAGCGGATCACCGAGGTCAGCGCCCGCACGGACGTGTTCATCCCCGAGCGGCCGATCCCCACCTCCGTGGGCGTGGGCCACGGCGGCATCGAGGTCGGCTCCGCGCACGGCCCGGTCGCCAACGAGGACTGGGTCGCGGCGCTGGCCACGCTCTCCGGCGGGGCGCATGCGACGCTCGAGTCCTCGCGGGTGGCGCGCGGGCACCGCAGCGACTACGCGATCGAGGTGTACGGCACGGAGGGCTCGGCGCGCTGGTCCTTCACCCGCATGAACGAGTTCGAGGTGATGCTCGGCGAGGGCGGCTCCGAGCACGGCTACACGACGGTGTTCGCCGGCGGCGAGCACGGCGAGTACTCCCGCTTCCAGCCGGGCCCGGGCATCCCCATGAGCTTCGACGACCTCAAGACCATCGAGGCCGCCCGCTTCCTGGCCGATGTCGCCACCGGGTCCCGCACGGCGCCCAACGCCTCCGACGGCCTGGCCGCCGCGGAGGTCTCCGACGCCATCGTCCGCTCCGCCGCCTCCCGGGCGTGGACGGACGTGCCGGAGGTCGAGGGGACGACGATCGGGTTCTGACCGGCACGTGCCGGTCCGGGACCGGGGCTGCGGAGCCGGGATCCGCCATCGGATCACCATCTGATGGACACCTGTCGCTCACGCGGATGTCGAGGAGGAGCGGGAGCGTGGGCGCGTCCGCTTCATCCCCTCCTCCTCAGGGATCGACATGACCCAGACCTCCGCGCCGCCCGTGCGCACCGACCTCCCCCGCTCCGACCGCTCGTGGCACCTGTTCTTCGGCCTGCTGCTGGCCGTGGCGACGATCGTGTTCACGCTGTGGTCCCTCGACTACATCGGCGACGGGGCCAGCCGGGTGATCCTGCTGGTCGCCATCGCCTTCGGCCTGTTCATGGCCTTCAACATCGGCGGCAACGACGTCGCGAACTCCTTCGGCACGAGCGTGGGCGCCGGGACGCTCTCGCTCAAGCAGGCCCTCGTCGTCGCCGCGGTGTTCGAGGTCAGCGGCGCCGTGCTGGCCGGCGGCGAGGTCACCGACACCGTCCGCAGCGGGATCGTGGACCTCGAGGCGATCTCCCTGGAACCCATGGACTTCGCCGTCATCATGATGTCGGCGCTGCTGGGCGCGGCCGTCTGGCTGCTGGTCGCCACCCGCATGGGCTGGCCCGTCTCGACCACCCACTCGATCATCGGCGGGATCGTCGGCGCGGCGCTCACCCTGGGGCTGAGCACCGGCGCCGGCGGCTGGGACATGGTCCAGTGGGGCGGCATCGGCCAGATCGCCGTCTCCTGGGTGCTCTCCCCCGTGCTCGGCGGCGCCGTCGCCTGGGTGCTGTTCGGCGCGATCAAGCGCCACATCCTCGTCTACAACGACGAGGCGGACCAGAAGCTGCGCGAGATCAAGCAGGAGCGGATCGCCCACCGCACCCGCCACCGCCAGGCCTTCGAGCGCCTGGACGAGATCCAGCAGATCTCGTACACGAACGCGATGGCCCAGGACGCGGTCACCGCGACCCGCCCCGATTTCGACCCCGAGGAGCTCGAGTCCGACTACTACCGCGAGCTGCGGGCGATCGACGAGAAGGCGGAGAACCTGGACGCCCACCGCGCCCTGCAGACCTGGGTGCCGCTGCTGGCGGCCGGCGGCTCGATCGTCATCTCCTCGATGCTGCTGTTCAAGGGCCTGAAGAACCTGCACCTGAACATCGACTCGGCCGGGAACTTCCTCATCATGGGCATGGTCGGCGCGGCCGTGTGGATGGCCGTGTTCATCTTCGCCAAGACCCTGCGCAACCAGAACCTGTCCCGCTCCACGTACCTGCTGTTCAGCTGGATGCAGGTGTTCACGGCCTCGGCCTTCGCCTTCAGCCACGGATCCAACGACATCGCCAACGCGGTGGGCCCGTTCGCGGCGGTCTTCGACGTGCTGCACACCGGCGCGATCAACGGCGAGGCGCCGGTCCCGGCGGCGCTGATGCTGGTCAGCGGCGTCGGCCTGGTGGCGGGGCTGTGGTTCATCGGCCGCAAGGTCATCACCACCGTCGGCTCGGGCCTGACGACGATGCACCCCGCCTCCGGCTTCGCGGCGGAGCTCTCCGCCGCGGGCGTGGTCATGGCCGCCTCGGTGCTGGGCCTGCCGGTCTCCAGCACGCACATCCTCATCGGCGCGGTGCTCGGCGTGGGCATCGTGAACAGGGCCGCGAACTGGAGCCTCATGCGCCCCATCGCCCTGGCCTGGGTGATCACGCTCCCGGCAGCCGCCGCCATCGGCGCCGTGAGCGTGCTCGTGCTGCGCTGGGTGTTCTGACCGGCGCCCCCGGCCCCGGCGGAGCCGAGCATCCCGTCGGAGCCTAGGATCGAGGGATCCCCCGCCGACGAAGGAGATCCCGTGTCCGATGCGCACCCCGGGCCCACCGGCCCCGACCCGCGACCGGCCCCGGCGGCCCCGCCTGTCCCAGGCGGGGCCGCCGTCTCCCCCGTGGACCGCGAGGCCGTCCTCTCCGTCGCGGCGGTCCTGCCGCACTGGCTGGCCACGGTGTCGGCGGTACGCCGCCTCACCGGCGTGCAGGCGGCGATCTGGCACGACGGCGAGCTGGTCTGCGAGGTCGCCGTCGGAGCGGCCGATGAGACCACCGGGACGCAGCTGGCGACCACCCACCGCCTGCGGATCGCCTCCCACTCCAAGATGTTCACGGCGCTCGCGGTGATGCGCCTGGCGGAGCAGGGCGTGCTGCGCCTGGACGACACCCTCGGCGAGCGCGTCGCCGAGCTCGCAGGCTCCCCCGTCGCCTCGCTGACCCTGCACGACCTGCTCTCCCACTCCGCGGGCCTGACCCGCGACGGGGCCGATGCCTCCTGGTGGAACCTCGAGCGTCCCTTCCCCGATCGCGCCGCCCTGCTGCAGATCGCCCGGACGAGCGCGGCGGTGCTCGAGCCGGGGCTGCACCTGCAGTACTCCAACATCGGCTACGGCCTGCTGGGCCTCGTGATCGAGGACGCCGCGGGCGCGCCCTTCGACGAGGCCGTCCGCACCCTGGTGCTGGACCCGGCGGGCCCCGGGGACATCGGCCCCGACCTCCCGCCCGACGCTCCCGGCCCCGAGGACCCGCACGGCTTCGCGCCGGGCCACACCTCGCGCCTGCACGGGGACCGCCGCGCCGTCGAGCAGATCCCCACCGGGGCGCTGGCCGCCGCGACCGGCTTCTGGGCCACCGCCGGCGCCATCGCGACCTTCGCCGGCCGGGCGCTGACCGGCGACGCGGTCGTCTCCGAGGCGGGTCTGCGGCGCATGCGCCGCCGCGTGTGGACCCTCGCCGACGGCGCCGGCTACGGGCTGGGCCTGCAGGAGGCGACGATCCACGGGCTCTCGGGGATCGGCCACTCGGGCGGCTTCCCGACCGGGCTCACGCGCACCTGGGCGGTGCCCGCCTCGCGGCTGGCCGTCTCCGTGCTGGGCACCTCGATCGATGCGCCGGCCTCCGACCTCGCCGCCGGGGTGCTGGGGCTGCTGGCGCTGGCCTCGGGCTCGGCGGCGGCGAAGGCCGCCGCCCACGAGCGGTCCGGGGCGCTCGGCGGCGGCTCCGACGGCCGTCGCCGCCCGAAGCCCCTGGCCGAGCAGGACGAGGTCGCGATCGGCGGCGCGCCGATGCCCGCCGCGCGACTGGCCCGGATCGTCGCGGGCTCCTACGACTCGCTGTGGGGCCGCACCCGGCTGGCCGTGCTGGGCGGCCGGCTGTTCGCCCTGGACGAGGACGCGCTCGATCCCGCGGAGACCGCCCTCGAGCTGCGGATCGGCGCCGTGGTCGCCGCGCCCTCGGGCGGCGGGGAGGACGAGGGCTCAACGGACCCGGGGCCCGCCGGCACCGTGATCCTGGAGCTGCCGGCCTGGGGCGACTCCGGCTACGGCGCCTGGGCGGAGCCGCTGCGCGTGCGCCTGCTGCCGGGGCCCGAGGGCCTGCGGCCGGCGTCGCTGTGGATCACCGGCCAGACCCTGCTCCCCGCCGGCGACGTCGACCTCCCCGAGCGCATCCGCGCCCCGCGCTGATCCGCGCCGGGCACCGCGCCCCGGAGGATCAGGTGCTGCGCACCCGCAGCTGCGGGGCCAGGCGCACGTGCCCGGAGCCGGCCCGGCCGGGGTCCGCCTCGGCCTCGAGCAGGGCCAGAGCGTGCCGGGCCAGCTCGCGGGGCCGCTGGTCGATGGTGCTGAGGCCGATGATCGGCTGCCGGGCCGCGGGGATGTCGTCGTAGCCGACCAGGCCCACGAAGCGGTCGCGCGCCAGGAGCGTCAGCAGGCCGATGGCGAGCCGGTCGTTGTGCACGCCGACGGCGTCGACGCCGTCGGCGATCAGCCCGGCGACCATCGCCTCGATCTCCGCCGGGGAGGTCGCCTCGGACAGCGCCGCCGTCCGCACGGGGACCCCGTGGCGGGCGGCGCTGGCCAGGAACTCCTCGCGCCGCACCGCGGCGGCGGAATCCGCGGAGGGGCTGCCGGCCGGGCCCAGGTGCGCCAGGTGGGTGCCGCCGCGCTCCAGCAGGTGGCCGACGGCGAGCTCCGCCCCGGCGGCCTCGTCCGTGCTCACGCTGCCGACGCCTGCGGCGGAGACCTCGTGACCGATCACCGCGACCGGGGCGCCGCGGGCCAGTCGCGCCAGGTCGGCATCCGAG
>Ga0302349_1002457_pt1 | contig 11807 bp, 1 predicted proteins | sample PhyAR1_FD_202176 | JGI IMG/M metagenome (GOLD analysis project Ga0302349, IMG submission 202176) | Leaf surface microbial communities from alfalfa plants in UC Gill Tract Community Farm, Albany, California, United States - DLSL A.R1... | ecosystem: Host-associated > Plants > Phyllosphere >...
AACGGCCATGGTTATTCCCCTGTAATATTTTGGTTACTCCCCATGATGTCACGGAAGATGGTTACAGTAACCAAATCGAGGGGAAGTCCCTTTCATTCGTTAAGAGCGAGAATAGAAACCGCCTGTGATACGTCGTTGTGGACGTCTGAGGGACTCAGAATGACAGCATCTTAGTTGAGGTTGAGGTTGAGGTTGATATGATTTTAATGGGGAAAATTTTAAGCGATTTTTTCTTTATCAGTAAACGCGATAAAATATCGAGAATTCGATATTTTTGCTACTTCCTCTTTTTGTCTCTGTTGGTTTTTTTTCTGGCTTTTAAAGGCGCAACCGCAGAACGCATTTCAACTATGTTTATTTCACTTTTTTTTATAACGGTCGCCGTAGCTCTGTATATTAACTTCAATATAACAGCAAAACGAATACGCCATACCGGTTTTCGGTATGCATATACATTATCTTTTTCGATGATACTTCTTATTATCCCTCGTTGGATTTATTCTGATTACGCGATAGTGCGCTTCCTTTATCTAATTTTAACTATGTGGGTCATTATTGCGCCTACATCCTGTATAAAAAAAGACAAAAAATCTGGGGATTTTTATGATGAATGTAAAAAATAGCAATGATGCTGCAAATCGACTGTTTCTTAATGCGGCAGAGCCCTTAAGGCTGATAATCTTCATCTTCCCAGAAACTGAATCAGCTTAATTTGATGGCAGCTTTTGACCAATCGCTATCATTGAAGACAATGATCATTCCTTTACCAGACAAAGCCTTATTTGATGCTAGCTCGATGGTTAAGATTTTCAATCAGTGATTATTAACGTTATCAAGCCAAATCTCTGCCTGCGAGGGCTCGTATACTTTCATAAACAAGGGGGCAGTTTGGAAATCGGAAATTTTTGTACGTTAAGCGCATTATTTAACCAATCTCGATGCGTAACGGATTGATTTTACGTCAGCGGTTATCGCTTTTAAGTTATCGCTCATGTGGTATCGCATTTAGGTTATCCGATTAAGGCCAAATCTCCTGAAAATGCCGTATAGCGCGGGAGTACGTCCCATTGCAATAGCGACGACCGTCAACAAACAGGCTTGCCGTACAATATTGTCCTTTTCCCAAACTGACTCCAGTATCAACACCCACAAAGTGATGGATTATCACCCGCAGAACAATTTTTTCTGTTAGCTGCCTAAAAAATCAGCAGCATACAGTTTGCTGGCATACATACGCTAATGCGACAGAGCCAGCAGAACCGAATAGTTGGTTCTGCTGTTAACTGAAATAATTCCAACTATAAATATTTTACAGGAATATTAGGAAGTTGATTTTCCAAAGTCCAATTTTCTGGCTTGCAGTTTGGCTTTGTCCATCTCCCTCCAGAAGATAACCATTTATTCCTATAATTCTTTATTCCAATTAAAGAACTATCTTCATATCCAAACTCTACGCCACAGCAATCACATATATTATATGTTGGCGTTTCACCATCATCGCCCCATTGAGGTTCATTTTGCTTCAGTCCGCAAACTCTACAGATAAGTAGTTCATTATTTTTGTGCATTGTAATAATCCAAATTAGTTTTGTATCCATGATCAGCTGGATTTGGTCTAAACATTGTTTTTGGTGTTCCATCAGCATTTTTAACTGCAAAAGTGTTAGTCGATGGATTGTAATAAATAGTATCACCGTTACTTCTAGTTTTATTCAATGTACCATTTGGAGGATTTCTAACAAAATCATGGGTAGCATCAACATACTGCTTAGAGTTTTGAAATTCAGGGAATTCACTTTTATGTTTATCCCAATGACCATAAGCATTAGACACGGGATCTGCTTTTTTAGTTTCAGTCCATATCTGGGAATCTTTTTGTTTACCTGAACCTTTATTATTTCCTTTTACAATATCATCAATTGCCGATGAACCTGTAGATCCTGCTGGGCGGCCAGTCGGTACTTTTTCTGATTTCCCACCAAGATTTTCAAGCAGACCAAAAATCACACCGGCCGTAGCTGCCTGAACAACATTATTTTGATGTTGTTTGGTGTTATTAACAACAGGTTCTAATTGGGATATTGAGTACTGAGCCAGCTGACGACATTGTTCTCCGCATTCGGGTGATGCAACAAGTAGTCGGAGTTTTTCCAGTTCAACTTTCTGATCGTTAACAGAGATCCCCATAGCCAGTGCTTGATTCTGTTGCTTAATATCGAGGGCATTCAGTTCAGATAATAGTTGCTCTTTCTCTGATTCAGTCTTGGCGTTGGCATATTTTTCAGTAAAATTGGTAATATCCTTATCACTTAGATAGTTATTCTCAACCGCATTCTTACCGGCCTGAGCGCCTGTCGCCGCCGATGAGGTATTTCCTCCAACCAGCCCGCCAGCTATCCCCGATGAGATGCTGGCCAGCGTGCTGAGAGTCTGTTTTTCCGACTCGCTCAGCTCACTCACCGTTTTCCCCGGATACAGCGTCGACATGATAGCCTTCGCCGCCAGCTCTCCCGTTAATGCACCGCCCACCCCAGCCGCAGCGCTATTGCCTTGTATCGCCGCTACCGCGCCGCCTAAAATGGCATGCGCAATTGTTTTTGCCGCCTCATTATCATCGATGCCCGCATGATGACCGATGATATTGGCCAACTCCGGCGCTGATGCTCCCGCTAACGCGCCCGCCACGTTGCCGCCCGCTAAGCCTTGCAATGCAGCCGTTGCCGCCTGAATACCGCGTTGGATATCACTGCCCGTACCGTATTTCGCCTGCTCATCGCGGTAGAGCTGGGTTTCCTTCAGTTGTTCAACGGTTTTCCCCGGGTAGGTTTCACGGGCTTTGTCGAGCGCGTTGATTTCACCTTGGGTGCGCGCAATATCCATCGCCTGACCGCCAATATCACCGATGAGGCCGATAGACTGCAGGCGTTTTTGCTCTTTTTCTTTATCAAATATCGGGCTGATGCTGTCATTGGCATGCTCCGTATCACGGCTCAGGTCGTCAATGCTTTGCTTCTGCTGACTCGGGTCCCGGATAACAATGGTCCCTCCCGCAACGGCAGACTGCGTTGTCCCTTCTGCATGACCGCTGTTGCCGCCTGCGGATATCATGCCGCCGGGCATGTTGCCCTTAAAGGTATCGCCGCCAAAATCACCGCCGCCGCTCAGGCTAATCCCCGTGTGACTCACCTTGAAATCGGCTTTATTGTGGATATCACTAAAGCCCAGCGTTCCCGTCTCCAGGCTGTTTTTGCTCTTATCGGCCTGGCTGGCTATCACCGCACCATCCAGTTGCGTATGCTGACCGACGGTAATATCAAATCCACCAATGCCAGCATAAATCCCGGTTTGCTCCTGCACCGAGTCGTAATTGCTCTTCATCTTATCTTGGCTGGCGCTGAGATACCCTGAACCCGACATGCTACCAAAGGTAAAGCTACCGCCCGCCGCGACGCTATTTTGCTTCGAGGTGTAATCGTTGCTGTCTTGCTGGCTGCTCATCCACAGGTCACGACCAATGTCCGCCACCACTTTATCGCCACTGACTTGCGCCCCGTTTAACAGGGCATCACGACCGCTGTTCAGTGTTACGGTCCCACCACTGTCGAGCGTAGACTCGGTCCAGTCAGTACCGTTCCCCTTATCATGTCCTTTGGCGGCGTTAACGTTGGCGAAAATGCTAATGCCACCGCCGTTCGTACCGCCCCCAAAACTGACACCCGCACCGCCACCGCTGCTGCTGTTTTTTCCGGTGGTTTGCTCAGTGTTCGCCGCGCCGCTCAATACAATGTCGTTGGCCGCCGCAAGCGTCGTATCACCACCGGCTTTCAGCTGACTTCCGCCTATCAGAATGTCGCCGCTGTTGGCACCATGGCCTTTGCCCGTGGCGGCAATCGTCAGGTTATTGCCTGCATTAAGCGTACTGCCAGAAACACGGTCACTTTGCGAATGTTGTTCTGATTTCGATTTTTGCGTGGTCAGGGACAGACTGACTCCCAGGCCATTGTTCGGGTCGCCATTTCCTTGTGCGACGGCGACTGATTGACCGGTTTGAACGCCAGAAAGGGCCGCTTTGGTTGCCTTAAGCGCCGCTAAACGGCCATCGCTTTCTTCTTTCGCCTCTTGGGTTGCCTGAACTGCGTTATTGACGGCACTCCCCACCGTGCCCGAGAGGGCCACTGTGAGTCCGCTGCTCTTGCTTTCAAACGTCTCATCGCGCGTGCGCTTATCATGACCTGGCTCCACCACCACGCTGTCACCGTGCAAGGTGATATCTTTTTGGGCAATGATATCGGCGCCACCGATATGAGCCTGCTGACCGGCGGTGATACTCACATTGCCGCCGGTAGAGCCCACCGTGCTGACGCTTTGACTTTGGGTGGTCCCTTGCTCTCGCAGGTCATGCGTGGTTTTGCTGCTTCCAATCGTAAAGCCAATCCCCCCGGTGCCCATCAGACCGCTTTTCTTCGTTTCCTTAAACCGCCAAGATGTATCGGTATTGGTAGCCGCAAGAATATCAACGTTTTTGTTCGCCCCAAGGGTGACATTGCCATCACCGGCCACGGCAGAACCCTGTATAAGCATATTATTGCCCGCTTGGGCGGTCACATTATTCCCACTGATAACCGTAGATTTGCCGTGTGTCGCGCTGTCCTCTTCGATAGTGTGCGTGGTTTTTTTGCTCAGGAATCCACTTTTTGTTTTGGTTTTTTCCTGATAGTGGTAGTCACTTTCCTGCGCCGTCGTCAGGTTAATATCGCGGCCGCTGGCGAGGCCAATATCTCCGGTGGTGGTCACCGAGGCAGCTTGTGCCGTAATATCCCGTCCCGCGGTAATGACGGTATTTCCTCCGCTGGCGATGTCCGTGCCTTGTTGACGCACCGATTCATTTAGCGTGGTATTTTTCTTCGCGTGATAACTGTCACCGCTCGCGGTCGCTTCGGCGAGAAGATTAACGTCGCGACCTGCTTGAAGGGTGACCGATTTTTCTGCGGCAAGACCCGCCGCACGGGCGTCAATATCCTGACCTGCTTTAAGCGTCAGGTTATCACCCGCTGAGAGCGTGGTTCTATCGAGTCCTGAACGGTGTGTCTCGCTGCCCCCTTGTTGCTGCGAGGTCTGTGTCTGAGCTGCATTCAGGTTGATATCATGACCGGCCTGCACAGAGGCGGATTGACCGGCATTCAGGCCACTGCCCGTTATCGCGATATCCTGACCCGCCTGCACCTGAAGGTTTCCCCCTGAGGTGATAGCGCTGCCGTGATAGATTGTTTTTTTGTCGCTTGAGTCGGTTTTGCTCCAGGCACCTGATTGTTGGAAACTGTCGGTGAGCATGTTACCAGCCACCGTGATATTGCCTTGCGCCGCCATCGACAGGTCGCCACCGGCCGAGACCTTCGCCCCTGCATCGTTGATATCTTTTCCTGCCTGCATGCTCAGGGTATCTTGTGCGGTGATGCTGGCGGTAGGACCTTCTTGGGTATCAGTAAAACTCAGCGTTTGATGGCCTTCACCACGACCGCTGATTTGCCACTCTTTTGCCTGTGTCAGGTTGTTGATACTTCCGCTTACGCTGTCGAGCTTAAGCGTTTTCCCACTGATGGTTGAACCGATATTATTGATATCACCCAGCGCGCTTAAGTTGAGGCTACCTCCCGCATTGAGCAGGCCCGCGTTGAGGTTATCGAGGGTATTTTGACTGTTTATGGCCGCGTTATTGTGTGCCGTGAGCGTACTGCCATTATTGCTGATAGTGCCGGCGTTTGCGGTGATGTTATTCCCCGCAATCACGCTGCCATTGCGCACCGTGGTATCTTTAGGTGAAAGGTACAGCTTGGGCACCATGACCGTTTGACCATTGACCGTACTGGCTTCCCACCACAGAATGCTGTTATCGAGTGCTGCAATCTGGTCGGCATTTAACGCCACACCAAAACTCAACCCCAGTCCCTGCTGCGCTTTTGCCGCATTATCAATCAGGTATTGCATCTGCGCTAAATCAGAGCCCATCCCGTTCAAATAGCGACTGCCGGTTTGATTGACTAACGCATTACTCACATAGCGGGTATCAAAGGCCGCATCGCCGAGGAAACGATAGTCATAGCCTGGATGGAGATTTAATCGGTCCATGAAGTAGGATGAACCATAGTACTGATGTTCATCCGTCCATGTGCTGTTGGTCTCGCGCGGGGCTTGACCTGGCTGCATACCTAACAGCGCATTGAGGTCATTGAAGACACTGTTATCAAGTTGCCCCAATCCGTTAAGTTTGGGATTGGTGGTGATGAGATACGGACTATCAGGGTCAGTTGTTGGCACAAAATACCCATTATTACCTGTTGGCAGAGGATAGGCACTGGTGTCTCCTGCGTGGGGTTGCGTCTTATCGACATTAACCTGACCACCAGTGACGGATTGCAACGCATCCTGCAGTTGGTCATGCCAACGCGGTCCCCCGACCGTGACGCTGTCAGTATTAGTGAGTCCTTCTTTATCCACGCCTGTGCTGACCTGTGGCTGGCTTAAGGCGTTGAGCTGAGGAGCGGAAAGTGTCCCGCCCACTTGGCCTGCGTGGGAAGACGTCGTTTCATTCCCGATAGTATCCGCAAATTGAGCGGTAACATCGCCACCGGCTTGTATAACAGACCGGTAAATATCACCCACTTCCTCGGCATTCTCATGGCCTGCCAGCGTGAACGTGATGGACTCCGTTTTAGGTAATACGATACTCTCGCCGCTGCTGGTATATCCCGGATTGTAACGAGGCGGTAATGTATCAACCGTATCCGTGGCATACTGCTGTTGGCTATATTTCTCAGGTGCATATTCATAAACCAGATAGTCTGTCCACGTCCCTGATTGCCAACTCTGATTATTGAGTGTATTGCCTGCCAGCGTCATATTCTTGTTGGCAAGTATAACGCTTGCGGCGTTGTCTAATGCCCCCGCATGAAGGGTGAGGTTTCGTCCTGAAGCGATACGCGCCGCACCGCCGTCACTGGTGACATCGGTTCGAATTTGGTTGTAAACAAACCTCTGCTTCGCGGTGTCTTTAAACGGGGCGTAGTAGTACTGATAAAAATGGTTATAGCTGCATGCACCATGCCCATTACACGGGCCAGACTGTTTGGTATACGAGTAGCCATTGACGCCAAAACTCCCTTCAGGCAATTGGCTGATATCGACCGCGAGCGTAGTGTCGCCTACGCCAGGCAGTGTTTGCGCCCCGTTAACGTGAGATTGCGTCGCTTTAAGACCGTCACGCTGATTGAGTAGGTGGACGGTATTCAACGTGATGTCACCGCTTTGCGTTTCAATCGTGCCTGAGGTGTTTACTATCTCGCTGTTGGCATTCCCCGAGGCATCTTTCTGTATCCAGAGGTTATTGCCTGCCAGAATGTCACCGCGTTGGTTTTTGACACTCTGGGCATACAGGCGCATATCATTGCCAGCGTAGAGTAGGGCAGTATTAAGGATGTTGTTGATAGCACTCAGCGTCAGCGAGCCTGCGGTGCCGGTAAATCCGTTAACGAGGATATCACTCGCACTGGTGAGCGCGATGTTGCCCCCACCTTGCACCGAGCCTGAAGCATCCAGCGTAATACGCTGTGCATCAAAGGAGCTCTCTCCTGTGCCGAGGGTGATTTGACCCTGATTGTTAAGCGTGCCGCCGGCATGCAGATTAACCGCTTGCCCTTGCATCACGTTTTGATTAAGCAGGTCGCCTTGGGTGTGAACCGTGAGCGTTTTGCCCGCCGCGACGACATTCTGGCCGGTAAAGGTATTGATGATATTGAGGGTGGTGTCACCCAGCGCCACGATACGTCCCAGCGCATCCAGCGCCGTGCTCACTACCCGTAAATCACCGCCGCTCATCAGTGCCGCATCATGGCCGATGGAAAGCGTATCTGCTTGAACATTGACGCTCGAGGTACCCAGAACGGTGCCGCCATTGTTGATGTCGTGCTCAGTAAGTGTGAGATTGCCCGCTTGCAGCGTGCCGGTGTTTTTAAGCGTATCCCCCGTGAGTGAACCTTGCTGCTGAGCGCGCCAGGTTCCTTGGTTATTAAACGTCATGACGTTTTGCGTGATGGCGTCCGCCTGAATGAGCCCGGTATTAACTAAGTCGTCTCCACTGAGCGTCAAGTCTTTGGCAAAGAGTAGCTTCCCACTATTGTGTAAGCTGTCGGCCACGTTAATCTGTGAGGACTCACTGCCTTGAATAAGGCCATCATTGCTCAAGCTTGGCGCGGTGAGCGTTAGCCCCTGCTTGCTTTGAATGACGCCTGATGACAGATTAGTGAGACTCTTGTTCGGTGCAATAACCATCTCTGAGGCACTGTAAATCTGACCGGCGTTACGTAGCGTTTGTGCGTGTACGTTGACATTATTGCCCTGAAGGCGGCCTTGATTATCTATCGACGCCGCGTTAAGGACTAAAGCCCCTGCCGATAGCAGTTGGCTATCAGTGCGTGCAATAACATCCTGCGTGGCCTCAATAGTCAGACCGTCAACGCCGCTGATTGTGCCGGCGTTATCAAGATGGCCTGCCTTCATCGTCAGATTTTTGGCAATCCACTCACCTTGATTGATAATACTGAGCGCCTGTAAGGCGGCTTGGCCATTAGCGGTGATTTGACTGCCCGCTGAGGTCTTGAGCATATTGGATAAGGTGAACAACAGGGTGTTTGCACTTTGAATAGCGCCCTGATGATTGAGGCTCTCGGCGTTTAGTACGATATCCTGAGCCTGCCAGACACCGTCGTTATTGATACCTCTCCCATTTACCGCAAGCGTCCCCTGACTCAGGAGTTTGCCTGTTGCAGCGTTATTGAGCGTAAGATCATGGTCGGTGAAGGTCAGGCCGTCGAGGCCAATCAGGGTGCCATGATTCGTGATATCCCCTGCATTTACCGTCAGGCGCTGCCCTTGGATATTGCCGGTGTTAGCGAGCGTGTGTCCGCCTAGCGTTAATCCCGCAGCGCTCAGCAATGAGCCTCGGTTGTCATAGTGGTCGGCGTTAATGTTCCCCTCACCCTGACTGAGGAGCTCTCCTTGGTTAGTGAACATCTCGGTATCAAGGTCAAGCGTGCCGGTGCTCAGCAGTGTTCCATTCAGGGCATTAGTAAAATCAAGCGCGTGAAGAGTGAGTGCCTGACCGGCTTGTATCGCGCCAGCATTGTTGAGCGTCTGGGCCTCAAGTTGTAACAGCCCCTGCGTGAGTAAACGACCGGTATTATCCACCGTTTGACCTACAACGTTGAGCGATTGACTGCCTTGCAGCGTGCCTGTGTTGGTTATATTTGGAGTGGTAATCTTCGCGATATCGGCGGCGAGTAAGCCTGCATTGGTCAAAACATCGCTGTTGCTGGTCAATACATTGTCAGCGAGTAGGCGACCGCCGCTGGCATTGGTGATGTTTTTATGCGCTAACGTCAGGTTGGCGGCGTGAGTTTCGCCGCTGTTATCGAAAGCTTGGCCACTGAGCGTGATATCACCCTCACTTCCAATGACGCCCATATTGGTTAGCGAAGGGGTTGAAAGGGTAAACCCACGCTGGCTGTAGAGCACGCCATCTTGGCGATTACTGAGGCTTTGCGTGTCGATATTTAAGGCCTGAAGACCGCGAAGCAGGCCGTTGTTATCGATGCTATCCGCGGTAAGAGAAAGTGCCTGCGCGGTGATTTTCCCCGCGTTATCAACATCTCGGGCGTGAAGGTTTAATGCATTTTCAGCACTCAGTAAACCCGCCGGTGCATTTGTTAAGCGCTCTCCAATGTCAAAGGTGAGGGTGTTTGCCCCGAGTACGCCGTAGTTGTCCAGACTATTCGCCGCGATAGCCGCCAACCCAGATGCTTGTAGAGTGCCGCTTTGGTTAACGGATTGACTCTGGAGTGCGAGGTCGCCCAGGGAGGTGAGCTGCCCCTGATTTTCAAACGCCGTAGTATAAAGAGAAACAGACTGTGCTTGCGTGTTGCCACGGTGGATAAGGTGGTCCGCCTTGATATCTAACGCGCCACTTGCGAAAAGCTCGCCTGCCAAGTCACCTTGTGTTGTTGCATTGATAGCAATACGTTTAGCTGACTGCGTTTTGGCGCTTTGCTGTGTGGTCAGCGACTGACCATTTAGGCTCAGAGCCCCTTTAGCTGATGTTAACCCTGCCAGCGAGAGAGTTTGTCCTGACAAGGTGACATCGCCATCACTGAACAGGCTTGAATTCGCGCGGGTACTCACGTTGTGGCTGTTGATATCAAGAGATTGCGTTCCCCGAATAAGTCCCGCATTCTGAAGGTCATCAGCATGAATAAGCAATGCAGTATCACTCAGTAACTGGCCCGAGGAGGCAACATCCAATGCGTGCTGGAGTTCAAGTGATAGCTGCTGCTGGGCGCTCAACACCCCTGCATTGCTGAGATTTAGGGCTGACACGTTCATACCCGCGCCCGATAAAATACGTCCGCGGTTGTTTAACTGTTCGCCGTTAAGCGTCAATGCCCCTAAGGACTGAAGAAGCCCTGTATTATCCAGAGACTGTGTGTTCAGGTTGGTGTTGCGATTGCTGTTTAAAGCACCTGATTGTGTTAACGCCGCGCTGACAAGTTGAACATCCTGCCCCGCCAGCGCTTGTCCCTGCAACGTAGCCGCTTGAGTGGACTTTATCTCTAGGTTGCGTTGAGCATTTAACTCAGACTGTTTACCGGTCGTGAGTGTTTGGCTGGTGAGCGCGATATCTTGGGCACTGCTAATTTTGCCATCGAGTTTTGCCTGAGCGGCATCAACATTCACCGATTTTAATCCCATCAGTGTTGACGGGGTGTCCTGCGTCAGGCTCTGCGTGGCTTTCACCGTCACATTACCGGCACTCAGGGCGCTATTTTTCCAGTTTTGACGTTGCGCGCTGAGTGCAAGCGAGCCTTGAGGGGTGACTGCACCTAATGCATCCGTCCCCGCGGCCACTCGACTGTCGTTGATATTGACTGTGCCACGACTGCTCAGGCTGATGGTCTTGCCGCTTGTTAAGGTAGCGTCATTCAGTACAAGCCCGTCTTGTGTATTCACATCAATAGCGTTGCCGGCTTTTTGTTCGCCGCTGAGTGTCGCCTGCGCCGCGTTGACCTGCAAATTACCTTGCGCCAAGGTGTTGCCCAAGGTGAGATGCCCATGACTGTCGAGTTGGATATCACCTTGTCGTGCATTGAGATTGCCAAGGTTGACACCAACCCCTGTTTCGCTGGAAACCAGCTTAATACGGTTGGCGTACATCCCGCCAAGTGCGCGCGTATCGATGGCCAGCGTGGGGACTTGTCCTTCGCCTTTTATCGGCACAACAGTGCCATCTGCCTTCACGCGATTGGCGCCAGCAATGACGGTGAGGTCTTTAGCATGTAGTTGTGCATTCATTTCCGTCGCGCGAGCAATTAGGCTAACACGGTCCGTTTGGCTGGCATTAAGTCCTTGCCCCTCAATCGAAATGCTGCCTTTTGTTACCTCGACGGACTGTAATAGTCCGGATGCGTCAAGAACGGGCTTCCCTGTAGTGAGAGTGGCCTGTGGGGTGTTGATAAAACCACACCCGCTACAGGTAATACCGTAGGGATTGGCCACCATGACATTGGCCTGCTTACCGGCGACTTCAACAAAGCCTTGTAGCTGAGAGCGGTTGGCACCCACGACTTCATTGATGATGCCAGACGCTTCTTTTCCTGGTTTGAGGTTAGGGTTATTTTGGATAAGCCCACCCAACTGAGTTTGCGTCAGGCGGTCGGTGGCATTATTCAGGATGACGCCTTCTTTACCGACGTTAAAATCCT
>Ga0302349_1002461_pt1 | contig 11780 bp, 10 predicted proteins | sample PhyAR1_FD_202176 | JGI IMG/M metagenome (GOLD analysis project Ga0302349, IMG submission 202176) | Leaf surface microbial communities from alfalfa plants in UC Gill Tract Community Farm, Albany, California, United States - DLSL A.R1... | ecosystem: Host-associated > Plants > Phyllosphere >...
AGAAATTCCAAATCGCCATCCGCCAACGCCTGGCGGAACTGCCAGCCCAGCACCTGTTCCAGAAGCTGGCGCTGCAAAGCAAACGGCGTGAATTTTAGCGGTACTCGCAGCAGCGACGGCCCCTGGCGCACAATGCGCGCTCGTAATTGTTCCAACACTGTCGTTCACTCCTTTCAACACAGATGCACTATTTTGCCACAGTGGCGCACGGCAGAAGCGCTCTATATCAACAAATAGTGCATTTCGCCGCCAGCTTTATCAATACGCCAGAAGCTGCCTCAAATCAAAGCCTGTTCAGCGCGCTTTCACTAAAATTGCCTCCCGATTAGCGTTTGCCGGTTAAAAACGGTCACCGGTAAACATTGTGACAGCCCGCATCCGCCATGGGTGCATGCTGAGTCAGGATAAATCTATGGAGCTGCTTTGTCCCGCCGGTAATCTGCCGGCCCTGAAGGCTGCGGTGGATAACGGCGCTGACGCCGTGTACATCGGCCTGAAAGATGATACCAACGCGCGCCACTTTGCCGGCCTCAACTTTACCGAGAAAAAGCTGCAGGAAGCGGTCGAGTACGTCCATCGCCACAACCGTAAGCTGCACATCGCCATCAACACCTTCGCCCACCCGGACGGCTATGCCCGCTGGCAGCGGGCGGTAGACATGGCGGCGCAGTTGGGTGCCGACGTGCTGATCCTCGCCGATTTGGCGATGCTGGAATACGCCGCCGAACGTTACCCGCAGTTGGAGCGCCACGTGTCGGTGCAGGCTTCTGCCACTAACGAAGAGGCAATTCGCTTCTACCAACGCCATTTCGACGTCGGTCGGGTGGTGCTGCCGCGCGTGCTGTCGATGCACCAGGTTAAACAGTTGGCGCGTACCAGCCCTGTGCCGCTGGAGGTCTTCGCCTTCGGCAGCCTGTGCATCATGGCCGAGGGGCGTTGCTACCTCTCCTCTTACCTGACCGGCGAATCCCCCAATACCGTCGGTGCCTGTTCGCCGGCGCGCTACGTGCGCTGGCAGCAAACGGCTCAGGGTATGGAGTCACGCCTGAACGGCGTGCTGATCGACCGCTACCGGGACGATGAAAATGCCGGTTACCCGACGCTGTGCAAGGGCCGCTATCTGGTGGATGACGTGCGCTACCACGCGCTGGAAGAGCCCACCAGCCTCAATACGCTGGAACTGCTGCCGGAACTGCTGGCTGCCAATATCGCTTCGGTGAAGATTGAAGGCCGCCAGCGCAGCCCGGCCTATGTCAGCCAGGTTGCCCGCGTGTGGCGTCAGGCCATCGATCGCTGCCAGGCCGATCCGGCCGCTTATCAGGCCGAGGCCGGCTGGATGGAGGCGCTCGGCTCGATGTCCGAAGGCACCCAAACCACCCTCGGTGCCTATCACCGCAAATGGCAGTAGCAGGAGGACGCATGAAATACGCATTAGGCCCAGTGCTGTACTACTGGCCAAAAACCGAGGTCGAGAGTTTTTATCAGCAGGCGGTAAACAGCAGCGCGGAGATTATTTATCTCGGTGAAAGCGTCTGCACCAAACGGCGTGAAATGAAGGTGGGGGACTGGCTGGCGCTGGCGCAAGAGATAGCCCGCAGCGGCAAGCAGGTGGTGATCTCTACCCTGGCACTGTTACAGGCGCCGTCCGAGCTGAACGAACTGAAGCGTTATGTGGAAAACGGCGAATTCCTGATCGAAGCCAACGATCTGGGCACGGTGAACATGGCCGCGGAACGTGGCCTGCCGTTCGTCGCCGGTCACGCGCTGAATTGCTACAACGCCTACACCCTGCGTCTGCTGCACCGCCAGGGCATGACCCGCTGGTGTATGCCGGTCGAGCTGTCACGCGACTGGCTGGCCAAACTGTTGGCGCAGTGCGAAGAACTGGGCTTCCGCCAGCAGTTTGAAGTGGAAGTGCTGAGCTACGGCCACCTGCCGCTGGCCTATTCGGCACGCTGCTTCACCGCACGGTCTGAAGACCGCGCCAAGGACGAATGCGAAACCTGCTGCATCAAATACCCGCAGGGCCGCATGATGCGTTCCCAAGAACAGCAGCAGGTGTTCGTGCTCAACGGTATTCAGACCATGAGCGGCTACTGTTATAACCTGGGTAACGAATTGAGCGGTATGCAGGGATTGGTAGACATCGTGCGCCTGTCGCCGCAGAGCACGGAGACGTTGGCTCTGGTCGAACGTTTCCGTGCCAACGAGCAGGGTGCGCAGCCGTTAACGCTCACCGATCAAGCCGACTGCAACGGCTACTGGCGCCGGGTCGCGGGGCTGGAATTGGTGTCTTAATTCGTTGAGAAAATACAAAACTGCCGGGTAGGCGTAGCGCCACCCGGCAAGTCAGCCAACAGCGACAACTACTCTTTGAAGAACCAGTATCCCTGATTGATCAGCTCGGTCAGCTCAGCCACAAAGGCCGGATTTTGCAACGCATCACCCAGCTCCGGCTGGCCCAGCTCGGTATAACGACACAGCGCATCGGCCGCACGATCGTCCACGGTGTTCAGACGCTCGCTGTTGACGAAGAAGCTGTCGCCGACCTGCAGCACACGCAGGCCGCTCAGGCGAGTCAGGATTTCACCGCCCATCAGCGCATTCAGTACCTCTTCCGCTTCATAAGGGGGTTCCGCCATAGCGATATCCAGCTCATGACGTGGCGTAGTGGCAAAACGGCCAAACCACTGCTTAAAGTCTTCCGGTTGGCCGATCATTTCGAACATCATTGAGCGCAGTCGCTCAAGCTCATATTCTTCAACCCGGCCCGGATGTTCACGCAGGGTTAAATCAGGATCGCTGTAATGCGCACCACCCAGATCTTTTTCCAGCGCGTAATCAGCAAAGCTGCTGATCAAGTCGCGGCCGTTTGGCCCACGGAAGCCCACTGAATAGTTGAACGCCGTTTCGTGGGTAAAGCCGTCATGTGGGAAGCCTGGCGGGATGTACAGAATGTCGCCCGGTTCCAATTCTTCATCAATGATCGGCTCGAACGGATCAACGTGCAGCAGCGCCGGGTGCGGGCAGAACTGACGCATCGGCAAGGCGTCGCCTACGCGCCAGCGACGGCGGCCCATCCCCTGAATGATGAACACATCGTAGTTGTCGATATGCGGGCCCACACCGCCTCCCGGCACCGAGAAGGAGATCATCAGATCATCCAGGCGCCAGTCCGGCAAGGCGCGAAACGGGCGCACCAGCTCGGCTGAGGGCGCATGCCAGTGGTTAACCGCCTGCGCCAGCAGTGACCAACCCGTTTCACCGAGGTCATCGAAATGTTCAAACGGACCGTTGCTGGCCTGCCATTTTCCCTCTGCGTTGCTCACCAGACGGCTGTCAACCTCCTGCTCCATCGCCAGCCCCGCCAGTTCGTCTGGCGTGATAGGATCGACAAAATTCGGGAAGGCATTTTTCAAAACAACAGGTTTTTTCTGCCAATACTTCTCTAAAAACTCGGGCCAGTTCAGGTTCAGTTGGTAAGCCATACAATCACACCAGTAAGAAAATTCACGGACGTGATTATGCGAGACAGCGCGTCTGTCCACCTTGTTAGGGGTCAAGGAAATGGTGGGGCTCCCTTGCTGGAACGTTAATTAACCTGCCGTTTGCGGAACATACTGCGCAGCGCGACGCTGTTGCGTACGAAACCTACGCCGAAGCCCAACAGGGTGTAAACAATCCCCAGCACCAGCAGCATCGCCACGTCCCCCCACACTTCGTTCAGCGACAACCCCATCTGGTTAACCCCCGCAACGGCCTTGGTTGCCCAGGTGGAGGGAATGCTGTAGGAAATCGCCCGCACCCAGCCCGGCATCGCCTGCAGCGGCCAGATGGTGCCCGAAAGATAAAATATCGGCGTCGTAATAAACGCCAGCGTCAGGTAGATCATTTCGACGCTGCGCAGGCACTCGGTTACCAGCTTGCCCAACCCCAGCACCGCCAGTAAGAACGGGAAGGTCAGCAGCAGAATTTCCGCAATGCCCGCCGTTTGCCGGTAGCCCAGCACCCATGGCCACAGCACAAACAGCACGATCGACAGGAACAGCCAGATCGGCAGCAACGCCGTCAGCCCCCCCAGATGCGCCGCCAGCGGCGCTTTACCCCCGGGCATGCTCTTCATGGCAATGCTGACGCGCACGCAGGCAATCAACAGCGAGTGCTGCAACAGCATCACCAGCAGGCCGGGGAAGATGATCGCCGCAAAGCTGATGCCCGGGTTGAACACATCTAGCGTCTGCCCGACGATCGGCGTCAGGATCACCTGCGCCTGGCGTTCGCTGAAACCGCTGCGTAACAGCAGGCCGTTGTTGTACTGGGTCAGCAACTGCTGATAAGCCGCCACCACATCCTGCTGGATCTGTCCGTTGGCCAGGCGGTTGGTCGCATCGCCATACACCGGCACCACGATATTCTGGCCGCTCAGGATCTTCTTCTCCAGATCCACCGGCATGATGATCACCGCGAACAGCTTGCGCCAGCCAAGATCCCGCTGCGCCTGCTCAAGACTGTCATAGGTTTCAATGGCGATTTTGGAGGTGGCGTCCAGTTGACGGATCAGCTGGCGACTGGCGGTGCTGTGATCCTGATCGATGACGCCCACCGGCAGATCCCATACCGTGCGGTTGGCATAGACCATGCTCATGACGCACAACGACAGGATCAACATCAGCCACATCGGCCGCTCCAGCATGCCGAGCAGCACCCGGACGAAGGTTTGCCAATAAAGTTTCATCCTGCCCCCCCTTCTTTTAACAGCCGCGCCAACAGCCGGTTACGCACCAGCAGTGCGGTCACCAGCGGATAAATCGACAGCAACGCACAGACGCTGAAGATGGCGCTGGCAGGGACTTGCCGCAGGAATACGTCAAACATGGCGTACAACGCATGAGTTAACGGCTCAATATTAGAAATAATGCGCGCCGGCAGCGGCATCGACAGTTCCGGCACCGCCATGCCCGAAAAGGTCAGCGCAATACTCACCAAAATGGCGATCAGGCTGTAGGCGGTGATGGTGCTGCTGGTAAAGGTAAACAGCAGCAGGCCAATGCTCTGCGCCGCCATCACGTAGAAGAAACCAATCATCAGCATGAACAGCGGATTGCCGCTGACGCGGGCGTCAAAAATGCCCACCAGCGCGGCAATTTCAACCATCAGCAAGCTGGTGAAACATAAGGTGTACGGCGCCAACTTGCCGAGCAGCGCCAGGCTGAACGGCCGCGCCTTCAACAAGGATTTACTGCGTGCCAACACGTAAATCATGCAGGTCACTACGAACAGCTGCAGCAGGTGGATGGTGGCGGCAAACTGTTGATAATAAATATAGCTGCCGCTGGCGTTGAATAAACTGCCGTAGGAAAGCGTCACGTCCGCCAGGGGCGGCAGTGTTTTGCCCATCTCGCCGGCGATGATGCTGCGGTAGCTGGCGTTGATTTCGGTCATCAGGCCGCTGAAGTCCTGGGTGGAATACAGCCCCGCACCGTAAAACAGCGCATTGTAGTACATCACCACGCTCGGCTGTTTGCCAGCCAGCGCGTTGGCCTCAAAATCCGGCGGCACATACAGCAGCGCGTAATCCTGCGCGCTACGCAGGCGATGCAGCGATTCTTGCAGCCCACCGGGGTAAGCCTCGACGTGGGCGTGCGAACCGGCATCCAGACGGCGCGTCAGCGATTTGGATAGCGGGCTGTGATCGCTGTCCACTACCGACACCGGCAGATCGAGCAAGGTCCCTTCCGAAAAGTTACTGCTGATCAGACCAAACAGGATCAGCGGGAAGATCCAACTCAGCCAATGCACCACCGGGCTGCGGAAGGCAAGCCGACACTCGTTGCCAAACGCATGGCTGAAGCAGCGCCAGCCGGCCCTTACTCTTTCCATAGCCATAAGCTGCTCATCCCTGGGCGCAGGCCGTCTACCGGCTGTGACGGATACAGGCGCACTTCAAACGTTTTCAGATCGAAGTCACCGGTAGCTCGGGTGGCGCGTTTGGTGGCGTAGTCGCCCAGCGGGGCGATATAACGCACTTCCGCCTCGATCATTTTGTCCTTCAGTGCCGGTACCCGCATCTGGACTTTGTCGCCCTTCCGCACGTGAGCCAAAATATCTTCACGCAGGTTAAACACGAAATAAGCGTCCGGAATGCGGATCAGCGTCAGCAATGGGCTACCCGCATTCAACAACTCGCCCACTTCTGCCGGTATTGGCCCAACTTCGCCGGTCACCGGGGCCAAAACCTGCAGGTCGTCCGTCTGGGCTTTCACCTGCAGCAAGTTTTCTTCCGCTGCTCGCAGTGCCGCAGCGTACTGTTGCCGTAATTCGACACGGTCGCCGTTAATCCCTTCGTCCAGGTTGGCTTTGGCCGCCTGCACCTGTTGGAAAGCGGTATCGCGCGCGCGGCGTGAAGCGTCCAATTCAGATTTCGAAATATAACCTTTACCGGCCACGCTCAGGTTGCGGTTGTAGTCGTTTTGCGCGTTGCGATATTGCGCTTCGGACTGCGCCAGGTTGGCGCGCAGGTTGCGGATGCTTTCTTCACGCGTGCCGTGTAGCGACTGCTCGAGCTGCGCTTTGGCCTCATCGCGCGACGCCTGCGCGGAACGCAGTTGCGCCATCAGTTCCGGGCTGTCGAGATGAATCATCACTTGCCCTGCCTGCACGTCGTCCCCACGCTCCACCAGACGTTCAATCACTCGTCCCTTAGCCTTGGAAGCCACAATCACCTCAGGCGCATCCACTTCGCCCTGCAACAACAAATCCTGATTATGCGCGCGGAACAATATCGCCATGGCGATCGCCACCACCATCAACAGTAGGGTAAACAACGTCTTTTTTTTCATTCTCTCAGCTCCCTGAGCAATAAGCGGCAGGTGAAATCATCATGTCCATATCTCAATAAACTCCCAAAAAAACCATTTTACTCATAAGGATATTCCGAGCACATATATCCTCTTTTATAACTATAAATTGGATTATGCTTTTAACACTAAAAGCACATTATGCTTTGTAGTTTGCAGACTTCTGCAATCGCCCTTTAAGCGATCACCTTTTGATGGACGATGCCATGACTGAAAAAACTGCGGTACCGGTTTCGGTACTGGATTTATCCCCTATCCCACAAGGGGCCAAACCACGTGATGCGTTTCACGCTTCTTTAGATTTAGCACAACATGCCGAAAAATGGGGTTATCAACGCTATTGGTTGGCAGAGCATCACAACATGACCGGCATCGGCAGTGCCGCCACCTCGGTACTGCTGGGTTATCTGGCCGCGGGTACCCAAACCATTCGCCTTGGTTCCGGTGGCGTGATGCTGCCTAACCATGCGCCGCTGGTGATCGCCGAGCAGTTCGGTACGCTGGAGTCTTTGTACCCCGGGCGTATCGATTTGGGCCTCGGCCGTGCACCCGGTACCGATCAACGCACCATGATGGCACTGCGCCGCCATCTGTCCGGCGAGGTGGATAACTTCCCCCGCGACGTGCAGGAACTGCAACATTACTTCTGCGATGCACAACCGGGCCAGCCGGTTCAGGCGGTACCCGGTCAAGGATTGCATGTCCCTCTCTGGCTGCTCGGTTCCAGTTTGTACAGCGCGCAGTTGGCGGCACAGCTTGGCCTGCCGTTCGCCTTCGCCTCTCACTTTGCACCGGAGATGCTGTTCCAGGCGCTGAAGTTGTATCGTGATAACTTCAAAGCTTCCGAGCAGTGCCAGCAGCCGCATGCGATGGTGTGCGTCAACGTGGTGGCCGCCGACAGCGATGCCGATGCGCGCTTCCTGTTTACGTCGATGCAGCAGCAGTTCATCAACCTGCGTCGTGGTTCGCCAGGCCCACTGCCGGCGCCGGTGGACAATATCCACGCGCTATGGACCGCCGGGGAACAGTACGGGGTTGATCAGGCACTGCGCATGTCGATCATCGGTAACGAAAATACCGTGCGTCACGGGCTGCAAACGTTGCTCAACGAAACCGGTGCGGATGAGATCATGGTTAACGGCCAGATCTTTGACCATCAGGCACGGTTGCATTCGTTTGAGATTGTCGCCGGAGTAAAAGACACGCTGGCGAAAGGGTAAGTCAACGGCGGGCCGCAGGGCAATCATTTCCCTTCACGTCCGCCGTGCAAAAATGGGGCAGCACACCGCTGCCCCACGCCGGTTAACGCTGGATAAGATAGCGGATGGTTGGCCCGTCCTGCTGAATATCCAACACTTTGTAACCGTGATTCCGCGCGTCGAGTGGAATGTTGTTGATCGACTGCGGGCAGTCGCTGATCACTTCCAGGATCTCGCCCGGCTTCAACTGCGGCATCGCCTCCAGCGTGGCCACTGCCGGATACGGACAAGGTTCACCCAGCATATCCAACCGATAATCTGGCACTATCGCCGCTTGCTTCATGACACACTCCTCAAATTAACCACCTGCGCATCGGGTTTGGCGCGGAAAAAACGTTTCTCCCACCACAGCATGGCGGCAAACGCCAACGCCAGCAGCAGGTAGGTCACCAGCAGGCCGCCGATCGGCCCGAAAGTATCCAGCAGGTTGATCTTGTCGTAATCTGTGGCCAGCGCCGGGGCCAGGTCATCCCAGTAGTAAGCCAGCAGGGTCGCGCCGATGATGTTACCCAGCCCCACCCACCAATAGTGCACCTGTCCTTCCACCGCACGGTACATCCAGCCGGTTTCACAGCCGCCGGCCAGCACGATGCCGAAACCAAACAGCAGGCCGCCCAGAACCGCATTGGGGCCGGCCCACATGATTTTCGGCGCGACACCCAACTGCACATAGCTGAAAATGCCGATGGCGCTCACCGCCATGCCGATAATGATCGCTTTCGCCATGTGGGTGCGACCGGTGATCCATAAATCGCGGAAGGCTGAGGTGAAGCAGATCTGCGCACGCTCAATCAGCAGGCCAAAACCGATACCGAACAGCATGGCGATACCCAGCTTCGGCGCATCGAACAGCGTCCAAAGTGACCAGGCTACCGACAGGCAGAAAATCACCATGCCCAAACGGAAGCGGCGGCGCGCCTGCTCCGGCTTTTGCGTCAACGGGGCGGCGGCTTTTACCTTCTGTAATTTCACCGGGATGCGGAACATCGGCAACAGGGTAAATTTGGCGCCAAAGTAGGAGCCAGCAGCGGTCGCCAGTGCGAAGAACCAGGCGTGCAGCGAGAACTGAGGAATACCGGTAAAGAACGCCGCCAGGTTGCAGCCCATCGCCAGACGGGCACCGAAGCCGGCGATAATGCCGCCCAACAGCGCCTGCACAATGCGAATGCGGTGCTGTGGCTGGCGCAGCTTGATGTTATTGGCCCACAGTGCGGCAGCGATACAGCCAGCGAACATGCCGATGATCATCCTGCCGTCGATGCGCTGCAGCGGCGTGCCCTCAAGGCCGATAACCTTGAAGTAGCCCCATTGCTCAGGGTGCAGGCCGAACCACTGCAATACATGGCCACCCCAGCGGGTAAATTCCCCGGTTACCGCCCAGAAGGTACCGGTCAAACCAAAGTAGTAGGTAGAGAGGATCCCTGCGGCAATCACCGCGGGTAAAGGTGCCCAAAAGCGCACCAGGTATTGAGACTTGAACTGCTGCCAACTCATGGCATCTCCCGTGCGTAGTATCCATAAGAAAAAACCTTATAAATGATACGCCATTTTCTACCATTTAACGGTGAATTTCAGGCATAAAAAAACCAGCCCGAAGGCTGGTTTTTTAGTCCGATTAACCGCAAGCGGTCAAATCAGATGTTATGCATCACCGAAACGGCGACGTGGTGCAGCCGGAGCGGCGTCATCACGACGTGGGGCGCGTTGGCCGTCACGGTTGAAGTTACCGCCACGACGTTCGCCACCGTTGCCGGCAGGTGCAGCAGCACCGCCTTCACGACGATCACCGAAAGAACGACGGCCTGGGTTTGCCCCTTCACGACGTTCGCCGTTGAATGGACGACCACCGCCACGACGCTCGCCGTTACCTGCAGCACCGCCTTCGCGACGCTCGCGACGTTCATGCGGCTGTGCATCGCCCAGCAGTTGCATGTTCATCGGCTTGTTCAGGATACGAGTACGGGTGAAGTGAGACAGGATCTCGCCCGGCATGCCTTTTGGCAGTTCGATGGTCGAGTGACCAGCAAACAGCTTGATGTTACCGATGTAACGGCTGCTGATGTCACCTTCGTTAGCGATCGCGCCAACGATATGACGAACTTCGACGCCGTCATCACGGCCCACTTCAATGCGGTACAGCTGCATTTCGCCAACGTCACGGCGCTCGCGACGTGGGCGATCTGCGCCACCATCACGGCTGTCTGGACGTGCGTCACGACGACGGTCGCTGCCGCGGTCGTCACGGTCGTTGAATTCACGACGCTGACGTGGTTTGAACACGGGATCCGGTGGCAAGATCAGAGGACGTTCGCCCTGTGCCATTTTCAGCAGTGCTGCGGCCAGGGTTTCCATTTCCAGCTCTTCTTCCGGCTGCAGTTTAGCCAGCAGTGCGCGGTACATGTCCAGATCGCTGCTTTCCAGCTGTTGCTGTACTTTAGCGGCGAACTTGGCCAGACGACGCTCACCCAGCAGTTCTGCGTTTGGCAGCTCCACTTCTGGAATGGTCAGCTTCATGGTGCGTTCGATGTTGCGCAGCAGGCGGCGTTCGCGGTTTTCTACGAACAGCAGCGCACGGCCGGCACGACCAGCACGGCCAGTACGGCCGATACGGTGAACGTAAGACTCTGAATCCATAGGGATATCATAGTTTACCACCAGGCTGATACGCTCAACGTCCAGGCCACGAGCAGCAACGTCGGTTGCGATCAGGATATCCAGACGACCATCTTTCAGGCGCTCCAGGGTCTGCTCACGCAGTGCCTGGTTCATGTCGCCGTTCAGTGCTGCGCTGCTGTAACCGCTGCGCTCCAGCGCTTCAGCCACTTCCAGGGTCGCGTTTTTGGTACGAACGAAGATAATCGCCGCATCAAAGTCTTCCGCTTCCAGGAAACGCACCAGCGCTTCGTTTTTACGCATGCCGTGCACAGTCCAGTAGCTCTGGCTGATGTCCGGACGGGTAGTAATGCTGGATTGGATGCGCACTTCCTGCGGCTCTTTCATAAAGCGGCGGGTAATGCGACGGATCGCTTCCGGCATGGTTGCGGAGAACAGCGCGGTCTGATGTTCAGCCGGGATCTCTGCCATGATGGTTTCTACGTCTTCGATAAAGCCCATGCGCAGCATTTCGTCGGCTTCATCCAGCACCAGACCGCTCAGGTTAGAGAGGTTCAGGGTGCCACGCTTCAGGTGGTCCAGCAGACGGCCTGGAGTCCCTACTACGATTTGCGGGCCCTGACGCAGAGCGCGCAGCTGCACGTCATAACGCTGGCCGCCGTACAGGGCCACGACGTTAACGCCATGCATGTGTTTGGAGAAATCAGTCATCGCTTCAGCAACCTGAACCGCCAGTTCGCGGGTCGGTGCCAGCACCAGGATCTGAGGTGCTTTCAGGGAAGCGTCAAGGTTGTGCAGCAGTGGCAGCGAGAATGCTGCAGTTTTACCACTACCGGTCTGTGCCATGCCCAGCACATCACGGCCGTTCAACAGGTGAGGAATACACTCAGCCTGGATCGGTGAAGGTTTTTCATAGCCCAGATCGGTCAGGGCAGAAATGATCGGAGCAGACAGCCCCAGGTCAGCAAAAGAGGTTTCAAGCTCAGTAGTCATGTACACGTGCCTCATTAATAATGGCAGCCAGTCTACATAACTCGTCGAGAAAATTTTC
>Ga0302349_1002465_pt1 | contig 11769 bp, 5 predicted proteins | sample PhyAR1_FD_202176 | JGI IMG/M metagenome (GOLD analysis project Ga0302349, IMG submission 202176) | Leaf surface microbial communities from alfalfa plants in UC Gill Tract Community Farm, Albany, California, United States - DLSL A.R1... | ecosystem: Host-associated > Plants > Phyllosphere >...
CCAAGGCCAGGCACCTGAGGGTCGGTGCAAGGACGCTCGGTCAGATCACAGCGGTCCAGGTTCAGGGTGGGCTGTTGCAACGGCGCGAAGAGCCCTGCCGTGGCCCCGTGCACCAGCACCGTGACCGGGTTGCAGTCCTGCAACATGAAGCGCAGCCGCTCTTGCGGGTATTCAGGGTCCAGCGGCACGTAGGCACCACCTGCCTTGAGCACCCCGAGCAAGGCGATCATCAGGCTGACACCTCGCTCGATGCACACCGCCACTCGGCTGTCAGGTGTCACGCCCAGGCCGATCAGGTAGTGCGCCAGGCGGTTGGCCTGTTCGTTGAGCGTCTGGTAGTCCAGGCTCTGGCCGTCGGCCTGCAGGGCGATGGCGCAGGGGGTACGTTGCACCTGGGCCTCGAACAGCGTCGGCAGTGTCTGGTGAACAGGGCTGGTGGGGTCTTCGGTGGCGTTGAAGCCTTCGAGCATCAACGCAAGCTCCCGTGCAGGCACCGGGCATAGCTGCTGGAGCATGCCGGATGTCGGGTCCGATAGTGCCTGGCCGATCTGTTCGAGCGCCGTGCCCAGGTAGTCCAGCATGCGCTGCGCCCCCAGCGCACGCGGGGCACGCACAGACAGTTGCAGGCAATCTCCCGGGTCATCCACCGTCAATACCAGGCCATGGCTCGTCACTTCACTGGCTTCGACCAGCGCGACACCCGGCATGACCTCGCCCAACGGCAGCGCACCCTGACGGTAGTTCACCAGGCTGTCGAACAGTGCGCTGCCGCCCGGCAGACCGCTGCATTGCTGGGCCAGGATCAGCGGCGCATCTTCATGGGCCAGTAGCGCCGCCAGGCGAGCATGGGTATCCACCAACGCCTGCGCTGGGGTGCAGTCATTGAGGTTGATGCGCAGCGGCAAGCTGTTGATGAACATCCCCAGCGCCCGGTCGGCGCCAGGGCCGGCCATGCTGCGCCCCAGCAATACCGTGCCCACCACGACTTGGTCGCGCCCACTCAGGCTACCCAGTGCGTGGGCCCATGCCAGGTGCAGCAGGCTCGCAAGGCTGGCGCCATGCGCCCTTGCCAGGGCGCGCAGGCTGGCGACCGTGGCGGCGGGCAGGTCACGGCTGGCGTTCTCGAGGTCGGCCGGATCGAGCGCCACTGCGCCCCAGCCCGACAGCGGCTGCTGCGGCGCCAACCCCGCCAGTTGCTCGGTGAAAAATGCCCGGTGGGCGGCCTGGCGCTCGGCGCGGTTAGTGAGCGCCACGTAATCCCGATACGGCACTGGCGCTGGCAATTGCGCGCCCCGCCCCGCCATACAGGCCTCCAGCTCGCCCAGTAGCACCTGCAAGGACACCGCGTCGTTGACCAGATGGTGAAAACGCAGCAAGGCCAGCCAACGGCCCTGTTCAGGTGCATCCATGCACACCAGTGCCAGCATCGGCGCCTTGTCCAGGCTGAGCGGGCGCCGGCCGGGATGGTAGTAGTCACGCCATTGACCTTCAGGCCCCTGCCAGCGTTCGACTGGCAGGCGGGCATGGCGCCAGACCACCTGGTGCGGCGTCTCCAGCCCTTCCCAGGCCAGGCTGGTGCGCAGGATGTCGTGGCGCTGCATCACATGCTGCAACGCTACGGCGAAGTCGCGCACCTGTTGCTCGGTGGCGAACGAGAACAAGGCCTGTTGCTGGTACGGGTCGACCGTGTCCGTCAGGTGGTGGTACAGCAGCCCCTGCTGCAAGGGCGCCAAGGGGTAGATTTCCTGCACGTTGGCCGCGCCACCCGGCACCCCCGCTACGATGCGGTCGAGCGCTGCCTGACTGAGCGTGGCCAGGGGCAGCATGCCCGGCTCGATGCGCTGGCGCTGCAACGGGATGCACGGCGGTGGGGTGTGCACGCACTCGGTGGCCCTGGCGCTGGCGGCGACCGCTGCCAGGGTCGATTGCCCGAACAGCACCTGCACATCGACCTGCAGGCCTTGTTGGCGCATGGCCTCGATCAGTTGGACAGCCAGCAGCGAATGCCCGCCCAGCTCGAAGAAATGGTCGTGCCGGCCGATGCGCTCGATGTGCAGCAACTGGGCCCAGAGCGCGGCCAGGCGTTGCTCCATCTCCCCTTCTGGCGGCTCATGCTCGTGCCGCACCATGGCCGTGTCATCCGCTGGGGGCAGCGCGCGTCGGTCGAGCTTGCCATTGGCGGTCAAGGGCCAGTGGGCGACCTGCATGTAGGCGACCGGCAACAGGGCGACTGGCAGGCTATCGCGCAGGTGATCGTGCAGGGCCCGGGGCGTGACCGGATCGGTCGCCGTGAACCAGGCATGCAACTGACCCTCGCGGAGCATGACCACGCCTTCGTTCACCGCCGGGTGACGGCTCAAGGCGGCTTCGATCTCCGCAAGCTCGACCCGCATACCGCGGATCTTCACTTGGTCGTCGTTGCGGCCCAGGTACTCAAGCGTGCCGTCGGACAGCCAGCGCACCCAGTCACCGGTCCGGTAAAGCCGGGCGCCAGGCGCGCTACTGAACGGGTCTTGAACGAAGCGCTCGGCGCTCAGTTGCGGCTGGTTGAAGTAGCCCCGGGCCACCCCTTGGCCACCGATATACAGCTCACCGTCCGCGCCGGGCGGCAGCAACTGGCCCTGCCCGTCCAGCACATACACCTGGGTGTTGGCGACCGGAACGCCGATGTGCAATGGCCCACCCGGCTGCACCTGCCCCGACGTGGCCACTACCGTGGCCTCGGTCGGGCCATAGTTGTTGATCACCTTGCACGTCAGCTCCCGGCCCAGTCGTCGCAGGCGGTCACCGCCCACCAGCAGGGTTTCCAACGTTGGATGGGGCATCCCCTGGGCGAAGGCGAGTTCCGCAATCGGCGTGGGCAAGAAGCTGACGTGAAGCGTTTGGGCCCGCCACCAGGCGAGCAAGGCGTGTACATCCTCGGCCCCTTCGCGTACCGGTGCCAGGTGCAAGGTGGCGCCACTGCACAGCGCCGGCCAGATCTCCCAGGCCATGGCATCGAAACCAAAGCCCGCCACGCTGGACTGATGGCGGCCTGGGCCAAGCGCGAATTGGGTGCAGTGCCAGTCCACCAGGTTGGCCAGCATGCGTTGCTCGACCATCACCCCCTTGGGTTGGCCGGTGGAGCCAGAGGTATAGATGATGTAGACCAAATCCGTACGCGTTTGCGGTGCGAACGAGAAGGTGGCTGCGGGCTCGGTCGGCCACGACGGGTCGTCCAGTTCGATCTGTGGCCTGCCGTGCTTGGGCAGGCGCGGTGCGAAGCGCGAAAGGGTCAGGACCACGTGCGGAGCGCTGTCCTGCAGCAGGTAGGCGATGCGCTCTGCCGGATGGGCCGGATCGACCGGCACGTAAGCACCGCCTGCCTTGAGTACCGCCAGCAGGCCAACCAGGGTGTCCAGCCCTCGCTGGGCGACCACTGCCACGCGCCGTTCAGGGCCTACCCCGAGACTTGCGAGGTGCTGGGCCAAGGCGCTTGCGCGGTGATCGAGCTCGCCGTAACTCAAGGTTTGGTCGCCGAAACAGGCTGCCAGGGCTCCCGGCTGCGTGCGGGCTTGCAGCTCGATGCGTTGCTGAATCAGGCAGGGCGCCGTGTGCGCCGCTGACATGGCCGTCATGTTCCATGCCCTGAGGCGTTGGTGCTCGGGTGCGGTCAGCATGTCGAAGGCCGATACCAGGGCCTGGGGTTGGGCCAGGCCCTGCTCCAGCACATGCAGCAGTCGTGCGCCGAGGGCTTTGGCCTGTTCGTCGCTGAACCAGGCGCGGCTGTGCACCAAGTGCAGGCGCGCGGTGCCTGCGTGGGTGTTGCAGCGCAAATGGATGCTCAAGGGTGAGGGTTCATGGCCATTGCAGATCATGACCGTCGCACCGGCCACGTCGCCGATTTGCAGCGCGTTGCTGTCTTCTTCGAAGGACACCAGCAGCTCGAACAACTGCGTGCGCCCCTCCTGCTGCGCGGCGACGTCGCGTTTGAGCGCGCTCAACGGGTAGCGCTGATGACGAAAATCCTGCTTGAGCGTAGCGACGATGGCTTGAATCAGGTCCGCGAAGGACAGGTTCCTGCCAAAGTCCATGCGCAGTGGGCTGACCTGGGTGAACAATCCCAGGGTTGCCTTGAACTGTGCGTTGGCGCGGTTGCGTACCGGCAAGCCGACCATCCATTGATCGCGCTGCCAAGTGCGGCAGACACAGACGTGCAGTGCCCCCAGCAACACCGGCAACGGCGACACGCCTAGGGTGTCGGCCAGCGCCCGCAACTTGCGCATCAAGCCAGGCGTAACCGCCAGATCAAGCGCATGGCTCGGTGAATCCTCCGGCGACAAGGCCGGTTGGGTAGGCCGCAGCAGGGGGTCGGGCAGTTGGGCAAGCCTGGTCAGCCAGTACTCACGGTCACGCTGATAACGCGCCGAGGCCCGGTAGCGCGCATCCTCTTCGATAAAGGCGCAGTACGAGGGCGCGCTGCCGGGCAGCGCCTGTTGGTGTTCGAGCGTGAGGTAGAGGTCGGCCAGTTGCTTGAACCACTGGTCAACGCCCCACCCATCGAGCACCAGATGGTGGGCGCGCAAGGCCAGCAAGTGCTCGCGGGGGCCCATCCTGATCAGCCTGGCCTCCCAGAGCGGCCCTTGCTCCAGTGCAATGGGCATGCGCATCCAGGCATCGAGAAGGTTCAGGGCTGCATCGGTCGGGTGGGCGTCAGCTTGAAGGTCGTCCCACATCAAGGTCACGGGCAGCTGGGGGGCGAAACGCTGCCGCGCCGAGCCACCCTCCTGTACCCACACGGTACGCAAGGCATCGTGGAGGCTGGCCAGGTGATGCAGTGCCAGCGTCAGCCTGGTCCTGTCCACCTGCCCCTCCAGCGCGACATAGGCGCCAATGTTGTACAGCGGGGATGTGCCTTGGCTGAGTTGCTCCAGCCAGATATCCCGCTGGGCAACGGTGAGGTCGAAAAGGTCGGCGGCAGGCATGATCGGTCAGGTCCTTCTGAGGGGTCAGCGTGCGATTCAAACACCGGGCGCCTGCCCTGTATGGCCCATTAAACCCGGACACCCTCGCAAGCAACGTGGGCTGCTGAAATCCTTGTAGGAGATTACCTACACGGGGCTGGCGACGATGGCTCACGGCATATTGTATTGGCTTCGCTTATCCCTGCGGAGCCACCCTTCTGACGCCAATTTGCTGGCATTTGGCCCTTTTTCCAGCGTTCCCCACGCATCCGATGATCTGCGCCTACCACCTTTTGCTGGCATGTTCTGTCCCTGAATCCCGCTACAGACGTCTTCCAGTCAGCGGGCTTGAATACGCCCATACACCCTGCCCGATTGCAATGTGATTGCGCGGGCAGACGCAGTTACAGCAGGCCCTCAGGAACCCATCGACATGATGTTGAACGCTCGCTCCGACTACCGACCGGACCCTCATCTCTATCTGCAGCTGGGTGAATTGATCGCGCAGACCGGCGGCGCCTGTTTCGCCGAGCAGATGCTTCGCCTGGTACAGGATCAAGTCAGCATCGACGGGTTGGAAATCAGTGAATGGACCCTCGATGCACCGCAGCTGACGGACAGCCGGGTCGAAGTGCTCGGCCGCGCCGGTGTGCATGCAAGGCAGGTGGGTTCACGCTTGCCTCATCCCCTGCTGCAATCGATCGAGCAGATGCACGACCCATTGCTCATCGAGTTCAAGGCGCCCGAAGGCAGCAATCCGCGTAATCTGCGCCCGGCCCATCAATGCCACCTGGTGTCCTGCAGCGGTACCAAACGGTGGGTGATCAGTGCCTACCGCTTGCCCTGCGAGCGACGCTTTTCGCTGGCAGAGCTGTCGCAGCTCAAGAGCCTCTCGAGTACGTTACTGCCGCTCGTCGAACATCACGGTCAATTGCTCGATCATGACGGCGCCGAAGTGATCGGCCAGGCGCTGGATGACGCAGAGGTCGGCAGACTGCAACAGACGTTCGGCAGACGTCTGATGCAGGCTTCAGTCAAGCTCTCGGTGCGCGAACAAGAGGTGTGCGTGGGCCTGCTGAGCGGCTGCACGGTCCCTGAGCTCGCCCGGCGGTTGAATGTGAAGAACAGCTCGGTGGAAACCTATCTCAAACGCGCTGCTGCCAAGTTGGGCGTAAGCGGCCGTAATGGCCTGACCAAATGGATGACAGGCGGGTAGCGACCTGCGCCTACCCCTCTGCGTAAACAGAGCACAGGTGTAAACCGAAATAGATGCATTTGATAATGATTCGTAGTATTTTCCCGGCGCGGTTACACCTCCAACTCCAGCGCCCTACTCAGGATCGTACTGTCGATGCGTCGCACGTTCGTCTCGCTTTGTGTACTTCATGCCGTTTCCCCCCTGGCGTTTGCCGACCCGGCCTCCCCGCCCGACGCCGCGCAAATCGAACTTCAAGCCTTGAGCATTACCGGCAGTGCCGATGCCGAACGGGCCGACGGCCCGGTCCAGGGGTACAAGGCCAGCCGCTCGGCCAGTGCCACGCGCACTGACACGGCACTGCACGAGACGCCTCAGTCCGTCAGCGTGGTACCCAAGGATGTCCTCCAGGATACCGGCGCCACCCGTCTGCAGGACGGGCTCGATTATGCCGGCGGCGTCGGCCGCGCCAACAACTTCGGCGGCCAAGGCCTTACCACTTTCACGGTGCGCGGCTTCACCACCGGCGAGTTCTACCGCAACGGGTTCCCGATCAACCGGGGGTACCCCAATGCGCCAGACGCCAATACGGTCGAGCGCCTGGAAGTCATCCGTGGCCCGGCCAGCAGCCTGTATGGCCGTGGCGATCCGGGTGGCACCTTCAACGTGGTCAGCAAGCAACCCCTGTCGGACCCGAGCGTGACACTGGGCAGTCAGTTCGACGACCAAGGCATGCACCGCGCCACCCTCGATGCCACCGGGCCGCTAAACGAGGACGGCTCTGTGGCCTACCGGCTCAATGTGCTGGGCGAAGGCGGCGACAGTTTCCGTGACGATGTGCAGGGCGAGCGCTACGACGTGGCCCCAGTACTGAGCTGGCAGGTCAACGACAGCACCAAGGTGGTGTTCGAAGGCGACTTCATGCGCAACAACCACCCCCTTGATCGCGGCCTGACCCGCTACCCTACCCAACCGCGCAGCGCCTCGCGGGACACATACATCTGGGAAAAGGGCAGTGACAACCTGCTGCACAACGACAACAACATGGCCCAGATACGCTTCGAGCATCTGCTCAGCGAAGACTGGACGCTGGCCGGCGGGTTCCAGTTCCTCGATGGCAGCCTGCAGGGCAATGCCGTGGAAGCCAACAAGGCCCCGGGGGATGGTCGCACCCTGGAGCGCAACTTCAACTGGCGCAAGCTGCAGTGGACCGACCGGGACTGGCAGCTGAACCTGACAGGGCACTTCGATACAGGCGCGTTCAGCCACACCTTGCTGACCGGCGTCGAATACGAGAACTACGATTACAACTCCATCATCCAGCGCTCCTCGGCGCGCGATGGCACCTACCCCATCGATATCTATCACCCGGTACTGGACCAGCCTCGCCCTGCCCTGACCCGCACGACCACCTGGGACAAGGAAAACCTGCAAACCTGGGCGTTCTTCATTCAGGACCAAGTGGCCCTGACCGAGCGCCTCAAGGCGCTGGCCGGGGTACGCCTGGAGCGCTTCGAGCATGACTACGACGACAAGATGCCGACCAACCGCGACTTCAGCAAAGGCGAAAATGGCGTGACGCCGCGCTTTGGCCTGATCTACGACCTGACCGATACCCTGGCGGTGTACGCCAACACCGCGCGCTCGTTCAAGCCCAACACCGGCACGCCCGCCAGCGGTGGCGGCTTCGATCCGGAAAAGGGCAAGTCTTATGAGCTGGGGTTGAAGTGGGCGTCGCTCGATGGCCAGCTGAGCGCGGATGCTGCGGTCTATCACATCGTCAAGGAAAACGTCCTGGCCAACGACCCCAGCGACCCTACCAACACCTTCAAGGTGGCTGCAGGTGAGGTGCGCAGCCGCGGGCTTGATATCAACGTGGCAGGCAACCTGACCCCAGAATGGCGCGTCATCGGTGGCTATTCCTATGTTGATGCCCAAGTCACCAAGGACACCAGCCTGCCCAGCGGTACGCGCCTTGCCAATATCCCGCGCAACACCTTCAGCCTGCTGAACACCTACGAGTTCCAGGACGGTTTGGCCAAGGGGCTCGGGTTGGGCGTTGGGGTGAAATACGTGGATGACCGTGCCGGCCAGACCGCAACCAGCACCTACACCATGGAGCGCTACAGCGTGGTGGACCTGCTGAGCTTCTATAAGGTCAACGAGCACGTACGCCTGAACCTGGACGTGAAGAACCTGTTCAACAAGGGCTATGACGAAGGCTCGTTCAACACCTACGCCTATCCGGGCGCGCCTCGTACGGTGCAGGCCGGGGTGGCCTACACCTTCTGACAGGCACTCGACCGGCTCGGCGGCCAGGCAGCCGCCGAGCCGGGCTGGTCATCAGAAGCCTTTGCTGTAGAACAGCGAGTACGACTCGATGCCATCGTTAGGCTGGCGGATGCCCGCGTTGGAGTAATGGATGGCGCGGATGCCGACCTTCTGCTCCGACGGCAACTTCAGGCCCAGGCCGATGCGGTCTTCGAAGTTGAAGGACGAGCCCATGCGCTGGTCGCCGACCCGGGTCTTGGAAAATGCTGCGATACCGATGCCTGCTTCGATGTAGGGGGTGTAGGTGAAGCCGCTGAATTCATAGGTGAACACCGGGCTGAAGGACAGCGAGTGGGCACCGCTGGCGTCACCGCCCTCCCAATAGGTGTAGCCCGCGTCCCAGTAGCCGGTCAGGTGGCCGACACTGGTCTCGAACCACTGCTTGTCCCAGTCGAAGGACAAGCCTGCACGGTAGGTCATGTCGCCTTGGCTGGTGACACCGACCGCGCCGGTAACCTGGGCAGCCTGGGCCAGGTTCGCCCCGGCGAAGGCCAGCACGGCGGCAGCCAACGAAGCAGCGATACGGGATTTCATCTATGACATCTCCTGATGGTAAGTGCGACAACTGGAGGCATGGACCCTGTGTCAGTTGGTTGCGTCAGCTTGCTGAACGCTGACCGAACGGCGCAGGGTTTAACCTCTCGAAATTTTTGGTAACCGAATCTCGTGTTTCGGTCACACGATGTAATAATTGCCGGATTATGGTCAGTTGTATAGGAACTTGGAAGTAGATTGCTATCACTTCCCGTGATCCTTTTAGCCGTTTACTGCTTGGGTTAGGCAGATAAGCGTGCTAGACCGCTTGATATATCCAAGGCCCTAGCGTGACAGTCTGATGCATCGAGCCCGGCGACCGATGCCTAGACCGAACGCCTTCAGCATCGTTCAAATCTTTTCAAATCAGGATGATGAGATGCTTTCTTCAAGTAGATTCACGAACGTCGAAAGGCTGCGCGAGACCGTCCCACGGCGCCAGACCAGCCAGGTTTTCAGGTAACGGAAGTCTTCAGACATCGGCCAGGCACTGACCGTGCTGCACCCTGGCATGTTCTCCAGCATGGTGCGCGGCATCATGGCCAAGCCCGCACCGGCACTGACGCACGCCAGCATGCCGTGGTAGGACTCCATTTCGTGAATCTTGCGTGGGACGGCCTGATCGTTGACGAACCAGTTTTCAAAATGGTGCCGGTAGGAGCAGTTGGCGCGAAACGCGTAGATATTCTCGCCGTTGACGTCTTGCGCCCGGTTCACAGGCGCATGGTTGAGGGGCGCGATGATGACCATCTCTTCTTCGAAAACCGGCATGCCCTCCAAGGTAGGGTGCAAGACCGGCCCGTCGATGAACGCGGCCACCAGCCGACCCGACAGAACGCCCTCGAGCATGGTCCCGGAGGGGCCCGTGGACAGGTCCAGGTCCACTTTGGGATAGCGCTGGTTGTAGGCTGCCAGTACGGCCGGGATGCGCACCGCCGCAGTGCTCTCCAGGGAGCCCAGGGCGAACGTGCCCTGTGGGTCCTCCCCTGCTACGGTGCTACGCGCTTCCTGAACCAGGTCGAGGATGCGCCGGGTGTACTCCAGGAAGTTCCAGCCGGCCGGGGACAAGCGCAGGCGGCTTTTCTCACGTATGAACAGGTCCACGCCCAGGTCCTCTTCCAGTTGCTTGATGCGCGTGGTCAGGTTGGAGGGCACCCGGTGGATATGCTGCGCGGCTGCACTGATGCTGCCTTGCTCGGCGACTGCCTTGAACATCTCAAGTTGTATCAGGTCCACGGCTTTCTCCAAACGTGAATGAGTGACTCATTATTATTCAGTTTTCATTAAAGCCCTAGCCCACTAGTCTGAGCCCACTGCATAACTACAGCGAGAGTGCTCCGCCATGAATGCGATCAGCAGCCAGACCCACGCCATCTCACTCGACCCGTTCACCGGCGAACAGATCGGCGCTTACCCGTTCGACACCGATGCCGCGCTCGAGGCGGCGCTAACGCGGGCCAAGTGCAGCTATGGCCAGTGGAGCCGGCTGTCGGCCGATCAGCGCAGCGAGCACCTCCTGGCCCTGGCCACTGTCCTGGAGGCGCAGGCAGAGACCTTTGCCCAGATGATCAGCCGCGAAATCGGCAAGCCGATTACGCAGGCACGGGGTGAAGTCAGCAAGTGCGTAGGCCTATGCCGCTGGTACGCCGAGCACGGCCCCGCGATGCTCGCGCCTGAAGCGACCCAGGTTGAAAAAGCCCGTATCGAGTACCGCCCGTTGGGCCCGATCCTGGCTGTGATGCCCTGGAACTTCCCCATCTGGCAGGTGCTGCGCGGCGCGGTACCTGCGATTCTGGCGGGCAATACGTACGTGCTCAAGCATGCCCCCAACGTGATGGGCAGCGCCTACCTGCTGGATAAGCTGTTCAAGGATGCGGGCGTACCAGAGGGTGTGTTCGAGGTGCTCAACGTAACACCGGAGGGTGTGACACGCGCCATCAACGACCCGCGCATTGCGGCGGTGACCTTGACCGGCAGCGTGCGCGCCGGCATGGCGATCGGTGCCCAGGCCGGTGCTGCGCTGAAGAAGTGCGTCCTGGAGCTGGGCGGTTCGGACCCTTTCATTGTGCTGGCCGATGCCGATCTGGATGCGGCGGTGCAGGCGGCAGTGATCGGGCGTTATCAGAATACCGGGCAGGTGTGCGCGGCCGCCAAGCGCTTTATCGTCGAACAGAGCATCGCCGAGGCCTTCACACGCAAATTCGTGGAAGCAACACAGGCCTTGAAAGTGGGCAACCCGCTTGAAGATGCGACCTATATTGGCCCCATGGCCCGCTACGATTTGCGTGACGAGCTCGATGGCCAGGTGCAGGCCAGCCTTGCCGAGGGGGCTACCTTATTGCTCGGTGGCCACAAAGTCGAAGGTGTGGCCAACGTTTATGCACCCACCGTGCTGGGTGATGTGACGCCGCAGATGACAGCTTTCAGGCAGGAATTGTTCGGCCCGGTTGCGGCGATCACGACCGCGCGGGATGCCGACCATGCCGTGGCATTGGCCAACGACAGCGAGTTTGGCCTGGCTTCGACCATCTACACGGCCGACTATGCCTTGGCCGAACGGATGACGTCGGCGCTGGAGACCGGTGCGGTGTTCATCAATGGCTACTGCGCCTCCGACCCCCGTGTCGCCTTCGGCGGGGTGAAGAAAAGCGGGTTCGGGCGTGAACTGTCGCACTTTGGCGTGCGGGAGTTCACCAATGTGCAGACCGTGTGGTTGGATCGCAACTAAGGCGCTGTCTGGCATGAGAGCCGGGTTGTGGTCATGGC
>Ga0302349_1002467_pt1 | contig 11764 bp, 13 predicted proteins | sample PhyAR1_FD_202176 | JGI IMG/M metagenome (GOLD analysis project Ga0302349, IMG submission 202176) | Leaf surface microbial communities from alfalfa plants in UC Gill Tract Community Farm, Albany, California, United States - DLSL A.R1... | ecosystem: Host-associated > Plants > Phyllosphere >...
ACGACCGTCGCACTGGCGGCGTGACTACAACCTGTCACTTATCCGTGCAGCAGTCCCGTCCACTGTTGCTGCCTGGCTTACTGCCAAGGTGACAGCTGACTAATCCTGGCCCGCCGAAGCTCCCGCCTCGGTTGATCCGACCGGGGTGGAGAATACGCCTTTGTGCGTCAATCATCACCCGATTGTCGGTGAAGGCAGCATAGTGATTGCGAGCGGTCGCGAGCGGGCGTGAATCGCGGAATTACGCGGATCTTCGGTTGTGGGGAGTGGAGCCGCGGAGTTGTGCGCGCGGGCTTCTGCGGACTTTTTGCGGACTCGGTACGGACAAGCATCCGACGGGACGGGCTACCGGCCGGGCCTCGTGCTTGACGGGGCACACGCTAGTCCTCTTTCATCTCACTGAGGACCTCGAAGGGAGACTCGATGTCTCCGCGCCACGCTTCGATGCCTTCACGGACGGCGAGGGCTGCGACGACGAGCGCGGCGACAGAGTCGGCCCACCACCATCCGAGAAGGCTGTTCAGAATCAGACCGATGAATACGGCGCCGGAGAGGTAGACACAGAGCAGTAGCTGCTTCGCGTCGGCGAGCACGCTCTTGGATCCGAGTTCTCGACCTGTGCGCGTTTCGTACCAGGCGAGCGCTGGCATCACCAGCAGGCTCAACGCGGTGATCCCGAGGCCGAGCGGACTGTGCTCGGGGGCGTCTCTCGAGACGAGGCTCAGGATCGCGTCGATGGTGACGTAGCCGGCGAGGGCGAAGAACGCGAGCCCGATCGCGCGAACCGTGGCCTTCTCCCACCGCTCCGGATCCTTCCGGGTGAACTGCCACGCCACCGCGACGGCCGAGAGCACTTCGACGACAGAGTCCAAACCGAACCCGATGAGAGCGGCAGAAGAGGCGAGCACACCCGCCCAGATCGCGATGACCGCCTCGAGCACGTTGTAGGTGATCGTAAAGGCAACGATGAACCGCACACGGCGATGCAGCCGCTCCCGTCGCTCAGGCGTGAGCGTCGTCACGGTGCGACCTCGCAGCAGCCGGGAACCGTGCAGGATGCGTCCGCGCACGGCGCGCTCTCATCGACCGCCAGGGTGACATCCACGAGAGCGGTGAGCGCGACGGCCAGATGGCCATCAGCAATCTCGTAGCGAGTCTGACGCCCCTCGGGCTCGGCGATCACGATGCCGCAGTCGCGAAGGCAGGTGAGGTGGTTGGAGACATTAGACCGGGATAGTTCCAGTTCGCGAGCGAGTACAGCCGGATAGCTCGGGCCGCCGAGCAGGGTCATCAGAATCCGCGATCGTGTCGGGTCGGCCATTGCCCGTCCCAGACGATTCATGACATCCAGGCGATTCGCGATAGTCAGCACTCGATGACTATACAGTGCTTACTGTACCGACGGCGGATCTTCGCCAGGGGCCCAACGAGCACACGCATGGCGCCCATCTCATCCGCGAGGTTGCGCCGGTGACACAACCCCGCGGCCGTCGCTTATTGCGGGTTACCGTACCCCGGTTGAGTATGCAAGGCCCTTACCGTGCGCGTTGCGAGCGGCTTACGTTACCGGCGTTCAAACCCCTTCGAAAGGAGACGGCTATGACGGTCACCGAGGACATGCTGCGCACCTACCCGAAGAGTCTCGGGAATGTTGATGAGAGGGCGCTGGCGCGTTGTATCGACGCGTGTGTGGAGTGCGCGCAGGCCTGCACTGCGTGCGCGGACGCTTGCTTGAGCGAGGAGATGGTCGCGGAGCTGACGAAGTGCATTCGCACCAATCTGGACTGCGCAGACCTGTGCGCGGTCACGGCGCGTGTGCTGTCACGGCACACCGGGTACGACGCGAACATCACCCGCGCGGCCGTGGAAGCGTGCCGATCGGCATGTAGAGCATGCGCAGACGAGTGCGACCGTCACGCAGACATGCACGAGCACTGCCGTGTGTGCGCGGAATCATGCCGACGCTGCGAGCAGGCCTGTGAGGAACTGCTGCGCAGCCTGTAGAGCGTCAGATCGAGCAAAGAAAGGACGCCTCTGATGTCGAAAACCGATAACGATCAGCACACCCCAGATCACCAACACTCGGAAGACGACAAGCCCCGCACGTCGGGTGCAATGTACCTGCGATTCGCGGCGATGATCCTCACTGCCATGGTCGTCATGTACTGGGTCATGTTCGTGGGCTCATGGGAGTGGAGCCACATCCGCTTCAGTCAGAGCCGGGTGTTCATGGCCGTCACCATGGGCGGCGCCATGGTGCTCGTGATGATCGCCTGGATGCTGAACATGTACAAGAACACCAAGGCGAACATCGCCATCGTCGGCGTCGGTATCCTCCTGATCGCCGGAGGCGCGTTTCTCGATCGCAGCCAGATCACCGTCGGCGACACCTCGTTCATGAACGCAATGATCCCGCACCACTCCCTCGCCATCACCCGATCCGAGCGCGCACAGATACAAGACGTGCGAGTCTGCGAGCTGGCCGTCGAGATCATCGAGGCGCAGAAACGGGAGATCCTCCTGATGGACTGGCTTATCGACGACATTCAAACCAACGGGCCGGCAATCACCCCGGAAGAGGCAGCCTCGCGAGCCGCGCCAAGCTTCTCCGGACAAGCAGACCGAAGCTGCGCGAACGAGGCCACCACCGAGTAGTTCAGGACTGTCCGCCGCCGGACGCGCGGGGCCTTCCCGCTGACGGGCGAGCGTGAGACATTCCTCGGCCCCTGCGCGCCAAGCGTGACATAGCGCCCTCTATACCCTAGGGGGGTATAGTATGTAATCATGAACGGGTATGCGGGCAACAAGGATGATCTGCTTAAGCGGCTGAGCCGGGCCGAAGGGCAGGTGCGCGGCATCGCGCGAATGGTCGACAACGACAAGTACTGCATCGACATCCTCACCCAGGTGTCGGCGGCGACGAGCGCGCTGGAGACGGTCGCGTTGTCGCTGCTGGCGGATCATCTGTCCCACTGCGTCGCTGAGGCTGCAGCTGAAGGCGGCCCGGTAGCCGAGGAGAAGATCCGAGAAGCGAACGAGGCGATCGCTCGCCTTGTCCGTTCCTGACCCCTACCCATGAACCGAAAGGACACACATCATGACCACGAACGAGCGCACTGACCTGGGCCTGATCGACTCCGCCGCCGGATGCAGCTGCTGCGCCACGGCATCCGTCCCCGACACGCAGCCCGCGGCATCTACGATCACCGAAGAAGTGCTGGTTGAGGGGATGACCTGCTCGCACTGCGTGATGAGCGTCACCGAGGAGATCTCCGCGATCGACGGTGTCGACAACGTCTCGGTCGACCTGAACGCCGGCGGCACCTCACGGGTCACGATCCACAGCGCCGCGCCGATCGATGCCGCACGCGTGCGAGCCGCGGTGGAGGAGGCGGGGTACGCCCTCGCCGGCACACCCGCATGAGCACCGTCGATGTGGACCTCGATATCTCGGGGATGACCTGCGCATCCTGCGCGACCCGGATCGAGCGCAAGCTCAACAAGATCCCGGGTGTGGAGGCGACGGTCAACTACGCGACCGAGAAGGCGCGCGTGCACGCCGACGGGGTGGAGACGGCGCAGCTGATCGCGGCGGTCGAATCCGCAGGCTACTCCGCGGCGCTTCCCGCCCCGGTCATCGATGAGTCCACATCGGCCGCAACACCTGCCGACGACGTCGAACTGTTGTCGCTACGCCGCCGGCTGCTGATCAGCACGGCCCTGGCCGTGCCGGTCGCGCTGATGTCGATGATCCCGGTGCTGCAGTTCACCTACTGGCAGTGGCTCGCGCTGACCCTGACCGCGCCGGTCGCGGTGTGGGGCGCCTGGCCGTTCCACCGTGCCGCGTTCGTGAACGCCCGCCACGGCGCCGCCACGATGGATACCCTGATCAGCGTTGGCGTGATCGCCGCATTCGGGTGGTCGCTGTACGCGTTGTTCTTCGGGATGGCGGGGATGCCGGGCATGCACATGACCTTCACCCTCTTCGGCAGCCCGGAAGCGGGAAGCGGGGAGATCTACCTGGAAGTCGCCGCCCTCGTCACGGTGTTCATCCTCGCCGGCCGGTACGCCGAAGCCCGGGCGAAGAAGTCCTCCTCCGAGGCGTTGCGCGCCCTGCTCGAACTCGGCGCCAAGGACGCCACGCGCCTCGTCGGCGAGGTGGAGCAGCGTGTTCCGGTCGCGCAGCTTGCCGTCGGGGACCGGGCGCTGGTGCGGCCCGGCGAGAAGATCCCCTCGGACGGGCTCGTCGTCGACGGCGCCTCGGCGATCGACGCCAGCATGCTGACCGGCGAATCCGTGCCGGTCGAGGTCACCGTCGGATCCCGCGTCGTGGGCGCCACCGTGAACGTTGGCGGACGCCTGATCGTCGAGATCACGAGGGTCGGGGCGGACACGGAGCTGGCGCGGATGCAGCGGCTGATGGATGACGCTCAGACCGGCAAGGCGCGCGTGCAGCGTCTCGCCGACCGGGTCTCGGCCGTGTTCGTTCCGATCGTGATCCTCCTGGCGATCGTCGCTTTCGTCGGGTGGATGCTGGTCGGTGGGTCCGTCGAGGTCGCGTTCACTGCTGCGGTGGCGACGCTGATAATCGCGTGCCCGTGCGCGCTGGGCTTGGCCACTCCGACCGCGCTGCTGGTCGGCACCGGACGCGGGTCACAGCTGGGCATCCTCATTCGTGGGCCGCAGGTGCTTGAGCAGACCCGTCAGGTCGACACGATCGTGCTGGACAAGACCGGAACCATCACCCAGGGCGCGATGACCGTCACCACCGTCTCGGCGGCGCCCGGCGTTACCGATGACGAGTTGCTGCGGATCGCCGCCGGCGCGGAGTGGGGATCCGAACACCCCGTGGCGCGGGCCATCGCGAGCGCTCATGGTGGCGCGGCACCGGTGGCGGAGTCGTTCGCGTCGCACGCCGGGTTCGGCGTCCAGGCCGTTCTGGAAGGCTCGCTGGTCGTGGCTGGACGCCCGGAGTGGGTGGAGGACCAGTGGTCCGTTCATCTGCCGATCCGTTTCCGCGGTGAGGCTGAGGTGCTGGAGGCTGCTGGGGGCACGGTGATCGCGGTCGCCCGCGACGGGGACTTCCTCGGCATCGTCGCGGTCTCCGACACCGTCAAGCCCACCAGCGCGGACGCGATCGCCCGATTCCGCGCCCTGGGCCTGCGTCCGGTGCTGCTCACGGGCGACAACGCCGGCGCCGCCGAGCACATCGCGGGTCTGGTCGGCATCGATGAGGTTCGGGCTGGGGTCACCCCCGCAGGAAAGCTCGACGCCATCCGGCAGCTGCAATCCTCGGGGCGTGTGGTGGCCATGGTCGGCGACGGTGTGAACGATGCCGCCGCCCTCGCCGCGGCCGACCTCGGCATCGCGATGGGCGGCGGGACGGACGCCGCCATCGCCGCCAGCGACGTAACCATCGCCTCCGGCGATCTCCTGGTTGTCGCGGATGCGATCCGACTGTCGCGCCGGACGCTGGGCACCATCAAGGGCAACCTGTTCTGGGCGTTCGCGTACAACATCGCCGCGATCCCGATCGCGATGCTCGGCCTGCTCAACCCCCTGGTTGCCGCCGCAGCGATGGCCCTGTCGTCGGTGTTTGTGGTGACCAACAGCCTCCGCCTGCGACGGTTCCGCCCAGCGCCGGCGCCGACGGTACCGACCGCACCCGTGGCGCGGGAACCGCAGCACGTTTGAGACCTGGCGGCTGGCGGTTCCACGCCGGCCGCCAGGGACGATTACCCTGAAGGGGAGGAGGTGAGTTCTCGATGATCACTCTCGCGCAGCATCTGCGTCGCGGCCCTTCCGGGCTGGGTCACTCTGTGCTGTTGCTCATCGCCCTCACCGCCGCGCTCATCATCGGGCTGCTCGCCATGCACGCGCTGGCCGCCCCGACAGCCCACGCCGAGCCTGCCGCCGCCGTGTCCGTGCAGGAAGCCGGCGCCGCCCACGGCCACGATGCGCCACCGGCTGACGACGGCTGCCCCGACTGCGGCGGGCATGAAGCCATGCTCGCGATGGCGTGCGTCCTTGCCCTCCTGGTCGTATCGCTGCTTTTCCTCCTGCCCCGCGCTGGCGTCAGCTGGGGTGTCGTGTTCGGCCGCGCCGGACCCCTCATGGTCGCCGGCCGGGCAGCGCTGTCCCGACCACCCTCTCTTCTCGTTCTCTGCATCAGTCGTACGTGATGGCAGCTCGCTGACCCGTCAGGGCAGCCGAGCTTTCGCGCGCGATCACACCGATCGTGCGCGCCACACAGACGACTGAGGAGAACCACATGAAGAACCGTGCCGCGGCGACCGCCGCGATCACCCTGACCGCCCTGCTCGCCCTCGCCGGCTGCGCCGGCACCACCGGCAGCGGCGGGATGCCCAACATGCCCGGAATGGGCTCGTCGGCGTCTCCCGCTGCCGACGTGAACAACGCCGACATGCAGTTCACGATGATGATGATTCCCCATCACGAACAAGCCGTTGAGATGGCCGACATGATCCTCGGCAAGGACGGCATCGACGAGCGCGTCAACACCCTGGCGGAGCAGATCAAGGCCGCCCAAGGCCCGGAGATCGAGCTGATGGAGTCCTGGCTCGATGACTGGGGCACCCCGATGGGGGACATGGGCGGCATGGACCACGGGATGATGTCCGACACCGACATGCAAGCCCTCGAGGACGCCAGTGGTGTGGAGGCGTCCCGCCTGTTCCTGGAGCAGATGATCGTCCACCACGAGGGCGCGATCGACATGGCGCAGACCGAGGTCGAGAACGGTCAGAACGCCGATGTCATCGCCCTCGCCGAGGCCATCATCGCCTCACAGACCACCGAGATCACCACGATGGAGGACATTCTCGCGACCCTCTGACCGTCAGGGGCCGGCCGCACCCGACGGCCGGCCCCGACCCAGGGAGACCGCCACCATGAAAACGCATACACGCACCCTCGCCGCTATCGGCCTCGCCACGACCCTCACCCTCACGGCCGCCGCGTGCACCCCGCCGCCCGACAGTGAGCTCTCGCTCGATCTCATTCCGCACGTCCACGACGTCGCTTTCGACCCCGACGGCGCGCTGCTGGTCGGCGCACACACCGGTGTCTACCGGGTCGACCCGACGACCGACGACACCTCCCTGGTCGGGAAGACCACCTTCGATGCGATGGGACTGACCGTCCACGCGGACACCATCCTCGCGTCCGGCCACCCTGACCCGGCCAACCAGGACCACACCTTCACTGCCCCCAACGTGGGCCTGGTCCGCTACAGCGACGCCGGCTGGGAACAGGTGTCGCTGGCAGGCGTCACCGACTTCCACCTTCTCGCCGCTACCCCCGCCGCCCCCGACTTCCTTCTCGGGCTTCCGTCCGACCGGGCGGTCCTCGCGGCGAGCAGTGATGCCGGGCAGACCTGGGAGGACGTTGGCCCGCTGACTGCACGGGACATCAGCATCGACCCGATGAAGGCCGATGTGGTCACTGCCACCACTCCGGAGGGTCTGATGGTCAGCCGCGACGGCGGCATCACCTTCACCGCGGTTGCCAACGCCCCGGCGCTTCTGGTGATCACCGCCGACCCGACAGTGGAGGAGGGCATCATCGGGGTCGATGCGGACGGCACGCTCTGGACCGGAAGCACGACCGAGGGGGCCGTCTGGAAGACCGCTGGGCACGCCACCGGCGCCGCCTCGGCGATCGCGGCCAGCTTCGACGGCGCTGTCGCCATCGCTGACGAGGGCGGAGTGCGCATAACCACCGACGCCGGAAACACCTGGCGGACTGTCATCAGGACGGACGCTTCACAATGAACCCGACGTCCGCCGATCGCCGAGAAGAGAAGATTATGAGCAACGCGACGCGAACCGTGGTGTTGGAGGTCGAGGGGTTGTCCTGGGCGTCCTCAAAGGCCACGGTCGAGGCCACCCTGCTGCGGCAGGCGGGTGTCACTGATGTCGAGGCGAACCCGGTCTCCCAGACCGCGAACGTGACCTACAACCCCGAGCTGACCTCACAGGATCAGCTGCGGCAGTGGATCATCGAGTGCGGCTACCACTGCGCCGGGCAGTCCGTCCCCGAGCACATCTGCGATCCCGCCGACGACCCCACCCGGCCGGCGCACACCGACCACCGCCCGCCCCTGACCGAACCACACGTGCCGGCGCCCGGCGATGCACGGCCCCTGGGCCCGGCGAGCCCGGCTCACGATCACGCCGCGATGACCAGCCCCGCACCTGTAGGCGGCGAGACCCCCGCGAGCCATGGCCCACACCAAGCTCCGGATCACGGCGGCCACGAGATGGCCGACCGCAGCATGCAGGATGTGATGGGGCACGGCGGAAGCCACGCGGGAATGTCCATGGCGTCGATGATCCGCGATATGCGCAACCGTTTCATCGTGGCCGCCGTGCTGTCCGTGCCGATCATCTTGTGGTCCCCGATCGGCCGGGAGGTGCTGGGGTTCACCGTTCCCGCACCGTTCGGGCTGCGCGATGACGTTTTCTCGCTGATCCTCTCGCTGCCGGTGATCTTCTACTCCGCCTGGATCTTCTTCGATGGGGCCTTCCGCGCGCTCCGAGCCCGGACCCTGGACATGATGGTGCTGGTCGCCGTCGGTGTGGGCACCGGCTGGCTGTACAGCGTGGCGGTCACCCTCACCGGCGGCGGTGAAGTGTTCTATGAGGCAGCGACCGTGCTTGCCGCGTTCGTTCTGCTCGGCCATTGGGTGGAGATGCGCGCCCGCGGCGGGGCGAACGATGCGATCCGCACCCTGCTCGAGCTCGCCCCTCCCCGCGCGGTCGTGCTCCGCGACGGCGAAGAGGTCGAGGTGCCCACCGCCGATGTCGTCCCCGGCGATCTCATGTTGGTGCGACCCGGTGCGAAGATCCCGACCGACGGCACCGTCGAAGAAGGCGACTCGGAGATCGACGAATCGATGGTGACCGGCGAGAGCCTGCCGGTCCTCAAGACGCCCGGCTCCGAGGTGATCGGGGCCACCGTCAACACCACCGGGACCCTCCGGGTGCGGGCTACCAAGGTCGGCGCCGACACCGCCCTGGCGCAGATCGTCGCGCTCGTCCAGGAGGCGCAGAACTCCAAAGCCCCTGGGCAACGCCTCGCCGACCGAGCGGCGTTCTGGCTGGTCCTGGTCGCCCTGATCGGCGGCACGGTCACCTTCCTGGCCTGGCTGCTGATCGGCGCGCCGGTGCCCACGGCGATCCTGTTCGCCATCACCGTCGTGGTGATCACCTGCCCCGATGCGCTCGGCCTGGCAACGCCCACCGCGATCATGGTCGGCACCGGACTCGGTGCCAAACGCGGCGTTCTGTTCAAGAATGCGAGTGCCCTGGAATCCGCCTCGCACATCGACACGGTCGTGCTCGATAAGACCGGCACGCTGACCAAGGGCGAACCCGAAGTCACCGACTACCTGCCGATCGGCATGAATGACATCGAACTGCTCTCGCTCGCCGCGGCGGCGGAGCGTGAGTCCGAGCATCCGCTCGCCAGAGCGATCGTCGCCTACGCCGACGCCCGCGACATCCCACGCCGCACCGCCACCGCATTCCGGAACGTCACCGGGCTCGGTGCGGTCGCCACCGTCGACGGCCACCGCGTGGTGATGGGCAACACCCGTTTGATGGCCGACGAGGGCATCGACATCAGCCCCATCGAGGCAGCCCTCCACGGACTGGCCTCCACCGGCCGCACCGCCATCGCATTCGCGGTGGACGGCGAGGCAGCGGGGGTGATCGCGCTGGCGGACGCGCCGCGAGAAACCGCCGCCGCAGCGGTCACGCCCCTCCACGAGGCTGGCATCGAGGTCGTCATGCTCACCGGCGACAACGAGCCCACGGCAAAGCGGATCGCCTCCCTGTTGGGCATCGACACCGTGATCGCCGAAGTCCTCCCCGAGGACAAGTCCGCACGGATCGCCGAGCTGCAACGGGCGGGCAAGAAGGTTGCCATGGTCGGCGACGGCGTGAACGACGCCCCCGCCCTCGCTCAAGCAGACCTGGGCATCGCCATCGGCGCAGGAACCGATGTGGCCATCGAGACCGCCGATGTCGTGCTGATGCGCTCCGACCCTCTCGACGTCGCGATCGCGCTGTGGATCGGGAAAGGCACCGTTCGAAAGATGCGACAGAACCTCGGCTGGGCCATCGGCTACAACGCCGTCGCCCTCCCGATCGCCGCCGGCGTGTTCGTCTCCTCGCTGGGGATCATGCTCAGCCCGGAGATCGCCGCCATCTCGATGTCCGGCTCCAGCGTCATCGTCGCCGTGAACGCGCTCCTGCTCAAGAGGCTGCGCCTCCCCTCACCTGCCGCTCCTGCTGCAGCATCCTGACAGTCCCCCCTGCCTGACCCCAACCCGAGGAGAATCCCATGACACACCACCACGGCGACGCGACCGACAACGCAGAACTGGTCACTGACCCGGTCTGCGGGATGCTGATCGACCCTGCGACAGCCGCCGCAACCCGAGAGCACGACGGCACGACGTTCTACTTCTGCTCAATCGGATGCGCCAAGGCTTTCGACGCGGATCCCCACCGATATGGACACCCACACCGGTGACGATCCGGCAGTACCGGTGGGGCGTGGACCGCCATGCGCACCGTCCGCGAGCACGTCGGCTAAGCAGGTGACACCGCGCGCTCATTCGGAGCGCACCCATAGCTCGAGCTCTGCAGAACGGCATTACCGAGATCGACCCGGCTGCTACGGTCGCAGGCCCCGCCTCCGCGGGACGTTCGACCTACATCGATGGCCACGCGCGACCGCAAGATGGAGCACAGGCCCGGCCACAGCGGTCGGCTAGGAGGGGCGGTCGGCTCATGATGTATGGAAATGGCTTCGGGTGGGGCTGGATGTGGTTTGGCGGCGTCATGCTCCTGCTTATCTTGGCTGCACTCATCACCTTGATCGTCCGCGCTGGGACGGCAGGGTCGTCTGCGCGCGGGGGACAGACGCCGTCGGCCGCCAATGCAGCGCGTCAGATAGCCGAAGAACGCCTTGCTCGCGGCGAGATCACTCCAGACGAATTTCGGCAGGTCGCGCGGGCGCTAGAGGAACGCACCTGAGGCGCATGCGACGGTTCGGCCATCGGTAGTCGCGAACACAGCCCGCGGAACCGCTGTTCACCTGTGTGCCGGATCGAAGTAGGTTGCGCCTAGGTGACCGATCTGCGTGATGCTGACCGGTCCCGTCCGTAGCCGCCGCCACCCGAGAGCACGACGGCCACGTTCCACTTCTGCTCCGTCGGGTGCGCCAAGGCCTGTGACGCGGATCCCCATCGATACGGCCCCACATCCGGGCCCGGCTGGGTCGGAACGGTGAGCCGCGCTGTGCCAACCCCAGTGAGCGTCCACACGTCTTGCAGATCGAGGGCCGCGGCCGCTGGCGCGGGCGCGGTATCGCACCTCTCCGACAAGAGGAGACGGGGTGCGGGTGTCGGTGTCGATGAGGGTGATGAGCGCGGGGGATGGCTACAAGTACCTTCTCCGCACTGTGGCCGCAGCCGATGGCGATCGGCCTCTCTCCACCCCGCTGACGCGCTACTACGCCGAAGCCGGAACACCACACGGACGGTGGGTCGGAAGCGGGCTGCCGGCGATTGCCGACGGCCGGATCGAGGCGGGGTCGCAGGTGTCCGAGGCCCAGCTCGAGCTGCTCCTGGGGATGGGTCGAGACCCGGGTACGGGAGCGCCGCTCGGTCGGGCATATCCGGAGTACGCGGCATCCGCGGCAAGTCCAAGTCGCCCGATCGACCCGCCGGGCG
>Ga0302349_1002471_pt1 | contig 11752 bp, 15 predicted proteins | sample PhyAR1_FD_202176 | JGI IMG/M metagenome (GOLD analysis project Ga0302349, IMG submission 202176) | Leaf surface microbial communities from alfalfa plants in UC Gill Tract Community Farm, Albany, California, United States - DLSL A.R1... | ecosystem: Host-associated > Plants > Phyllosphere >...
TTTGCTAAACGACTTAAATAATTTAGGTAGGCTATGATTGCCTCTTTATGGGTGCTCTTTCCTTGGTAATTATTTTCCTTAAAGAACGTATAACCAACGTAATACGGAAAAAGTATATCCCTTTTTTTTCTTAATTCTAATGTTTCTTTTACCAATAATTCCATGTCTTTGCCTCCTATAAAAATAGTGTATGTACTTAATAGCTATTTTTCACATGCTTAAACAATAGATGTAACCAAAAATTGTCCTTCCCTAACCCTGAATTACCAGAGCTATACTTATCACTGTAAATTTATTTCTTTCGCTATCATAGATGCTCCACAAATATGCACCATGTCCTTCACGGGCAAAATTATAGTAGTTGGTAAAATCTGTATTCCAGGAATAGATGATCAACTTATCTTGCAATGGAAAGAAAAGTTGATTTAGTGCTTCACAGTCTAGTTTTGATAATTCTGTTTCTTGAGAATTATCAAAAAAAGCCTGTTCGTAAACTCCTCCGTCCATAAAGAATTGTTTTGGACTTATTTCAGTTGATTCCATCATTTCTTTATTCACAAGCGTTGGATATCCATTATTTATAAGCGAACTTTGATCTGAATAAATGATTGTCTCATCTAAGCTAGAAAAGAATTGCTGTTCCAACATGTTAACAGTGATAACTTCATGTGTATTATTACGATGTTTTATTGCCCAAATATCGCATTTCCAAATGCGATTGGTAAAATTTAAAAACTCTAGAACCGCCTCCTGATGGCTTTTTTTTCCTTTGTAACTTTTCTCTTCAATAAATGCATAATCTACATAATAAGGGACGATATCCTCCCTCCATTGTAGCTGCAAGCTTTCTTTTTCCAATAATTTCAATCTCTTACCTCCCAGTCATAGTTACCCATAATTAATATATTCTATAAATTAAAATGACAGTTGTATGTAGCTTATTTTTCGATTGTCTATTCGTAAAAAATATCAGTAAATACCGGTATTTCTATATTGTTCATCTTTACTTTTTTATAAATATTATTATGTATTGAATCACTTTGTCTTCTGATCATCGTTTTCTATATTTTAATAGTGATAACTATACCTGTTCTTGTTTGCACATCCATCTCCCAAAATACCCATGATTTAATTACATCTATTAGAAGAACTATTACTTCCTATTTCAGTATGATCGTTTTTACGTACTCATTTAGATACGTCAATAGTAAATCTATATCAATAACTATCCTTCAAAAGTGTTGTTTGCTTTTATTCTGAAAGTTTTTTATTACCAGTCCTGACTAAAGAAAGGCCATGGTAATGTTTAATGTTTATCCAAATTTGTAATTGCACTTAATAATTGCTATTGAAAACGTACATCATATACATTGTCTTTCTAATGTAGCCAAAATTTTCTCTTTAGGATAGTTTCATTCTATACCTCCAAACCTCTTTAAAAATTAGCAGCAATTCTATGTCAGTATTTTTTAATCGTTATTTAAAATTAAGGAAAATATAGAAATATAATTATAAATTTATATTATGTCATGTTAATTCAAACAACAAGATGTTTCGATTTATTATGATCATTCTTATGAAACAATAATTTATTTTTTTAGAAATAAAAGTATAAAAAACCAATTAAGAAAGAAGATAATAGTTAATGAGTTGAATATGAATTCTAAGCTAGTTTCTTTGAGGAGTTAAATAGATGGAACTACTAGAAAAAGATACGATAACTTTATGGACTCGAGCAAGAGCAACTATCCCAATTTATGTCAATAAAAAAATGATGAAGGCAGAAGAAGTCAATCCCGATATTCTATTTAAAAATAGAGGAATCTATGAAAAAACTTTTTTCCATGAAACTCAAACAATCAAAGTGACTAAAGAGCAATTTTTAGCTCTCAATCAACAATTCTTTCCTGAAAGAGCCCAATTAAAAGTGTACGAGTGGGATACATCCTTTTCCAATCATTATAATCGTGCACGTGATTGTTTCGGTGCATATTTATGGAGTATTTATGATGAGAAAAAGCACCGTTTTACAGTTATCAGTATACTTTTGGAACCTTAGTAAAAGGAGACAAATAGATGGAACTATTAGAAAAAGAAACACTAGCATGCCGGGATAGGAATGGTGAAAATATACCAAATTATGTTAATTATAGCTTCTTTAATGAACCTTATTATCAAGGAATTCACAGTCACCAGCAAGCTATACTAGGATATCTAGAGTTTTTACATCGAATCGCCCAATGTAACCACTGGGCATCAGTCCTCAGAGGAAAAACTGGGAACCCTGCTAGTATAGAACAATTCAACGAGTATTTCTGTTCAATAAAAGCTAATCCGCTCATCTATATCAAAAGAGATCCTGATTACTTAGGTTGGAAAACAAACCCGATTTACGTCAATAAAGAAATGATGAAAGCAGAAAAAATTAATCCTGAAATCCTATTTAAAAATAGAGGAATCTATGAAAAAGCCTTTTTCCATGAAACTCAAACAACTACAGTGAGTAAAGAACAATTTTTAGTGCTTAATCAACGATTCTTTCCTGAAAGAGAGCATTTAAAAATCTACGAGTGGGATGCATCCTTCTCCAATCGCTTTAATCGTGCGCGTGATTGTTACGGTGCCTATTTGTGGAGTATTTACGATAAAAAAAGAAAGCGAATTACAGTAATCAGTGTTTTTTTAAATCCTTAGCGATGAGCCCGAATTAGAAAAATGCTTTTCCTTCATTTATTTACATATGCCACTGAAAGTCATCACGTGACTTCCTGTGGCATATTATTATACTTGATCCATTGTGTCATTCAATCAGCTATTGAAATTCCGATCACAGTAAATTTATGTTGCGCTTTGTCATAAATCGTCCATAAAAATCCATCATATAATTCTCTTCCAAAAGAAAAGTAATTTGACCATTCGCTGTTCCATTCATACACCGTTAGCATTTTTTTATCAGGAAATAACCAATCATTAAGTTGTATAAAGTGGTTTTTTTTACCACCATAACTATACGGAGGATGAAGAAAAAGAAAGGTATACATAGATTGATAACCACCTGCACTTTTGTTGTCTATTGATATTAACTCCTCGATCGTTGAGAGTTTTCCATACATTAAGGCTGGATTCACTGCATATCTATACTGGAGTTGATTGCCATATCTAGGTAAACAATCAAAATAAAGTAATTCAGTATAGTAAATTCCCGGCACATTCCTTTTTCCATTCATCACTTTAATAAATTCAAGTGCTACTTTTCGATGACTAGAGCGTCCTTTATACTCAGTCTCTTCAAAAAAACATAATCTATCAAAAGCCCCTGCACTGGAATGTTTCTCTTGTGGGCATTTTGTTTAAACTCAAATGTTTCTTTTCTCAATAATCTCATGATTGACCTCCTTCTTTCTCAAGTTCCTAAAACTGTGAACTTCTTACTTTCTTCATCGTAAACTGTCCATAAGTAAGCAGCTCCACTCATCTTCTTTATGTAAGAAAAATAATCTGACCAAGTATTGTTCCATTGATAAATAATCAGTTTGGCTCTATTTCCAAAGATATGATTGTTCAATTGAATAAAATCTTTCTCCTCTCCTTTATAAGATGAAGATAATTTAAAGAAAGCAGTGGCATAATCGGAAGTATATTTCTTGTCCGAATCATAGGCTGTAGAAAAGAAAACATTTCCTTCGATTATAAACCCTTGCATCAGTAGTTGATTGATGGAATAAGTTTTTCTCAGATTGACAGGGAAATTTACTCTATCCGTATACTCAATTTTTGTATGTCCTCTCTTTTGATTGATTGCTGTCACAAAGGCAAGTGCTGCTTCTTGGTGACTTTCTTCTCCTTTGTAATTTTCTTCATGGAAGAAGCCGTAAGTGAGTACGAGCTCTTTCATCCAGATATTTTTTTCAACCATAGTCAGTACAAATCGATCTGTTTCCTTTTCCAAAAATTTCATCTTTCCCTCCTCTAGAAATGTTGTATGTACTCGATAGTATTTTTCACGTAGTATTCAGTACCTCATCGAAGCACCTATCACCGTAAATTTTTCAGTTTCCCTCTCATAGATCGTCCATAAATACGCACCATATTCCTCTCTACCTATTGAAAAATAATTTGACCAATCATTGTTCCATTGGTAGATTATTAGGTTCTCTTGCATAGGAAATAGATACTCATTGGCTTTTAAAAAAATCTCTTCTCGCTGAGGTTTATATATCTGTGAGAGTATGGAATAAGCATAGGAAGATTCATATTTACCATTCTCACATTTAGTAGAGAAAAAGGCAGGGGGCAATACTGATTTCGCATACATCAACTCTGGGTTCACTGCATAGGGATAAGCCAATGACTTAATAAAAATAGGTAAATCATCAAAACAATGTAATTCTGTTGAATGAACACATGAGTACCCTAGACTTTTTTTGTTCATCACCTTTATAAATTCAATCGCTGCTTGTTTATGACTCTCCACATTTCGATAATTCTTCTCTTTAAAGTAGACAAAGTCTAAATTTAAACGTCTTATAAATAATGCTTTCTCCTCTAATTTTTGGCTCAATACTTCTGTTTCCTGTAGTAAAAACTCCATATTATATTTTTCTCCTAATCTCATAAAATGCTTGCATTGATCACCGTAAACTTATTTCTTTTAGGATCATAGATCGTCCATATAAAAGCCCCTCTATGCTGTCTGCCATAATGAAAATAATCTGACCAAGTATTATTCCACTCATAAATAATCAGTTGTTCCTTATCTGGAAAAAGAATATCGTTCATTTGAATAAAATGGTCTACTTTTCCGAGATAGTTTGAAGACATCTGGAAGAATGCATAAGCATAATTTGAAATAAACGGTCTTTTAGGTTCCCGATAAATTGAGAAAAAAACCTCGTGACTTAAACGTCGAGCGGTCATGCGCGTAGGATTTATTGTATATTCTTGTATTCGGTTATCTAAATGTTCCTGCTTATTCCAAGTAATCATAGGATATCTTTTTTTCTGGTTCGCAAACTTAACAAGCTGAATTGCTACTTGTTGATGACTGCTATCTTCCTCGTAATCTTTCTCATGAAAGAATAGAAAAAGAATCGGGATATTTTTCATTGGGATATTATTCTCCATCATAGTCAAAGGGAATCGATACGTCTCTTCATCTAATAATTTCAAATTGATCTTTCCTTTCTTTTATGTGATGATATCTTTTCTATTATGTAGTCAATAAAGCACCAAGCACTGAAAATTGAGTCAAAATCCGATGAATGAAATTTCTCTGCATACATTTCATAATAATCAGTTTTCGGTTTCCCTATGTTTTTATTACCCAATTATTTACTTTTACTAAATGATTCAATTGTTTAACCTACTTATAGGTTTGTTATCCTCTTACCCCTGTTCTGCTAAATAAATGTCGATGATCGTAAAGATTTGGATTCTAGGATCATAAACACTTTAAAGATAGGTGCCCCAGCCCACACGCGCATAATTGAAATAATTTTTAAGTTCTAAAATTTATTCATATCCTAAACAAATATCAATGACTGTAAATCTCTTTGTGTTCGTATCGTAAATACTCCATAAATAAGCACCGATGCATGCTCTAGGATAGTTGAAGTAATTGGTAAACTCTGTATTCCATGAATAGATGATTAATTTGTCTTTTAAAGGAAAGAAACGTTCATTTACCAGATTAAAGTCTGTCTTAGATAACTTTGTACCATGAAATTCATTAAAAAAAGCTTCCTCATATACCCCGCCTTCCATAAAAAAAGCTTCCTCAGTAAGTTCAGTGCCTTCCATCATCTCTTCGTTGACTTCGATGGGGTAGCCATCTAAGTTTAACGTAGTAGGATCAATTGCTGTGTAACTAATTGAATCAGAATTTAGTTCACGAAATTTCGCTACATACATTTCACGGGTAACAGATTTTCCAGTTTCTTTGCGTTTTTTTGATGACCAAAGATTTGTTCTTATTAAGCGACTTGTATAATTTAAGTAAGCCAAAATCGCCTCTTTATGGGTGACCTTTCCTTGGTAATCACTTTCCTTAAAGAACGTATAACCAACGTAATACGGAAAAAGTATATCCCTTTTTTCCCCTAATGCTAATGTTTCTTTTACCAATAATTCCATGTCTTTGACTCCTCGAAGTTTTATGTATTACATGATACCTATTTCGTCATAGTTATTGTTTTTCTTGAACATGTTAATCAACAATGGTTGTGACTGGATTTGCCTACTAAGTAGGATAAAAATTTAAAAATCTTAATTAAACTCAATCTGTCATAGAAGATCCTATGACAGTCAGTTTATTCGATGCAGTATCGTAAATCGTCCAAAGAAAGGCATCCATCCATTCTCTCCCAGGAGAAAAGTAATTCGACCAATTGTTATTCCAAGCATAAATGATCAACGCACTTTTCTTAGGGAATAATAATTTATTCAAGGTAATAAAATCTTCATCGTCCCCACTATATGAATATGGTGGGAAAAGGAATGTTTGTGCATACCAATTTAAATAGCTTCCAGAAGCTGTTTTTTCAACAGAAAAGAAAACATCTTTCTTCATCTGTTTTCCATACATTAACTCTGGATTTACGGCATAACTCAACTTAATTGGGCTACATCGTATGGGTAAGTGATCAAAATAATGCAAATCTGTATATAGAAGACCTGGAATATTTCTTTTTTCATTCATTACTTTGATAAATTCAAGGGCGGCTTTACGATGACTGGAATATCCACGATAACCTGTTTCTTCAAAAAATACATAATCGAGTAAAAGTCCATTGATTGGAAATTTTCTTAAATAAAGTTTTTGTTTAAATTGATACGTATCTTCTTTTAATAACTTCATTCTGTCCTCCTCATTCACATGATTAATGATTCAATTGTTTAACCTAAATATAGGTTTGTTATCATTTTACCCCTGTTCCGCTAAATAAATTTCGATGATCGTAAAGATTTGGGTTCTAGGATCATAAACACTCCAAAGATAGGCGCCCCAGCCCACACGCGCATAATTGAAATAATTTGTAAACTCTGAATTCCATGAATAGATGATCAATTTATCTTTTAAAGGAAAGAAACGTTCATTTACCAGATTAAATTCTTTCTTAGATAACTTTGTACCATGAAATTCATTAAAAAAAGCTTCCTCATATACCCCACCATCCATAAACAATTCTTCCGCAGTCAGTTCTGTACCTTCCATCATCTCTTCGTTGACTTCAATGGGGTAGCCATCTAAGTTTAACGTAGTAGGATCAATTTCTGTGTAAGTAATTGAATCAGAATTTAGTTCACGAAATTTCGCTACATACATTTCACGGGTAACAGTTTTTCCAGTTTCTTTGCGTTTTTTTGATGACCAAAGATTTGTTTTTGCTAAACGACTTAAATAATTTAGGTAGGCTATGATTGCCTCTTTATGGGTGCTCTTTCCTTGGTAATTATTTTCCTTAAAGAACGTATAACCAACGTAATACGGAAAAAGTATATCCCTTTTTTCTTCTAATGCTAATGTTTCTTTTACCAATAATTCCATGGCTTTTTTCTCCTCTAAATAATGTTGTATGTACTCAATAAGTATAATTCCTATACTTTACAAAAAGACCTATTTATCTTTGGATCACCAAACGTATACTTAAATTTCATAATCATCCTCCGAACCTCTAAAAAATTAAACAGAAAACCCAAAAATTGTTTTTAAATAGTTATTTTATATATATTTGAGTAGAATAACCATCTTAATAAGTTTATATTATCGCATGATAAAGAAATCGACAAGTTTCCTCGATTGATTTATCTTGTTTTTTTATCAAGTCATATCTGCGAAACAAAGATTTATTTTTTAAGAAATAAAAGTAAAAAAATAAGCTCATAAAAAATGTAAAATTGTAAAAAAATTCAATCTGAATAATAAGTGGATTTTTGCGAGGAGGATAAACTGGAGCTATTGGAAAAAGAAACACTAGCATGCCGGGATAGGAGTGGAGAAAATATTCCAATTTATGTTAATTATGCCTTCTTTATTGAAAATAATGATCAAGGAATTCATAGTCACCAACAAGCCGTACTAGAATATCTAGAATTTCTAAATCGAATCGTGCAATGTAACCGCTGGGCATCAGACCTCAGAGGAAAAACTGGGAACCCTGCAAGTATAGAACAATTCAACGAGTATTTCTGTTCAATAAAAGCTAACCCACTTATCTATATCAAGCGAGACCCTAATTACTTAGGTTGGAAAACAAACCCAAATTACGTCAATAAAGAAATGATGAAAGCAGAAGAAGTCAAACCCGATAGTCTATTTAAAAATAGAGGAATCTTTTAAAAAACCTTTTTCCATGAAACTCAAACAACTAATGTGAGTAAAGAACAATTTTTAGTGCTTAATCAACGATTCTTTCCTGAAAGAGAGCATTTAAAAATCTACGAGTGGGATGCATCCTTCTCCAATCGCTTTAATCGTGCGCGTGATTGTTACGGTGCCTATTTATGGAGTATTTACGATGAAAAAAAAAACGATTTACAGTAATCAGTGTATTTTTGAATCCTTAGTGATGAACCCGAATTTGAAAAAATGCTTTTTCTTCATTTATTTATATATGCCACTGAATGTCATATGATGACTTTCAGTGGCATATTATTGTATAGTTTGATCGATTATTCATAGTGAGTCCATGCAGAGTATATCTCAACAATTTTTTCTTTCTCATTTATTTTATACACCACTCCATGTTGGCGATTCAATCTTCTTGAATACCTTCCTTCATGAGTTGGCTTTAGCTTTTCAAATGCTTGTTTAGGGCAATAAGGATCAGTTTTTAACGTTTCGATAATAGCAAGAAATTGATTTTTTTAAATTAGAGCTCTTTAGCTTTTTTAAAATCTGTTTCAGCTGAGTTTTTAACCACTACCTTATAACTCCCCATCAAAGGTCATCCCAATCAATATCGTCTACATTTATAAATCTCGTATCGTCTTGTTCTCTTTTCTTTACGATGTCAAGTGTACCAATTTGTTCCAAAAATAGCGTTTCTTTGATTGCTCGCCAATCTTCTAAACCAATCAAGACCGCGTTATTCTCATTACGCTCACTAATAATCTCGATTTCTGTATGATTTTCATTCACTTCTTTTAACAATTGATAAAATTTTTTTCGTGCAGTACTCGGATTTAAAGTAGTATTAGACATTTTTTTCTCCTTTTTGCATTTATTACCTATATTTTGACGTACTCAATTAAGTAAATCAATTATAAAACTATTCTTATAGCAAGCAAAATAAATTCACATCACAAAAAGACTCTTCTAGAACTAAATACTTCTAGAAAAGCCTTTTAAAAAAACATCAACGATCATTTACTCAAAAATTGTTCAATCTTTTCACGGTTCATTTGTTTATCTAATACGAGGATACTACCCGCATAATCACTTTGACCATAGCTCCAAGTATTATCAGCTGGGACGCTTAAACGGTCGATTCCGCCAGCACCACGTAAGATAGAAAAACTGTTTCTGACTAAAAAAGTCATCGGTACATCGGTGGATGTATAACCGATTGCTTTTCCGGCAGCATATGGCGCGCGGATCAAGTTCAATGGATTTTTTAGTTGTCCAAAAATCGCATCCATTACTTGTTGCTGTCTGCGGACACGACCGAAGTCGCCTTCTTCATCCATACGGAAACGTGCATATTGCAACAGCACATGACCGTCCATACGTTGTTTGCCTTTAGCGATATCAACACCGTCTAGATTCAAGTCTTTTTCAGCATCGAGCGACACGCCGTTCATGAACATGGCATCGATCACTTTTTCAAATGATTTGAAATCGACTTTCATATAGTATTGACAGTTCAAGCCAAAGTTCTCTAACAAGGTCTGTCGAACTAATTCAGCGCCACCATAAGCATAAGCTGCATTGATTTTATTGTCTCCGACCCCAGGGATCGTCACGAAGCTATCCCGCATGAATGAGATCAATTTGGGTTTACGAGCTGGCCCATCTAATTGTAGAACCATGATCGTATCTGCTCGTCCCGCATCTTCACCCCTTGTATCACTGCCTAAAATCAAAATGTTGTGTGCGCCACTTGTTGATTGGGTGCCGTTGAATGTTTCTGAAGTCGCTGGTTCCAGTGACTGATCATTTTCAGCCACGAACTTGCCGACGAAAAATGAAATCAGTGAAAAGACAAATAAAAATAATAAGATCCCTACTATGATTTTCCACCAAGACCGCTTCTTACGTGGACCTTTGGGCTGTTTCTTTTTAAAGAGTCCTTTTTTATGGGGTTGTTGTTCTGAATGAACGTGTTCTTCGTAAGGCGTTGAGTATCGAGAATCACTTGGACGTTCTTCATAAGTTTGTTCGTAAGAAGGGATTGCTTCCTCTTCAGGCTCCGCTTGTTTCTTACTTGCGCGTCGCCAAGATAGCGGCGATGACTTTTCTTTGATTGGTTTTGCTTTTTTATGGATGTTCTGATAGCGATCCATCCGACTCATTTGATTTCCTCCCTTTGTTCAACTCAGTAAAATCATACGATACTTCTCAATGAAAAACAGTAAGATCGTTGTAAATTTAACTAAAAGCTAACGAATCCTTTGATATCACGCGTTTCATTCCTTTGAAACGAGTAAAGGTTGGATTTCCTCAATCGGCATGGTCTCGCCTGTCCAAAGCTCAAAGGCAATTGCTCCTTGGTACATCAGCATCCCTAGCCCATTTCGTGTGAGACAGCCGACTGCTTTGGCTTCTTTTAGAAAGCGTGTTTCTTTAGGGGAATAAATCAAATCAAAAACTGCGATTTTCTTATGGAGAAATTGAGGATCAATTGGCATCAACTCTTTTTTTGTGCCCATGCCCATATCGGTACCATTGATCAAAAGGTCCGCATCTTCTAGATCTTTTTTCAACTGTTCAGTATCTGCATAATCTTTGACGATGATAGGACAATTGGTTTGTTCCGCTACTCTCTCAAAATCCGCAACGACACTCGCAAAAGTAGCATTCTTCCGTTTATAGATGACGATTGCTTTTGCTTGATCTAATGCCGCTTGAACAACGATTGCTTTCGCTGCGCCACCTGCACCTAGCATGATTATTTTTTTGTTTTTGATTGAGACACCCGCTTCGTGTACTGAACGCAGGAAGCCCATGCCATCCGTATTATAGCCGATCAAGCGGTTGTCTCGATGAACGATGGTATTAACAGCGCCTATCAACTGCGCTTCTTGACTTAATTCATCTAAATAAGGAATAACTGCTGTTTTGTTAGGCATGGAAAGATTGACTCCTAACATATTGAATGTACGAATGCTTTCAACCGCCTGCATAAGATTCGTCTGATCGACTGTGAATGCCAAGTAAACAGCATCGATCGAACGCGCTTGAAAGGCTGTATTATGCATCAATGGAGATAAACTATGGGTAACGGGAGATGCAAAAATCCCTGCTAATCTTGTTTTTCCTGAAATCATGGAACGCCTCCTATAATACGCTAAAAATGCCGCGTCCATTCGTAGAACCTACGAAGGAACAAGCGGCATCAATCATTTTTCTGATATGAATCGTGTTGATTTTGATTGTTATTATACCTGCTATCACAAGTATAAATTGAAGGAAACAAACTTGTCAAACGGAGATAGCGTTCTCGAATGACTAATCGATGACTTCCTCGAAGAAGTGTAAGAGATCGTTCATGGATAATGCTTGTTTTTCTTCTTTCGCTAAGTCTTTGACGAT
>Ga0302349_1002473_pt1 | contig 11743 bp, 11 predicted proteins | sample PhyAR1_FD_202176 | JGI IMG/M metagenome (GOLD analysis project Ga0302349, IMG submission 202176) | Leaf surface microbial communities from alfalfa plants in UC Gill Tract Community Farm, Albany, California, United States - DLSL A.R1... | ecosystem: Host-associated > Plants > Phyllosphere >...
AACATTCCCTGCTGCGAAAAAGTGCGAAGCCCCAGGATCAGGCCGATAGCGCCACCTGAAAGCAGCAGATCATCGCGAAGGAAGATCGCGAGAAAGGGAACAACAGCGTAAAAACCGATGTTGAAAACAAACTGGCTGCCCAGTAACACGGGCGGCCAAAGGTGCGTCGCGGGACGAAAAAAAGGCATGCTGATGGCTTATTGCAGAAGGTAGTGGATATGTTTTTTACCGTGATACGCCGAAATCTCAATTCTGGTTTTCACCCGGAACACATCCCAGAGCAGCGCCTCCGTTAAAATCTCCTCCGGCGTGCCCATCGCAATCACCTGACCTTGCTGCATCACCATCAGCGCATCGCAAAACATGGCGGCATGATTAAGGTCATGAATGGCAACAATGCTGGTGACCGGCAGTTCACTGATGAGCTGCATTAACTGCATCTGATGATGAATATCCAGATGGTTAGTCGGCTCATCCAGCAGGATCTCGGTCGGCGTCTGGGCCAGCGCCCTGGCAATATGCACGCGCTGGCGCTCGCCACCGGATAAACTGAGCCAGCCCTGGGCGCTTTTTTCCAGCATATCGACCCGCGCAAGCGCCGCGTTGACGGTTTCATCATCGTGGGTGCTCCAGCCGGAAAAGGCGGTATGGTGCGGAATACGCCCCAGTTTGACCACATCACGAACCCGCATGTTGGCCTCCGTCGCGCCATGCTGTTCCACAAAGGCAATGCGGCGGGCAAGCTGCTTTTTCGGCATCCGCGCAATGTTATTGCCATCAAGGGTGACCGTCCCGGCGTGCGGGCGACGTAACCCGGCGAGAATACGCAACAGCGACGATTTACCGGAACCGTTGGGGCCGAGCAGCCCGACCGTTTGCCCCGGCGAAACGGTGAGGGAGACGTTATTGACGATGATCTTTTTACCTACCGTCCAGGTAATATTTTCAGCGGTGATACTCATCACTTATTCCTTGAACGATAGATAATGACGGCAAAGAAGGGTACGCCAACCAGCGCTGTTACCACACCAACCGGCAGGCTTTGCGGGGCGATAAGCATTCTCGACGCGATATCTGCCAGCACCATCAGAATGGCTCCGGCGAGCGCGCTGGCAATAAGCAGAGTGCGGTGAAGCGGGCCGAAGAAGAAGCGCATCATATGCGGCACCACCAGGCCCACAAAACCAATGGAGCCCGCCATGCTGACAATTGTGGCCGTCATCAGCGCGGTGGCGGTAAACAGGATCAGGCGAACCCACGGCACATTAATGCCTAACGAGGCCGCTGCATCATCGCCAAAGGTAAAGGCATCCAGCGCACGTGAGTAATAGAGACAAACAGCCAGGCCGATCAGGATGACGACCAGCGCCAGTTGAAACTCAGGCCAGCGTACGCCGCTAAAGCTACCCAGTAACCAGAACATGACATCGCGGGCCTGCTGCGCACTGGCTGAGGTGCTGATGGTATACGCGGTGATTGCGTTGAAGAGTTGCGATGCGGCAACGCCCGCCAGTATCGTGCGCTCATTGCCACCCCGTGCGCCGTTGGTCAAAAAGGCTACAAAGGCGAAGGCAGCAAAGGCACCGGCAAACGCACCCGCGGAAAGAGAGACTGCGCCGGTGCCGATCCCCAGCACCACGACCGAGACGGCACCCGTAGAGGCTCCCGCCGAGACGCCCAGCACGTAAGGTTCTGCCAGGGCGTTCTTCAGCAAACTTTGCAGTACGGCTCCGCAGATTGCCAGTCCCGCGCCACAGCAGGCAGCAACCAGCGCCCGGCTCAGGCGAAAGTCCCAGATAACGCTTTCATAAATGCGGCTGAGCGGCACCTCAGTGAGCCCGGCTTTATTGGTGAGCGCATCTACCACGCTGCGTAACGGAATGGAGAGTTCGCCTACGCTAACGCCAGTGGCGATGACCAGCAGCAACAGGATGAGGGCAAAAAGCGCCGACAGAGTCAGTAGCAGGCCCTGTGGGGCCTGTTTAACTGCCTGCATCATTAGTTCAGCCCCATTTTTCTGAGCTGTTCAGCAACCTGTTCTGCGCCGTAAATCGTGCGGATGGTGGGGTTCATGGCCTGACCGTCCATCACCACAATATGGCCTTTTTTAACGGCGTCGAGCTGGCTGATCGGCGGGTCGCTTTTCAGTAATTTGATTTTTTCATCCGCGTTATCCAGCGCCCAACGGTTGCGGTCGAGGCTTGAAACCACAATCACGTCCGGGTTGGCAGCAATAATGCTTTCCCAGCCAACGGTAGGCCATTCGGTTTCGGAGGTAATGGCGTTATGGCCGCCCAGCACGTTAGCAATAAAACCGGACGCGCTGTTTTTGCCGCCAACATAGGCATCCGCAGAAGGAGAGGAGCTGGAGAACCAGAACACAAACGACAGATCTTTTTTATTCTTGCTGAACTCCGTGCGCAAATCGTTTTCGCGTTTTTTGAAGTCATTGATCAGCGCTTCACCACGATCCTGAACATTAAAAATAGTCGCAAAATCAGTGATTTCTTTATAGAGGTAGGTCATATCCCACAGCTTCTGGCGGCTGCCGTACATATCGCCCACCGCTTTTTTTGTGGCGCACATGCCGGGTGACATGTAGCTGTTAACGCCGACGGTGGCGAGATCTTCCCGTTTGGCGACCTTACTTTCCGGGCCAAGCAGTAAAGGCAGTTGTGCGGGAACGAAGTCAGGATTTTGCGCGAGAATAGACTCAAGCGTTGGGATCTCAACCGTCAGGGTTTTGATTTTCTCGTTCTTCGCCGCCAGTGAGGGCAGCACTTTGGTGGGCCAGAACGCGCTGGCAACGACTTTATCTTCAAGACCCAACAGCAGCAGGATCTCAACGGTATTTTGCCCCAGTGCGACAACCCGTTCAGGTGCCTTGTTAAACGTTTCCTGATATCCACAGTTCTCGATGGTGACAGGATAGGTGGTGGCAAATGCGGAGCTGACCGAAGCGAAAACTAAACCTAATGCACTGATGACTTTTTTCATAAAGCACTATCCGTAACGGGCTGTGATAATGACCTGCTGGTCAATTTAAGACGCACAATGATAATGAAAATTATTTGCAAGGCCAGATTTTATTGAACGTATTTGTTTACTTAGCGGTCATTCTTATCGGCGGGTGAGCAGACTTATCACAAAAATCCCCCCGATACCGGCCGTGATGATGCCAATGGGCAGTTCTTGCGGGGCGAGCAGCGTCCGGCTGACAATATCGCCGCCGCAGAGCAAAATCGCACCGGTAATGGCGCACCCCGGCAGCAGAAGCAGATGTTTAACACCGGAAAAATGCCGGCAAAAATGCGGCACCATCAAGCCGACAAAACCAATCACCCCGGTCAGGGCCACCAGAAGCGAAGTCGACACCGCGCAACACAGAAAAATTTCTCCCCGCAGACGGTTCACATGAATGCCAAGCGACAAAGCCGTTTGTTCTCCCGCCAGCAGGCCGTCCAGCGCACGAGCGCGCAGGGCGACAAAAATACTCAACAGCAGCACGCTCAAAAGAGCAAAAGGGAGATTATCCCAGCTGGCTAATCCCAATCCGCCAAGCGACCAGAACATCACGGAACTGGCCGCGCGCTGATCGCCGGAAAAAATAAGGTAGCTGGTTAACGCACCGAACAGAAAAGAGATAGCCAGCCCGCAGATCACCAGATGTTCTGCGCCGCGCTGCTTCTTAAAATGAAACAGCAGCATGACCGCCACCGCCGAGCAGATACCGCCCGCAAAGGCCGCGACGGGCAGCGTCAGTGCGCCAAGCGTGTCACCAAAGCGGGTGATCACCAGCACCGCCCCGGTGGACGCGCCAGAAGAGAGGCCAAACAAAAAGGGATCGGCCAGATCGTTACGTGTGGTCGTTTGTAACAGCGCGCCGACCATCGCCAGTCCGGCCCCGGTCAGAACAGCAAGCAGGGTTCTCGGCACGCGGATATCGACCACAATTCTTTTGACCATCTCTGACACAGGCACGTCGGCCAGTTGCAGGGCACCCAGCAACTGCATCAGCGGTAATGACACCGAGCCTTTAGCCACGCTAATGAGCATCAGCACAATAAGAACCAGGAAGGCACTGCCCATTGCCAGGGCGTAACGATAAGAAAAAGAGGTCATTGCGTGACCATCGGATACAGTGCGCTGGAGAGTTTTTCCACTGCCTTAATATTGGCAGGGCCGGGGGTAAGTTCTGCATACTGAAGTTTAAGGTAGCGCTGATTTTTCACGGCGGGCGTAAGTTTCATCAGCGGGTGATTTTCAAGGAAATGGCGCAGTGCCTCTGCTCCGCTGCCGGTCTGGTAATCCAGCAGAATAATAAAATCGGGTTCAGTGGCAGCCACGCTTTCCCACGAGGTTGTCCCCCAGCTCATTTCTAAGGCTTCCATGGCGTTTTTACCGCCAGCCGCTTCGATGATGGCCGTTGGCATGGCATATTTGCCGCTGGTAAAAGGCTTATCTTCGCCAGAATCATAGACAAACACCTTTAACGGGCGCGTTCCTTTTGGTGGTTCAGGTAACTGACTTATCGTCTTTTTCCAGCTAGCGACGAGGGCCTGCGCTTCCTGTGGTTTGCCAAAGATGTTTCCCAGCGTCAACTCGTCGTTATAGAGTAAATCCATGCTCGCTTTACGTTTAACCTTGTCGGTAAAGACGCAGCTTTCGCTGAGCACAAAGGTCTTAATACCAAATTTGCTCAACGACGCAGGCGTCACGTCGCCGCCGACTTTCATGCCATAATTCCAGCCAGCGAAAAAGAAATCCGGACTGGCTGCGAGTAAGGTTTCCAGAGCAGGATATTTGGGTGCCAGTTCAGGGATCGTCCCCATCGACTCTTTAAATTGCGGTGTCATCTTGTACCAGCCGCTAATACCGGTCAGGCCAACAATACGATCCTGCAAATTCAGGGCGAAGGCCATTTCAGACATATTAAGATCATTAATAATGGCTCGTTCTGGCGGCTTATTAAAGGTAAGCGGAACGCCACAGCTTTCTATCGTGACCGGAAAATGTGCCGCATTTGCAGTACAGATGGAAATAAGCACGGCGAGGCCCATAAATAAATTTTTCATTATCATTCTCTGTTAATTTTTAAGCGGTATGTGGAACTTCAAAAATGCGTAACGCATTTCCCGTTTGAGGGTGGGGTACGGTAAAACTCGTCAGGCCAAATACCGGATAAAGATATTTCGATAACAGCGCACGTGCGGGCTTATCACAAATAACTTGTCTGCCGTGGGAGAGAATAAGTACCCGGTCTGCGAAATTTTCGACCAGAGGAAGATCGTGCAACACCGCCACGACAGCAATGCCTTTGCTTTTCACCAGCGAAAGCAATTCCACGCGCCCGCTCGGATCAAGATGATTGGTGGGTTCATCCAGCAGCAGTAAATGCGGCGTCTGGGCCAGCACCCGCGCAATCGCTGCCCGCTGCCTTTCGCCACCTGAAAGCGCTGATAACGATCGCCGACGCAACGTTAATAAACCCGTCTCTTTAATGGCATTCTCTGTAATAGCATGATGATCGCTTCGCGGCAGATCCTGCGCATGGGGAATACGCCCCAGCGCGACATAATCTTCAAGTGTCAAACGCAGGTCCGGAATATCATTCTGCGCCAGGACGGCAATCTGTTTTGCGCGTCGCTGACGTGTTACCGATGACATCGGTATTCCCTGTAATGTGATATTCCCGTTGAGATGTGTTGAGCCGTCGAAAATAGCCCGCAGCAACGTCGATTTACCGCAACCATTAGGGCCAATGATCGCCAGCGACTCCCCTTTACTGACAGTAAAATGAATGGTGCCAGAATGTGATTCTGCGGGATGAGGCATTAATGAGCGGATATTAACGCTAAGAATAATATCGGAAGTACGCGGGACGAATGTGGATGACATCATATTCAGTAAGCCGATCGTGTTCCTGATGAAAATCTCCTTAATCCATGTCGCCCATGGCAGGAAGATGCCCGTAGCCTGATCAGGGATGTTCCCTGACAGGATCTGTTTATGTTATAACATAACATTTTGACGTGTCAAATCCGCTGCTTGAGAGAGGAGGGGGAATGGTAAAGAGACACCCGTTTTTACCTTTCAGGCAGAGATAAAAACGGGCATGGCGACAGGATTTCTTCTATGACACAGGCATAAGCCTGATTCCGTCGGGGCTTTGTTCGGTGAGAATGCCATACACCCGCGCGCGCTCAAGGACGCTCGCTGCCCACCGACGATGGGTGGCGGGTTCGCACATCGCACCCTGCGACTTAAACACGGCCTGAGTGGAGTTAAGAATACGCAGCGCGTCTGAATGTTCACCGGGCACAACCATCAGCGCCTTTTCAATCATGGCAATCTGGGTGGGATGGATAGCCGTTTTTCCTACCAGACCGTGGGCGATATCCAGCGATAACTCACGCGCCATCACATCCTGATCGTCAATGTGCTCGCAAACAGGTGCGGTCAGGGCAAAATCCAGCGGACCAAAAATAGCCACCAGCATTTTGATGACATATCCCATCGGGCTGTCATACAGCGTCAGATTGCGCGGGCGACGCAATGAAACGATGTTCATCAGATCGTTTCCGCCTATGCGCAGCGCAATAAGCCGATCGTGGCAGGGATGAGATACCAGGGTTTGTGCCAGCTCACGCATCTGAATAACATCGAACACCTCTTCCGTTTCAAGCGTTGGCATCAGACACAGGTGCGTGCTGGCTATGGCGTCCCACCAGACGGGTAAAGAGGCGAGGGTGAATTTTGGTAATACCAGCCCGTCAATGGCGCTCAGGTTGCAGTTTGCAATGAGCCACTGGCCCATCTCCGTATGCCGGGGACGAATAAACACCAGCGGCCAGTCGCGGTTACCCTGCGTTTTTTTTGCCTGACTGAGCACCTGTAAGATCCCGTGAAGATTTTGCAGCGCCTGGGGAATATCCGCTTCGCTGACCGCATCCTCAAGGCAAATGACCAGCGAGCGCAGCCCGGTAATTTTGCGGTGCAGAATGGTATCGGCGATATCTGGCCGGGTCGCTGGCATATAAAGTGTGGCCCCCAGATTCCATGGGGAAAGACGTGTATCCATCAGATTACCTTTTTAATAATTGTCACTGCTCTGTACTGACCAAGGGCGTCGCCCATTTCGGTCACGGTAATGTTTTTTTCCCGCGCCAGACCGACCAGCAAGGCCACATCCGGGTCGTCAATGGCGCGAACAAATACATGGTCAGGAACGCGACGTAAAACGGCGCGCGTTGCCTCCGCAATACCGGGTTTAATACGATTAACGTTATCTACCCCATAGCGTTCAGCGAGATCGGCAATGACCTCGCGGCTCTTTTGCCACAAGCTTGCGTGCGAGTCGGTATTCCAGTCATGTACGGGCAACGTCAGGGGATCGATCTGCTCCCGATAATGCGCCACGGTATCGACTAACATCCGGCTGCACTCATATTCATTGAGGTGCCCGCACACCACGCAGCCGTGTAAGCCTTCAGATGACCATACAGAGCGAGAAATAAGCCCCGATACCGGCGCGCCCATCACGCCAAACGGGATCAGCCAGTCATCGTGACTGGCTGCCAGCCACGAGCACCCGCACGGATCGGCCAGCACCACGAGACGCGGCTGTGCCGGGTACCCGGTGCGCCCTTTTAAAGCCCGCACCAGCTCTCCGGTGATCGCCCCTTTGCCGGTCCATCCATCAACAAAAACAATGCCGCTGGTACCATGTCGGTGTTCAATGATCTCCAGCGCGGTGGTATCAATCCCCCGGTCGCGGATAATGCTGATACCGTAGTGAAAGGACGTTTTGCCCATACTTCGCAGCGCCTGATGCAACATAACGCCGAGGGGAACGCCCGCTCTGACGAGACTGGCTAACACAACGGGTTCACCACTAAACCGCCCGGCCAGTTCACGGGCGATTTGCATCACTTCCGTTGCCAGCCGGACAGCGCCCCGGTCGAGGGCGTGGGCGAACAAATCCAGGTGCCAGCGGGTCGGCGCAGGCTCCTGACTGAGCATATCCGAGTAGTGCTTTTGGCCGGACTGGATCAACGCTTCCTTCTGATCCACGGGGGTCATTTCCATTTCGATGGGTTTGAGTAAAAACTCAACGTCGCCGGGTAAATAAGAGCCAGAAAAAGAAGCCTGTTTCGTCATCTTATTCTTCTCCAAAAATATGATGCGAAATGGCCCCGGCAAACTGACTCTGGCGCGGCACGCCATACCAGCTGCACAGCTTCATAAACCGGTGATCGCTTAAGCTGTCGCCCAGTCCGATTACCGGAAACACCCCCCGTTCCGCCCGCAGTTTGTCCAGCAGCCAGGCGACGGCCAGCCCTTTTTCTACGGGGCGCGGTAGCCAGGCAATGTTGTTGCTGTTGCGGTGAATGTAAAAATCCTCTGTCGGAAACACCGTCTCGAGTTCAGCGGCAAGGGCATAAAGCTCGTCAAGGCGGGTGCTGTCGCGGTGTTTCATCACCAGATAAACCGGCACCGCATCATATTCAACGTTGATTCGCGCAAAAGCATTGATGCCCCTGGCCTCCATCATTTCGGTGATCAGGCACTGCATGCTGTCCAGCCTCTCGCGGTAGGGTTCAAGCTGCCGGAGAATATGCGCTTTCCACTCCTCGTCGGGTTTCCCGTCCGGGGTGAGGATCACTGCACCATGAGTGGCGATCGCCCATGAACGAAAGGGGATCTGCACCCGGCTAATTTCTTCCGTCCCCCGGGCCGTGACCGGAATAAGTTCAGCATGCTCAAGCAGCCAGTCCACCATCATGGCTTGCTCTTCGGTCATAAAACTGCGCGGGGCGAGGCGGCGATCCAGCGCGCCCGTGCGAAACGGCTCCAGCGCCAGCTCATCCACCATTTTGCGGCGGGTCTGAAAAAGCGTGTCATCCAGATCGCTTAACACAACGGGTCTATTCATACGTCACAATCTCCACGACAGCGGCAACCTTAGCCAGCGCCTGCAATAAATGTGTGTCCACGCTATCGGCCGGGGTTTCTGTGCAAAGCAGCACACGATCAAATTGCTGGTGGGCCACGTTATAAACAAAGTTGGGAATACCCAGCCCGTAGTTATCCGTAAAGGTAATGGCTGACTGAATGGCAAAGCCGATGGCTATTGGCGAGCGGGTGGTGGCGCTGTAAAGCACGCGCGCGCCCTGCGCCTCAAGCCGTTCGGCGAGCAGGAACGGCTCCCAGACAAACTCCCCGGAACCCAGAACCAGCACACGTTCGCCGGGCGACGCAGAAACTGTTCGACCCAGATCGCCTGCCGGAACGGTCATGCCCAGCCTGCCCCAGGACTGTTTGCCGGTGATTGGGCTTGCGCCCCGCCCGGTAATATTGACCGAAGGCATGACCGGGATGGCGGCGGTGGGGGAGGGCGTCCAGCGCCACTGACCGCTCACCAGGGAGCAGGAGGTGACCGGAAGCGGGCAACGTTCCGGCAGTGCATCACCGCTCCAGTCGGTCAGTGTGACGGTAATGACCTTCGCGATTTGCGGCAATCGCCCGGTATTGCGTAATGCTGCCAGCAGATTGATAAAGGTTTTGCCCGTTGTCGCTTCATCATCAATCAGCACCAGCGTGCGGGCATCAAGCACGTTCTGGCGCATCGCGGGTGAATCGGGCAGATAGATAAGGTGATCGGTCGCGTGGCTATGTTCTTCTTTAAATTCACATAACAGTTCCCCGTCCACAGGATGCCGCGTCGAGGTGAGATAAACGCCATCGCGATACCGGTGCCGGAGTTCATCAAATACACCGGCCCCCAGTCCGACGGCGGTTTCAGCCATACCAATAAACAGCACCGGGCCGGGAAGCGAGGCAGGAAACTGTGCCGCCAGTTGCTGGTAAACCTTGCGCATGATCGCCGGAGACACAGGGATATGTCTGCCGAGCACTTTACTGACAAACAGGAATGCCCGTTTGGGATTGCGTCTTTCCGCTAAATCAAACAGATCGTCGAAGGCCATATTGCCGCGGCAGGCGGTGATCTCAAGCGTGCCGCAGGAGAGGGTACGCTGATATGCCGCTGCTTTGCTCATCAAAGACATCGTAAGCTTTAATCCAGTTGGTTGGTTAATTGAGCGGGCCAGGGGATAACGTCCGTTATCGAACGCACGACTGCCGGGGCAAAAGAGGTGGAGGCGCTATGCATCACCTCATTTTTTGACATCAGGCCAAGCTGATAAAACGCAAATAGCCCCGGTAAGTTAACGCCGCAGTGCCGCGTATAGCCGATGCCGCCAGACGGTCGCATATTCGTTTCAAGCAACACTGGCTTGCCGAAGTAATCATTGCGGGTTTGTACGTTGACCAGTCCATCAGCCTTCATTACCCGTGCGCAGGCGCAGGCCAAATCGAAAGCTTCACCGCTATTTTCCAGATACTGAAGCGCGCCTTCTTTGCGACGACCAATGGCGGCGAGCACTTCACCGTGAGTGGCCAGAATATCCACGGAGTACTCCGGGCCAGGTAAGTAAGGCATTAAAACGAGAGGGGTAAAAGATTCAGCACCGGCTGCGGCGGCGAGATAAGCCTCAGGATGGACAACCCGCCTTTCCGGATGATTGAAAACTGCCATCGGGGAGGCGTGATTATCAAAACGCCAGAAACCCATGCCATAAATCCCGGTCACGGGTTTTACGCAAAGCGAGCCGCTAAACGGCGGTGCAGAAATATGCGTTTGTAATTCGGCTAATGAACTGATGCGAACAGACGGGACAGCGGGCAAATCATGCTGCGTCATATAGTCTGCGAAGGCGGCTTTATCATCGGCTATTGCCAGATGTTCTGCCCCTGATGCCCCGGTCATCAGCGTCACGCCAGCGGCTTCAATTTGAAGGCGATGTTCCTCAAACCACTGGCTATTTTTGCCCGCGTGAAGGGCATTAATCTGCCATCTGCGTACAGTATCGAGAATAAAAGAGAGCCTCTCACGGGTATCTTTTGGCTCTGTCAGGGAATAATCCGCGCAGGAAAGAATTTCATTGCGTGGGTCACGATGAGAAGCGAAAACGGTAATCGTCTTCTTATTTTCATGCGCAAAGTTTTTAATTCCCTGAATAATATCTCTCTGTGATGACAGGCCTTCCATAAGCCATACTTTGTATTCCATTATTAATTATTCGCCTGGGAAATGAGTTGAGGGGTAATTAGTCGGCAAAGTCTAGGAATGCATTTTGAATATGTCAATCATATTGTGCTTGTGTTATCTTCGCAGGCCTGAGTAAACGGTGGTTCCGTCGGTAATTTAATTAGCATATAGATTTCATTAATAATATTTATGTTAATTATTACAGGCTGGCTTATTTCTTTACCGTCTTCGCTAATAACAAATTCTATGTATTTCATGATGATGTTTTTAGCGGAGGTCACTCATTATTTATTGCCCCTATGAATATATTTAAGGATGAAAATATGATTTCATTAAGCAAGAATCAGACGGTATCGCTGAGTAAAGAATCTTCGGCACTTAGCCAGCTAAAATTTGGTCTTGGGTGGGATCCTGCTAAGAAAAAAGGATTATTCAGTGGCTTATTAGGCGGCAAGGGGGACATTGATCTGGATGCCGGATGCGTACTGATGGACAGCACCGGGAATAAAATCGACATCATCTGGTTTCAACAACTTAAATCCAAATGCGGCGCGGTAAATCACAGTGGAGATAACCTGACGGGTGAAGGCGACGGTGATGATGAAGTGATCAGCGTTGAACTGAACAAAT
>Ga0302349_1002477_pt1 | contig 11722 bp, 8 predicted proteins | sample PhyAR1_FD_202176 | JGI IMG/M metagenome (GOLD analysis project Ga0302349, IMG submission 202176) | Leaf surface microbial communities from alfalfa plants in UC Gill Tract Community Farm, Albany, California, United States - DLSL A.R1... | ecosystem: Host-associated > Plants > Phyllosphere >...
TTTCTACCAAAAATGCTCAATTTAACTGCGCGATAAAAACTATAGTTAACGATTTCATAGAGATAAACATAGTAAAAAATTTGATCAAAATCATTTATTTTGCAAAACGACGATTTTAAAATCTCACACCGAATTCATGATGTACCGATGATATACGATGAAGGAGGAGCTGAAGATGAGCCAAGAAAGCGTGATGACATACGATCGTAACCGCAACGCCATTAAAGTTGGCAGCCGCGTCATGGTGAGTGGTACCGGTGAGATTGGTGTAATTACAGCGATTCACGGTGACAACCTACCCTCAGCGCAAATCCGTCGTTCAAAATGTGTCGATATCGATAACCTCAGCGATCGTTACGTTCCGACCGAGCTTATTCGCTTAGGGATGAACTAATCTTATCTTGCGCGTGAATCCTCACCGTTAAGTGCCGGTCGCAGATTTCACGATCGGCACTGTATCTCTTCCCCACCGCTTTTACACCAACCGATCGCTCTGTACCCATAAAAGAAAACGCCGCGCTATCTGTTCAATATGACATAGGTATCATAAAGTGATCGGCTGAAATTCTTTCAAAAACGACGGAACGAGGAAGTGCTGAAATGATCACGTTATCAAGGCTGTATGTTCATCCGATAAAATCCATGCGTGGCTTACAGCTTTCACAGGCTCAGGTTTTGCCAAGTGGTTTAGCGTTCGATCGTGCGTTAATGATAACTGAAACTGACGGCACCTTTATTACCGCGCGCCAAAATCCACAGATGGTGACATTCACACCGTCTTTGTTGCCGAACGGTATTGCTCTCACCGCGCCCGACGGTGAAAGTATTATGGTGTTATGGCGCGACTTTATTAATGAGCAACAGCCCACCGAAGTTTGGGGGAATCATTTTACCGCGCGGGTTGCGCCTGCTCAGATAAACGTATGGCTTAGCCGTTATTTTAAGCGTGACGTACAGCTCCGTTGGCTAGGCGATGAGCTGAGTCGGCGCGTAAAGCGTCACCCAGAAATTCCGCTGACGTTTGCCGACGGCTACCCTTTTTTATTAATTAATGAAGCTTCGTTTCAGAATTTACAGCAACGCAGCCCAAGCGCCATTCGTATTGAACAGTTTAGACCGAATATCGTTATTAGCGGCGCTCAGGCTTTTGACGAAGATAGCTGGCAGGTTATCCGCATCGGCGAAATTATTTTTGATTTAGTCAAACCCTGCAGCCGCTGTATTCTGACCACCGTGAGCACCGACCGTGGGCGTAAACACCCCGCAGGTGAACCGTTAAAAACCTTGCAGTCATTCCGCACCGCAGACAATGGCGATGTGGATTTCGGTATGAATATGATCGCGCGCAACGCAGGGGTTATTCGCCAAGGGGATAGCGTTGAAATACTCAGCGTTCGTCCCCCTCGCCTATATTTGGCTGGAGAAACAAACGAATCTCTATCAGTACCCGACTCAGGGGAAAAAAGCGTGAAAATCGAATATCAAGGACAGGTATTTACCGGCAATAACCAGCAGATACTGTTAGAACAGCTAGAAGCTCAAGGCATCCGAATTCCCTATTCATGCCGGGCTGGATTATGCGGCTCTTGCAAATTAACGCTAAACGAAGGGGAAGTGACGCCATTGAAGAAAAGCGCCGTGGGCAAGAATGGCCTCATTCTTAGCTGTAGTTGCATTCCCAAAAGCGATATCAAATTAGCTTAATCGCCGTCACGCTATAATAGCTATCATTCTAATAGTAGATATATGCGGGATATTTACTGCCCGCATATATTAAACGGCATAGGCTAAAATATCTTCAACGTCGGCGGATGGTTGTACGGCAATTAATCTGTCGTGCATAACCTTAATCGCGTCGCCAAGTTGCATCGCTTTACCTGACAGCTGCAAATAAGGCTGGGCTAAAAGACATAAACTGGCACTATCTCCAGACTCAACTACCAGCAAACGCGCCTGCTCAGCAGTATTAGAAACCTGCACGGCAACCACTTCGCCTAATGCCGGGCTCACTGAACAAGACTGTGGGGCAAAATGCCAACTTTTTGGCATCAGCGGTTTCAAAAAACGCTGCGCAACTAACGCATTGAGTATTAGTTCTGCCCGTTGTTCTTTTTTTAATCCCGTCTGACGGCTTCGTTCTTCAAACTGGTAATAGAGCGCGGCATCATCAACGCAAAATGAGCATTCTTCGAAAGCATCTGGCGTCAGCATCTTAGCCGCAAAACGGGATCGAAATATCATTCCGTTGGCCAAATCCAACATCAAACGATCGTGTTCCTCATCAAAATACCAGCGCCAGTTATCGCCCGGTTTTATATTCATAACATCCCTCTTCTGCATCGACCATCAGGATCGTGATTCGACTGTTGCCCGTGTCATTAATACGACCAAATCATGCGTTGATTAAATTAGCGTGATTCATTTGGACAATTAATTGGCAGAACGGTTGAAATATAGACTACCCCGGAGAAGAAATAAACCCCCGGGGCAAATAGGCAGGCAAATAATTAGATGTAGTTAACGATATCTTTAATCAGACCAGGTCCTTTAAAGATAAAACCTGAATAGATTTGAACCAATGAAGCACCAGCTTCTATTTTTTCTCTGGCTGCGATAACGGAGTCAATTCCGCCAACACCAATGATCGGCAAACGCCCCTGCAACTCTTTAGAGAGCTGACGAACAATTTCTGTGCTGTGCAGCTGTAAAGGACGCCCGCTAAGCCCACCCGTCTGATCGCAGTAATTAAATCCGTTAACTAATTTACGATCTAATGTGGTATTCGTTGCAATAACCCCATCTATATTATGGCGAACTAAACTATCTGCGACCTGAATCAATTCTTCATGAGAAAGATCCGGCGCGATCTTCACCGCAATAGGAACATATTTATGGTGTTTTTGTTGTAGCTCGATCTGTTTTGCTTTTATCGCGGTTAATAGATCGTCTAATGCTTCACCATATTGCAAGGTTCTTAAACCCGGCGTATTTGGTGAGGAGATATTTATCGCAATGTAACCCGCATAGGAGTAAACCTTTTCCATGCAGATTAAATAATCGTCTTTACCCTGCTCAACCGGCGTATCTTTATTCTTGCCAATATTGATCCCTAACACGCCGCCAAAATGAGATTTTTTGACGTTCTCGACCAGATTATCAACCCCGTGGTTATTAAACCCCATGCGGTTAATTAGGCCTTCAGCTTCAACAAGGCGGAATAAGCGAGGTTTATCATTACCCGATTGAGCGCGAGGCGTTACGGTGCCAACTTCAATAAAACCAAATCCCATTGCGCCTAGCGCATCAATACATTCGCCATCTTTGTCTAAACCCGCGGCAAGGCCAAGCGGATTTTTGAAAGATAATCCCATGCATGTTACCGGCTTAGAAGCCACTGACTGACGAACCAGAAACTCCAGCGGAGTGCCCGTAATACGGCGAAGCTGCTTAAATGTGAATTCGTGCGCGCGCTCTGGATCGAGCTGGAAAAGTGCCTTTCTAACGAAGGGGTAAAGCATGGTATCTCCTGAGTCCCGGTGGCAAGTCGGGGCGGTATTATCCGGTATCTTTCAACAGATTGGAATTGATTAAAGACAAAAAGAACGCATTCAGCGCAAACGATTACCCTTACCCACTCATTTATAGGCATTTAGTGACATTTACGTTTTGTGATAGCGGCAAGATATCCGATTACCTATATAAGATTTTTGAACTTAAAAGAATAAAAAGAAATTTTTAATAACTAATTTTGGCTGTTAGGGTGACATGGAATTTAGATTTAACATTCCATTTACGCTTATCTGGAGCCTTCTATGGTTATTGTTTCTCTGGCTGGCAGCCCAAAACAGCCATCACGCTCTTCCGCCCTACTCGCAGTTGCTCACCGCTGGCTTGCTCGTCATAACGTAGAAATTGTGCATTTTAGCCTGCAAGATTTCGTAGCCGAAGATCTCTTATTTGCCAATTTTAACAGCCCACAAATACTGGCGTTGAACCATGCGTTGAGCCGAGCAGACGGCCTGCTGGTCGCTATGCCGGTTTATAAGGCGGCTTATTCTGGCGCATTGAAAAGTATTCTAGATCTGCTTCCCGAACGTGCGCTTGAGCACAAAGTAGTGCTTCCGCTTGCGACCGCAGGATCGTCTAATCACTTTTTAGCCTTAGACTATGCACTCAAGCCCGTACTGAGCGCGTTAAAAGCTCAAGAAGTACTACACGGTGTTTTTGCAACCGACGTACAAATTGATTACGCTTCGAGAGAAGCTACGCTCGATGCGGGTCTGGCAGAACGCCTAGAAGAATCACTGGCCACATTTTATGCCGCCATTCAGCGTAGAGGACTATTCCTAACCGCAAAAGAACACGTGACTAGCCATGAATAAAAAAAGCCCCGCGATACATACTGCGGGGCTCCAGCTTAGTATATTAAATCAATCGTTATGCATTGAGCGCTTTGGTGATTTTCTCAAATAAATCGCCAGACAGATTTTCCAATCCTTTCAGCTCTTCCAACGATTTACGCATCAGAGCCTGACGGCTTTCGTCATAGCGTTTCAAACGGATCAGCGGTTCGATCATGCGCGCTGCCACCTGTGGATTGCGGGTATTCAGATCTTTTAAGATCTCGGTTAAGAACGCATAGCCCGAACCGTCTGCCGCGTGGAAGGCTGACGGATTAGCCTGTGCAAATGCTCCCACCAGCGAGCGAATGCGGTTTGGGTTGCTCAGCGTAAATGAACGGTGTTTAAGCAGCGCTTTCACATTGTCCAAAACTAACGCTGACGGGCTGGTCGCTTGCAGCATGAACCACTTGTCCATCACCAAACCATCTTGATGCCAGCGTTCGTCAAATTCAGCCATCAGGCGGTCGCGACACGGCAGCTCTGCGCCAACGGCAGCCGACAGCGCAGCTAACGAATCGGTCATGTTGTTCGCATTTTCATACTGACGTACCACTAATTCATCGGCCAAAACTACGTCTTCGCCAAAGGCTAAATAGCGCAGGCAGACGTTACGCAGCGAACGTTTAGCAATATCAGCATGGTCGATGCGATATTCAGGCGTGCGGTTATTGTTGTAAACCGCCAGCCATTCGTCCGCCATTTCTTTAGCCAGTAGACGCGTGATGGCCGCATGCACCGCACCGATCGCTTCAGGATCGATGATGCTAAACAGCTCGGCCATTTCATTTTCAGATGGCAGCGTCAGAATTTGGGCCGCCAATGCAGGATCCAAAGTTTCATCCAATAGCACCGCGCGGAACGCATCAACAACATGCATTGGCAGCGACAAAGGCTGGTTCTGCTGGAATTTAGCAACGTTGAGGCGCACATATTTTGCCAACAGCATTTGAGCCGCATCCCAGCGCGAGAAATCATTGCGCGCATGCTGCATCAAGAAACTTAGCTGCTGATCGCTATACGGATACTCTAATTTTACCGGCGCCGAGAACTCACGTAATAAAGAAGGAATAGGCTTATGCGGAACGTTATCAAACGCAAAGCTTTGCTCAGATTCCGTCACATTTAGCACGTTACTCACCGACTCGCCGTCAATCATCAACGGGATCACATTACCCTGCGGATCGTAAAGCTCAATATCCAGAGGAATATGCAACGGTAGCTTATCGGCTTGCTCAGAAGTCGGCGGCGTTTGCTGCGTCACATAAAGGCGATATTGCTGATGCTCTGCATCATACTCATCGCGCACGCTGAGCTCTGGCGTGCCTGCTTGGCTGTACCAGCGACGGAACAATGTCAGATCAACGCCGGAAGCATCTTCCATCGCCTGCATAAAGTCATCACATGTCGCGGCACTTCCGTCATGGCGTTCAAAATAGAGCTTCATGCCTTTCTGGAAATTTTCTTCGCCTAACAGCGTATGCATCATACGAATAACTTCGGAACCTTTCTCATATACGGTTAGCGTATAGAAGTTATTCATCTCGATGACTTTATCAGGACGAATTGGATGCGCCATTGGGCTGGCATCTTCGGCAAACTGCGCACCGCGCATCACACGGACGTTATCAATACGGTTTACCGCGCGGGAACCTAAGTCCGAGCTGAATTCTTGATCGCGGAATACAGTTAAACCTTCTTTCAAACTTAGTTGGAACCAGTCGCGACACGTGACACGGTTACCGGTCCAGTTATGGAAATATTCATGTCCAATAACCGCTTCAATGCCCAGATAATCTTTGTCAGTCGCGGTTTCCGCTTTAGCCAGAACATACTTAGAGTTGAAAATGTTCAGACCTTTGTTTTCCATCGCGCCCATATTAAAGAAGTCGACGGCAACAACCATATAAATGTCGAGATCGTACTCTAGGCCAAAGCGGGTTTCGTCCCACTTCATTGCATTTTTTAGCGATGTCATCGCCCAGCCAGCACGATCTAAATTACCACGGTCAACGTAGAGCTCTAATGCAACGTCACGGCCGCTTTGTGTGGTAAAGCTGTCGCGCAGAACGTCAAAATCACCGGCAACCAGTGCAAACAGGTAGCTTGGTTTTGGGAATGGGTCTTCCCATTGCACCCAGTGACGCCCATCCTGCAACTCTCCCTGCGCAATGCGATTACCGTTAGACAACAGGAATGGATAGCGTGCTTTATCCGCCACGATGCGCGTACGGAAGCGAGCCAGAACATCTGGGCGATCCAGATAATAGGTGATGTGGCGGAAACCTTCGGCTTCACACTGGGTACACAGTGCATCACCGGACAGATAGAGTCCTTCCAAAGCGCTGTTTTTTGCCGGATGAATTTCATTCACAATCGTCAACGTGAATGTTTCTGGCAGATTTTCAAGGATGAGCTGATTCTCTGACTCACGATAATGCTCCCAAGGTGCATCATTTACGCTAATGCTCTTGAGGGTGAGATCTTCGCCGTTGAGAATAAGAGGTGCTTGCGCAGCCCCTTGACGTTTAACCTTACTGACTGCGGTAACCGTGGTTACCTCTGCGTCCAAATCAAAATCCAGAGCCAGATCGGTGATCGTATAATCTGGCGCCTGATAGTCGTGACGATACTTGGCTTGAGGTTGTTGTGTCATAAATGCCCTTATAGGATTCGCCGAAGATATGTGCCCTAAATAATTCAAGCTGCAGGAAGGCGGCATCGCGGTAAACCGCGTCACTGCTGAATAGTCACTGACTAAAAATCAGCACCCTAACCAACCATTAACTAAACTGTATCACACCGATCGAAAAATCGAAGCTCTGCCTAGAAACTCCGGTGCGTTTGCTTGTTATTCAAACAAGTGTTATCAGAGGTTTCCAAAACAAAGCCAGATCTGAACCGTGTATAGCGCAGCATTGAAGCCATAAACGATAAAGGCTAGCTAAACATTCGCAATATTGGAGCAAGATTATTCTCAGTCCTAAATACTTACTCTGAGTGGCGATATTCTGACATAATGATCAGAGTTACCTTACCGTTTGATGTTTCTTGTTCATTACGCCCGCTTAGCGGCCAGTAATATATTCAATGAGCTCCTCGAAGTTCTAAAACCAGAAAACAGCGTGCATGAAGCTAAAAAACCTTATCTACATTTTCACCACGGCGTTGGTGTTCTTTTTTGGTATTTTTATCTATAGCTCATTGCATAAAGCCCACATCGATTTCGCTCAAAATCAGCAAAACCTATACAAAGTAAAGCGACTACGCGAACTCACTGAGGTTTTCCAATCTGCACTTTTAGTTCATCGTTTAAAACGCATCAGCTTTATCAGTGATTCCATTACACAAGATGAGATTCTTGCAGCAGAAAGGCAGGTCAGACTTGACTCTACAGCGCTGGTTCTTCCTCCGACTGACAAATCAGCAACAGAGTTAGAACAACAAACTCACGAGATGTTTAATCAGGCCAAATCACTGGTCTACAGACTCACTGCCAACGACAATCAAGAATTATCCGCTGCAGGCCCACTGATGCAGGCTCAGCTTGATTTGAAGAGCAACTATTTTATCACCGAGCTCAATAAGCTCTATTTCTTGTACGTCTATAACACCACGTTGTCTGACACGCACTCCTACAAATTTATCGAAAGCATTCGCTTGAACAACCGTTTAACGCTAACCGCGACGGAGCTTATCGATCAGTTAGTCGATATCAAAACGGATGAGGTAAAGCGCAATCAGTCTTATCTTCGTTCGATAGAGCTGATTGGCGTACTGGACTCATTGCGCTCGCGAGTTGATTTTATTATCGCAACCGCACCGGGTGGAACGCATCCATCGGCAAATATTGATGAACTGTTAGGCAAACTAAGCAAAGAAAGTATGCGGCATCTGACCACCGACCTCACCGGCGTGATGCAGAGCCGCTCATCAAATGCATTTGACGGTTTCTACCGCTACATCATCAGCATTGATAAAGCTTCCGCTATCTTCGTGAATAACAGCTATGATCTTGAGTTACATGAATTAGAAAAAAAAATAAGCATCAGTCGAGTTCAACTTTACGGCATGATTTCACTCTGCTGGCTGCTAGCGCTATATATCGTTATGCCGATATTGGTTTTTTCATCCAAAATTAGCCTGTGGCTGACACTCACCAATAAAAATATCATGAAGTTATCTCAGGGTGATCTCGAGATATCGCCGGATAATTCAATCATGACCGGCGAGCTGTCGGCGATATCCGATGCCATTAATCAGCTACGCCAAAATCAAATCGAAAAGCATCTGCTAGAAAATGAAAAGCAGGAGCTGATCAATGAACTACTCGAAGCCTCCTCCACCGATCCTCTGACTAATATTTATAATCGCCGCAAATTCTTCAATCAGTGTAGCCAGATTACCGAGAATGATTACCCTCTCGCCTTCTGTCTGATTGATATCGATAATTTTAAAAGATTGAACGACCGTTATGGTCATGACGTTGGGGATTTGGCGCTTATTGCCTTTAGTCAAATGCTGCAACAGTCGTTGCCGAACAATACGGTCTATTGCCGTTACGGCGGAGAAGAGTTCGCTATTTTAATTAAATATCAAGATATGCAGCAATCGATGAAAGTTATTGATGCGGTTCGCCATCGTACCGAAATGCTGCGCATTGCGATCCCAAATAAGCCTAGCGTAGGCTTTACCATCAGTTGTGGATTAGCTCGCCTTGATGATTATCAGAATATTAACCACGCTATCAAGCAAGCCGATGAAGCGCTCTATTACTCCAAGAAACGTGGTAAAAACCAAGTCAGTTTTTATTCGCCAAGTGGATTCGTTAGCTTTGATGCTAACGATAAAAATACGTAATATTTGTTTAGGAAACGCGACTGGGATCAAGGTATGAATATTGTACAATTGCACAGCAACTTAATCAGTGCTACTGCAAATGGCACGTTTAATCCTCGACCTATCACATGCCATATGGTGTTATGAGGCTTCAATCTCGGGATAAACTAGGTATACTCCTCCGACTTTGCCGACTATCCCGAACGTGGAATATCCCTGACGAGGATGCAGTAACGCGCCATGACTCAACATGCTTCCCCGATATTAGCTTCATTATTGGATACTGACGCCTATAAGTTGCATATGCAGCAGGCGGTGTATCATCGTTACCGCAACCTCTCCGTAGCGGCTGAATTCCGTTGCCGTGGCGACGAGTTACTGGGCAGTTATGCCAACGAAATTATTCAGCAGGTTGCTCTAATGGGCGATCTTGCGCTGACTGATGAAGAATTTAACTATCTCAGCACCTTACCTTTCTTCAAAAAAGATTATCTAGACTGGTTGCGCAAGTTTCGCTTTAACCCGCAACAGGTCGATATCCGTGACGAAAACGGCCATCTCAATATCCGTATCACCGGCCCTTGGCGTGAAGTGATTATGTGGGAAGTGCCGCTGCTCGCCGTTATCAGTGAAGTGGTACATCGCGATCGTTCACCGCAGGCAACGCCAGAAATGGCCGTGGCACAGCTGCGTAAAAAGCTTGATTCATTTAAGCAACTGAGCGCGGATATCGATCTTTCTGGCTTTAAGCTGATGGATTTCGGCACTCGCAGACGTTTCTCACACGACGTTCAACGTGCCATTATTGAAACGCTGAAAACTGATTTCCCTCATCTTGTGGGGACCAGCAACTATAAGTTTGCGCAGGAACTGAATCTTGCACCAATGGGAACTCAGGCTCATGAGTGGTTCCAAGCCCATCAGCAGATTTGCCCGGTATTAGCGAACAGCCAGCGAGCCGCCCTTCAAGCATGGTTAGATGAATATCCCGATCAGCTCGGTATTGCTCTCACCGACTGCATCACAATGGATGCTTTCCTACGCGATTTTGGCCCACAGTTTGCTAATCGCTATCAAGGACTGCGCCATGACTCCGGTGAGCCCGTTGAATGGGGTGAGAAAGCCATCGCTCATTATCAGAAACTGGGTATTGATCCGATGACAAAAACGTTGGTGTTCTCCGATAACCTCGATCTTGAAAAAGCGTTGGAGCTTTATCGTCATTTCCATAATCGCATCAATCTTGGTTTCGGTATCGGCACACGTTTAACCTGTGATATTCCCGAGGTTAAACCGCTAAATATTGTGATTAAGCTAGTAGAGTGCAACGGTAAACCCGTGGCCAAACTGTCTGATAGTCCAGGCAAAACTATTTGCCACGACAAAGCTTTCGTTAAAGCGTTGCGCAAAGCCTTTGATTTACCGCTGGTAAAAAAAGCCAGTTAAATTACTTAGCTTACTCGTTAACGTAATCAATATTATGAGGGCGTATGCAACGCCCTCTTTTTTTGCCTAAAAAACGCCAATTTTGACTGATAAAATCGATTATTCTTCTTTTTTTCATTCAATCCCCCAATATCTCATCAAGTTCTTGCGATTTGGCTGCGATTTCTTCTTGTGTCTGTTTGCATGACAAGTAACATAGCAACATGCCCGTATTATCTGGGCTGTAGGTTATTTATCATCCAAGATCAATAAAAGAGAGAAATCTATGAGCGTAGTGCCTGTAGTCGACGTACTGCAAGGTCGTGCCGCGGTAGACACTGAAGTCACCGTGCGCGGTTGGGTACGTACCCGGAGAGATTCTAAAGCTGGTATCTCCTTCCTCGCCGTTTATGACGGCTCCTGCTTTAATCCGTTACAGGCCGTCGTTAATAATTCTCTGCCGAATTATGAAAGTGATGTTTTACGCCTGACAACGGGTTGTTCACTGGAAGTCACCGGTAAAGTGGTTGCATCACCGGGTGAAGGCCAGAGTTTCGAGATTCAAGCCACGGAAGTGAAAGTGGTGGGTTGGGTTGAAGATCCAGACACATATCCAATGGCGGCAAAGCGCCACAGCATCGAATATCTGCGCGAAGTTGCTCACCTACGCCCACGCACCAACCTTATTGGCGCGGTTGCTCGCGTTCGTCATACGCTGGCGCAGGCTATTCACCGTTACTTCCACGAAAACGGTTATTTCTGGGTTTCTACTCCACTGATTACCGCGTCTGATACCGAAGGCGCTGGCGAAATGTTCCGCGTTTCCACGTTGGATATGGAAAATCTGCCGCGTACTGACGAAGGCAAAGTCGATTTCGGTGAAGACTTCTTTGGTCGTGAAGCGTTTCTGACCGTATCCGGCCAGCTAAACGGCGAGACCTACGCCTGTGCGCTGTCTAAGGTGTATACCTTTGGTCCAACGTTCCGTGCAGAAAACTCCAACACCAGCCGCCATTTGGCTGAATTCTGGATGGTTGAGCCTGAAGTTGCATTTGCGG